>Ga0182232_1000158_pt1 | contig 20388 bp, 18 predicted proteins | sample G6R1MG_30_FD_155484 | JGI IMG/M metagenome (GOLD analysis project Ga0182232, IMG submission 155484) | Phyllosphere microbial comminities from miscanthus, Michigan, USA - G6R3_NF_07NOV2016_LD2 MG | ecosystem: Host-associated > Plants > Phyllosphere > Phylloplane/Leaf | place: USA: Michigan... | reverse complement strand
GCGCTGGCGCAGAAATCCACCGACCCGGCCAAGCCCCAAACGATACTATTCGTCGGCAACAGCTTCTTTCACGGCGCCTTTCAGCCGGTACTGAGCTACAACAAAGAGCGCGTCACCGACGAGAACTATAAGCCCGACCGCACCGGGCAGCGCCGCCGCCAGTACGAGCACGAGGAGGGCCCCTGGGGCGGCATTCCGGGCATCTTCAAAAAGCTCACCGACGAAGCGGGCTTACACTATGAGGTGCACCTCGAAGCCATCAGCGGGCAAACGCTGAAGTTTCATTACGACAGCGCGCTGGCCGTGATTCAGCAGCCGAAGTGGGACAAAGTGGTGCTGCACGACTACAGCACCGGCCCGGTACCCACGCGCCACGGCGGCCAGCCGGCGCGCTTCTACGAGTACGCTACCCGGCTTGAGCAGGCCGTGCACACGGCTAACCCTGCCGCCCAGGTGTACCTGTACCAAACCTGGGCGCGGGCCGACCTCACCTACCCCACCGACAAAGGCTATTCAGGCCTGCCACTCGACTCGATGACCCACGACCTGCACGCAGCCTACTACCAGGAGGCGGCCCAAAATGGCCACTTTGCGGGCGTGGCCCCGGCCGGCGATGCCTGGCTGCGCGCCGTGCAAACCGGCGTAGCCGACGCCAACCCGTATGATGGCATTGAGGCCGGCAAGGTCGACCTCTGGGGCCCCGACCACTACCACCCCAGCACCTACGGCGCGTACCTGAACGCTTGCGTGCTGCTAAGTGAGCTTACGGGCTATGACCCGCGCCGGCTAGGCGCGCAGGAGCAGGCCGCTACGGCACTAGGCATCGCGCCGCCGGTGGCTGTAGAGCTCCAGCGGCTGGCCTACGAGCAGGTGCAGGCGGCTAAGAAAGCAGGCAAATCGAAAGCTGGTAAAAGGAAGTAGCGCCTGACCTCTTTCATAGCCCAAAAGGCTTGTTTAGAGGTCGTTTGTCTTTGCGTGCGAGCGAAGTAATCGCACCCGAACGGCTCGCTTTGATACGATTGCCTCGCTGCGCACGCAAGGGCAAACGGCTCTGGTCTAATCTTAATCTTACACCTTCCCAACCGCTTCCTACACCACACAAGCGGCTGCCGGGCCGTATTTTTGTCGTTAAGATGTCGCGTCCCCTCCCCCACCGTTTGCTGAGTGCCTTGCTGGCGCTACTGGTGCTTGCCACCTCGGTGGGGCTCACGGCCGAGCGCCATCGCTGCCGCATTAGCGGGCGTAGCACGGTCACGCTGAGCTTGCCGGGCTTGGCGCAGCCCGATGGCACGCAGCCCGAGACGGGCAAATCAAACCGCCCTTGTGGCAAGCGCCGCACCAGCGGCTGCTGCGACGTGAGCCACGCGCACCACAAGCTCAACGTGCAGCAGGCAACCGATGGCCTGGCCAAGTGGCTGCCCGAGGCGCCGCACGCACTGCCCCCGGCGCTGCTGCCCGCGCCCGGGTGGGCGGGGCTGCCCGGCTCGGCCCCGCTGGCCGCCACCGTGGCCGTGGGCACGGCCGCCAATTCGTCGCCGCCTGGCCTACCCAAGGCGGGGCGGGTACTGCTCACGCTCGTTTGCACGCTCGTCGTTTAGTCGATTTCTGAGAAAAGGCCAATCCAGCTGGACTGGGCAGGTCGTTTATTTTCTAGAAATCACTAAATTGCAAGTTATATGCGACTTACAAGCGGACTATTTCCGCATTTCTTACTGCTTTCTTTTGGCGGCTTGCCGCTGCTGGCCCAGGCCCAAAGCGGCGCTGCCGCGCGCGGCGAAGTCCGCGAAACGGGCGGCGCGGCTGGGCCGCTGCCCGGCGCCGTGGTGCGCTGGCTGCTGCCGGCCGGTGCCACTGGCCCCACCACCACTACCGATGCGGCCGGCACCTTCGTATTGCCTTTTCCGGCCCAGCCTACGCGCCGGCTCATCGTGAGTGCCGTGGGCTACACGGCCGATACCGTGGCCGTGCCCGCCAACACGACCGCGCCCTACCTGCGGGTGAATCTGCGCGGCGGCTCGGCGCTGGGTGAAGTTACCGTGACTGGCCGCCCGCCCGCTTATTCGGCCAAGGCGGTGGGCAACATGCAGACCATCAGCGCCCGCGACCTCACCAAATCGGCCTGTTGCAACCTGGCCGAGAGCTTCGAAACCAACGCCGCCGTGGAGGTAAGCACCGCCGACGCAGTGAGCGGAGCCAAGCAGATTCAGCTACTAGGTTTGGATGGCGCTTATTCGCTGCTAACTATTGACAACCAGCCAGCTTTGCGCGGGCTATCGGCGCCTTACCGCCTGGGTTATCTGGCCGGGCCGTGGATTGGCTCTATCGACATCATCAAAGGCACGGGCTCGGTGGTGAACGGCTACGAGGGCATTTCGGGGCAGGTAAACGTGCAACTGAAAGAGCCCGACAAAACCGACCAACTGCTGCTCAACGCCTACGTCAACGACCTGGGCAAATTCGACCTGAACGCCATTGCCTCGCAACGCTTCAGCAAGAAGTGGAGCAACGTGCTGCTGCTGCACAACGACCACCTCGGCAACCGCGTGGACCGCAACAGCGACGGCTTTTTGGACCTGCCGCTGGCTACGCAGTTCAACGGCTACGATAAAGTTAAGTATATGTCGGGCAAAGGCTTGGTGCTGGAGCTGGGCGTGGGCGCGCTGCGCGAAACCCGGCAGGGCGGCCAGCTAGGCTTTCGGGAAGATGCCCCCAATGCCTACCGCACGGCCTACGGCACCACGCAGGCCACCACGCGCTACACGGCACAGGCGCGCACCTCCTACACCTGGCCGGGGCGGCCGTTTCAAAGCCTGGGCTTGCTGGTGAATGGCACGAGCCACGATTTTAACTCGACCTATTCCTTTAAGCAGGATACGGGACCGCGCGTGTACACCGGCCACCAGAATACCGGGCAGGCTACGCTGCTGTTTCAGAGCGTTATCCAGAACACCATGCACGTGTACCGGGCAGGCCTAAGTTTCCTCTACGACGACTACCGCGAGCACCTCGGCACCGGCCGCACCTACTCGACTGACACGCCTGAAACCATCGCAGCCCGCGAAAATCGCGCCCGCACCGAGCGCGTGCCCGGCGCGTTTGCCGAGTATACCTACAACAACTCGCGCAACCTGACGGCCGTGCTCGGCCTGCGCACCGACTACCACAACCTCTACGGCTGGCAGGTAACGCCGCGCTTCAACTTGAAGTACGACCTGCGCCCGGCTACCGCGTTGCGCCTCTCGGCCGGCCGGGGCCTGCGCGTGCCCAATCCCATTGCCGATAATGCGGCCATGCTGGCCAGCGCCCGCGAGTTTTACATCGCGCCCAACCTGCGCCCCGAAACGGCCTGGAACCTGGGCGGCTCGTTTACGCAGTACTTCCAACTGCTGGGGCGGCAAGCCACGTTTGTAGCTGACTACTACCACACTACCTTCCAAAACCAGTTGGTGGCGGACATGTACACCAGCCCGCAATACATCATTCTGGACAACCTGACGCCGGGCGCCCGCTCCTACGCCCGCAGCGCGCAGGCCGAGGTGCAGGCCGAGCCAGCCAAGGGCCTGCAAGTAAAAGCCGCCTATAAGTGGCTCGATGTGCAAAGCACCTACGCCGGCCAGTTGTTGCCCAAGCCGCTCACGCCCCAAAATCGCGCCTTTTTGAACCTGGGCTACGCGTCTGCTTTCGATAAGTGGCGCGGCGATTTCACGGTGCAGTGGTTTGGCGAGCGCCCGCTGGCCCACCTGCCCGCCGATGGCAGCAACGTGGGCCACGCGCATGGCACCGGCACCGCCGGCCTCGAATATGCCCCGCGCTACGCCTTGCTCAATGCCCAACTCACCCGCGCCTTCAAGCGCCTGGAGGTGTACGTGGGCGTCGAAAACCTCACCAATTACCGCCAGCCCGACCCGATTCAGAACGCGGCGATGCCCTTCAGCGCCGGCTTCGACGCGGCCATGGTGTGGGGGCCGGTTTTTGGGCGGCTGACCTACGCTGGGCTACGGTACCGCATCGAGTAAATGGCTGATTGGCTGAATTGTTGAATAGTCAAATTGGTTATCCTACTACCTCAACCACTCAGCTAGCCAACCATCCAACAACTTATCAATTCAACAATAGTTAATCAGATGAAATCTTTTGCATTTTCCTTGCTCACTTTGCTGAGCCTCAGCGGCTCGGCCGCCCTTGCCCAAACTGCTCCCGTGGCTACGGCCACGGCCGCCAAAAAGGGCGCTGAGCAAATTCAATTCAAGACTTCGGCCGTATGCGACATGTGCAAGTCGCGCCTCGAAAAAAGCCTGGCGTACGAAAAAGGGGTACAAGCGGCCCACCTCGACGTACCCAGCAAAATCCTGACCGTGACCTACAACCCGGCCAAAACTACCCCCGCCGCCCTGCGCACCGCCGTGCAAAAAACCGGCTACGACGCCGACCAAGCCACCGCCGACGCCCGCGCCTACGACCGCCTGCCCGAGTGCTGCAAAAAGACGAACGAAACCCACTAGACCGCAGATTCAAACGGATTAAACGGATTTCGCCGATACGCCTGGCTGCGCCAAGCTAACTACCCAACAAGTAAAAAAGCCGCCTCTACAGGCGGCTTTTTTCGTCTTGAATGACAATTAACATCTTATTAGTCAACCGCTTTAGCGGCGTATCTGCGAAATCTGTTTAATTCGTTTGAATCTGCGGTCAATCAGCGGTCTTGGCCTTCCATAGGCGCCACCAAGGCAAGTAGGGTTGGTCGTGGTGCTCGTAGTGGTAGCCGAAGAAATAGCAGCTCACGAAAGCCCAAACGTGCAGCGGCCATTGGCGCTGGCTGCGCGACTTGTGGTGGTTGTCTTCGTCGTGCTCGCCGCGGTGCGGCAGATAGGTGCCGAAGAAAAAGAGCTGGAGCGTAGCCAGTACGGCCGGTATCATCCAAAAAGCAATAACATTGGCCTGCGGGAACCATATTTTCAGCACGTTATAGGTCACCGCCATCAGCACCACCTGCCACCAGGTCACGTAGTTCCAGGCGAAGCGAAGTAGCCAGGGCAGAAAGCCGGGGTGGCCTTCGGGGTGAAAATCAGGGTCATCGGGAGTGCCGACGTGTCGGTGGTGCGCGTGGTGCTTGGCCAGCTGCCCCGGAAACCAGTTGTAAGCAAATAGCAGCGTAGCCACCGTACCAAGGACGTTGTTTAGGCGCTTATTGGGACTCACTACACCGTGCATGGCATCGTGACCAGTGATGTAAAGCCCAGTGTATAAATGCGTTTGCAGCAGCAGCAGCAGATATGGTGCGGGCGAGTGCCAGTCGGGCCGGTAGAAGGCCAGCAGGTACGTTAGCAGGCTGAACCAAGCCCCGATAATAAGGCCGGCAGCTAGCACACCTTTTCCGGCCAACGGTTGAGGGGCCACTTTTACTTTCGGGATGGCCGTGCTAATCAGGTGCATATAACCTCCTTATTTACAAGCGCACCAGAGCCTCGCGTACTTCCTCCATCAGCCACATCGGCGTGCTAGTGGCTCCGCAAATGCCCACCGATTGCCCCGGCTCGAACCACGACGGGCAAATGTCCTCCGTTTTGGAAATGAAATGGGTGCGTGGGTTGGTGTCCTTGCACACCTGGTACAGCACCTTGCCGTTCGAGCTTTTGGTGCCCGATACAAATAGTACTTGGTCGAACTGCGCCGCAAAGCGCCGCAAATCAAGGTCCCGGTTGCTCACCTGCCGGCAAATAGTATCGTGCGCGTTCACTTGATAGCCGCGGCTTTCCAGCTCATTCTTAATATTATAGAATGAATTGGTACCCTTGGTAGTCTGGCTATACAGCGTGAGGCTGGGCGGCAGCTCGTGGTGCAGTAGCTCTTCCAGGTTCTCAAATACAATGGCCTCGCCGTGCGTCTGGCCCAATAGGCCGCGCACCTCGGCATGGCCGTGCTTGCCGTAGATGTACAGCTTTTCGCGGCGGTCGAAGCTCGCCTTGATGCGGTTTTGCAGCTTGAGCACTACCGGGCAGCTGGCATCGATGAGCGTCAGGTTGTTTTCGAGCGCCTGCTGGTAGGTGCTTGGTGGCTCGCCGTGCGCCCGAATGAGCACGGCCTCATCACGCAGAGCCGCCAACTGCTCGTAGCCTATAATACGTAAGCCCTTGGCTTGCAGGCGCTGCACCTCCTCATCATTGTGCACGATGTCGCCCAGGCAATAGAGATAGCCTTGCTCATCGAGCAGGTCTTCAGCCATCTGAATGGCGTAAATGACGCCAAAGCAGAAGCCAGAGTTCGAGTCGATACGGACGCTAAGGTGCAAGCCAGACTGCATATCGTCCAACTAACTATAAAGGCGGGCCGAAGGTTGCCCTACGCCGCTAGTTATTAATCAAAAACGGACTGAATTTCTAACAAGATTAGGGAAACTGCAAATGACCACAGCTAGTTGGCGCGCTAGCTGCCTTTTACTTGCGCCAATTTCTGCGCATCGGCCTCCGATACGTGACCCCGCCCGACCAAAAAGCCACGCACCGTGCGGAAAGCCTCATCATCTAGCCCTGAGCCAGGGTGCCGCAGGGCCGCCCCTAGCAAGAAGGATTTATCTTCATCAACGTGTTTGCTTAGCCCCAAAAAGGGCGGCAGATTGCTCTCGACCGAGAAGCGTAGGAAGCGAATTTCGGCGTTAGTAGGTGCTAAAGCTACAGCTTGCTCGAAGGTGCGAGCTGCCTGCTGCACGTATGTTAGCTTATTGAGCATCGATGCATCACGAGCCTTAATTGCCTCTGAAGCAGCCTTATACCCTAATACCAGCGCATCTTGGTCGCGGTAATCGTGCAGCAGGTTGTAGAATTTTTCGCCGGCTTCTTTGCTGGCGGCGGCCTGCTCGTAGTGGCGGCGAAGGGTGGCGGGGGAGTAGGCAGACATAGGAACTGTAAACGAAAAGAGAGCCCGCACTGGGTACGCTAGAGCAGGTGCCGCAAGGGCCAATGCCATGCACAACAAGGGCTTCTTCATAACTGCAAAGCTACGAAGGAAGCCTATTATGAGTTTTTAATGAAACACTCGAGATGAGCTACACCGCTCGCAACCGATACCGTAGCCAGGTACCCAGCAACAGCAGCAGTTTGGTATTGTCAGGCAGGCGCACGCGCTCGGCCAGCACCTGGGCGGCCGGAGCTTGGCGTAGCTTGTAAAAAAGCTTCAAATAATATACGTAAGCCAAATAAACGCCTAATCGCGACGCCCGCGGCAGTTGTTGGATACCCACGTAAGCAGCCTCAAAATCGGCCCGAATGTCGGCTTCAATCTGGCGCTTGGCCTCGTTGTCGAACTGCTCGTAGCGCAACCCTGGAAAATACACGCGCCCCCGGTCTTCGTAGTCAGAGCGAATATCCCGTAAAAAATTAACCTTTTGGAAGGCCGCACCCAGTCGCCGCGCTGGCTCTTGCAGCCGGTCGAACAGTTCGGGCTGCCGGTGGCAAAACACACGCAGGCACATTAGCCCCACCACTTCGGCCGAGCCGTAGATGTATTTCTCGTACAGCTCCTGGCGATAGTTGCGGTCTTCCAGGTCCATTTCCATGCTCCGCAAAAAGGCATCAATAAACTCATGGTCAATGCCATACTCGTTCACTGCCCACTGAAAAGCGTGCAGCACCGGATTCAGGCTGAAGCCCGCCGCAATGGCCGCGTAGGTATCGGCCTCAAAGGTGGCCAGTAGCGCCGCCTTATCCTGGTCGTGGAAGGTATCCACTATTTCATCGGCCCAGCGCACGAAGCCATACACCGCATAGATAGCCCGGTGCAATTCCTTATCCAACGTGCGGATTCCCAAGGAGAAAGACGTGCTGTAGCGCCGCGTAATGAGCTGCGCACACGCGAGGCTGGTATCGGTGAATAGTTGCTGATGGTCCATTTAGTGCAAATCTGGCACAAATTCATTATACTGATACGCTTCAGCTTTATTTCTGTTCTCTCAGCACTTCCTTGGCCACTACCTCCCCCGAGATAAGCGATGGCGGCACGCCTGGCCCCGGCACCGTGAGCTGGCCCGTGAAATAGAGGTTACTCACCTTTTTGCTTTTCAGCGTGGGCTTCAAGATAGCCGTCTGCTTCAGCGTGTTAGCCAGGCCGTAGGCGTTGCCTTTGAAGGAGTGGTAGTCGGCCACAAAATCGCGGTGGGCATAGCCACGCTTGTACACTACATGCTCGCGAACGGGGTGGCCGCAGTGCTTTTCGAGCCGGTCCATCAGCAAGTTGTAGTACTTTTCGCGAGTCGCTTCAGGGTCGTCGAGGTCGGGGGCTACCGGAATGAGCAGGAAGAGGTTTTCCTGGCCTTCGGGCGCTACTGTGGCGTCGGTTTTGCTAGGCACCGAGGCGTAGAACAACGGCCGGCTCGGCCACTGCGGCGCCTTGTAAATCTCGTGCGCGTGCTGGCTGAAATCCTCGTCAAAAAACAGGTTGTGGTGCTGCAAATTTGCCAGCTTGCGGTTTACCCCCAAGTAAAACAGCAGCGACGACGGCGCCATCGTGCGCGAGTTCCAGTACGCGGGCGAGTAGTGCCGGTATTCGGGCGCTAGTACCTGCTGCTCAATGTGATGGTAGTCGGCCCCGGCCACTACCGCATCGGCGGGCCAGAAGCCGCTGGCGGTGCGCACGCCGGTGGCACGGCCGTTTTCGACTACTATCTCGCGCACCTCGTGGTCGTACTCAATTTTAACGCCCAGCTCTTTGGCCACGGCCACCATGCCGCGCACTATCTGGTGCATGCCGCCCTTAGGGTACCAGGTGCCCAGCGCCAGGTCGGCGTAGTTCATGAGCGAGTAGAGGGCCGGCGTATTCTCGGGCGTAGCACCCAAAAACAGCACTGGGAACTCGATGAGCTTGAGCAGCTTGGGATGGCTGAAAAACTTACGGGCGTGCTTGGCCATGCTTTGCAGCAGGTCGAGGCGCACGGCGCCTTTTACGATTTCCCAGTCGATGAACTCCGTAACCGAGCGGCTGGGCAGGTGCACAAATTTGTTGATGCCCACTTCGTATTTATAGGCGGCTTGTGCCAAAAACGCGTCAAGCCGTGCTGCACTGCCGGGTTCTAAACTTTCGAAAAGTTGCCGCAACTCGGCCATCTTGGCCGGGATGCCTACGGCATCATTCTCGCCAAATATGACTTGGTACGATGGGTCTAGCCGCACCAGCTCGTAGTAGTCGGCCACGCGCTTGCCAAACTTGTTGAAGTACTGCTCAAATACATCGGGCATCCAGTACCAGCTTGGGCCCATGTCGAAGGTAAACCCCTGGGCTTCAAACACCCGTGCCCGGCCGCCCGGCCCATCGTTCTTTTCCAGCAGCGTGACCTGCCACCCGGCCTGCGCCAAGGACGAGGCCGCCGACAAACCCGCAAAACCGGCTCCTATTACTACTGCTTTGGGCACTTCGTTTTAATTATGGATTATGAATTAGAAATTATGAATTGTGATTATGGCTGCCATTATTGCTCAAGCGACATGCATAATTCATAATTTTCAATTCATAATTAATAAAAAGCCGCGCCTTCCGAACTGGCGGAAGGCGCGGCTCTCTACAACGCAAAAAGCGGCCGTAAGTTAGTCTTGCTCGACCTCTTCGGTAAGCGCGGCGCTGGCGCGGTCGGCCCCGGCGGGCGCATACACGTGTAGGGCAGCTTTCAGGTCTTTGCGGGCAATGTGAATGCGGTTTTTCACCGTGCCAATCGGAATTTGCAGTTTCTCAGCAATTTCCAGGTACTTGTAGCCGATGTAGTACATCATAAACGGCGTGCGGTAGTCGGAGCCTAAGCTGGCGATGGCCTCGTTGATGTCCCGCACCACAAAATCGGTGGTTGCACCGTTGTGGGTGATGTAGTTTTCGTCTGTGTTGAAGTACTGGAAATACTCAGTCGAATCGATGTTCGAGCTGCGTTTGGTAATCTTGTTATAGTTGTTAATGAAGGTATTGCGCATGATGGTGTACAACCATGCCTTCAAATTGGTACCAGCCTTAAACTTGTCTTTGTTAAGCAGCGCCTTGAGCAGAGTCTCCTGGACCAGGTCCTTGGCATCGTCGGCGTCGCGGGTGAGGTTCATCGCCACGGGACGCAGCGAGGAGGATATTTTCTGCACTTGGGAAGTGAATTCCAGAGAAGTCATATTGTTGAAGGGTTCGTAGCAGAATCTTAAACAAAGGTAGCCCACAAGTGAGAAAAACGGCTCGGACCAGCTTGTTTTTTTCTATTCCCTTGCCCTAACTGGCATAGCCCCACGGGCTTACGAAAGGCGGCCAGCAACGGCTGCACTTCCAGGTTATTTTTCTGCTAACTCTACCTCAACTAGCTGATTTACAAACGGAATTAAATCCCGAAATTCGTGTAGGCACGCCATTGGCAGGCAGCCTTCGGGCAGCGATTTGGTTTGCACCGCCAGCGAGCCAAACAGGAGCAACGTCGCCTCGGGGCAGTGCTGGCGTAGCTCGGTGGCGTAGGCCGCTACCTGCCCGCGGCCAAGGGCCGTGGTTAGCACGGTGGCCAGTACGGTGGGCCGGAAGGTCTTGGCTGCGGCCAACACGTCGGGCAGCGGCAGGTTTGGCCCCAGGTACAGCACCTGCCGGCCACGGGCGCGCAGGGCGTAGTTCATGAAAAGCAGCGCCAGCTCGTGCCACTCGCCTTCGGGCAAAAATAGCAACCAACGCGGCGTATCAGCCTGGTTTAAAGGAATAAGCGGCAGCGCATCGGCCGACGCCATCAGTTCCTGGCGCAGTAGCTGGGCCACCAGGCGCTCCTGGGCCACGCTCAGCGAGCCCTCTTTCCATGACACGCTCAGGCGCTGGAGCAGCGGGTAGCCCAGCCGCAGCAGCGTGTCCTCGGTGCCCAGCTCTTCGACGGCTTCGTCAAAAAGGCGGTGCAGGCGCGGCTCATCGAGGTCGAGGGTGGCGCCCAGCATCGCGCTGAGGCGGGCGTCGTCGGCGGGCTGCACTTCGTTGCACAAGGCCAGGGCGGCCGCCTGGCACTCTTCCTCACTTAGGCGCACAACCTGCGAAATGCGCTGGCCGCGCGAGCACAGCGCGGCTACGTTGAGCAAACGGCGCAGGTCGGCCTCACCATAGGTGCGAATGTTAGTAGCAGTACGACTGGGATTCAACAAGTTGTAGCGTTGCTCCCAGATGCGAATCGTATGAGCTTTGACTCCGGAGAGCTGCTCAAGGTCGCTGATAGAATAACGGGCCACGGTTTTGGAAGGTAACTAAATAGATAAAGCTTTTCTTGAATTGCGCCATGCAAAAGCAGGCTAAGAAAAGACCAAAGAAATAGGTAATAGCTTATTAAATTGTGTACAATGCTTTCTACTTAATCCGCAAACCTAGCAAATAGTTTGGCGGAGGCCTTACCTACTGCTAGGCGATGGGCTGCTGCTCGCGCCGGGCGGCCTGTTCCCGCGCTAGGCGCAGGTACTTGGGCGACACCCACAGCAAGCCAAACTCTTCGGAGTGGTCGCGGCCCTGGGTTTTGTGGTGCATTTTGTGGGCCATGTTGAGGGCGCGCAGGTACACGTTGTCCGTTTTTTTCCAGAAGGGCAGGCGGCCGTGAATCAGGCCATCGTGCACGAAAAAATACACCGTGCCGTAAGCCGCGATGCCCACGCCTACCCAGAACCACCACCGCGCTCCATTATCGCCGGTGATGAACAGCACTGCCGAAATAGCGCCGTAAATGGCAAAAAACCAGTCGTTGCGCTCAAAGGGCCGGGGACTAGGCCGGATGTGGTGCGAGCGGTGCAATACCCACAGCGGCCCATGCTGCACGTATTTGTGCATAAACCACGCCCAGAACTCCATGAAGGCGAACGTGCTAAGCGTAATTACAATGGCTGAGACAGGGTGCATAACGAGAAAATCGTTTGTCATTGCGAGGAGGCACGACATTCTGCTTAATGCGCAGAATGTCGTGCCTCCTCGCAATGACAGCTTTATTTACTTACCACTCCACCCGGTCTTTGTTTAAAAACCCGGCAATTCCCCGGCGATAGTCGTCGGTGGTGCGAGCGTCGGCGTTGCGCTCGGCGGCGTAGCGCAGGCCTTCTTCGAGGCTTAGGGCGGGCAGTTGGGCAATGAGTTCCTTGGTCATTTCCATGCTACTGCCCGAGTTTTCGCGGGCTAGGCGCAGGGCGTACTCGCGCACGGTATCGGCCAGCTCGTCTTGCTCAGCCAGGAAGGTAACTAAGCCATAGTCAAGGGCTTGCTGCGCCGTGAAGATGTCGCCGCTCAGCAACAGCTGTTTGGTGCGGGCTTCGCCGAGGCGGCGCACCAAGAATACGCTCACGATGGCGGGCAAAAAGCCCAGCTTTACTTCGGTGAAGCCAAATTTGGCTTCGGGCACGGCAAAAGTGAAATCGCAGAGCGCGGCCAGGCCGCAGCCGCCAGCCAGGGCGTGGCCCTGCACCTGCCCGATAACGATTTTTTTGAGCGTATATATCTGGTGAAACAGCTGCATGAGGTGCGTGCTGTCGGCCAGGTTTTCCTGATACGTATTGGCTTGTAGCTCTTGCAGATACTTCAGGTCGGCACCGGCGCAGAACACGTCGCCGCTGGCGCGCAGAATCACGATTTTAACATCTTCATCGGCTTCGGCGGCCTCAAAGGCCTGCTTCAACTCGGTTACCACGTCGGCGCTGAGAGCATTGCGCTTGGCGGGGCGGTTGATGGTGATATAGGCGAGGCGGCCTTCCACCTCATATTGCAAAAAGCGCAGGGCCAGTAGCTCTTGGGTCGGATAGTGTTCCATAACTATAAATACGGTAAAAGGTAATAAGCAGATGGTTGGGCGCACCGCCTGCCATGTGCAATATACTTGCCAGGGCCTAACGGGCCGCAATTATTTTTCAAGAAAAGGCAGTGCTTATCTGATAAGTCCGGCTCAGCGGCTGATTACCAGCGAATAAACGAACGCGCCTTGCTCGTTGACATCCCAGGTGCGAAAACCGGCGGCCCGCAACGCCGAATCTTGCCGGGCGATGTACCAACGCTTGCACGACGAGTCGAACACCACCCGCGCTTGCGGGCCAAAATGAGCGGCCAGCCCGTCGGCATACACGCGGGCATTGCGCCGCAGCACCACCACCTCGGCCGGAAACTGTGCTTGGGCGGCGGGCAGCCGCCGCAGCCGGCCACTCACGAAGGCTACCCGCAGGCCGCGCCAGCTGGCCAAAACCACCGGCGCGGGCGGGTAGCGACGAGTAGAATCGGCCGGAACTGCCGCGCCAACCAGCCGGGCAGGCACGGTAGCCCCCTGCCAACCCACGCGGTACTGCGGCTGGCGCACGCGGCGCAGTATCAGGCTGGGCTTGAGGCGATAGGTGCGCTCGATTTCGGAGAGAGGCAGCGAGTCGGTGGTGACGAACTCGGGGGCCGCGCCCTGCCAAAAGCCGACTACCGAGCGGCGCGGGATGCTGTACACTACAAACTCGCGCAGCGGGGCCACCTCGGCGGCTTCGGCCACCCGGCTGCCCGCGTAGCAGGTCAGCAACGCCAGCGCCGTGCCGACCCAGGCCAGCCGCCGCGTGGCAAAAAACGCGCATACCACCAGAATAAGCAGGAAAATCAGTAGCGTCTGAGTTTGGTTGAGGTGCACGCCGCCCACCACCGCGCCCGGAAAAAGCCGGCCGATGAGGAAAATGTATTCGTTGAAAACCCAGATGAACCCCTGAAACACGTAGCCCACTATTTTGGGCAGCCAGTCGAGCCACGGTGCGGCTACTGCGGGCAGAGGCAGGCCCAAAAGGGCGGCAATTCCCTTGGCTACCAGCAGCACCACGCCCACGTACACCGCCGCGCTCGAAATAGGCACCGCGATGAGATTGGACAGCAAAAAGCTGAACGGAAACTGGTGGAAATAATACAGCCCCAGCGGAAACGTGGCTACCTGCGCCGCCACCGACAGCGCCGTGAGCTGCCAGGTAGCATCGGCCAGCCACGCGCCCCAGCGCGTGAGGCGCTGCCGGGCGGGCGAGTGCCAGCTGCGCTGTCGGTCGAGAATGAAATTGCGGGCGTCGAACCAGCGCACGAGGCGCGGCTGCAAGTACACGATGCTCAGCACGGCCAAAAAGGAGAGCTGAAAACCCACGTCGCAGAGCAGATATGGGTTGTAGAGCAGCAGCCCAAAAGCCGCCGCGCTCAGCGTATTAAAGATGCTGGCTTGGCGCTCAAACGCCTGGCCTACACTTACTAGCGAGAACATTACCGCCGCCCGCAGCACCGAGGCCGACAGGCCGGTGAGGAAGGCGTAGCTCCAGATAAAACCCAGCCCTAGCCCTACCGTGAGCAAGCGCCGCCGCAGTACCGACCCGCCCAGCGGCAGATGCCTCAAAAGCAGCTGCAAGGCCGCAAACAGCAGCCCCACCTGCAAGCCCGACACGGCCATAATGTGCGTGGTGCCCGTGTTGGCATATGCCTGCTTGGTGGCCGCGTCGATGTCATCGCGGAAGCCCAGCACCAGTGCCGTACCCAGCGCGTACTCACGCGGGCTTTTTACATACTGCCGAAATACGCCATCGAGCACGCTCGCCGCCCGCTGACTAATGGCTATCAGCGCACTCAAGGGCGCGTGCCCCAGCACTTCATACTGGCCTTGGTGGATGAACTGCGAGTGATACACTTGGTGGTATTGTAGATACCGCCGGTAGTCGAACTCGCCGGGGTTGGCGGGGCCTTTGCTTAGCTCGGGCGTGCCTTTCACCAGCCACACCTCGCCGTAGCGCGGGGCGGGCACGGCGGCATTGGTTTCGTGGCGCGGCAGGCTGATGCGAATGCCGCCCGTAGCCGCCTGCCAGCGCCCGGCCACCCGCACGGCCTGCACCCGCACGGTGGTGGCGAAGGTATTGGCCCGCACTACGGGCGCCTCGTCCACCACGGCGCGGTAGTATTCAATGCGCGGCGCGAAGCGGCCAAGGTGGTCGGCGCGGCGGCTTTCGGTGTAGCCCTGGATGCGGGCAAAACCCAGCACCGCCACGGCCAGCAGCCCCAGCAACCCCGCCGCATCGGTGGCGGCCGGGGCAGCCTGCCGCTGGCTCCAAAGCCACAGCAGCCCGTAGGCCAGCACCAGCCCGGCCGCCCAGGGCACGGCGCTCCCGGCCCAGTTTTGGCCCAGGTATAGGTAGGCCGCAATGCCCGCGATGAAGGCCAGCGCCACGCGTAGCAGAGGGGCGGATGACCAGTTGAGCATGAGGCGCGAGCAATGAAATTAGCCCCGCAATATAGCTGTTCAACTTGATGTTATCCTAGCACCATCTTGTAGTGCTGAATGTCGCATTCCTCAAACATCTCCCCTACTTTTTGAAAACCGGTGCGCTCGTAGAGTGGAACGGCCTGGAGCTGGGCGTGCAGGTACACCTGGGCGGCAGCGGGCACTTCGGCCCGCACGTCGGCCAGCACCTGCTGCACGAGCGCGGTGCCCACGCCGTGGTTGCGGAAGCCGTCGAGCACGGCGAAGCGTTCTAGCTTCACGCCCTTGTCGGTAGGGCGCCAGCGGGCGGCGCCGGCGGGCTGGCCATCTACGCGGGCCAGGTAGTGGCGGGTAGTGGCTTGGCGGTCGTGCTGGTCGTACTCGTCGTCGGCGGGCACGCCCTGGCCTTGCACAAATACTTTTTCGCGGATGGTAAACGCCGCGTCGAGGTCGCGGAGGTCGGTTATTTGGCTGACGGTAGTCATGGCGGCTGGTTTCTTTTCTGCAAATAAACCCTTGCTACCCCAGGCCGGTTTGCCCCGGCCGGCCAACTGGCAACGCGGGCCTGGCCCCGATTAGGCCAGGGTCTGGGGGCAGCGGGCAGCAACGACAAGGACAATTGCCAGGGTGGGCCAAACGCCGGAACCCAGCGTGCGGGGCGCACGTTTTTTTAGCTTCGTACTTATATTTGGCCTGCTTACCTACCCTGGCCGCCACTTAGCCAGCAACTTAGCTCGGCGGTCGCCTCTCCCCAATGCCCCTCCCCAGTAGTAGCACCCCCGCGGTGCAAATTCAGCAGTTTTACGACAAAGGCCTGGCGCACGCCTCCTATGTGGTGCGCGCCGGCCGCCAGATGGCCGTGATTGACCCCGGCCGCGACCCCCAGCCCTACTACGATTTTGCCGACGAGCACGATGCGGAGATAGTGGCGGTGATTGAAACTCACCCGCACGCCGATTTTGTAAGTAGCCACCTCGAAATAGCGCGTGAAACCGAAGCCACCATCTACTGCAGCAAGCTGACGGGGGCCACTTATCCGCACCGCAGCTTCGACGACGGCGACCGCCTCAAGCTCGGCTCCGTGGAGCTGCACGCCCTTAATACTCCCGGCCACTCGCCCGACAGCATCAGCATCTTGCTGATGGACGAGGCCGCCCAGACCCGCGCCGTGTTTACCGGCGACACACTCTTTGTGGGCGACGTGGGCCGCCCCGACCTGCGCGAGGAAGAGGCCGTGGGCGGCCACGCCCGCGAGGCCCTGGCCGCCCAGCTCTACCAAAGCACCCGCCAAAAGCTGATGGCCCTGCCCGGCACTACCCGCGTGTACCCAGCCCACGGCCCTGGCTCGCTGTGCGGCAAAACCACCAGTTCCGACCTCGACAGTACCATTGCCAAAGAACTGGCTACCAACTATGCCCTGCAACCCATGTCGGAGCAGGAGTTTATCAAGGTGCTGCTCGCCGACCAGCCGTTCGTGCCCAAATATTTTGGCCACGACGTGCAGCTTAATAAGCGCGGCGCGCCCAATTTTGAGGACAGCGTGCGCACGGTACCGCGCCTGGGCAGCCACACGGCCCTGGCGCCGGGCGTACTGCTCATTGACACGCGCCCGGCCGCCAAGTTCCGCGCTGGCCACCTGCCAGGAGCTATTAATCTTATGGATGGTGGCAAGTTTGAAACGTGGCTGGGTTCGGTGGTGGGGCCGGGCGAGCAGTTTTACCTGCTGGCCGACACGCAAATACAACTCGACGCTGTTATCCGCAAAGCAGCCAAAATTGGCTATGAGGCTGCTATCAAGGGAGCGCTGCTAGCGCCTGCCGCCCTGCCCACTACCAGCCCGGCCGTAGACGTGAGTGCCGTGCGCGAGCATCCCGAGCGCTTTACCATCGTGGATATTCGCAATCGCACCGAGGCCGAAAAGCCGCTTTTTGCTGATGCGCTGCTCATTCCGCTGCCCGAGCTGCGTGAGCGTGTGGGCGAGATTCCGACCAACAAGCCGGTGCTGGTACACTGTGCGGGCGGCTATCGCTCGGCGGCCGGGGCCAGTATCATCCAAAACGCTTTGCCGGACGTGGAAGTAGTCGATTTGAGCGAGGCAGTGAATGAGTTCGCTACTGCCAGCTAGCGCGAGGAAAAACTGATATTTCAGGAATTCCGCGCACCGGTTTGCAGATGAATCCCAGGTCGTACACGGCCCCAGGCTAGTGAGCAGCCTGATAACCAAACTACTCACTAAGTCAGGCAACACAGATTTAACAACTGGCACACGGTTGGGTAATAAACCGCCACCTTTTCCCACTGTCCAATTGGCAGTTAGGAAAGGTGGCTGTTTTACTTTGGTAGACGGCTTTTTTGCTCGCTTTGGGATATGAATAATATAGTGGTGCCCGCTTCTTCTAAGTCGGGCCTATGGCCTTGGTTCCTACGCATTACCGGTTTAGAGGCCTGGTTTCAGCAAGCGCCGACGACAGCCCACGCGGGCCGGGAAGAACGTATTATTCTGCTACTGACGCCGGCCGGCGCCACCCGCTCAGCGCACGCTACCCTGCTGGCCGATGCCTGCCGCGAGTGCCAGCCAGCTATTGCGGCTAGCGGTGGGGCGGTCGTAGCGTTTCAGCCGGGCACTTTGCTGCTGACGTGGCCCATTGCGGCCGAATCGTCGGCGCCCGTAGTGGCCCTCTACTTCCAGCTACGCGCCTGTGCCCGCCGCCTCGCGGGCTCACCCGCCCTGCCGCTCAACGGCGCGGCGGGCTTGGGCTGGGCCGCCCCGGGGGCAGCGGCCGCGCCGCACCAGTTTGAGCAGGCCAGCCTGCGAGAAGTAGCTGGCCTGCTGCACGAGAGCCAACAGCTTGGCAGTGAGCTAGTTCTAGCGGCCGCCTTGCAACAGCGGCTTGCGCCTGCGGTGATGGGCGAGTGTGCGCTGCATGTGGCGTTTGAGGTACCGGGGCATCGCTACCCGGCCACGGTATACCGCGTACTAGCCCCTGGGCCTGCGCTAGTTTTGCCAAAAGTGGCCGAGCCACTAAAAGCGTGTGAAGAGGAGATGACGTCGCCTAGCAAAAAATATTCTTAGCGAAGTATCCTAATCGTAAAGGCTTTATTATTTTTTGGCGTGGAGGTTAGCGCGCACTGCGCAAATATTTCAGGCGCTAACGCGTCTTTCCGGAGCTGGCGGTGTTCTGTAGCGGCTTTTTACATTTGACTTATGAGCGCTGCTGCGGCGCGCCTTTCCCTTCCGCGGCCAGCTTTGGCCCCAAAACTTTATCCAAGTTTGCTGTTTCGCATACCCGGCCCACGCGCAGCAGGCTCACTAACCGGGCACCTACTACTAAAAAACCCATGAAAGACTTGAACGGGCGGTTGGCCCCCGCCGAAGGCAAACTAGGCATCCTTATTCCGGGCCTGGGCGCGGTGGCAACTACGCTCATCGCGGGTGTAATGGCCGTGCGCAAAGAGATTGCGCAGCCCGTGGGCGCGCTCACCCAAATGGGTAATATCCGCCTGAACCGCCCCACGAATAACTACCCCAAAATCAAAGACTTCGTACCGCTGGCCGATATCAACGAACTGGAATTTGGCGGCTGGGATGTGTACGAAGCCAACGTATTTGAGGCCGCGCTGCATGCCAAAGTACTGGAGCCCATGCTGCTGCACGCCGTGAAGGAAGAGCTGCAAGCCATCCGGCCTATGAAGGCGGCTTTTGATAAGCACTACGCCAAAAACCTCGACGGTACGCACGTCAAGGATTTTACCACCAAGCTCGACCTGGCCGAGCAGGTGCGGGCTGATATTCGCAATTTCAAAGCAGAGCGCGGATGCAGCCGCCTGGTCATGGTGTGGTGCGGCTCGACCGAAATCTACCACGAGCCGTCTGACACGCACCGCACGCTGGCCGCCTTTGAAGAAGGCCTGCGCCAAAATGCCGCCAACATCGCGCCCAGCATGATTTATGCCTACGCGGCCCTCAAGGAGGGGGTGCCTTACGTGAACGGCGCCCCCAACCTGACCGTGGACGTACCCGCCCTGCTGGAACTGGCCGCCCTAAATGGCGTGCCGGTAGCCGGCAAGGACTTTAAGACCGGCCAAACGCTGATGAAAACCATCGTGGCGCCGGGCTTGCAAACGCGGGCGTTGGGTGTGAAAGGCTGGTTTTCGACCAACATCCTGGGCAACCGCGACGGGCTGGTGCTCGACGACCCGGACAACTTCAAAACCAAAGAAGTGTCGAAGCTGAGCGTGCTGGACGATATTTTCCACCCCGAAACCAACCCTGAGCTCTACGGCGATATTCACCACAAGGTGCGTATCAACTACTACCCGCCGGCCGGCGACAACAAGGAAAGCTGGGACAACATCGACATTTTTGGGTGGCTCGGCTACCCGATGCAGATTAAAATTAACTTTCTCTGCCGCGACTCGATTTTGGCCGCGCCGCTGGTGCTCGATTTGGCGTTGTTTATTGACTTGGCCCAGCGCGCGGGCATGAGTGGCGTGCAGGAGTGGCTGTCGTTCTACCTGAAATCGCCCCAGACCGAAGACCCCGCGCAGCGCCCCGAGCACGATATTTTCAAGCAGCTCGTGACCCTGCACAACACCTTGCGCGAAGTAATGGGCGAGCCGCAGCTGGCCGATATCGCCGAGCCCGCTGACCTTACCGAGGCTTCGGAATCGCTGCAAACTAGCTAGTTGCGTGTTCAAAGCAATTGCCAGCGTGCTGGGCATCGGGTACCTCAAGGGCGGCGGCACGGTAGCTGCCGCCGCCTGCTGCCTGGCGCTGTACCTATCACCTAACCAATTCCTTACCACCGACCCGGCCCTGGCCGGCCTGCTCACGGCGGGCCTGCTGGGGCTGGGCACCTGGGCCGCCCATCGCGTAGAGCCCGCCTGGGGTAAGGACAGCTACCGGGTGGTGATAGACGAGGTGGCCGGCGTGTGGGTGGGCCTGCTAGGCGTGCCGCTCACCGGTCCGCGGCTGCTGGTGGGCTTGCTACTATTTCGGTTTTTTGACATCGTGAAACCGCTGGGTATCAGAAGCATGGAAAAGCTACCTGGTGGCTACGGCGTAATGCTGGACGATGTGCTGGCGGGCGTGTACACGGCAGCGCTGCTGCACCTAGCGCTGTGGCTGCGCTGGCTGTAAGCGTGGGGGTTAGTGCATTTTATAAAGGCAAAACTGCCATGGCGAGCGCAAC
>Ga0182232_1000157_pt1 | contig 20647 bp, 15 predicted proteins | sample G6R1MG_30_FD_155484 | JGI IMG/M metagenome (GOLD analysis project Ga0182232, IMG submission 155484) | Phyllosphere microbial comminities from miscanthus, Michigan, USA - G6R3_NF_07NOV2016_LD2 MG | ecosystem: Host-associated > Plants > Phyllosphere > Phylloplane/Leaf | place: USA: Michigan... | reverse complement strand
CCCGTCGAGATCGACGTCGCCTCCGAGGCCCGCTACCGCGAGCCGCCGCTGGACCGCGACGGCCTCACCCTGGTGATCTCGCAGTCGGGCGAGACCGCCGACACCCTCGCCTCGCTGCGCTACGCCAAGGCCCAGGGCCAGCACACCCTGGCGGTGGTCAACGTGCCGACCTCGACCATCGCGCGCGAAGCCTCGGCGGTCGTGCCGACGCTGGCCGGCCCCGAGATCGGGGTGGCCTCCACGAAGGCGTTCTCGTGCCAGCTCACCGTGCTCCTGTGCCTCGCCATCGCGGCCGGCCGGGCGCGCGGCTCCCTGAGCGCCGAGCGCGAACGGGAACTGGTCGACGCCCTCATCACCGTGCCGGGCCTGATGGCAGAGGCGACGAAGCGCGAGAGCGAGATCGAGATCCTCGCCCGCGAGGTGTCGAAGGCCCGCGACGTGCTCTATCTCGGGCGCGGCACGAGCTACCCGATGGCGCTGGAAGGTGCCCTGAAGCTCAAGGAAATCAGCTACATCCACGCCGAAGGGTATGCGGCGGGCGAACTCAAGCACGGCCCCATCGCCCTCATCGACGAGAGCGTGCCGGTCATCGTCATCGCGCCCCATGACGCGATCTTCGAGAAAACCGTGTCGAACATGCAGGAGGTGGCGGCGCGGGGCGGGCGCATCATCCTCATCGGCGACGCCAGGAGCGCCGCGGCGGCGGGCCTCGAGACCCTGGCCACCGTGACCATGGCGGATTGCGACGCGGTCGTGGCCCCCATCGTCTACGCCGTGCCGATCCAGCTCATCGCCTACCACACGGCCGCGCTCATGGGGAAAGACGTGGATCAGCCGCGCAACCTCGCGAAATCCGTGACGGTGGAGTGATCGACGCCGAACGCGACCCGAGTCCGAAATCGCACGACGAGCCGGAGTGATGGTGATGCTGAAATATTTCGGAACGGACGGGATTCGCGGGCTCGCCAATCGCGTCATCACGCCGGAACTCGCCCTGCGGGTCGGGCAGGCCGCGGGCCTGCACTTCCGCAGTTCCGGCTATCGCAACCGTGTCGTGATCGGCAAGGACACGCGCCTGTCGGGCTACATGATCGAGACCGCCCTCATCGCGGGCTTCACCTCCGTCGGCATGGACGTGCTCCAGCTCGGGCCGATGCCGACGCCCGCCGTGGCGATGCTGACCCGCTCCATGCGCGCCGATATCGGCGTGATGATCTCGGCCTCGCACAATCCTTACGAGGACAACGGCATCAAGCTGTTCGGGCGCGACGGATTCAAACTCTCCGACACGGTCGAGCGGAAAATCGAAGCTCTGATCGACGGGCCGCTCCAGACGCGGTTGGCCGGGCCACGCGAGCTCGGACGGGCCAAGCGGATCGAGAGCGTGCATGCCCGCTACGTCGAGTTCGCCAAGCGCACCTTGCCGCGCCAAATGACCCTCGACGGCCTGCGGGTCGTGGTCGACTGCGCCAATGGTGCCGCCTACCGCGTCGCCCCCGAAACCCTCTGGGAACTCGGGGCCGAGGTGATCGCCATCGGGGTCGAGCCCGATGGCTTCAACATCAACCGCGATGTCGGATCGACGGCGCCCGAGAGCCTGGTCAGCAAGGTGCGGGAGCGACGCGCCGACATCGGCATCGCCTTCGACGGCGATGCCGACCGGGTGATCATCGTCGACGAACGGGGGCTCGTTGTCGACGGCGACCAGCTCATGGCCGTCATGGCTCGCTCCTGGCAGCAGGACGAGCGCCTGACGCAGCCTGGCCTCGTCGCCACGATCATGTCGAACCTCGGCCTCGAACGCTATCTCGCTGGGATCGGCCTCGGCCTCGCCCGTACGGCGGTGGGCGACCGCTACGTCCTCGAACACATGCGGGCGCACGGCTACAACCTTGGCGGCGAGCAATCCGGCCACATCATCATGTCGGACTACGCCACAACGGGCGACGGACTCGTGGCCGCCCTGCAACTCCTCAGCGTCGTCAAGCGCCTGGACCGCCCCGTGAGCGAGGTCTGCCGCTGCTTCGAGGCGCTGCCGCAGATTCTCAGGAACGTGCCCTATCGATCGGGGGACCCGCTCCGGGACAAAGCGGTCCTCGACGTCATCGCGGCGGCGACGGCCCGCCTGGACACGTCCGGCCGCCTCGTAGTGCGGCCATCCGGCACCGAGACCGTTATCCGGGTGATGGCGGAAGGCGACGACCGGGATCTGATCGGCGACATCGTCGACGAGGTTTCCCAGGCGATCGCGCAACGGTGTGGGGCTCAGGAGCCCTATCGCGGGCTGCACAGCTGATCCCCCACGATCGGTCGGTCGCGTCCGGTCGCGGGCCCCCCGTGGTGGCCGCCTCGAAAGGACCGGCGCACGATCGTACCGCCCCCGGCGATCCGGGAACACGAGACGATCCCGTACGGTTTGAAAACTCTCCACCGAGGGATCGAGCCCCATGAAGATCGTCACCGTCGCGGACCTCATCGTCGAGACCCTTGCGCAGGCGGGGGTCCACCGCATCTACGGCCTCGTCGGCGACAGCCTGAACGCCCTGACCGAGTCCCTACGCGCTCGGGAGGTCATCGACTGGGTGCATGTCCGGCACGAGGAGGTCGCCGCCTTCGCGGCCGGAGCGGAGAGCCAGCTCACCGGACAGCTCGCGGTCTGTGCCGGTTCGTGTGGCCCAGGCAATCTTCACCTCATCAACGGTCTGTTCGATTGTCACCGCTCGCGCACGCCGGTGCTGGCCATCGCGGCGCACATCCCCTCCGCCGAGATCGGCTCGGGGTACTTCCAGGAGACGCATCCGGAGAACCTGTTCCGGGAATGCAGCCATTACTGCGAGATGGTCTCGGACCCGTCGCAGCTTCCGCAGGTGCTCGAGAATGCCATGCGGGCGGCCATCGGCCTGTCCGGCGTCGCCGTGGTGGTGATTCCGGGCGATGTCGCCCTGAAGGATGCGCCGCAGCGGGCCGTCGCTCCCAATCCCGGGTTGATCCCGCGCAAACCTATGGTGCGCCCCGCCACCCGCGAGCTCGATGCCCTCGCCGACCTCCTCAACGGGTCGAGCCGCGTGACCCTGCTGTGCGGGCGGGGCTGCGCCGGGGCCCATGCCGCGCTGCTGGAGCTCGCCGAAGCCCTCAAGAGCCCTATCGTCCACGCCCTCGGCGGCAAGGAATTCGTCGAGTACGACAATCCGTACGATGTCGGCATGACGGGCCTCATCGGCTTCTCGTCGGGCTACGCCGCGATCATGGGCTGCGACACCCTACTGATGCTCGGCACCGACTTTCCCTACCGCCAGTTCTACCCGACGGATGCGAAGATCGCCCAGGTCGACCTGCGCCCCGAGCAGCTCGGCCGCCGGTGCAAGCTCGATCTCGGTCTCGTCGGCGACGTGGGGGACACGATCGCGGCCCTGATGCCGAAACTCACGGCAAAGGACGACCGCAAGCACCTCGACGCGGCGCTCAAGCACTACGCCAAGGCCCGCGAGGATCTCGACGACCTCGCCACCGGCACCCCCAAGAAGGGCTGGTTCGGCCTCAAATCCGGCAAGGGCCCGATCCACCCGCAATACCTCACCAAGCTCCTGAGCGAGGCGGCGAGCGAAGACGCGATCTTCACGGCGGATGTCGGCACGCCGACGATCTGGGCCGCCCGCTACCTCAAGATGAACGGCCGGCGGCGGCTGCTCGGCTCGTGGGTGCATGGCTCCATGGCCAATGCCATGGCGCAGGGCATCGGAGCGCAGGCGGCGCAGCCGGGACGCCAGGTGGTCTCCCTCTCGGGCGACGGCGGCTTTGCCATGCTGATGGGCGACCTCCTCACCCTGCGTCAGGAAAAGCTGCCCCTGAAGGTGGTGGTCTTCAACAACGGCACCCTGGGCTTCGTCGAGATGGAGATGAAGGCCGCCGGCTACATCGAGACCGGCGTTGCCCTCGACAACCCGGATTTCGCCGCCATGGCGCGGGGCGCCGGCATCCACGCCGTGCGGGTCGAGGACCCAACCGAACTGGAAGGCGCCGTCCGCGAAATCCTCGCCCATGACGGCCCGGCCCTCCTCGACGTGGTGGTGGCCCGCCAGGAACTGTCGATGCCGCCGAAGATCGACGGCCAGCAGGTAAAAGGCTTCAGCCTCTACGTCCTGCGCGCCGTCATGAGCGGACGCGGCGATTCGGTCCTCGACCTCGCCAAGACGAACCTGCTTCGTTAAACCGGAAGCTCGTTTCGAATGTTTCCAGGGTGGGCGGCCCCGCAAGGCCGCTCGCGAGCAGAAGAAAAACGCCATGCGGGTCGGACTGTTCGTGCCGTGCTACGTCGATGCCTTCGAGCCGGAGGTCGGGATCGCCACCCTCGAACTCCTCGAACGCTTCGGCCTCGACGTCCATTATCCGTTCGATCAGACCTGCTGCGGCCAGCCGATGACCAACACCGGCTGCCACGCCGAGGCCGCCGCCACCGAGGCTCTGTTCGTCAAGAACTTCACGGGGTTCGACTACATCGTCACGCCATCGGGCTCGTGCGCGCATCAAGTCCGCGAGCACCTCACCGCCATCCCGCAGACGGACGACGTGAAGGCGGTGCGCGCCCGGACCTTCGAACTCGTGGAATTCCTCCACGACGTGCTGAAGGTCGAGGAATTTCCCTGGGCGGCGTTCCCGCACAAGGTGGGGTACCACTCGAACTGCAACGCCCTGCGCGGCATCCACCACGCCCGGCCGTCGGAACTCAACAAGCCCTATTATTCCAAGCCCCTCGACCTTCTCCGCAAGGTGAAAGGCATCGAGATCGTCACCCCGTCCCGCCCCGACGAGTGCTGCGGCTTCGGCGGCACCTTCTCGGTGTTCGAGCCCGCCGTCTCGGCCAAGATGGGCTACGACAAGGTCACGGACCATGCCCAGGCCGGTGCCGAATACGTCGTCTCGGCCGATTCCTCCTGCATGATGCACCAGAAGGGCTGCGCCGCCCGCCTCGGCACGCCGCTCAAGTTCATTCACATCGCCCGCATCCTCAACGGAGCCGCCGCATGAGCATCGAGGATCAGGGTCTGCGCGAGACGGCCCCCGAGAGCGACCACGGCCAGGACGGCCGACGCCTCCGGCACGCCGAGGCCGCGACGAAACCCGTGGCGGTCAAGCCCTCGGCCGCCAAGGCCGCCCGCGAGCCGCAGCCGCGCGGCGCGAAGATTCGCGGTGACCGCCCCATCGATCAGGCCGAGGCCGCCGAGCGCTTCCTCGCCGCCCCCCTGCATCAGAAGGCGCACGACGCCCGCCTGTGGGACCTGCGGGGCAAGCGCGATGTGGCCGCCTTCGGAATTCCCGAGTGGGAGGAGCTGCGCGAGCTCGCCTCGCAGATCAAGACCCACACCCTGGCGAACCTCGACCGCTACCTCGAGGAGTTCGAGGCCAACGCCAAAGCCAACGGCGTCCACGTCCACTGGGCGGCGGACGGGGCCGACCACAACCGCATCGTCCACGGGATCCTCAAGGATCACGGCGCCAAGACCCTGATCAAATCGAAATCCATGCTCACCGAGGAGTGCGGATTTCGCCATTACATGGCCGGCACCGGCATCGAGGTGATCGAGACCGATCTCGGCGAACGTATCCAGCAGCTCGACAACGAGGAGCCGAGCCACGTCGTGGTGCCGGCGGTGCACAAGACCCGCTTCGACGTGGCGGAGGTCTTCGCCCGCACCATGGGCACCGATCCCGAGAACGACGACGCGCACTACCTCGCCGAGAGCCAGCGGATGCACACGCGGCCCCTCATCCTCGAGGCGGATGCGGGCATGACCGGATGCAACTTTGCCATCGCGGAGACCGGCACCGTCGTCACCTGCACCAACGAGGGCAATGCCGACCTCTCGGGCAACGTGCCCAAGCTTCAGATCCACTCCATCGGCATCGAGAAGCTGATCCCCCGGATCGAGCATCTCGGCGTGTTCATTCGCCTGCTGTCGCGCTCGGCGCTGGGCTCGCCGATCACGCAATACACCTCGCATTTCCGGGGGCCGCGCGCCGGCTCCGAGATGCACATGGTGCTGGTCGACAACGGACGTTCCGAGCGCCTCGGGATGGAGGAATTCTGGACCTCGCTCAAATGCATCCGCTGCGGCGCCTGCATGAACACCTGCCCGGTCTACCGGCGCTCGGGCGGCCTTTCCTACGGCGCGACCTATTCGGGCCCCATCGGGCTCATCATCGATCCAACCTTCAACAAGCGCAAATATTCGACCCTGCCGTTCTCCTCGACCATGAACGGTTCGTGCACCAACGTCTGCCCGGTCAAGATCAACATCCACGAGCAGATCTTCGCGTGGCGGAAGGTTCTCGCGGAGGAACACCAGATCCCCCTGCTCAAGCAGGGCATGATGAAGGCGGCCGGGCAGGTGCTGAGCCGTCCGGCCGCCTACCGCGCCGCCATCGGGGCGGCCGATTCCGCCCTCAAGGTCCTGCCGCGCTTCGCCGTCTACAATCCCCTCAACACCTGGGGGAAAGGGCGCGAGATGCCCGAGACCCCGCGCCAGAGTTTCCACAGCTGGTACAAGCAGAACCGCATGGGCAAGACCACCTCGAAGACGACGGACGGTGAGAAGTGAGTGCGCGCGAGGACACCCTGGCCCGCATCCGGAAGAACCGACCGGCCGGCGATCATCCGCTGCCGGAGGTGCCGCTGTTTCCCCCCCTCGTCGGCGACGATCTCATGGCGGAGTTCGGCGAGCGCCTGAAGCGCATGGGCGGCCGCATCGCCACTCCGGTCGCCGGGGCGGATCCGTTCGCGGCCGTGCGCGAGCGGTTGGACGGTGCCACGGTCATCGCGTCCGCCGTACCGGAGATCGCAGGCAACCGCGACCTTGCCGAAGTCGCCCGCCCGCAGGACCTCGCCGATGTCGATGTGGCTATCGTGCGGGCAGTGTTCGGCGTCGCCGAGACGGGATCCGTGCTGTTCACGCAGAACGAGTTGCGGGTGAACGCCGTCGCCTATCTCGCTCAGCACCTCGTGGTACTGCTCGATCCGGCCGACATCCTGGTCAATATCCAGGCGGCCTATCGCCGCCCGGATTTCGCGCGTGCTGCCTACGCGGTGCTGCACACGGGCCCCTCGGCGACGGCGGATATCGAGGGCGTGCTGATTCACGGGGCCCAGGGCGTGCGCTCGCTCACCGTGATCCTGCTGCCGCGCGCCTGAAGAGGTCCGGTGTGCCAGGGCGGGGAGGGCGGGCGGCGGGACGTGTGACGCCGCCCGTTTGAACGGGCGCAATCCTTGCAGCCCACGGGCACGAAGGAAGGATTTTCCATGCGCTACACCCTTGGCTGCAGTCTGTCGTACAACGTCCTGTCGGATACGACCTTCATCTTCAACCTCGAGGTCGCCAAGCTGCGGAGCCTCGAGATCCTCAGCGAAACCCTGGTCCTCAAGCCCGATCTGAAGCGTGAGATCTACGTCACGCCGGATCTCCAGAACCGTTATCTGGGCGTGAACGTGCCGACGGGGCAGTTCTCCCTGGAGTACAACGCCGAGGTGGAACTCACCGTCCACCGGGCCGATCCGGCGACGATCAACGAGACGCCGATCGCGCAATTGCCCCTCGACATCCTGCCGTTCCTGCTGCCGAGCCGCTTCGTCTCGTCAGATCGCCTGACGCCCTACGCGCAGGCGGAATTCGGCGCCCTGCCCAAGGGGCACCAGCGCGTCAATGCCATCTGCAATTGGATTCACGACCACATCGCCTATCAGCCGGGCTCCAGCGACGGGGAGACCACCGCCCACGAGAGCCTGCTCAAGCGGGCGGGCGTCTGCCGCGACTTCGCGCATATCGGCACGGCGTTCTGCCGGGCGCTGGGCATACCCGCCCGCTTCGTGAGCTGCTACGCCCACGGCCTCGTGCCGAGCGATTTCCATGCGGTGTTCGAGGCCTATCTCGACGGGCGCTGGTGGCTGTTCGATGCCACCCGCCAGGCCGATCTCGATGGGCTGGTTCGCATCGGCGTCGGCCGGGACGCCGCAGAAATCGCGTTCTCGACGCCCTACGGCAACATGCAGCCCGTCAACCAGCAGATCCGAATCGTCCGCTCCGACGGCCTCGGCAGTCCGCCCCAGCGGACCGTGGACGCCATCTCGACGGAGGTGCCGGCGCCGCATGCCGGCGCCGCCTGAGAGCAACTCGCAAAACGCCCGATCCCGGCGGTTCTCGCTCCAAGCGCGACGGCGTGGCGGGCGTTTTGTGAGAGACACGCGGCTCGGGTGGGGCCGGTTCGGGTTCACGGACTTTTAAACGGAGCTTGCCAGGGTTCGTGCGACCGGAACGACGTTCGGCTCGCCGGTCCAAGGCGGAACGAAGATGATGCGCACGGCCCTGGCGGGAGGATCGAAGAACCCGGCAGCGACCGTGTACCGTCGCAGCGAAACGAGCCCATCGCCCCTACTCGCCTGGACGATCTTCGTCCTTCTCGTCCTGCTTCTCGCCTCGAAAGCCATCGGTCTCGCAGGCACGGCCTCGGGGCAGGGCGCGGCGACTCTCATCGATTTCGATGCCTTCCGCTTGGCGGGGCAACTCGTCTGGCGCGGTGAGATCGACCGGGCCTATCACTTCGCGACGCTGCTCGCGTTTCAGCGCAGCATCGGGGAGCCGGGCTCCTTCCTGCCGTGGACCTATCCGCCGGTTTTCAATCTCGTGGTCGCGCCCTTCGCCCTCCTGCCACGCGGCCTCGCCTATGCCCTCTTCGGCGGCGCGACCCTGGCGGCCTATCTCATGGTCCTGCGGCGGCTGGCGCAGCCTCACCTCGGCATGCTCCTCGCGCTCCTGTTTCCCGCCCTGGCGGTCACCATCGTCTGCGGACAGAACGGCTTCCTGACCGGCAGCCTCATCGGCGCGGCCTGCCTGTGCCTGCTGCGGCGCGATCCGCGGGCCGGCCTGCCCCTCGGCCTGATGGCGATCAAGCCGCATCTCGCCATCGGCTTCGCACTCCAGGCGGCGATGACCCGGGACTGGCGCACGGCCCTCATCGCCGCCGGTGTCGCCGCCGTCTTCGCGGGACTCGCCACCCTGGTCCTTGGTCCCTCCGTCTGGGCCGCGTTCCGCGACGGTGTGGCGGAGGCGGGCGTCTTCCTCGAGGAGGGCCTCTATCCGCTGTACCGGATGATCTCGGCCTATGCCGTGGTGCGGACCCTTGGCGCGCCGGCGACGGTGGCCCTGGCCGTGCAAGCCGGCGTCGCCCTCGCGGCCCTCGGCCTCATCGCCCTCGCGATACGCCGCCGGATGCCCGCGCCGCAGGTGGTCGGCCTCACCGCCGTGGCGAGCCTTCTGGTGAGCCCCTACGCTTATGATTACGATCTGCCGATCCTCGGCGTGGGGCTGGCCCTCCTCGGCCCCGCCCTTCTGGCGCGCACCACGGCGCGGGAGCGGATGGCACTCTTCGTCCTTGTCTGGCTCGCCTCCGGATGGGGGCTTGCCATGACCGAGGTGCTGCATCGGCGATACGGCGAAGAGGGGATGCCGGTGGGCGTCATGCCCCTCTCCCTGGCCGGTCTGGCCCTGATGGGCCTGGTCGTCCTGATCTGGCGGGTGCTTCAGCGCCGCCCCGAAGACCCGGAGCCTCTTCTGGCAAACCCGATCGTAGGCTGACCGACGCACGCCCCAACCGGCCGTGCTCCTCGCGGTCGCGCAGATGAGCCATCCGAACTCAGTTCGGCTTGGTCGTCCCCATGGGGCTCGTTCCCGGCGTTGCAGCCTGCTTCTCGGGGTTCTTGATCTGGCTGTAGGCGATGCTGGAGAAGCTGCCAATGACCGCGTGCCAGCCGAGCGGCTGATAGGCGGGATCGTTGCGGCCGGCCTTGCAGAACGCCGTGGTGACGCCGTTGACGATGTCGTCGTCCTTCGCCCCCGGCGCCGCCGCCTTGATCCGGGGCAGCAGCGCATCGAGGCGCGAGATGAAGTCCGCCGGGGTGAGCCCCTTCAGGGCCTCGTTGGCGCCGGCCTCGTCGAGGGCCTTGGTGACCTCCGGCTGGGCGATCTCGGCGCAGGGCGCGCTGCCGGCCAGCATCGTCTGAGTCTTCTCCCGCGCCGTCGCGACCACACCGCGCTCGGTGATGACGGGAGCGCTGTTGCCCCAGGCATTGCGAATATAGTCGGTGACGTCGGCCACCTCCGTGTCGGTCATGCCGACGCCGATGGCCGGCATGGGGGCGTAGCCATTCTGGGCGGCCAGGCCGCCGAGGATCACCCGGATCACCGTCTCGGGTCCCTGCGCCTGAACCGAGGTGTTGCCGGCGAGCGCCGGAATCGCGCCCTCGACGCCCTTGCCGTCGGGCTTGTGGCAGGAGGAGCAGTAGCTGAGATAGGTGCCGGCCCCCGGCGCACCGGCCACGTTGAAGGCCTGGAGATCCTTGGTCTTGTAGCTCTCCTTGGCCTTCTGCGTGCGCAGATAAGCGACCATCGCCTTGAGGTCGGCGTCCGTCATCTTGGACAGGGATTCTTCGATAGTCTGACGCATGGGGCCGGCGGCGACACCGGGGCGGTCCCCCGGGGCGGTCCCGGTCTTGAGGTAGGTGACCACCTGATCGTCGGTCCAGGCGCCGATGCCCGTATGGTCGTCGGGCGTGATGTTGGGCGCGTACCAGCCGTCGATAACGCCGCCGCCGAGCTTGCCCGCGAGGCCGCTGTTGCCGACGATCTTGTTGGCGTTGTGGCACATGCCGCAATGGCCCAGGCCCTCGACAAGGTAGCCGCCGCGATTCACCTCCGCGCTCGCCTCCGGGTCCGGTTTGAACTCGCCCGCCGTGAAGAACGCCGTGCGCCACGTGATGAGGGCGGTGCGGATGTTGAAGGGAAACGGGATCTCGGACGGCTTGCGGACCTCGCGGATGGGCTCCAGCGATTGCAGATAGGCGAAGATCGCGTCGGAATCCGCCCGGGTCACCTTCGTGTACCAGGCGAACGGAAACGCCGGGTAGAGATAGGACCCGTCCTTGGTGATGCCGTCGTGGAAGGCGCGATAGAAGTCGTCCGCGCTCCAGTTGCCGAGCCCCGTCTCCTTGTCGGGCGTCAGGTTCGGGGTGCGGATCTTCCCGATTGGCGTATCGAGGACGTAGTTGCCGGCGAACGGCTTGCCGCCGGGGGCGGTGTGACAGGCGACGCAATCCCCAGCGGTAGCGAGGTACTCGCCCCGCTTCACCAGATCGGCCCTGGCCTCTTCGGCACCGGCGGGACTGACGGCGGAACACAGGAACAGGCCGGGCCCAAGGCCCATGGCGACGAGGCGATGCATCACACCTGATCTCCGCGCAATCCAAGATATGGAATTATATTAACTCATGCGTCGGGAACGCGACGCTTTTCGGCATTGTTCCGCCCGCCGATATCGTTGTTTTGCCGCAGGCGGCGCACGTGCCGGTGGCATTGCGCAGACGCAGACCGAGTTCGGCGGCATGGGCGAGGAACGCCGCGAACAGGCATGCGGCGATGGCCCACCACGGCGCCGCCGTCAGCGCCCCGCGCACGGCCAGCATGAGGGCGCCCCCCGAGACGAGATTGAACAGCAAGGGCCGCAGGGCCATGCGCCGGCGCCCCCAGACGATCAGCACGCAAGCCTCGCAAGCCACGAGGAGAAGAATGGCGTCGATGACGTGCCCGGAGGCGAAGAGCGCGGCCATCGCCCTAGCCCGCTCCGAACGGGCCGTTGAGCCGCACGATGGCGCGGTTGAGCACGGCGGCGATCCCGACCCAGGCGAGGTAGGGCAGGAGGAGCACAGCCGCGAGGACGGAGACCCGCAGGGTCACGACGATGAGGGCCAGGATCGAGAGCCACAGGAGCACGACCTCGGCGAGCGCCCAATCCGGCCGGCGCATCCGGAAGAAGATCGCGCTCCAGGCGATGTTGAGCACGGCGTTGACCGCGTAGGCCGCGAGGAGTGCACTGCGGCGCTCCGGACGCGCATCGGCATTCCAGGCGATGACGGCCGAGACCGCCGCCAGGGTGAAGATCGTTGTCCAGATCGGTCCGAAGGCCCAGTCCGGCGGCTTCCAGGAGGGGCGCCGCAGGCTTTGGTACCAGGGGCCGATGGTGGTGAGCACACCGCCGGCCACCGCCACCACGAGGGCGATGCCCGCCGCGACGGCGATCGGCGTCCAGTTCCAGGCGCCAGGTTCCATTACGGCGACACCCACCGGAACAGGTGCGCGAGGTCCTTGAAGAAGATCCGCAGATGCGCGACGGGCTTGGCCCGGACGAGCTCCTTGTTCATGTAGGAATCCCACGTCAGCTGCTGGACGTCCTTGTCGCGGCAGATGGAGACGAAGCGCTCGCGCAGGGGATCGTTGCGGTACCAGACCCCCTGCATGATGCGCAGGATGAAGAAGACCCGCCCGTGCAGGCGCATGAATTTCTTCCGTGCAAGCGCCAGGGCCGACACCTTGCCCGTCACGAGAAAGTGCTCGGCCGCCTCGGCGGCGAGGCGCCCGCCCAACATCGCGTAGTAGATCCCCTCGCCGGAGGCCGGGGCGACGAGGCCGGCGGCGTCGCCCGTCAGCAGCACGTCGCGTCCGTTGTCCCACTTGCGCAGGGGCTTGAGGGGGAGGGGCGCGCCTTCCCGGCGCACCGTCTGTCCGGCGTCGAGGCCGGTGGACGCGCGCAGATCCCGGATGGCGCTGCGCAGGGAAAATCCCTTGCGGGCACTGCCCGTGCCGATGCTGACGGTATCGCCGTGGGGAAAGACCCAGGCGTAGAAATCCGGCGAGAGCTTGCCCTGATAATAGACGTCGCAGCGCGTCGCCTCGACACCGCCCCCCTCGGGCGGCACACGGACGATCTCGTGATAGGCGAAGACCTGCTTCATCGCGGCGTGGCCCGGGATCTCCGCGCGCCCGACGGGGGAGCTCGCTCCGTCGGCCCCGATGACGAGCCGGGCGCGGGCTTGGCGAGCCGTGGCGTCCTGGCGGTAATGGACCGTGGCGACCCCTTCGGCATCGCGCACGATCCGCTCGAAGGTCGCCGCCCGCAGGTCCGCTCCGGCCAGAACGGCCCGGTTGCGCAACCATGGATCGAAATGCTCGCGGTCGACCATGCCGACGAATCCGTCGCCGATGGGCATATCGACCCGCCGATCCCCCGGCGAGACCATCCGGGCCGACCTGATCTTGGCGACGAGGAGGCTGTCGGGGATGGCGAAGTCGCGGATCAGGCGCGGGGGGATCGCGCCGCCGCAGGGCTTGATCCGGCCCGGCTTGTCGAGGAGCAGCACCCGCCGCCCGGCACGGGCGAGATCGGTGGCGGCGGTGGCTCCGGCGGGACCGCCGCCCACCACCACCACGTCGAAGACCTCAGGTTCGGACACGTTGGACAGGGGTCTCACGTCGGATCGGGGGCTTACCTCGGACATGGGCATCACCTCATGGACAGGCGCGGAGCGAACAGGGCGAGCTTGATGCGGCGGGCGCCGGACGGCGCCGGGGCGTGGGCGATGCGCAGGGCGAGGACGGCGCCGACGAGGAACAGCACGGCTTCCGCCGCGAACACGCTGCCATAGGCGTGGACCGGCGGCAGGACGAGGCGGGCGGCATCCACTGCGACGGTACCGAGGACGCCGCCGGTGCCGAAGGCCACCCCTTGCGCCGCGCCCCACACCCCCATGCGGGTGCCGCGCTCGGCCTCGCCGCCGGCTCCCGCGAGGCCCATCATCGAACCGATGGCGGCAACCGCGAAGATGCCGTTGCAGAGGCCGAGGGCGAAGACGGCGCCGCGAAGCGGAAAGTCGGGACCCGCGATGCCGCCGCCCGCGATGGCGAGGAGTGCGCCGCCCGAGCCGACGCAGCCCAAAGCCGTCCACATCTTGAGGGAACCGAGGAGAGGGCCGCCGATCCCCATGGTGAGCCCCGCCACCAGCAGCATGCCGGCGAGCACGCCGCCGTGCTGGAGCCCGGCGAGCTTCGTGGTCCCCCCCGGGGTCATCGCGAAGACGAGGCCGGCGAAGGGCTCGAGGATGAGTTCCTGTGCCGAGTAGGCCAGCATGGCGACGAAGATGAACACGGTGAAGCGGCGCGAGGCCGGCTCGGACCAGACCCTAGCGAGGACCTCCCGGAACGGCTTCTTCGCCTCGGCCTGCCGTGCGTCCCCCCCCGATCGGGTCGGCTCGATGCCCCGCACGGCCAGGGCAGCGACGAGGAACGCGAGGACCGACACCGTGCCGGAGACGGTCACGAGCCGCCCCCCGGAGAAGGGATCGAGGAAGTGCCCGGCGAGCGGCGCCGTGATGGCGAAGCCCGCGATCATCATCACCCAGACGATCGTGGCGGCCGCCCCCCGGCGGCGGTCCTCGACCCCGGTGGCGAGCAGCACGAGCAGCGAGGTGCCGGCGGCGCCCGCCCCCATCCCGACGGTGAGGAAGGACAAGACTGCCAAAGCCATGCCGGCGGCAAGATGCACCTCCGCGAGGGCCGTGGCGACGGCGGCCCCGAAACCGCCGAGAGCCAGGGCCGCCATGCCGCCGACGATCCAGGGGGTGCGCCGGCCGTGAACGTCCGAGCCGTAACCCCAACGCGGACGCAGGATCTGCACGGCGTAATGCAGTCCGACGAGGCCACCCGGGACGATGGCCGGCAGCGCGAGTTCCACCACCATCACGCGGTTGAGGGTCGAGGTCATGAGGACCACGACGGCTCCGAGGGCGGTCTGGACGAGACCGAGACGAACGATCTGCCACCAGCTGAACGCGAACGGTGTCATTCACCGGGCCTCCTGGCGCCATCGGACGATCCACGGAAGGCTCGTCGCCAGCAGAACGCTAGTAAACGACACTCCTACGTGTCAAGTTTGATTTACAATCACGGAATCGTCGGTTCGCCGGAGCTTCACGCTTCGTCCGTGGATTCCGGCCCATCGAGGTCGCCGATCCCATAGCGGCGCAGCTTGGCGTAGAGCCCCTGGCGGCTGAGGCCGAGCATCTCGGCGGCCGAGGCGCGGTTATCGCGGGTGATGCGCAGGGCCGCCTCGATGCACAGGCGCTCGATGAGGTCCGTGGATTCCCGCACGAGGTTCTTCATGGAGACCCGCCCGACGAGTTCCGTCATCTGCTCGACGGATCGCGGCAGCTCGTGCCCGCCGGACGCCGCCGGCGCGGCCCGGCGCGGCACGGCCCGGATGGTGAAGCCGAGACACGGCTGGGCTCCGCCCTGCACCGCGACGGCAGCGACCTCGATGTCCTCCAGGGCCCCGTACTCGCCGCGAAAGCCCGTGGCGTAGTGCCGGACCGAACCGTGCTGCGCCAGGGTGGAGAACAGGGCGGCGACCTCGGTCTCGTCGCGGCCGAGCCAGCGGTCGAGGGGTTCGCCGCGCACCTGCTCCTCGGTGGCGAGTTGCGCGAGATCGAGGAAAGCCGGATTGGCGACGAGGATCCGCCGCGCCGGATCGGTGACCACGAAGCCTTCGGGCAGGTTGCGCAGAACGTCCAGAGTGCCGGCGCTCAAGCGTCCCGGACCGGCATCGGCGGCCGGGTCCGGGCCCGATGCCAGGCGCAGGAGCACGCTCGTGGTGCTCTCTTGGCGGAACAGGGAGGCCGAGAGCCGCACGGGACCACGCCCGTGGCCGAGATGGGCCTCGAGATCGCTCGCCTGGCCCGTGACCCGCAGGCCGGCGAACAGGGATTCGATATCTCGTGTGCTGGCCGCGTCGAACAGATCGACGGCGTCGGAGCCAACGATGCGTTTGTCGGCCTTGCCCAGGAGGCGCGCGGCGGCCGGATTGACCTCCGTGACCCGCCGCGTCGCGGCATCGACCACGAGGACCGGCTCGGCCCCGAGCTGGAACAGCAGGCGATAGCGGGTCTCGGCCCCCCGCATGCGCAGGTAGTCGCGCTCCAGGGCCTGCTGCGTCTCGGCCAGGGTCCGCTGGAGGGAGGCCATCGCCCGGAGATTGCGACCGAGGACGATGATCGGACCATCGTCCTTCAGACGCATGGCAGCGTAGCGGACGGGCAGGTCGATGCCCGTGGCCGACATGTGATTGACCTGACGCCAGCGGGTCACCGAACCCGGAGCGGCATCCCTGAGGAGGGCGGCGATCTTCGGGCGGCTCTCAACGGTGACGGTGTCGGCCCAGGGCCGGCCAAGCCAGGTCTCGCAGCCCTCGCCCACGAGATCGCTCCCGCCGAAGGCGGCATCTCGGATCACGCCATCGGCGTCGACCACGAGGGACAGATCCGTCGCGGCCGCGACCAGGAGCCCGGCGGCCTGCGCGTCGAGGGGACCGAGGGTCTCGTGAAGCGCCGCGAATGCGCCACTCGCGGCAGGAAGCGCCAGGCTGTTCAAGGTGCACCACGTCGTGATGTGGTCGGGCGGGTCTTTCAGCAGGGTCGAGCCGGAAGATCAAGCAAGCTTTCGGCAATGCTGATCGCGTGGCGGGCGTCACCTGCGGTTGCATCCGCACCGACGCATTTGCAAGAATCTGGATCGGCCGTAAAGACCGGTCCACCGACCATGACACGAACGGCGCGATTCTGCGAATGGCGTCGCAGAACACTCACGGCGCCCACGAGGTTCGGCAGCAGTGTCTCGCAGGCGAGAGACACGCCGACCATGTCGAACCACGTCGTCCGGATCCTCTGGAGCGGATCCATCTCGGGATCGCGCAGGGTGCTGGTGACGTCCCACCCGGCATCGCGGAACAGTTGCTCGACCACCGCGAGGCCGAAGCTGTGCGCTTCACCCGGACACGGCATCAGCAGGATACTGCGCCCATGCCGGTGCTGCGGAGTCTCGCCACCGAAGCGGCGGGTGATCTCGTGCATGACCCGTTGGAGGCGCCCCATGGCCACGGTGACCTCAGCGAAATCGCACAGGTCCTCCTCCCAGAGGACACCGAGGTGACGCGCCGTGGGGGCGAGGAGGTCGAGGATGAGGTTTTCGGGGGTGAACCCCTGGTCGATCAGGGCGGCGATGCGGACCTCGACCGACTCTCCGGCGGGCGCCAGCATGAGGGCACAGAAGGCGTCAATCTTCGCCGCGTCCAGAGAAATAATTCCGGATCCCGCCTCGGTTCCGGGCCGGTGGGCGATCATCAACCGGGGAATGATCTCGGCTTCGACGAGGCGGACGAGCTCGTCCCCCCAACGCGCATCGCGGTCGACCGAGCGGTGGTTCGCGGCGACAGCGGATTCGCACAGGTCCGACATCTCGGCACAGGACGTGTCGTAAGCGAAGCCTTCCGAACACTGCCTCATCTCATCCATTGGACGCTCCCAATGTTGCTGATGGCATTCTTGCTTCGCTACGATCTTAGGCGTCGAGCTTCCACATTTCAGGGCACACCGTGCCGGGATGCCTCACGGCGAGGGAGGCGCTTTGGGCCCCCTCGACAAGGCGCGACGATACGCTTTGGAACCATTTTGACAATCCCGATTCTATAACTATTTTGCATTCAATTCGTAAATATGAATTGACGTAAAGCTAGCTTGACACTCTTCCAGAGCCTTCCTAACCTCGCCTCATAAACCTCCGGCAAAGGGTCGGACGGGAAGAACGAGAGAGCATGGCGATGGCTCAGGGAGGGCGCCGACCGAGACAGCCCCTCTACGACGCGCAACAGCGTGCGCGCCGGGATGCCACCGCCTGGACCCTGGTTCAGGGCGTCCTGGCGCCGCTACAGTTCCTCGTCTTCCTCGGGAGTCTCGCCCTCGTCCTGCATACGCTGGCGACGGGGGAGGGCGCATGGGCGGCCAATACCTCCATCGTCGCCAAGACCGGGCTGCTCTACGCCATCATGGTTACAGGCTCGATCTGGGAGAAGGTTGTCTTCGGGCGTTACCTGTTCGCCCCGGCCTTCTACTGGGAAGACATGGTCAGCATGCTCGTGCTGGCCCTACACAGCGCCTACCTGGTGGCCCTCGTGACGGGCTGGCTCGACACCGGCGGCCTGATGCTCCTGGCGCTTGCGGCCTACACCTCCTACGCCGTCAACGCGACGCAGTTCCTCCTGAAGCTCAGGGCTGCGCGCCTCGAGACCGCGCCCGCCCTGCACCTCGATGCGGAGGGCGCACGATGAATGCCCACGTGTCCCCCCCCGCCGAGACCGGCTGCGATGTCGCCATCCGCCAGGAGCGCGGCCAGCGCGCGGTGTTCTGCGGACTCACCGGCATCGTCTGGCTCCACCGCAAGATCCAGGACGCGTTCTTCCTCGTCGTCGGGTCGCGCACCTGCGCGCATCTCGTCCAGTCCGCCGCCGGCGTGATGATCTTCGCCGAGCCGCGTTTCGCCACCGCGATCATCGACGAGCGCGATCTCGCTGGCCTCGCCTGCATGAACGAGGAGCTCGACCGGGTCACCCGCCGCCTCATCGAGCGCCGGCCGGACATCCGCCTGCTGTTCCTCGTCGGCTCCTGCCCGTCCGAGGTGATCAAGCTCGACCTGCCGCGCGCCGCCCAGCGCCTGTCGCAGAGCTTTGCCCCGGACGTGCGGGTGCTGAGCTATTCCGGCAGCGGCATCGAGACGACGTTCACCCAGGGCGAGGATGCCTGCCTCGCCGCCCTGGTGCCGGAGCTGCCCCGCGCCGAGGCGGGGGCCGCCCCGTGCCTCCTCGTGGTCGGCGCGCTCGCCGACGTGGTCGAGGATCAGTTCGCGCGCCTGTTCGATGGGATGGGGGTGGAGCGCGTCGCCTTCCTGCCGGCCCGGCGAGCCGGTGCGATGCCGTCCGTGGGACCGAACACCCGGTTTCTCCTGGCCCAGCCCTTCCTCGCCGAAACGGCGCGGGTGCTGGAAGCGCGCGGCGCGGCGCGGATTCCCGCGCCGTTTCCCCTCGGCGCCGAAGGCACCACCGCGTGGCTCCGGGCGGGGGCGGACGCCTTTTCCGTCGATCCCCGGCTTTTCGCCGAGGTGACCGCGCCCGGTTTGCGCCGGGCCGAGCAGGCGCTCGCCCCCTACCGGACGCAGCTCGGGGGGCGACGGGTGTTCTTCTTCCCCGATTCCCAGCTCGAACTTCCGCTCGCCCGCTTCCTGTCGCGGGAGATGGGCGCGGACCTCATCGAAGTCGGCACGCCCTACCTCCATCGCGGCCACATGGCGCCGGAACTCGCCCTGTTGCCCGCCGGCACGCAGGTGGTGGAGGGCCAGAGCCTCGACGCGCAGATGGACCGCTGCCGCGCGGCGCGCCCCGACCTCACCGTGTGCGGCCTCGGCCTTGCGAACCCCCTCGAGGCGGAAGGTCTCGCGACCAAGTGGTCGATCGAACTGCTGTTCACCCCGATCCAGGGCTACGACCAGGCGGGTGATCTGGCCGAATTGTTCGCCCGCCCGCTCGTCCGCCGCACCCGGCTGGAGGTCTGAAGGCCATGCAGCTGACGCTCTGGACCTACGAGGGCCCGCCCCATATCGGCGCCATGCGGATCGCCACCGCCATGCGGGGCCTTCACTACGTGCTGCATGCGCCCCAGGGCGACACCTACGCCGATCTCCTGTTCACCATGATCGAGCGGCGCGACGCCCGCCCGCCCGTGACCTACACCACCTTCCAAGCCCGCGACCTCGGGGCCGACACCGCGGCGATCTTCCAGGACGCCGTCTCGGCCGCCTACGAGCGATTCCGGCCCGAGGCGATGATCGTCGGGGCCTCGTGCACGGCGGAGTTGATCCAGGACGATCCCGGCGGACTCGCCCGGGCCCTGGCCCTGCCGATCCCCGTGATCCCCCTCGAACTCCCGGCCTACCAGAAGAAGGAGAACTGGGGCGCCTCCGAGACCTTCTATCGGCTCGTGCGCGCTTTGGCCGGTCCCAAGCCCCAGCTTACCTCCCGCGAGGGTCGGCGCCCCACCTGCAACATCCTCGGCCCGACGGCGCTCGGCTTCCGGCATCGCGACGATCTCGTCGAGATCGAGAAGCTCCTGGCGGCGCTCGGCATCGCGGTGAACGTCGTCGCTCCCTGGGGCGCGAGCCCCGCCGATCTCGGGCGCCTGGGGGCCGCCGATTTCAACGTCGTGCTCTATCCGGAAATCGCCCGCGCGGCGGCCCAGCACCTGCAGAAAACCTTCGGCCAGCCCATGGTCGAGACCGTGCCCATCGGGGTCGGCGCCACGATCCGCTTCGTCGAGGAGGTTGCGACCCTGGCCGGCGTCGATCCGGCCCCTGTCCTCGCCGGCGCACCTTCACGGCTGCCGTGGTATTCGCGCTCCGTCGATTCGACCTACCTCACCGGCAAGCGGGTCTTCATCTTCGGCGACGCCACCCATGCGCTCGCCATCGCGCGGGTCGCGGCCGGGGAACTCGGCTTCAAGGTGGCGGGGCTCGGCACCTACACCCGCGAATTCGCCCGGGAGGTGCGGGCGGAGGCGGCGCTGCACGGCATCGAGGCGACGATCACCGACGATTACCTCGACGTCGAGGCAGCGATCCAGGCAGCGGGGGCCGAACTCGTTCTCGGCACCCAGATGGAGCGTCACGTCGCCAAGCGTCTGGGCGTGCCCTGCGCGGTGATTTCGGCGCCGATGCACGTGCAGGATTTCCCCGCCCGGCACTCGCCGCAGATGGGGTTCGAGGGCGCCAACGTCCTGTTCGACACCCTCGTCCACCCCCTGATGATGGGGCTGGAGGAGCACCTGCTGGGCATGTTCCGCGAGGATGCCGAGTTCCACGACGGCGCCGCGCCCTCGCACCTCGCCCGGCACGGGACG
>Ga0182232_1000156_pt1 | contig 20915 bp, 14 predicted proteins | sample G6R1MG_30_FD_155484 | JGI IMG/M metagenome (GOLD analysis project Ga0182232, IMG submission 155484) | Phyllosphere microbial comminities from miscanthus, Michigan, USA - G6R3_NF_07NOV2016_LD2 MG | ecosystem: Host-associated > Plants > Phyllosphere > Phylloplane/Leaf | place: USA: Michigan... | reverse complement strand
TGCCGAGACCAACAAGGTCCAGGGTTGTGCCAGCCAGGTCTGGATCGACCTCGACGTCGACCGCTCCGACTCGGAGCCGCGCCTGCGCATGCGCGGCGACAGCGACGCCCACATCGTGCGCGGCCTCGTGGCCCTGATGATCGCCCTGTTCGACGGCAAGCCGCTCCGCGAGGCGGCCGAGACCGACGCCTTCGCGCTCTACACCAAGCTGGGGCTGGGCGAGCACCTGACCCCGCAACGCTCCAACGGCGTGCGCGCCATGGCCGACCGGGTGCACCGGGACTCGGTGCGGTTCCTGGAGATCGAGGGGTAGGAGGCGGCGCCGGTCCCGCTTCTGTTTGAAGGCGTCTTCCGACCCACCTCGTCTTCCTGAGGGTTGAGCGACGCGAGCCGCGACGGAACCCTCCCGCCCGCCGCGCGATCCCTGAAGCCCTTCGTCGAGACCTCCGCTTTGCTGCGGCACCTCAGGATGAGGGGGAGTAGGGTCTGAACTCAATCCGCTTGGCCATGACGATGTCCGCAACGGGTGGATTCCGGATGGTCTGCCTTCGAGAAGCCAAGGTATCGAAGCAGACGGTTCCTCTTCGCGCACACCGTAGCGAAGCCGCCAATGAGAGCTGTGTATGCGGAAAATTTGGGGTGCGTCCCCATGGTTGTCCCTGTTATGCACAGGCGTCAGTACAGCGGCCGTGACCTAATCGAATGCCCATCTTAGGCTTCACGATCATACTATGCCGAAACTGGGAAGAGAGTCGGCCAATCGAAGCGAGTGCGGTGAGATGTGGAATTGCGCTAAGGACTTGATAATGCATCTAAATTTGGCCCGAAATTTGGGACGTCCGAGCTGGAAATGAGCGATTTTATATCTGTAGTAGATGCCAACGACTCTACGGCCAATTTTGTTGAGCCGACTATATTTGTCGAAAAATTTGGGCGAATCGCTAGCGCATCTATTACAAACGCCCCTTTAACAATACTTGTTGGCAAAAACAATACAGGCAAAAGCTACGTTGCGACTTTGCTGTGGGCACTGCGGGATTTCGTCAATACAATTGCCCCAGATCGTGGCGGCACCTACATCGATGTTCCGGAATGGTTCTCAGAATACTGTAGATCCGCATCCAATAGCAAGCGGCCTCGCCCACTGGAGGTCAGTGGCGAGAGGATTAGCGACGAAATCAATAAGTGGCTCGCAAAGCACAAAGATGGAATTGCGAAAAATATTCTGTCTTTGGACGGTGCTACCATAGGTTCGCTCCGTATCGAATTAGGTGGAACAATTTGGCTTCGGCCGTGGCACCGGAAAACAGCAATATTAAGAGATCTTAAATCGTTCGCCGATCGTGATATAACGTCTTGGATGATCAGCTGGAACAAGACAATAGATACCGAACACGAAGATCGCTTCCCGGCGATGCTTCGGACAAGTGCAACGGATGAGAATTATGACGCTATTATATTGTATTCGATGATTGTCCAAAAATTTATCAGCAAGTCGATTGGCGGAATGGCAAATAGTCCACTGTACGTGCCCGCAGCTAGGACTGGGCTGATGCTAGCACTTTCCTCCATTGTTAATTCTTCGATTGAAAATTTTGGCGTGGGCGATCAAAAAGTCAGCCAAGGGCGCTTCACGCTGCCGACAATTAGATTCATCCAGCGCATTGCGAGAGATCGGTATCAAGTTGTTAAGCGCGATAATAAAATTGTAAAATTTCTACAAGAAAATATCTTGCGCGGTACAGTCACACAAGACGAGCAGAATAGGGCATTATTTAGCTATACCCCGGATAACTCGGAAACAGTGCTGCCTCTATATGTCACCTCATCTATGGTAAGCGAGCTTGCCCCCCTGTTGGCCGCGTTGCAACAGGAAAGGTTCAGCAATGGTATTGTGTTCGAAGAGCCAGAGGCTCATTTGCACCTGTCCGCTCAAAGATTTATGGCGCGCGCTATCGCTAAAATAGTTAGTGACGGCACGCCGGTAACGATTACAACTCACAGCGATACATTTATACAACAAATAAACCTCTTGCTCCAGCTAAATAAACATCCAAATCGTGCCGCGCTTATGAAGCGGTATGGATATGCGGAGGACGAGCTTCTAGATGCGTCTAATGTCCGTGCCTATGAATTTGTATCTACGCCGAGCGGCACAACGGTTACTGAGGTCGAGAAAACCTCTGCCGGGATCGTGGTGCAGTCCATAAATGATACTTTGTACTCACTCGCAGAAGAGGTTTTTGCGGTGGAATCGGATTGATGTCTATCGTTAGCGCGCCGCTCCATTTAATAATAAATAATTATGTATCTTTGGTTTCAGCGAATGAGATCGAGATTGTCGAGGCGAACGAGACTGGTGCCGGCAAGGCTGTGTTTAAGCTGACGGGCCCAGCGATATGTATCAAACATTACAAGGACCGGCCGCCGTTGCGCTGGCTCAACAACCAGAAATGTGCCGACGGAGCTATACTTCATGAAGTCGGCTCGGATTTGGATCTGCATATCGTGGAGCTCAAAAAATCCGTCTCGGAAGGTAAGTGGGTAGACATAAAAGATCAGTTTGAAGGTATGATATATAACGCATTGTCTATAATGGCAGTCTTAGGAGTTGGCAAACCAACGAGGATTATATGCCATATTGCGTATGAATTTGACAAAATTACCACTCAATCAGCCGCCAATTCGGTATTGCTCAAATATCCAACCGGAATCGCACGACCGCTCGGAGGCGTACTAGAATGGTCCCAATCGACTATACAGCTAAAAAATTACGGTTCGATTGTTTTAAAGAAAATCATAAGAAATGAAGAAAGCAAAGGTGAGGGCGATCTCTCCAGCGCATAACAGTTCTATTTTCTTGCGCTAAAATGACTGAGCAAGCGTTCGATTTGAAACATGCTGTTCAGCTCGGTTGCCGCCGCGAGCAGCGATTGCAGAAGTTTAACGAGCGGCCGCTTTGGAAAAAGGGCGGCAGCTATCCGGGCGGCTGGGTTAGGTCGGAAGCAGCCGCTCAGACGGCCAAGCGGATCGAGATCAGACCTTAGGCTAGAGGTTCGCCGGCTTCGGCGCCCCCTCCCCTCACGCCCGCCAAAGCCGCATGCGCGCGTGCTCCGGCCCGGTCGCTTCGCGCGCCAGACCATAATGCTCGGCCAGCCGCCCGAGGGCGATCCGGACCACGACCTTGGCCGAGCGGGCCGGCCAGCGGCGCTCGGCCTCGATCCGCTCGAGGCCCTTGAGGAAGCCGCACAGGTCGATCAGCAGGCCCGACAGGTCGCTGCCGACCGCGTCGAGGGCGCCGCGCACCCGCTGGCGGGCCGCGATCACCTGGTCGGAGGCGGCGGCCGGATCGCGGGCACCGCCGCCATCGACCCGAGGGGCGCCGAGTTCCGCCCCCATCCGGGGCAGCATCGCGGCGGTGGTCATGTCCCGGCGCAGCCGCTCGCCGGCCTCGAACGCGGCCGGGTCGAGCAGCGGCGCGCCGTCACCGCCCCGACGCCGGACCATCCAGGCCAGGGGGTTCTCCGAGGCGTTCCGCACGGCCGGCTCCGCGGCGCCACCCGCGATCACGGTGAGATCGTGGTGCTGGGCCAGATAGGCCATCCCGTCCGGGGCCTGCCCGCGCCGGAGCCGCGCCCGCCCCGCCGGGCCGATCGTCAGGCGCTTGCCGGCCGGGTCCCAGGCGGCGAGGTCGGCATCCGTCAGGGTGCGGCCGGCCGTATCCGAAAACCGCCCGCTGCCCACGGACACCCCGTCGCCGCCGCGCCGGACCAGGAGTCCGTCATCGCTCAACGGGTCGCGCATGGCGTAGGCACCGGCCTCGCCGAGCCGTGCCAGCAACCGCCCCGCCTCCGCCGACAGGACGGCGCCGGATGACCGCCCGGGTGCCGCCGCCTTGGTTCGGCGGGATCTGCCATTTTTGTTCATGGTTTGTTCCAGACAAGGCTCGCGGTTCCGACCGGCCGCGACCTTGACAGGAACGCCTCACGAAGTCAAGGACTTTTTGCCTAACGGGAGATTCAGGTCCGGCGATGGCCAGTCGGTGGCTGGCGCAGGATCTCGGCGATCTCGTCCTCCGACTTTCCGCGGACCGCGTAGCCCAACTCTTCGAAGCGATCGATCAGGGCCGAGCTGTCGGCGGCGGACCGCGCAGCCCATTCGGCGAGACTCGCATTCATCCGATCAAGATCCTGCGCGGGATCACCGTCCTCGGACTCGGGAAACGCGTTCATGCACAGCACCTCGGCGCCGGACGGGGTTTTGACCGCATCGCACGAAACGAGCCATCGCACCCCAACGCCCGACATCGTCTGCGTATCCCTCGGTTGTGACAGGCGTCCCGGCCGCACCGCTCTCAGGCGGCGTCCGACATGGCGCCCAGCCGGCCCAGCCCGGTTGCCTTGGCGAGTTCGGAACGGGTCTTGGCGTAGTTCGGTGCCACCATCGGGTAATCGGCCGGCAGGTTCCACTTCGATCGGTATTGCTCCGGGCTCATGTTGTACTTCGCCCGAAGATGCCTCTTGAGCGACTTGAACGCCTGGCCGTCCTCCAGGCAGACGATGTAATCCGCCGTCACCGACCCCTCCACCGGCACCGCCGGCTCCGACACCGTGACCGTGGCCGTATGGCTGTCGAGGACGCGCTTCAGGGCCGCGTAGACGTTGCCGAAGAGAGAACGGAGTTCGCCGACCGGAATGGGATTCCTGCGCACATAGGCAGCCACGAGCTCCGCCGTCGCGTCGATCAAGTCTACGGATCTTCCGTTTTCGCCCAACATGATACCCCCGATGTATTGTGCGATTGTGTATTCAACGCGGCCATGACGCTGCGACGCATGTCCGTGAGCATATGCGGGGACGGCCCCATGCACGACGCCGACATGCTGGCCCCAAGCCCACATGCATCAATCGATCCCCTGTACAAAGGTACAACGTGTTTTTTTAGACGACAAGATAGAATGAGAATACAAAGATTTGCGCGAAATGTCGCGCACTCGACACTATTAGGTTAGGTTTGCCATCTAGAAGTAGTTGAAGTCTTGCACAAACCATACTTTAAGTTTGCGACGTCGCGCGCGCTGGCCGGCCCCGGCGTCGCGGTGACTTGCGCCGCGGGCCCGGGCGCGACACATCCCCAGACCGGGCGGACAGGACCCGGCGGGAGATACGATGACGGAGATCGGACGCGGCTTTCTTGCTCATTCGACCGGGGCGCCGGTGGCCGAGCCCCGGCCGCGGCGCTTCAGCGTCCACGGCCGGGAGATCGTCGATGACTACGCGTGGTTGAAGGCGGAGAACTGGCAGGCGGTCCTGAAGGACCCCGCCGCCCTCCCCGACGACATCGCCACCTACCTGAAGGCCGAGAACGCCTACGCGGAGGTTGCGCTCGCCGGCAACGCCGACCTGCGCAAGACTTTGGTCTCCGAGATGCGCGGCCGCATCCAGGAGGACGAGAGCGGCGTGCCGGATCCCGACGGGCCCTACGCCTACTACACCCGCCATCGCGAGGGCGGGCAGCATCCGCTGGTCTGCCGGCGCCCGTCCACGTCGCCGAACGTGCCGGATTCCGGCCCCGACCCGGACGAGACGATCCTGATCGACGGCGACCGGGAAGGCGAGGGCCTGCCCTTCTTCGAGATCGCCGCCGCGGTCCATTCCGACGACCACGGGCTCCTCGCCTGGAGCGCCGACACCAAGGGCTCGGAACTCTACACGATCAAGGTGCGCGACCTCGCCACCGGCCTCGACCGCGACGACCGGGTGGACGCAACCTCCGGTGAGGCGGTCTGGGCCGCGGACGGGCACAGCTTCTGGTACGTGGCCCTCGACGCCAACCACCGCCCCGCCAAGGTCATGCGCCACCGCCTCGGCACCGCGCAATCCTCAGACGAGACCGTCTATACCGAGCCGGATGCGGGCTACTTCGTCCATATCGGCCGCACCCAGTCCGGCGCCTTCCTGGACGTCACCGCCAGCGACCACGAGACCTCCGAGGTCCGGCTCCTCGACCGGCACGCGCCCTCCGCCGCCCTGCGGCTGGTGCAGCCGCGGGAGCCGCTGCTGATCTACGACGTCGAGCATCGCGGCGACCGGCTCTACATCCGCACCAACGCGGACGGCGCCGAGGACTTCAAGATCGTCACCGCCCCCCTGGACGATCCGGGCCGGGCCAATTGGACCGACCTCGTGCCCCACCGGCCCGGGGTGATGATCCGCCATCTGCACCTGCTGGCCGGCCACCTGATCCGCCTCGAAGTCGAGAATGCGCGGCCGCGGATCATCGTGCGCGACTTGGCCGACGACGTGGAGCACGCGGTCGCCTTCGCCGAGGAGGCCTACGCGCTGGGCCTGCGGGGCGGCCACGAATTCGACACGGCGACGATCCGCTTCGTCTACTCGTCCATGACGACGCCGTCCGAGACCTGGGACTACGCCTGCGACAGCCGCAACCGGACGTTGCGCAAGCGCCAGACCATCCCGAGCGGGCACGACCCGGCCGCCTACGTGACCCGCCGGCTGTTCGCCACCGCCCCGGACGGCGAGCAGGTGCCGATCTCGCTCCTGCACCGCAAGGATCTAGCGCTCGACGGCTCCGCGCCGCTGCTGCTCTACGGCTACGGCTCCTACGGGACGCTGATGCCGGCGGGCTTCCGCACTAACCTGCTGAGCCTGGTCGATCGCGGTTTCGTCTACGCCATCGCGCATATCCGCGGCGGCACCGAGAAAGGCTGGCGCTGGTATCTCGACGGCAAGCGCGAGAAGAAGCCCAACACCTTCACGGATTTCATCGCCTGCGGACGGGCGCTGATCGCGGCCGGCTACACGGCGGAGAAGCGCATCGTCGCCCATGGCGGCTCGGCCGGCGGCATGCTGATGGGCGCGGTCGCCAACCTCGCTCCTGAGTTGTTCGCCGGCATCGTCGCCGACGTGCCGTTCGTCGACGTGCTCAACACCATGCTGGACGCGGAATTGCCGCTCACCCCGCCGGAATGGCCCGAATGGGGCAACCCGGCCGAGAGCGTCGCGGCCTTCGAGACGATCCTGTCCTACTCGCCCTACGACAACGTCGCCGCCAAGGATTACCCGGCGATCCTGGCGCTCGGCGGCCTCACCGACCCGCGGGTGACCTACTGGGAGCCGGCGAAATGGGTCGCCCGCCTGCGCGCCACCATGACCGGCGGCGGTCCGATCCTCCTGCGCATCAACATGGAGGCCGGCCACGGCGGCGCCGCCGGCCGCTTCGACCGGCTGGAGGAGGTGGCGCTGATCTACGCCTTCGCGCTGATGGCGGTGGAACGGGCGTAGCCGCTCGCCACTGAGGGGGGGGATGCCCGCGCGTCTACGGACGCGGCGGCTCGACCGGCGCCCCCTCGCCTGCCGTTCCCTCGTTCGGCTGCGCCCGCATTCTTGCCTGCCGGGCAGCTTCCTCGGCGGCGGCTTTATCCGCGGCGGCCTTGATCGCGGCGGCGCGGGCGCGGTCCATCTCGATCCGGGCCCGGCGGCGCTGGCGCTCGACCTGGTCGGCCTCGGTCAACTCGATGGTCTCGAGCTCGCGCTGGAGCACGAAGGTGGCGAGCCCGTTCGACAGGGCGCCGACATCGAGCACGCGCTCGGGCGCCCCGAGCGAGCCGGTGAAGCCGAGCTGGACGGCCGGGGCGCCGGCGCTCCAGCCGCGTGGGACCGGGCCGCCGGACAGGAGCCCCCGGGCGTCGAGGCGGTTGCCGCGCAGGTCGTAGCCGATCGTGCCGGACCAGCGGGCGGCCCCGAAATCGAGGCCGAGGGGCCCGGCCCGCAGCTGGCCGCCGACGATGGTGACCGGGCTGCTCGCCGGGGCCTTGGCCTGCGCGCCGCCCTTGGCGAGTTCCTCGGCGACCAGGGCCTGGAGCCGTCCCTCGCGCAGGGGATCGTCGATGTCCACCGCCCGGGCGAGTGCGCGGCCGAGGCCGGCCGGGTCGGCCTCCGGGACGCTCAGGTCCTTCAGGGTCAGGCTGCCGCTGCCGGAGAGGTTGTCGGCGAGGCCCGGGGCGGTCTCGGCACTGGTGGTGAAGCGCAGGGAGGCGGTCAGGCGCCCGCCGATCGGGCTGGCACCCGCCAGGCCGGCGAGCGCGACATCGTCGAGCCCGCCTTCCCCGGAGATCGACGCCTCGGGTCCGCGGCGGGTGATCGTGGCCGAGCCGGCGACCCGCCCGCCCGCGAACTTCGCCGTGAGGTTGCGCAGGGTCAGGGCGCCGTCGGAGAGTCCGAGGGCGACATTGGCCTCCGTGGCAGCGAGGCCGCGGCCAAGATCGAGGCTCGCGATCCGGGTATCGAGGGCGAGCGGCGCCAGCGCCGTCGGCGCGGCTGCGAAGCGGTCGCCCTTGGCCGGGTCCGGCGGCAGCAGCAGGGCGGTGGCGAGTTGTGGCACCGACAGGCGGTCGAGGCTGAGACGACCGCGCAGCGCCCCGCCCGGCGCCCGCAGCAGCCTGCCGTTCAGGGCGGCGCCGGCGATCCTGCCCGTGGTGTCGGCGGCGATGTCGCCGCCGTCCTTGGTGAGGACGAAGGCGAGGTCGGCCGGCCAGGCGCCGGGGCTGAGCCGGGCGGCGCCGGCCAGGGCCAGGAACGGGGCAAGATCGGCCGTGCCGGCGCGGATCTCGCCGGCATTCGGCAGGGCGTCGGGACCGATCAGGATCGGCCGAGCGGTGGCGAGCTTCAGGCCGGCGATGGTGCCGTTGACGGTCAGCGCAAGGGTATCGGCGTCCGGCCGCTCGGCGCTCAGGTGCAATTCTGCGGGCTGCTGCAGGCCGGCGATGTCGGTGCGCCCGAACCAGACCCCGGCCCGGGGGGCGGTGAGCGTCGCAGCCCCGCCCTCGATCCGCGTCCCGCGGCTCGCCAGCGTCAGGTCGAGGGTGCCGCCGCCGGCATTGCCCCGGGCCTGGCTGCGCAGGGCATCGGCCGCGCCGCCCTCCCGGTCCAGGGTGACGGCGAGGTCGAGGGGCGCCTCGCGCAGGAAGGCGGGCAGCAGGCGGATCTCGCCGACCCAGACCCGTTCGAGCAGGCCGAGCAGCGGCGCCGCCACCGGGGCCTTCAGCCGCCCGGAGACGCGGCCGGTCCCGTCCGCGCCGATCCGCCCGGACAGCTTGGCGCTCGCCCCCGCCAGATCCGTCACGTCGAGGCTGTCGACCACGAGGCTCGACCCGTCCGACTGGATGCGCGCCGCGATCGTGCCGTTGCCGGAGCCGGCCGGCCCGTAGCGCACGTCCTTGGCCTCCAGGGTCAGGGCGAGGTCGTGGTCGCGCAGACTGCCGAGCGTCGTTCCCACCGGTGGCAGAGTGGCGATGTCGATGCCGCTGGCGCGGATCTGGGCGTCGAAGCGCCCGCGCGATCCCGGCTCCGCGGCCGTGTAGCGGGCATTGCCGGTGATGCGCGCCGGCCCCAGGCCGAGGCGCAGGTTGCGCAGGGACAGGCTGGAGGCCGCCGCGGACAGGTCGGCCGCGGCCTCGATCCGGCGTCCATCGAGGAGCGCAGTCAGCGGCCCCTCCAGCCCGAGCCGGCGCAGATAGCGCCCGAGCGGTTCGGAATCGGGGGCGGTCAGCGCCACAGGGCCGGTGAGGCGGAACGGCGCCGCCTCGATCTGCCCGCTGACATTCAGGGCCGCGTCGCCCGGCCCGACCGCCGACAGGCGCCGCAGCAGCAGGCCGCCCGCGCGCTCGACGGTGCCGGACAGCGCGAGGTTCGACCATTCCTCGCCGCCCAGCACCAGGGTGCCCACCGCGAGGTCGAGGTCGAGCATCGCCGGCAGGCCGCGCCCGAGATCCGGGACCCCGCGGGCGATCAGGTTCTGGCCCTCGGGCGAGCCCAGGAAGGCGTCGAGGTCGAGGCGGCGGCCATCCAGGTTCAGGCCGGCGCGCCACTGGCGCAGGTCGAGCCGCCCGGTGCCGCCGAAGCGGAGCGCCCGTCCGCCCGGATCGATCGCGAGCTCGACGCCCTCGAACCGCACCTGGGTGCCGCGGGCCTTGAACGTCCCGCCCAGCGAGAACGGCAGATAGGGACCCGCCGCCTGGGTCGGCGGCCCGACCACGAGGCGGGCCGAGCCTTCGGATTCGATCAGCGTCGCCCCATCGGCCTCGTTGGGCACCAGGCCGAGGCGCGCATCGGCCTCGAAGCGCGGATGCGCGTCGCCGCCGCCCGCGATCTTCACGGCGAGCCGCCCGTCCGGCCCCGGCGTCCCGCTGACCGCCCGGAATGGAATGCCGCCGCTGGTACCCTCCACCCGCCACGGCCCGATGAGCGCGGGCGCCTGGAGGCGCAGGTCCTGAACGTAGAGCTGGTCGGTCCGGCCAGTGGCCGGCACCTGCGTGGTCACGAGGAATTGCTGGACGTGCAGATCCTCGATGGCGAAGTCGCGGGCGCGCAGGGCCTCGCCGAGCTCGGGGGGGATCCGCAGGGCGTCGCCGCCCGCCACCGGGAGCTTGATCTCGGCGCGACCGATCCGCGTCTCGGTGAAACGGAACTCGCCCTTCAGGAGCGGCGCCAGGGCGATCTCGGCCTTGACGAAGCGGGCGTCCAGGCTCGGCCGGTTCGGGTCGGTGCCGAGATGCAGCCGGTCGATGCGCAGCCGCGGCGAGGGCAGGAGCCGGACCTCGATCCGGCCATCGGTCCGGGCCGGCACGCCCAGGGACCGGGCGAGCGCCCGTTCGACAAGGCCGCGCTGGGCCTGCCAATCGATGATGGGCGGGACGGCCAGAGCCGCGACGAGAACCAGGATGACGGCGCCCGCCAGCGCGGTCAGAAGATCACGCACGCTACCCGTTCCGCCATCACCCCGCGCGGTCGCGGCACCGTGATGCCCCGCCGTCGCGTGCCCCCCTGGGCAACCTGTGACCGGCCATAGCACGATAAGTCCCGGACGGCGCCAGAGGGCCGCGCCGAGCCGAATGGCCTCGACGCCGTTCGCGATTTGGTCCAGGGAAGCGGAATGCAGAATGGCCCGCACGCGCAGCCCGCCGGGGACGGCGCTCCGACCTCCATCGCCGCCCGCGCCATGGGCGCCCTCCGACGGGACGCCGCCTCGTATCTCGACGGGCTCAACCCCGAGCAGCGCCGCGCCGTCGAGGCGACGGAAGGTCCGGTGCTGGTCCTGGCCGGCGCCGGCACCGGCAAGACCCGGGTGCTGACCACCCGGATCGCCCATCTGATCGCCACCGGCCGGGCCCGCCCCTACGACATCCTGTCGGTGACCTTCACCAACAAGGCCGCCCGGGAGATGAAGCTCCGGATCGGCGCGCTGATCGGCCCGGCCGGCGAGGGCATGCCGTGGCTCGGCACCTTCCACGCCATCGGCACCAAGATCCTGCGCCGCCACGCCGAGCTGGTCGGGCTGAAATCCGACTTCACCATCCTGGGCACCGACGACCAGCTGCGCCTGATGAAGCAGGTGATCGCCGACCAGAACATCGACGAGAAGCGCTGGCCGGCCCGGGCGCTGGCCCACACCATCGACGGCTGGAAGAACCGCGGCCTCTCGCCCGAGCAGGTGCCGCCGGGCGAGGCCTCGTCCTTCGCGTTCGGCAAGGGCGGCGCGCTCTACACCGCCTACCAGGCCCGGCTCGCGACGCTGAACGCCGTCGATTTCGGTGATCTGCTGCTGCTCTGCCTCAAGCTCTGGCGCGAGAACCCGGACATCCTGGCCAATTACCAGGACCGGTTCCGCTACATCCTGGTGGACGAGTACCAGGATACCAACGTCGCCCAGTACCTGTGGCTCAGGCTGCTCGCGCAGTCGCGCAAGAACATCGCCTGCGTGGGCGACGACGATCAGTCGATCTACGGCTGGCGGGGCGCCGAGGTCGACAACATCCTGCGGTTCGAGCACGACTTCCCGGGTGCCGTCGTGGTGCGCCTGGAACGCAACTACCGCTCCACCGGCCATATCCTGGCGGCCGCCTCGGGCCTGATCGCCAAGAACGAGAGCCGGCTGGGCAAGACCCTGCGCACCGAGGACGAGCCGGGCGAGCGCGTCACCGTCACCGGCGCCTGGGATTCCGAGGAGGAGGCGCGCCAGCTCGCCGAATCGATCGAATCCCTGCAGTCCAAGCAGCATCCCCTCTCCGAGATCGCCGTGCTGGTGCGGATCTCGGCGCAGATGCGCGAGATCGAGGATCGCTTCGTCCAGCTCGGCCTGCCCTACCGGGTGGTCGGCGGCCCACGCTTCTACGAGCGGGCCGAGATCCGCGACGCGCTGGCCTATCTGCGCGTCACCATGAATGTCAGCGACGACCTCGCCTTCGAGCGGATCGTGAACACGCCCAAGCGCGGCCTGGGCGACGCCACCCTGCAGCAGCTCCACACCTACGGCCGGGCCAACCGCCTGCCGCTGCTGATCGCCGCCCAGCGCCTGTGCGAGACCGACGAGTTGAAGCCCCGGGTCCGCGCGACCCTGCGGGCGCTCACCGAGAGTTTTTCGCGATGGGCACGGCTCATCGAGACGCAGCCGCACAACGAGGTCGCCCAGACCATCCTGGAGGAATCCGGCTACACCGAGATGTGGCAGAAGGACCGCTCCGCCGACGCCGCCGGTCGCCTGGAGAACCTGAAGGAATTCGTCCGCTCGATGGAGGAGTTCCCCGACATGGCGGCCTTCCTGGAGCACGTCTCCCTGGTGATGGAAGCCTCCGAGGCCGAGGGCGCCGAGCGGGTGTCGCTGATGACGCTCCACGCCGCCAAGGGCCTGGAATTCGACACCGTGTTCCTCCCCGGCTGGGAGGACGGCCTGTTCCCCAACCAGCGGGCGCTCGACGAGAGCGGCCGGGCCGGTCTCGAGGAGGAGCGCCGCCTCGCCCATGTGGGCCTCACCCGGGCGCGCAAGCGCGCCAAGCTGTCGTTTGCGGTCAACCGGCGGATCCACGGCCTGTGGTCCTCGACGATTCCCTCGCGATTCATCGACGAATTGCCGGAATCGGCGGTCGACGTGGTCGAGGCGCCCGCGCATTTCTCGGCCGGCGCCTCGCGGTTCGACCGCAACCCGACGCCGTTCGGCTCCAGCTACGGCACACCCGGCTGGCAGCGCGCCCAGGCCAACACCGCGGCCGGCACCGGCAACCGGTCCGGCTTCGGCAACAGCCCCGGCGGACGGGCGGGTGGGCCGCGCCAGATCGAGGGCGAGCTGATCGCCAAGTCGACCGGCGCGCCTTCGGCGTTCCAGGACGGCCAGCGGGTCTTCCATATGAAGTTCGGCCCGGGCACCGTCGCCGGCGTCGACGGCAACAAGCTCACTGTCGACTTCGATAAAGCCGGCCGGAAGATGGTTCTCGACAGCTTCATCCAGCCGGGAACGAGCTAGTCCGGCCGATCGAGCCCGGACGCTTCAGGGGGGCAGGGTCGGTCGGCTTGGCCCGTGCGGGCGGAGGCGGATCGCATTCGTGCCGGAGGCCGTGTCATCCCGTATTCCCGCCCCCCGGCCCGATGCAGCTTTGTCAGGCGACCGGCTTTTTCGGCACCGCGGCACGAACCGTCACCCCCCAGTCACACCCGCCGAGCAAACGTCCGGTGCGAATCGCGTTGGTGCGACGCTTGCACTGCGTATTCGACCCCGGGCGAGGCGGCGTGACGCTCTCCACAGGCGAATAGCACGGGGCGGAACCTTCGGCATGGCGCCGGAATTAGTTTCGCAATAGAATAGATCCGGGAGCAACAAGGTAAACGGCAGTTCATCGACAGATCCAGGTTGGCAAGTCCCGTTGGAGTGTTGATCCATGAAGCGACGCCGCACACGACTTGAACTGGTTGAAGACCGCACGCCCCGTATCCACCGCACACGCTTCGACGACGAGCGCATCCTCAGTCCGATCCAGCCCCTCACCGACCGCCAGGCCGAATATCTCGACGCCCTGGCCAGCTCCTCCCAGGTGATCGTCCTCGGGCCCGCCGGCACCGGCAAGACCTACATCGCCGGGACCCGGGCCGCCGACCAGCTCCGCCAGCGCCGCATCTCCAAGGTCGTGATCACCCGCCCGAACGTGCCGTCGGGCCGCTCGCTCGGCTTCTTCCCCGGCACCCTCGAGGAGAAGATCGCCCCCTGGGTCGCCCCGCTGACGGAAGCCATGAAGGAGCGCATGGGCCAGGCCGCCTTCGAGATCGCGCTGAAGACCGGCGATATCGAGATCGTGCCGTTCGAGGTGATGCGCGGGCGCACCTTCAAGAACTGCCTGGTGATCCTCGACGAGGCACAGAACACCACCACCGCCGAGATCAAGATGTTCCTGACCCGCATCGGCGACGATTGTCAGGTCATCATCAACGGCGACGTCTCCCAGACGGACCTGCGCGAGACCTCCGGCCTGCGCACGGTCATGCACCTGATCAAGAGCCGGATGATGCCGATCCCGGTGGTCGAGTTCACCCGCGACGACATCGTCCGTTCCGGCATCTGCGCCGAATGGGTGAAGGCGTTCGAGGAAACGAATCTCTAATCCAGAAGTTGTTGGCGGCGGGTCCTCGCGGGCCCGCCGTGCCCTCACCGGCACGAGACGACTCTCCGAACCTCCCGTTTGGGAGGATGAACCGGGCGTCATGCCCGGAAATCAGAACATTGGAGTCTCCTCGTGAGGAAACTGACCTTCGCCTTCGCCGTGCTGGCCTCGCTGGGCGGTGCCGCCCTCGTCCAGCCCGCCAGCGCCGCCCCCGGCCTACCCTCGGGCGTCACGGCGCCCGACGCCCTGACGCAGGTCCGTATGACCCCGATGGAGCGCCGCATGATGCATCGGCGCATGGAGCGCCGGATGATGCACCGGCACATGCACCGCAAGATGATGCACCGGCGGATGATGCGCCGCATGTGATTGCGACGAGCGGGGCCTTCGGGCCCCGCTTCCATGTCCGGACCGCGTTTCGGACGTTGCTCCGAACCCCGCGGATTCCTATCTCGTCACCCTGAATCGCGCAGTCAGGCCGCCGAACGGCAGCCGGCCGATCCGGGAGACCACGATGCCCCCCTCGAACCGACTGTTCGACGATCTCGCCCGCCTGATGACCGATGCGGCCGGCGCCGCCCAGGGCGTGCGCCGCGAGGCGGAGACCGTGGTCAAGGCGCAGGCCGAGCGCCTCGTCCGCGACCTCGACATCGCCTCCCGCGAGGAGCTCGACGTGCTGCGCGATATGGTGACCAATCTCCGGACCCAGAACGAGGCGCTCGCCGCCCGCGTCGCCGCCCTGGAGGCCCGGGAAAGCAGCACCGGGGCCGGCGCGGCGGGGCTCAGCGAGGTCGTCTGAGTCCCCACGGCAACGCTTCAGGCTTTTGCACAGGAAGCGCAGCCGGTGATTTCGTTTCCTGTTCACCGAGCATGACCTGCACTTTGTGTCGCGAGTCACGGCCGGTCTATAGTCGGGCATAGGGTGATTCGGCGGTTGCGGGGCGATGTCCGCAGAGCTTTGACAGTCGATCGCGTCACCCCCGGCCCGTCTGTGCCGGTCGTTTCAAGTTCTCGGAGTGTTCTCACACTCTTCTCGCGTCCCCGTCACGTCGGTCCGGGTCGATTCCGGGCCGTCCTTTTGGATCGTCATGCCGCTTCTCCACGTCGACTTCCACGACCCTGACCGGAACGAGCATCCGCTCGACGTCGTCGAGCGTTTGGCGTCCCTGCGCGACTGGATCTTCGACCGGGCCGAGACCGACGAGATGTCGATCACCAGCCCCGGCCGCTGGACCGACTATCACGTGGCCTTCACCTGGATCGAGGACGTGGAGGCCCTGCACGTGGCCTGCGCCTTCGACCTGAAGGTGCCGGAGCGGCAGCGGATCGAGGTGCTGCGGCTGATCGCGATGATCAACGAGCAGCTCTGGATCGGCCATTTCGACCTGTGGTCGAGCGACAGCGTGGTGATGTTCCGCCACGCGCTGCTGCTGGCCGGCGGCGCGGTGCCGACCCATCCGCAATGCGCCACCATGATGAAGACCGCCGTTGATGCCTGCGAGCGCTACTTCCAGGCATTCCAGTTCGTGCTCTGGGCCGGCAAGAGCGCCCGCGAGGCGCTGGATGCCGTGCTGTTCGAGACCGAAGGCGAGGCGTGACGGCGGCTCCCGACGCGCGGCGGATGCCCGCCTCCCTGGTCCTGGCCGGGGCCGGCAAGATGGGCGGCGCGATGCTGGCGGGCTGGCTCGACGCCGGCCTTGATCCCCGTGCCACCACGATCATCGACCCGGTGCCCGCCCGCGCGATCGTGGATCTCTGCGCCCAGCGCGGCATCCGGCTCAATCCGACGGAGCCGGAGCCCGGGGCGGTTCTGGTCCTGGCCATCAAGCCGCAGGGCCTGGAGGCGGCGGCCCCCGGCCTCGACCGGCTCGTCGGCCCCGACACGGTGCTGGTATCGATCCTGGCCGGCAAGACCATCGCGGACCTGCGCGCCCGGCTGCCCCGGGCCCGCGCCGTGGTCCGGGCCATGCCGAACCTGCCGGCCAGCATCGGCCGGGGTGCCACGGGCGCCTGCGCGAGCGCCGAGGTCACGCCGGCCCAGCGCGATGCAGCCGACACCCTGTTCGCCGCCAACGGCACGGTGGCCTGGCTCGCCGACGAGGCGCAGATCGACGCCGTGACCGCGGTTTCGGGTTCCGGGCCGGCTTACGTCTTCCTGCTGGTCGAGGCCCTGGCCGAAGCGGGGATCGCGGCCGGGCTCGAGCCGGCGGTGGCGCAGGCTTTGGCCCGGGCCACGGTATCCGGCGCTGGAGCGCTCCTCGAAGCGAGCGAGGAAGACGCAGCCCAGCTGCGCCGCAACGTCACCTCCCCGGGCGGGACCACGGCTGCGGCCCTCGACGTGCTGATGCGTCCGGACGGCTTGGCGCCGCTCCTGCGCGAGGCCGTGGCGGCGGCCAAACGCCGGGCGGCCGAACTCGCCGGCTGACATCCGTGCGGCATCGCCGCGCGACGGGTCTGCCCATCGCCGCCGCCTTTCCTACATGAGGACCGACGACCGACAGGAGCGGGCGACAGACCCATGACCGAGAACAGAGCCCCGTCGAAGCGCACCCGCAAGGTTGCGGGTGCCGCGCAGGACGACACGAGCCAGGCCGGCGCGGCCCCGGAATCCCCCGCCCAGGCCGAGAGTCCGCCGAAGCTGCCGCCCCGGGAAGCCGCGGTCGAGGCGCTGATGCGGCTCGCCGCCGAGCAGCCCTGGAACGACATCGAGATCGGCGACATCGCCCGCGAGGCCGGCCTGACGCTTGCGGAGCTGCGCGACCTGTTCCCCTCGAAGGGCGCGGTGCTGGGCGGCCTCACCCGGATCATCGACCGCAAGGTGCTGGAAGGCGACAGCGCCGGTCTCGAAGAGGAGCCAACCCGCGAGCGCCTGTTCGACGTGCTGATGCGTCGGCTCGACGCGATGACCCCCTACAAGCCCGCCTTGCGCCGGATCGCCTACGCGTTGCGCGGCGAGCCGCTGTCGATGCTGGCCCTGAACGGCGTGATGCTGAACTCGCACCGCTACATGCTGGCGGCGGCCGGGATCGACACCGAGGGGCCCCTGGGCCAGCTCAAGCTCCAGGGCGTGGTGATCGCCTTCGCCCGCGTCACCCAGGTCTGGCTCGAGGACGACGACCCGGCGCTCGCCCGAACGATGGCCAAGCTCGACAAGGAGATCCGCAACGGCGAGCGGCTCATGGAGCGCGCCGAGGATGCCCGGCGGCTGACTGCGCCGCTACGCGCGCTCGGACGCTCGCTCCTCGACCGCCGCCCGCGCGCCCGACGCACCCCGGACGGCGACGAGACGGACCCCGCCGCCGCGATCTGACGCTGCGGATAACGCACGGCCTCGGGATCCTATTCCGCCATCCGCATCCTGAGATGCCCCCCAGGATCGTAAGGGCTCGGGATGGCTCCTTCGAGGGCGACGCTGGGCGTCCCTCTCGAAGGAGACGGCTGCGGGAAGGGGATAGCCGGGCGGATGGGGACGCCGGCATCCGCCCCCGCGCCCGCGCGTCAGGCGGCCTGGATATCCCGCAGGAAGCTGTCAACCTCCTGTCGGACTTTCTGAGATTGGGAGGCCAGCTGGGAGGCCGCGTTCAGCACCTGCGTGGCGGCGCTGCCAGTCTCGCCCGTCGAGGCCAGCACGCTGGCCACGTTGGCGGACACGTCCCGGGTGCCTTGGGCCGCCTCGCCGGCATTGCGCGAGATCTCGCTGGTCGCCGCCGTCTGCTGCACCACCGTCGAGGCGATCGAGCCGCTGATCTCGTTGACCGCCGCGATCGTCTTGGCGATCTGTTCGATCGCATCCGCGGCCTGGCCGGTGGCGGCCTGGATCGCGGCGATCTGGCCGCCGATCTCGTCGGTGGCCTTGGCGGTCTGGCCGGCCAGTTCCTTGACCTCGGCGGCCACCACCGCGAAGCCCCGGCCCGCCTCGCCGGCCCGAGCCGCCTCTATGGTCGCGTTCAGCGCCAGCAGGTTGGTCTGCCCGGCGATACCCGAGATCGTCGTCACCGCCGCGCCGATCTGATCGGCGGCGAGCCGCAGGCTGGCCATGGCGGCATTGGTGGTCTCGGCCTCGTGGGCGGCGACACCGGCGACCTCGTTGGAGCGGATCACCTGCCGCTCGATCTCCTGCAGCGAGGCGACCATCTCCTCGGCTGCTGCCGCCACGGTCTGGACGTTGGTCGAGGCCTGCTCGGCGGCGGCGCTGGAGGCCACCGCCTGGGTGTTGGTGTCGTCGGCGACCTGGGTCATCGAGCGCGCCGTCGCGTCGAGCTCGGTGGCGGCTCCGGTGACCACGTCGAGCGAGGCGGCGACGTTCTGCTGGAAGACGCGGACCAACTGATCGACCCGCTCGGCCCGGCTCAGGCGCGCCGCCTGCTCGGCGGCCTGGGCGGCCTCCAGCTGGATGCGGGCGATGGCGTTCTTGCGGAACACATCCACCGCCTTGGCCATCTCGAGCATCTCGTCGCGCACCGTCGGCAACGGTACGACGGACTGGGTATCGCCGTCGGCCAGCCGCTTCATCGCACCGGTCATACCGACGATCGGCCGGATGATGCTGCGGGCGATCAGGAAGGCCAGAGCGCCGCCCAGTGCCAGGGCGAGACCGATCAGGCCGATCTGGATGCGTCGGGCATTCGCCACCGAGGCGGCGGTCGCCTCGGTGATCTCGTTCACCGCGACGAAGATCTTGTCGCGCGCGGTCTCGCCGCCCCGCTCGATCGAGTCCGCGAACGGCTTGATACCGTTCTCGAAGGCCTCCTTCGCCACACCCATCGCGCTGTCCCAGGCCTTGAAGCTGGCGGCATAGACATCCAGACCTTCGACGACGGCATTGATCTGCTGGGCGACGGTCGCACCGTCCTCCGTAGCCCCGAATGCCTTCAGGGTGCCGCGAGCCTGCTCGATCGCTGCAGCGAATGCAGTCCTATCGTCCGCGGCCAACCTGATCATGAAGCGCGCGGCTTCGAGGCGGACCCGCATAACGGCATTCTCGATTTTCTGAATGCGACCGGACATGGCCTCGTTCGAGCGGGCATGCACCGCGATCGCCAGTGCTTCCGTCGCGCCTGTGACGGCATTGCCAGCCTTGAACATGCCGATCTTGGCTTCGCTCACGCTCGTGCCCGCTGCGGCCAAGCGTTCCAGCGCCGGCTTCAGGGCGCGAGCGTCGTTGTTCATCTGCTCGTAGAGTACGCGCCGGTCGCTTTGCGGGGAACGGATGAAATGCTCGTGGCTCTTTTCCTCGATGACGCGCCGCGTCTGCTCCAGCGTCGTGATCTGCTCGGCGCTCGGCGCGAGGCGATAAATCTCAGCGGTCCCGGTGAGACGGGCCGCAAGGCTATTGATCGTGAGGATCGACCGCACGCCCGTATCGAACCGGGCCCGCGACTCATATTGATCGATAATGTAACTCTGCTGGTAGAGCGAATAGGCGCCGATGCCGGCAGCAATCAGCACGAGCAGGGCGAATCCGGCATAGAGCCGGTGGCGGATTCCCAACTTCACAGACATCGACTTTCACAAGAGCGCGCCCGCGGCGGGCACAACCGCGATAAAAATCTCTTCTGTGACAGTGTTATGTCAGAATTCGGCTATTTACTTCAGGTATCGAACCGTAATTTTTAATCGCTCTTGTGTGAACCTGAAATTATTGATTCTCCTCTCCGCATCTTTCAGCAACAAAGTTCGACCTCTGAATCTCAGATTAAGAAATCTCGAGAACGATATAGCAATTTATCGTTTCAAAATTTAGCTGGAAATATTAGCGTGGCATAAGAGTCAGCTAAAGCAACGTGCATATATTGCCATAGGCCGCCATTAAAAAAACGTTTGTGATGCGACAGCAATTCATCGACAAAAACCAATCATGACTGGATAGTATTGGTCACCGAACCATATTGATGCACATAATGCTCTCGACTTCGATGCAACGAAGCCGACTCAGCGGTCTCAGAGATGCCGGACGCGATCGCCTTGGATCAGCGGCCGCAATCGCGACACGACGGGTCCGATCCCGGCTGGATCCCATGGGCCTTTCGCTCCGCACCAGCATCGCGAGGGCAGAACAGCGAAGGGCGCCGTTCAATCTTCGGCCCGAAGCCGCATTCCGCCGCGCAACGGGTTGCGAGAAACTCCGGGCTCCTTGGCTCTCTGCACAGCGCCGAGCCTCGATCCCGGCGGATCCGGCAGGCGGCCTCGCTCCCCCGGCCGCCCTCAGGCGGCGCGATTCGCCAGCGCCTCGCGCATCAGCGAGGCGACCATGCCATTCTGGAACTGCTCGCGCTGGATGAACAGGGCGTCCGGGACCAGCACCGAGGCCTCCTGCTCCGGCGGGTCGAACGGATCGCTGGAGAGGACGATGCGCAGGCCCGGGCGCAGGGCCCGCGCCTCGACGGCGAGCTGCGCGCAGCACAGGCCGCCGCCCTGCAGGGCCGCATCCACCACCATCACGTCCACGGGCAGCCCGAGCGCCAGGACC
>Ga0182232_1000155_pt1 | contig 21060 bp, 33 predicted proteins | sample G6R1MG_30_FD_155484 | JGI IMG/M metagenome (GOLD analysis project Ga0182232, IMG submission 155484) | Phyllosphere microbial comminities from miscanthus, Michigan, USA - G6R3_NF_07NOV2016_LD2 MG | ecosystem: Host-associated > Plants > Phyllosphere > Phylloplane/Leaf | place: USA: Michigan... | reverse complement strand
GGCAGGCAGCAGCTTCGAGGGTAAGGTGCTGGACGGGGGGAGTAAGCTCAGCGGCACCTGGCAGCAGCCGGGCCTCAAAACCGACCTGGTGCTAGCACGTAGCGCGGCCCCGGCGGCGGCGCTGGCTGCCAAAAAACTGCGCCTCACGCCGCCTTACCGCGAGGCGGAAGTTACGTTTCTGAACCCTACCGGCAAGTTTCGGCTCAGTGGCACGCTTACCATTCCGAGCGGCGAGGGGCCGTTTGCGGCCGTGGCGCTGCTCTCCGACTCGGGCCCGCACGACCGCGATGCCGACTTGCAGGGCTACCATTTGTTCGGCATTTTGGCCGACTACCTCACCCGCCACGGCGTGGCCGTGCTGCGCTTCGACGACCGGGGCGTGGGCCGCTCGGGCGGCGACTACCACCGCGCCACCACCGCCGACCTCGTCACCGACGCGCAGGCCGCGCTGGCTTTTCTGGGCAAAACGCCGCTCATCGCGCCCCAGCAAGTGGGCCTGCTCGGCCACGGCGAAGGTGCCAACGTGGCGCTGCTGGCCGCCGCCCAGCCCCAAAATGCGCCCGCGTTTGTGGCCTCGCTGGCCGGCTATGGCCAGGCGGGGCGCGACGTGCTGCGCCGCCAGCAGGGCGAGATTATGCGTCTCATCGGCACCGAAAGCACCCAGATAAAGGCCGCCCAGGCGCTTTATGACCAACTGGTAGACGCTGTGCGCCAGACGCCTAACAACACCGCCGCCCGCGCCAAAGTAGTGGCCTTGCTGCGCAGCAGCAACACGGCCCTTAGCGAGAGCATGGCCCGCGCCCGCGCGGCGGAGCTGACCTCGCCTTGGTCGCGCTATTTTCTTGATTTCAACCCCGCTACCCGCCTGCCGCAGGTGGCGTGCCCGGTGCTGCTGCTCAATGGCACCGCCGACCTGCAAGTGGCCGCCGGCCGCAACCTGAACGTGCTCCAAAAAGGCCTGCACCTGGGCCCCGCGCCCGTGGAGGCGCACCGCCTCTCGGGCGTCAACCACTGGTTTCAGCCCGACCCGTCGGACTGGCCCATCGTGGCTGGCGAGCGCCAGGCGGCCTTTTCGCCCGAGGCGCTGGAATACCTGCGCACCTGGCTGGCCGAGCGCGCCAAGCTGGCCAAGGCGCCGCTGCCCGTGACCGTGCGGCGCCCCGCCGCCAAGCCCGCGAAAGGCGTAGCGCCCGCCCGCCGCGCCCGGCGCTCGGTAGCGAAAGCGTAATGTACCGTAAGCTTTAGCTTGCGCGGCGCCTGGGCTGCGTTAAACCGACGTAGCCCAGGCACCGCGCAAGCTAAAGCTTACGGTACAGGCTACTTACCACGGCAGGCTTTCCTCTTCGTGGAAGTAGCCGCCCGTTGGCCCATCGGCGGGCAGCAGGGCCAGGCGCACGGCGGTGCGGGCGCCCTCGCGCACATCGAGCGGTGCGCCGTCGCCGCCCAGGTCGGTTTTGACCCAGCCGGGGTGGGCGGCGTTCACCTTGATATGTGTATCGGCCAAATGCAGGGCCAATACTACCGTCAGCATGTTCAGCGCCGCCTTCGAGGAAGTGTAGCCTGGCGTGGCCCAGCTGCCGCCCTGCCCCGCGCTGATAGTGGCCAATGAGCCCAATACGCTGCTCTGGTTTACGATGCGGCCGGCCGGCGCCTGGCGCAGCAGCGGCAGCAAAGCCTGCGTAATCGCGTAAGGCCCAATTACATTAGATTCATAGGTTTGGCGCAGCGAGTCGGGGCTGGTGTCGAAGCCAGTATCCAGCTGCACGCCGGCGTTATTCACCAAGATGTCGAGCCGGCCAAAATGGCTTGCCAAAAAGGCGGGCAGCGCCGCGATGTCGGCGGCACTGGTCACATCGAGTTCTACGGCGCGGGCGTCCAGGCCTTCGGCGCGCAGTGCGGCGGCGGGCGCTTCGGCCTTGCCTTGGCGGGCACCTAGCACCACCGCGATGCCCTGCTGGCCGAGTTGGCGGGCTATTTCGAGGCCCAAGCCTTTGTTGGCGCCCGTGACGAGCGCAACGGATTTTGCGAGTTTTTCCATGGTCAGCTAAAGCCGCTGACCCCGCAAAAGGTTGGCAGATGCCAGGGTGTGGGCTACCAGTTGAGCCCGCAGTGGAAGCAGTGGTGTGCCCGCCCTTGCAGCGGGTAGCGCCGCAGCCGCGACAGCAGCGCCACAAACCAGTGCGCGGCCCCTGGCTCGGCGGCCGCATCATACGTTACCTCGTCGGAGCCACAGCGCGGGCAGCGTGCGGTTTCGGGGGCCGCAGGCTCGGCTAGGCCGCCGGGCACGGCCCGCATCACGGGGGGCTCGCGTAGTATTTCGGCGGCCCGGGCGGCATCGCGCTGGTACACGTGCAGGCGCACGCCGCCCGCCACGGGGCTATACATGCGGTTGAGTGATACCAGGTTTTCGTTGGTCAGGAAGCACGGAATGCCCGCGGCCTCCAGCTTGGTGCGGGCCAAATGGGCGGCCAGCGGCTCGTAGAAAGAATCGAGCACGATAATATTTTCCTGCATACTGCCCCAACAGTTACGCGGGCTTTTTGGTGACCGTGCGCAGGTCTTGGGCCGTGCGCTTGGCCCGCAGCGCCTTAAACTCGGCCTGCCACGCCCGAATGCGCAGCTCGTCGCGGGCGGGCAGGTCGAGGCGCACGCGGGCCAGCTGCTCATTCAGGCGGCGATAAGTAGCTTGGGCGTAGTCCCAGTCGCGCAGCTGCCAGGTTTTGTGGCGGGCGCGGGTGGCCCGCAGCAGCGTGCCATACGCCTCGCCGATGGTGGCCGGTGTGAGGCTACTCACCTGGGTAGCGTAGCCGCCGAGCAGCTGCTGGTCCACGGTTTTTTGCTGGCGCGGGCTCATGGGCACCGCGCGCCGCACCCGGTTGGCCGAGTCGAAGCGGGCCACTTGCTTGCCCACGCGGCGCAGCGTGCGCCCCGAGGTGCGGGCCGCCGTGTCGAGCTTGCTCAGCTCTTGGCGCACGGCCGCTTGGCGCTCGCGCGGGGTAGAGTCGCAGCCCGCGAGCGCGAGCAAAAAGAAAGCCAGGGCCAAAAACCGGCTGGCTGGTACAGCGCATTTCATGCCCCAACATACAACGCCGACCGTAGTTGGTTGCGCTTAGCTGGTAGGCAAAGAACCGATGGTGGGGTATCTAGCTGGTTAGTAAGAAGCTACTCAAGAGTATTTTGAATAATAAGTCAAGCGGCGCCAGCGCCTGCCAACTAACCGAATGCGCAGGCAGCCATCTTGGTTTTAGACAAAAAAAGAAGGCAACCGGTCGAATTACGACCAGCCGCCTTCTTTTCTATTATTAAATAGCTAAGCACTAGGGCATCAGTACTTTATTCACCACGTGAATAACACCGTTGCTCTGTAATACGTCGGCAATGGTAACGGTCGAAATGCCGCCTTTTTCGTCTTTCAGCTCGATAATTTTCGGGCCTTTCATCATGGCCGTGAGGGTGCCGCCGCTCACGGTTTTCAGCGAGGCTTTGCCGCCGCCAGCTTTAATGGCTTTCATCAGGTCGGCGGCCGTCATGCGGCCAGCTACCACGTGGTAGGTCAGGATTTTGGTAAGCGTTTCCTTGTTTTCGGGCTTTACCAGGTTTTCTACCGTGCCGGCGGGCAGGGCAGCAAAGGCCTCATTAGTAGGGGCAAACACGGTGAAAGGGCCAGGGCTTTGCAGCGTTTCTACGAGGCCGGCAGCCTTCACGGCGGCCACGAGCGTGGTGTGGTCTTTCGAGTTAACGGCGTTCTCGACAATGTTTTTGGTGGGGTACATCGGGGCACCGCCTACCATTACGGTTTTGGCTTTTTGGGCCGAAGCCGACTGGATGGTGCCAGCCCCGAGCAGGGCTACAAGCGCGAGGGATGCGAAGGAGAGTTTCATGGAACTTAGAAAAACAAAAGTTAGGATGTTTGTGCAGGCACCTACGCTCCGGGTTTGGCAGTTGGATTTTCCCAGTCCGAAATTTTCTTACTTTTTTTAGTTGCTCACCAGCTCGCGGTCGGGCACGCTCTGGTCGCGCAGGGTGGCCGTGCCCCGGTCTTTGCGCGTGATGCGCGAGTAGAGACTGATTTCCTGGTCGAATAAAAAGCGGAAAAACAACTTAGTATAGCTGGTGTGCGCCAGCAGCGGCTCGTAAAACTCGGGCGCTACCTGCTTGAGCTTGGGCAGGTTATTCCACGGAATGCTGGGCATATCGTGGTGCTCGTTGTGAAAGCCTACGTTGAGATTGATGCCATTCAGGCGGCCGTAATAGGAATAGGTTTCCTGCTCGGGGCTCAGGGTGAGGTAGTGCTCCTGAATCCAGCGGGCGCCCAGTGGGTGCAGGCCCACCGAAAACCAGAAGCTCAGAAACAGGTAGCCGAGCGCCATCCAGCCCAGGAAGTAGACCACGGCCACGTTGAAGGCGATTTGGGCCACGAAATTGGCCACCACGTAGCGGTCGATGGTGATGATTTCGCGGCAGCGCAGCGTGCGGATAACCTGAAACAGCGGGAAGAAAAACAGCCACACGGCCTTGCCCAGGCTATAATTCTGAATCAGCTTGGCCTCGTACCAGTCGGGCAGGTCGGCATCGAGCTCGTGCACGCCCTGAAACACGTGGTGCTTGATGTGAAAGTTTTTGAAGCTGATGGCCGTGGGGAAAACCGACGGAAAATTGGCCAGGATGCCGGTGGCTACGTTGGCTTTCAGGGTGCGAAAAACCAGGTTGTGCGCCGCCTCGTGAATGACCACAAACAGCGTGTGCGAAAAAAACGCGCCCGCCACGTAGGCTACCAGCACCGACCAGTACCAGGCCTGGTGGCGCAGCGCGGTGGCCAGCCCCACCTGGGCCAGCACGCAGCCCAGCCCAATCCAGAAGGTGGCGGGCGTGCGGGTCATGAGTTGCTTCACCTCGGGGTGAGCGCGGATAATCTGGCGAGTGCGCACGCGGTGCGGTTCGGACGCCGCCGTGACGGTGAAGGAGCTGGGAGCAGCCATAAAAAGGGCGGAAAAAATATTCGACCCGTAGGCCACTAGGTAAGCCCGGCAAAGCTACGCCTGGCCAGACGGAATTTGGCAGGGAATAATTCAGCCCGTGGGTAGCTGGGCGGAAGACGGTAAAAATTTTTCAGCTTGAAAATGAAGCAAAAGCGTGGGTCGCACCATCTTTTTTAGGGCCATTACTTGCATTGCAAGCCCTTTTGCCTACCTTTGTATCACCATTCGCCGCCACAGCAGCGAAAACCTCAAGCGAGAGTAGCTCAGTTGGTAGAGCGCGACCTTGCCAAGGTCGAGGTCGCGAGTTCGAACCTCGTCTCCCGCTCCAAACATTAAAACGCCACCTTCGGGTGGCGTTTTTGTTTTCCACTATAGCTGCCTCGCGCAGAGACCTGCGCCCCGCTGAGTAGGTTCGGCTAGCGAGCGCCGAGCGCCTCTTGGTACGCCAGGTGCTGGCGCAAATGGACTCGGTACCTGCGGGTGGCAACTACAAAGCGGAGCAAAATCGTCTCAAGCTGCTAGGGATTGCTACCGATTATCTTGCGGGTGCGGCCCGAAAGGTGGGCGCGCGCTACGAAGCAGTTGGCCTCCTGGCTACGCAGAAAGAAAGGCTGTATGCCTCGGTACACGGGCTACGGGGGCGCTTACCCGAAAGAAGGCCGGAAGCAACGGTGCTGCGAGCAATGTGGGGCAGCTGAGTGGTGCCGGCAGCCTGTCCTGCCAGAGCTTCACCATGGCAATCGCATCAGCAATGGCCATTGATTAAAAAATTTGCAGTTACTTTGTCCCAATCGCCACACGTTGACCGGTAATTACAGCGGTAGAGACCTGCATCGAAGCGCAACGCCACTGCTTGAGCCAGAGTGGTGTAATGGTAGCCACGAGGGACTTAAAATCCCTTGTCTTCACGGACGTACGGGTTCGAGTCCCGTCTCTGGTACTAATAAAAACCGCGTTTCTGCAATAGAAACGCGGTTTTTTATTGCTCAAAAATTTAATTCCGACAAAAATCCGACACTATGCTATCGCCAGAATACGAGCCCCGGCTGTATGATGCAGGCGGCGACCTGAGCAAGACTTGGTATATCGACTACCGGATTTGGGACACGGATAAAGGGCAGTTTGTGCGGAAGCGGTATGAAGGCCTGAATAGATACCATACGCTGGCCAGTCGCCGCAAGCAGGCCAAAGCCAAGCTGGTAGAAATCCGCGAGCTGCTGGCGGCGGGCTTCACCGCAGGCGTGTCGCCTTCGGCCTCGGTGCCGCTCGACATGCGCAAGGCTACACTAGTGGAGGCAGTAGAATACGTGTTGAGCCAAAAGGCCCTGCGCCGGGGCGTGGAGGAATACAAACGCCTGCTGCGCCGCCTACGCGAGTACCCCGCGCTGGGCGGGATGCCGGCGCGCATGGTGGCCCCCGTACACGTGGGCGCATTTATGGACTTCATCAGCAAGCGGCCCAAAACCGATGGGACGCTGACCGGCAACAAGTCCTTCAATCACTACCGTAACACGCTCAGCACCTGCTTTAATTTCCTGGTGAAAATGGAGCTACTACCGCGCAACCCGTGCGCAGCTATCGACGTGCGCAAAGTAGCGCCCTCGGCCATGCACCGGCCCTATACGGATGCACAGCGCGCCGCCGTGCGCGACGAGCTGTTGCGACAAGGTGATGAGCAGATGCTTCTTTTCATCAGCTTCATCTACTACTGCTTTATTCGGTCGGGCGGTGAACTGCGGCTGCTACGTGTGCGCGACCTGCACCCGCGCACTGTGCTGGTGCCCGCCAGCACCGCCAAAAACGATAAGCCCGAGCACGTAGCTATTCCGGTTCAGCTGGAGCAAATGATTGTGGCCCTGGGCCTGCGCAGCTATCCGGCTGACTACTTCATTTTCACTCACCGCGGGCACCCTGGGCCAAAGCCAGTAGGGCCGTACTGGTTCCCAAAACACCACCGGGCGCTACTCGTGAGCCTGGGTATTACCGACCCAGCTTATACCATCTACGGCTACAAGCATACGGGCGCAATCAACCTATACCTGGCCACCGACAACATTGAGCTAGTGCGCCGGCACTGCCGCCACGACAACGCGGCCACTACTACCAACTACCTGCGCGGCCTGGGCGTGCTGACTGATGCCGAGAAGCTGGCGGCAATGCCCGACTTTTGATTTCGCGGAAAAATACAAAACGCAAAAATGCCCCTAGTGCGATTCCACGCAATAGGGGCATTTTTGTCAGCTGCTGGCCACGGTGCCGGCGGTGCAGTCAATGCAATTTTAGGCAACCATCGGCTCGGGGTAGAGCAACGCCCACGCATCCTCAAAATCCTGCACGTCGATGCTGGCCGTAACACCGGCCTTTCGCCACGGCGAGCCAACTTCTTTTTTGATGATGCCTAGCGTTAGCTTCTTGATGGTGGCCTTGTCGGGGGTGAGGGTAGCGGTGGCGCTGAGGCCCGCATTTTTAGCTACGCCAGCTGTCCATTCTGCCCGCGCCGAAGCGGCGGGGTAAACTGTTGCTAGTTTCTTGATGCTGTTGTAGTTGCCTTTGACAATGCGCGAAATCAAAAGCTGAATCATAGCTCGCATCCCGTAGGCCATATTTTCAAAGGCGTAGTACGTCTGGCCGGCCGCGGTATCGCCACCGGGCTTGGTTGTTTCGCCCGCGTAGAGCCCCCGCTTACCGCGCAGGTTGCCGGGGTTGTTGCGGCGAATACCTATCGGAAATCCTTGCGCAGCAGTGAGGTTGAGGTAAGATTTAGTAGCCATTTTGATAGTTGATTACAGTAAGAAAATGTTAGGATTGACCGCCGCCGCCAGGGCCGCCGCGCCGGTTTCGTTGGGGTGCAAGCCGTCGTTGGTGTAGCCGGGCTTCCACAGGTTGGAATTGATAGCCGTTTCAGCCCGCGCCGCCGCGTCGATGCAGCTTGTCAGCGGGGCGGGCACGCTCCGAATCCAGTCGTTGAGCTGCGCCTTGAGCGACACAAACGCGGGGTCGGTGTTATCGTAGGGCGTGATGGTGCACTGGTGCACCTTGGCCCCGTTCGCCGCCAGCGCGTTCCACAAAGTCATGTAGCGCGCCTGCATGGCAGCTAGGCCCTGATTGAGCAAGTCGAGCATATTATTCACGCCCAGGTTGCAGATGATATGGCCGATGCCGGTGAGGGCTGGCAGCGCCACGGCGGGCTTGTCCTGGCGGGTGTAGGTGTCGAGCAGCGCCCCATACGTGGCCATGCGCGTGAACGGAATGTTAGCAGCGTTCAAGGCGCGGGCGGGATAGCCCAAATCAACTAGGTCGGCCCCGCCGCCGCCCACACAAATGCTATCGCCTACCACGGCCACGCTATCGTAGAGGCGCGGGGCGGCCGGGTCGCCCAGCACGGCAATGGGATGGTAGCTAGGCACCGGGCCGTTGTAGTTGGCGCCCGCGTTGTGGGCCACGTCACCGGCCGCCGTGCCCCGGCACGTAATGCCCAGCGGCCACTTCTCGCCGGCATTGTCCACGGCCACGCTCACGCGCAGCAGCGTCGCGCCCGCGCCGGGCTTTAGGAAGGCCGGAAACTTGTCGGTCAGGGCCGTCAGGCCGGGCAGGATGCGGGCCGAAAGCTGACCGTTGTTAAACGTTAGGGGGTAGTAGCCCTCGCCGTTGTAGAGCGCAGCCTTCACCGTGATAGCGTTCAGGCCCAGCAGCTGCCCCGGATTTACCGCGCCGCCCGAATAACTCGCGCCCAGGCTGAAGTTGCCAAACAGCAGCTGCGCGCCGCTGGCAGCAAAGGGGGCGTTGGGCTCAAACGAGTAGGAGCGCGCCAGCTCCGTGCCATCCGACCAGCCGTTGTTATAGCCGCCGAACGTCCCGAATACGAGCGACCGGCTGAGCACGCCCCCGGTGCGGCGCACGATAGCTCGCCCCGCCCCGCCTACCCACTTGGCCGGGTCGGGCGTGGTAGTGGTGTCGCTGCCTTCTACTTGCCGCAGGTAAAGCGTGCCCTGCGAGGTCACTACGTCGCCAGGCAGATAGTAGGTATCAGGGGCAAAAGCGCCGCGATTGTTGAGGGCCGTGGGCGTCGTCTGCTCCAACGTCTGCAAGCCGTACTGTGCTGCTACCGGATTGCCGTTTGTGTCGGTAGAGGCGGGGGCCAGGAGGTGATAGCGAAATACCAGGCTGATGCCTTTGGTATAACGCTTGGTTGGTTGTCCGTCAATACCGCCCGCCGCGCTGGTGCTGAGTACGATGCGGACAATGGCGCTAGTCGGGTTGATGTACACGCCGAACACGTCGCCTTCCTGCACGTCGTCGGGAAAACGCAGATTGCACCCGAACGTGAGCATAACCGACCGGCCCGGCTTCAGTACCCATGTGCCCACCGAGCCGGCAGCTTCGTAGCGCCAGTTAACCCCGCCGCGCAGGTCACTTTGCGGCGCGGCCGGGTCGTCGTCCGTAACCTGGCTGAAACGGGCGTCGTCGTTTACGATGAGGGGATTGTTGCCGCTCGCGGTGGCGGGGAAAGACGCCTTTTGGGCATCGGTCAGGCCGGTTTCGGCCGGTTCGGTAGTAAAGAGCATAATTACTAGTAGTTGAAACGAATCTGGTTCTGGCTATCCGTGGCCGTGGCCGTGGCCAGGGTCACGCGGGCTTGAATGGTGTAGCCCGGCCCCGTTTCGGTGAAAGTGTTGGCGGGCAAGGCGTTGATAGCTGCCGATGCAGCCGCTACGCTCTGGTACGACCCCCCATTTATGCTAAGCTCGGTGGTGCCCACGCTGCTGGCCGCTAGCACCAACGAGGCCGGCGCGCCCAGACGATGGATGGGGTACGCCACTACCCGCGCCGGGCCGGCTGGAATGGCTAGCACCATCGTATCATCGGTGGCCTGCTGCCCACCGGGGGCGGTGCCGTTGTCCACGTCGAAGTAGCTGCTGGGCGTGCCCGCTACGATGCCCAAGGCGTCGAGCGTGAGCACGTCGCCCGTGCTAATCGTCGTGAGCGAGTTAGCCGGCCGGGCTGGGTCAAAACTGACGTAGCCCGCACCGGCCGGGTTGATGCGGCGCAGGCTGCGAATACGACTTTTCCAAGCGTAAGTACCGCGTAGGTCGAGGGGGGCAGCGTTCCACACAAAGGAGGTCAACCGCTTGTCTATCTGTATCATCTAGTTGTACAGGTTAGCGTTGGTAGTGCCATCCACAAACGAGCCAGTGTAGCGCTTACCGCCCGCCTCAAACGTCCACGGAGTAGCCGTATTGGTATAGGTGGCTGGGAAGTCAAGCAAAAGACCGAAAGAGCCGTTAATGTTGACAATCATAGTTTTAGCGGTAGAGTCGCCGCCGGGGCTCGCGTTGAACTTGAACACGCCATCCGGGTAGGGGTCGCCAAGGGTCAGCGTTACCTCACCACTCGGGTCTACTGGCACTTGCTGGGTCAGCGTAGTGGAGTAGTTGGGGAAAGGCACCGGGCACACGATAGCATTAAGCGCGTCGGCCTTGGCGGCAGCGTCGGCCGTGGCTTGGTCTACGGTGCTGGTAGCCGAGCGCGAAACGCTGGCCCCGCTAGTACCCTGCCCACATTTGGCTTGATAATCGGCGGGCGTGGTTTGGTAGGTGCCCGTGTAGGTGATGACCACGGGGCACACAATAGCGTCGAGCGCAGCCGCTTTGGCGGCGGCCAGTGCTTGCGCGTTGGCAAACTGCTGGCTCACCGACGAGCTGCCGGCACTGCTGGTTCGCGTTACCGCGTTGCCCGTCTTGCCCGCCCCGCACTTCGCCTCAAAGTCGGCTGGGGTGGTGGTATAGCTTTGTAGCGTAGCCTGATAGAACGTGGGCGGTACGATGATGGGGGGCACGTAGCTCGTGCCGCGCAGGGTGCGCAGCAGGTCGTACCACTCTTGCTCCTGCTCATCGAAAAAAGGCCCTTCCGGCTCGGCCACATCGGGGGGCAGCCCCTTGAAGGCACGCTGAAAAAGGTGCTGAAGAATTTTGGCCGTGGCCGTTAAGCGTGCTGCCATAAGTTAAGAAACTGGGTGCGCAGCTCGCGCCGGTAGTGCCAGGCGGCCCACGCGGCCAGCGCCAGCACTACCAGCGTGAGCGCTACACGCTTTTTTTTTGAGTTGCGAGATAGGCTTGGGCCTCAGCGGGCAGCCTTTTCAGGCAGCTCGCCTCAAACTCGGCCTTCGTGATTTTACCGTCCTTATTCACGTCGAAAACGGGGTTGGCTTTCGCGGTTTCGGCTACCCGATTGCCCACGCTACCAATCAAGTAGCTGTCCGGCTTACCGATTGCGGCGGGGTAAAACGTGATGAGGTACAAGTCAAAACACGACTTGATTTTGCCCGTGTACGGCTTGAAGTAGGCGTGCACGTAGTCGAGCTGCTGCACGTTGGACATCTGCGCCAGCGCGGCCGTGGTGGTGCCGAGTTGTTTGGCAGTGGACTCAATAAATTGAATCAGGCCGGTGGCGCTGCCCAACGGATTCTTTGCGGTGGACTTCAAGCCCGACTCTAACCACATCACGCACATTAGCCAGTTGGGGTCACAGCGCAACTTGGCCGCGATTTCGCGCACCTTATCAGCAAAGGCCGCCCGGTTGGCTGGAATCTTATCTTCGAGTACCAGCGCGGCCATTACGATAGTTTTTTAAGCAGTTGAATCACGAGCAGCACCGCTACGGCCGTGAAAAAAGCGCCCGCGAACAGGTCTACCAACGTCTCGGATTTTACCGACACGTTTACGTCCATGCTGGGCAGTTCGCCCTCGTCTATCAGCTTGGTAACGAGGGTAGAATTAAGTAAACTTTGAATCGTGGCCATAGCTAAAACGTTAAAAATGGGTTATCCCAAGCCACAATCGGCGGGGTTTGAAAGCCAGTAGTTTTGGGCGTAAAGCCAGGAGATGGAGCGGGAGCTTGCGGCTGGTTCAGGCCCTCTATCGTGTCCTGGCTGGGCTCCAGCATCATCGGCCGGGGTATTGCCTGCACCTCCTGCACCTGGGTAAACATCTTCGCTTTAGGCGGAATGGTGGGCTTGGCCCGGAGCCTGAATAGCAACACGGCCGCCAGCAGAATGCCAAAAAATGGAAACATAATTAGCGGAGATTAAGGCTTTTAAGTTTATTTACCAAGTCGCCAAGCTTACCAGAGCTGGGCCGCCACCATTCATCATCGAGGTCGCGGGTAAGGGTGGCCGACGAGCCCACGCAGTACTTGCGATTGTAGGCGTTGTACACAGCCGTTATTTGGTCGTTGGTGAGGGCCAGCACCGACGAGCATACCCGGTCTTTCAAGCCGCTCAGCGTAAAAAGTCCGTCGATGATGCCGTGCAGGTCATCGGCAAACTTCACGGCCGTAGCGTCCCAGTTGGCCGGGATGCCCGAGCCCGAGTTGGGCAGCGGGTGGTCGTACTTCATGGTATCCGAAATGCTGTTGCGGCCGTACCAATACACCAGCGCCAGGACCACGGCGGCAATAATGAAAATTTGCAGAGGTCGGCTGGTCATTACCAGCGTTAGAGCCTTGTTCATAACTACTTGCGCTTGAAGTACCACCACGCGGCCACCGCCGCCAGCACTACCCCAATGGTGATAAGTTGGTATTTGGTACGGTAGGTGGCTTGGTCAACCTTGAAGAAGGCGTTCCAATCGTCCTCGTTGTCGAAGTAGTACTTCTTGGTGCCGGCGCCTGGTAGCCCGCCGCCGTGCTCGCGCTGGTAGAAGTACTTGGCGCCGACCGGCACGCCCTTGTCGGTGGATGCTACCAGCCCTTTGCTGTAGCCGCTCGAAAAGTTTTTACTAAATGGGTTCCACATGAGCTACTTGCGGTTGAAGTACCACCACGCCGAACCGGCAGCCAGGGCCAGTACCACGAGATAAACCCAGTTTTCTTGGCCGGTGAGCCACGACGGGCCTTTGTAGTTGAGCGCCCGGTAGAGCGAGGCCCGGCGCAGCCAGGGCGCTTGTTGGCCCACGACATCAACCTTGGGCAAGTTGTTGGCCGCGACCAACTCATCGGGGTCAACATCTTGCGGGGTGGTGCCAGCATCGATATCTTGGCTAGCGGCTGCCTGCGAGGCAGATTGCTCAATCGCGCCAAACGTCTGGATAACGGGCGCACCGCCCCCAGCGAGATAATCTAGCGGGGCCGAGTCGGAAAAATCTATCGGGGCGAAACCGCTTGCGTTGATAGAGGGAAAGCGAGCTTGGGAAGCGGAAAAATTCATAAAAAAACTATTTTTTGAGTAGCAGAATGGCGATGATGACAGCCAGCAGTGCCCCGCCGCCGAGTATGGCGTAGGTGGTGGTTTTGCTGGCTTTGGCTTTTTGGGCAGCTTCTTTAGCTTTGGCTTCTTCCTCAGCCTTTGCCTGCGCAATTGCTTGTAGCTGAGCCAAAACCTGCGCTTGCGTATTGCTCGCTTGGCTGGCTTGCTGGGGCAGAATGGGGCTAGATGGATGGTCGCGGTTGTAGTTAGTCCACAGTTGCTTAAACCAGCCGCTATCACTGGCCGCTTGCTTCACGATGTCGTCGTAATTGCGGGGCGAGTGCGATTCTTCGTAGCCGCAGATGTTGCTGGCGTCCTGCTCGGTGATGTTGTTGGCGGCGGCGATTTTCTGCAAATCGCTGCGCTCGTGGTCGGGCACCCCGCCGCCCCCGAATAGCCCACCGATAGACGAGCCGAGCCCAGCGCCCAGCGCCGTGCCGATGCCAGGCAGCAGGAACGTACCGATAGCACCGCCAGCCAGGCCGCCGATTCCGCTACCAATACCACTTCCACTACTTTGCGAGCCGCCCGACGAGCCGTTGACCAAGCCGCCCAACTGGTTTAGGTTAAAACCGCCCGCACCGCCACCCGACGAGTTGCCGAACAGGCCACCCAACTGGCTGAAATCGAAACCGCTCTGGCTGCTGGTAGTGCCGCCCGTAAAGCCCTCAATGCCTTGTAGATTAAACATGATTATGAGCTAGTTAAAATACTAAGCTGCGCTGGCTGCCCTTCTTGCCGTTTTTGGCTTCCTCGTACATGCCCCGGATTTCGCGGAGCATCTTGCGGGCCTTTGTAGCGTTCTCAGGCGAGAGCTTCACGCGGCCTTTTTTGGCTTTGGGCTCAGCTTTTTTAGCTGCCTTTTTCTTGCCGCTTTTGCCAGCGGCTTTTTTGGTTTTCGTGGCCATCTGCTTAAGCGGCGAAAAGCGGCAGCGTGGCCGCGAGTTGAAGTTGATTGGTGATGGGCAACTCACTGAATTGCTCGCGGGTAGGCACACTCAGCTTGTCGAAATAGGCCAGTACCTGCGCGGCGGTGGCTACTTCGATGGTTTGCTGCTGCCCGTCCACGGTAGCCGTAAAGCTGCGGTTTTGGGCTACGGCGTGCCCACAGCGTACTAAGAATTTTTCCACTTAAAAGATTGATTAAGAGTTAACAATGCGGCGGCTCATAAACTGTAGCCTGAGCTGTGCCAAGTCGGTGCCCACGCCGCGTAAAATGTGCTGTAGCGCTGCCTGAGCCTGGGCCGGCCGGTAGCCTTCGGCCACGTAGGCGGCAAAGGCCAGTTGGTCGGCCAGCAGCTCATCATCGCTGCGGGTTTGCCAGTGGGCCAGCTCGTGCAGGTACACGAAGCGGCGGGTGGCGGGCGGCAGCGCGTCCCACTGCGGGCCGTTCACGCGCAGCTGTCCGGTGTGCAGGTCCAGCACCGCCAGCGGCTGGCTACCACTTACCCGGTGCAGCGTCATGGTGCTCACGGCTTGGCCTTGTGGTGGCGCACTAGCAGGAAAACCACGACGAGCAGCAGCATTACCACGCCTACCACGAAAACGGGCTGCGACAGGCCCATAATGCGGGGCGCGGGCTCGTCGGGGTCGTTCCCGTTGTTGCTAGTAGCGTCGTAGTCAACGCCCCCGGCGCTGCCAGACATGCTTACCGTAACTTGGCCGCGCAGAAAATCCACGATGGACTTGAGGCCACGACCCAGCGCCGAACGCTGCTGGCTGGTAGCGGCCGTGGCACCGGTGCCGGTGGCACTAGCGTAGCGGCCACGGCCGGCGCGTTCTACTTGGCCCAGCACGATAAACAGGTCATCGGTAAATACATCGCCGTGGACTTCGGCCAGCAAGGCTAGCGCCTCGGGCGAAGCGGGCACCTCACAGCCATAGCGGTGCATCAGCTCGCCCACGGCGGCCGGGGCGGCGGCTATAGAGCGGCTGAGGCGATTGGCGGTAGATTGAGCTAACGGGGTCATAAGCGGGAAGCAAAAAGGCCCGGCCGCTCGGCCGGGCCTTTTTCACAGGTGAGGTAAAACGTGTGCCGATTAGCTCAGCATCAGGTTGTTTTTCGCCACGGCAGCCTTCACGGCCAGCGCCTGGCTGGGGCTGAGGCTGGCACCCGCAAACAGCAAGAAATCAACCGTAACGCCCGCGCCGATGGTGTAGGTGATGTCCGACTTATCGTCGAGCTGCAACCCATCCGTGTTGAGGTCGGCCGAGTTGGTGTTGAACGAGCCACTGTTGAATGCCAAGTCGGCATTGATGGGGTAGCTCGTAGTGTCCACAAACGGGTCGAGGCTGGCCACGTTGATTTCCTGGTTGTACTGCGAGCGGGTGGCGCAGCTCAGGCGAATGGCCACAATCCGCGTGGGGTTGTACAGCACGTAGTTCAGGAACCCGCCGATTTTCTTGCGCGAGTTGGTCGAGGTGGCCACGAGGCCGGGCTTACCATCTACGTCGTTGAACGCGCCATCCTTGAGCTGGCCGGGCGCAGCCGTGGTGTCGCCCGTGTTGTAGCCCGCAAACAGGCGCGCCGTGAGTGGGCCATCGCTGGTGTTTTTGATGCTGAACCCGAACCGGCGCTGAATGTGGCCTTCCTGCGCAAACGACTGCACGTTGCCCATGATGGTGATGTCGGGGTCGCCCTGGCCGGTGTAGCCCGCGCTATCAGCCACTTGCAAGCCCGTAGCAGCAGCGTAGCGGCCACCAGTGCCCGAATTGCGCAGCGCCAGCGCCATGAGTGCCGGCATCGTTTTGATGATGTGTTTCATTTTTGTGAATGAGTTATCGAAGTAGCTGATTTAGAACAGCTCAGAAGTGATTTCCCCAGTCGAGGACACTTTGCGCTTGAAGGCAAATTCTTGAATGAGCAGGATAGCGATACCGGCAATAACAGCCGATAGCACTGTGCCCCAATTGACTTTCACCATGAGAAATAAGGTTGAGGTGGTTGAGCTTAAAACGGACTCAACATTACGCCACCCCACCGGGCTGCTTAGCCATTTTTGGCCGTTTTGCGCCACTTACTGCGCTATACTTCAATTGCCTGCGCTTGCGCCTGGCTCGCCGAGGTGCCGGTGGCAGCGCGCCACGTCGGCCGGCGTCAGAATGTGCCGGCGGTGTAGTACGCCCGCCTGCCGCAGCCAGCGCCGGAAGGTGCGCGGTGTTACGCCGTAAGCCTGCCGCAGCTCGTCACGGGTTACTCGTTTCGGCGGCTGGTTCATCGGCGGGCGGGGCGGCTGGCTCGGGCTCGGGTGCGTGGTTTTGCTTGACATCGACTAGCTGCGCGCCCATTTTGGTATTTAGAAACTTCATCAGCCACTCGCGGAAGTAGGCCGCGAAGCTGCCCGATTGCAGCTTGAGCAGTACCCAGTGATTGAAAATGGCCGTGAACTTGAAGCCAAATAAGTAGCTAAAAAGCATGTCGCGCAGCCCTTCCGAATGCGCCAAATATTGCGTGCCGTGGTGTACCATCGACATAGCCAGCACGTCGGAAACCATCACGGAGAAGGTTTTTTGAAACTTGATGAGCTTGAACTTCTCGGCCTTAATCTGCCGGGCCACCTGGTAGCCGTACCACGCATTCACCACGTCCATGCCCAAAATGAGAAACGAGGCCCCCGGTGGGTGCCATACCCACGTGCCCCAGTAGGTGAGGCCGTAGCCCAGCAGCACAAACGCCACCTTCAGCGCGGCCGGCGTGATAGCCGCGCTGAAGGTTTTCAGGCCCAGCACCGTGCGCGCATAATCGGCCGGCGAGTCGAACCCCCAGGCGCGAAAGATGTCGGTAAAGAAGGTGCGGGCGTGTATCATATCAGGGTTTCCACCGTTTCATCGTGGTAGGGATTTTTGTGGGCCTGCACGCGGCGGAAAGCGGCCAGTACGTCGGGCTTGTTTGGGATAGGTCGTTTAAGTATCTCGGCTTCTTCGTCTTGCGTTTTTTTGAGCACGATGTAAGAAGTCATCTCCCAAAAGAACTTGGGCACCCGCATCAAGCTGTGGAAGGTGAAAAGCAAATCGGCATCCCACATGCGGTGGTCTACCAAAAAGGTCTTTATCTGCTTGTTGGGGTTGGGGTCGATGTACTTCGTGCAGTCCTCAAACACTATCAAGCCGTTGCGAAACCACTTGATAATAAACGCGAACATTTCAGCGTGGTCGGATTCGTAGAAGCGCTTGATGCCCTTCGTCCAGCGCTGGAATTGCTCGCGGTTGATTTCTTGATGCTCGCGGTAGGCGGGGCTACCGTTCACGTCGATAATCAGTACCTTTTTGCCGGGGTGCTTGGCGTAGTAAGCTTTGGCTATCTCGTTGGTACGGGTGCTTTTGCCGGTGCGCTTGCGGCCCACCACCAGCGCCGCCAGGTGGCCGCGTGTCGAGTTGGCCATGCGCTACAGAATTACCCAGTGCCACTTGCCATAGCGCACCTTGCGCGGTGGGGTCGGCGCGGCGGGCCGCTGTTGGCACTTGAGCCGCAGCCACTCGGCGGCGCTGAATCCGGTGTAGTCGCGGCCTTCCTCCAAAACCGTAATCCGCGCCGGGCCGGTGGGGCGCTGCACGGCGGCGCAACCCGTCAACCCAGCCCAGCACAGAAAACCCACGAAAAGTAGTAGTCTTTTCATTGATTTACAGATTAAAACCTTTTCGAAACTGCGGAATGAGCGGAGCCACGCGGGGTAGCATTACCATGGCCACGGCCAGTAGCAGCGCCACTTCGGGGCTGAGCTGCAAGCGCTGGTGCTTTTCGAGTACCTCGGCCAGCGGGTCGGTGAGCGACTGCTTTTCGTCGTCGGTGAAGGCAGCGCGGTCGCACAGCTCGGCAAACTCTTTGGCGCGGGCCAAGACGTGGTAAAAGTCCTTGTCGTCGGTTACAGCGTCTTCGATGGAGTAGCGGCCACGGGCGGCCCGCTCCTGCTCGTAAGCGTCCATGCGGGCCTCATCACCGGGCCGCAAGATGGTATTGCGGTAGCTGGCAATCAGGGCGGGCTTCTGGAGGTTGTCCAAAAAGTCAATCCAGCGCCGGGCCGACTTGCGGGCGTCCTCGGGGTTAGCTACGGGCTCAACGGCGGGTTCCTCGTCAACGGCGGCCGTGTCGGGCATCGTGGGCTCGGGGCCGAAGTCGGCGGTATAGTCGGCGGCGGGCGCGGCCTCTATCGGCGTGAAGTCGGTCGGGTTGTCGTTGTTTACCGCCTCGGTGGCCTCGCCAAGTACTTCTAGTAGGTCAAGGGCCATCTACTGCGCGAGCTGGGGCGCCGGGGCGGGGGCCGTGTACTTATCTACCACCTGCGCCATCGGGCCGATAGCGGCCATCAGCTTATCCTTGTTCTGCATCAAGGTCATGAGGCTTTTGGGGTTGAAACCCCCATTGCCTACGAGCGGGGCGAGCTGCACAAAGCAATTCACCATCGTGGTGATGTCCTGCTTGTATTCGTCATTTTTGGCCCGCAGCTCCTTTTTCTGTTGAACGAGTTGCTGGGCTACGTCGGTGAGGCGGTTGTAGGCTTCCTCGTTTACCAGCATCATGCCCTTGGGCACCATCAGGTCGTCGTAGCTCAGCGGAGTGGGGGTGGTGGCGACCGGGGCGGGCGCGGGCGGCGCGGGGTGCGCGGGCTGCATTTTAATAGCTTTTCCCATGTTTACTTGCCCGTTGGGAAATCGCCCCACGGGTTCTTTTTGAGGTAGTTGAACATCTGCTCTATCAGGTCGCTGCCGTTTTTACTTTTACCCTTGCGCTGCCGGTAGGCCAGTACGTCGGCAAATTCCTGCGCCAGCTTCGGATTGCTCCACCGCACCGATGAGATGGGGGGCGGGCCTTTGGGCTGAGCCGGCGCGGCGGCCGGCTCAGCCACGGGGTTTTGCTCGTCGGCCATTACTTAGGCGGTAGCTTCGGGGCTGGGGGCGGACGCGGCCGGCACGTTGGCTTTGCGGTCGGCGTAGGCGAGCTGCGTGAAGGTGTCGGCCTCGGCCTGCGTCAGCGTGTAATCGCTGAGGTGCATCGTTACCAGCGTGGCCAACTTGCCGTAAACGGCGGCGCGCATGGCGGGCGTGAACTTGCGCAGTGCTTTGAGGAAACAGGCAATTTTCGCCACCTCATCGGGCTCTTTCGAGCAAGCGGCCGTGAGGCTCAGCGTATCCATTGCCACGGTGAGGGCCTGCCGGATTTTGCCCAGCAGGTCGGTCGACCAGCCTTGCCCGCTCAGGGCGGCCAGCAAGTCCAGGCCGGGGTTGTCGGCGGCGGCCTTCACGATGTCTACCACTGTCAACACCTTGTCGATGTGCTGAAAATTCTGTTTGAAGAAGCTGGCGACGGTGGCAGCCAGCAGCTTGATGCGTTGGAAAAATTTCATGGGTAACTAGCCGATTGTTGCGGGTTTACCCAAAATTCAGCCGTGTTTACAGCGCCCAAATCGGTTGGCTGCGCTTCGCTGCATTGGCTGCGCTTAACTGCGGCTAGGGCACAAAAAAGCCCGTTTACTGAGCTGTAAACGGGCTTTTTACTACTTGCCTTTGGTGGGTGAGCCGAGGTGGGCGTAAATCCTTTCGACCTGCGCCACGGTGAAACATCGGCCTCGGTACTCGCCCAGGTCGGGCACGTCGAGCAGCCAGGCATTCAGCGTGTACCGCCCGATACCGTAAGCATCGGCAAGCTGCTGCTTGTTCTGAGGCTCAATTTTGGGGGCTGGGGCGGTAGTAGACATAGCTAGGCGGGCTGTAAACGGTGATTATTGAGCAGGCGCGGCAGCGGGCGTAGCCTTTGCGCGGGTGGGCTTGTTAGCGGCGGGCGCAGCGGCCGGGGGCGCGGGGTTGTCGAAGTCGGTAGGCTGCAAGTCGCCGGGCTGGGGCTTGGCCTCGGGGGCGGGGGCCTCTTTTTTGGCCGATAGCAGCTCTTGGCTGAATACCCGCAGGGTTTGCACCACTACCACTTCCCCGTCGCCATTTACATACCAGCGAAGGTCAGGCTGGCCCTGCACGAGGATCTTGGTCCCCGCCTTGATGTACTGGGCAATGTCGGTGCTCTCGCCCTGTTTACGCCAGATGGTGCAGTCAATCCATTTGGTTTCTTCCACCTCTACGCCCTGCCCATTGCGGTACTTGCGGTTTACAGCGATGGAAAAGTTGATTGCGGTGTCGTTGCCGCTTTTGCTGAGCGTGGCATCTTTGCCAACGTTGCCGGTTGCAGTTAGTTGAAGCATTGGTTTACAGTGGGGTTTGGGTTGTGGAATCTTCTTCGGCAGGGAGAGTATTGTCCCAGCGGTTTTCGGTGAAGCTATTGTAGTTTGCTTCCTCGTAGGCGGTCAGGCCGTGAGCATCAATGGTGCGGTAAGCTTCTTCTCGTAAGATGTTTACCGATACACTTTCAACGCCATCACTGACAGTGAGCGTGTAAATGGGTTTTTCTTGCAAATTGATAGTATCAATTTCGCGGCGGCTAACTGTTATTTTCATTGGTTTACACAGGTTTAGGGTGGATACTCAAGTCAATCATGAAGCGCAGGGCCTGGGCCATGTTGCGGGCCTCGTGGATATAGAGGCGGGGGGCTTTTTTGCCGATTTTGGGCCGTAAACCGGTATCGCGGAAGTGGTACACGCTGGCCGTGCTGGCGATGAAGTAGGTGTACTCGTCGCGCTCAGCCTCTTGCAGCGTGTCGGGGTTGATGATTTCCTCGTGGGCGAAGTCGGCCAGTAGCTCGGCAGCTTCGCCGGCTGCGGTTTTCGGGGCGTTGATGTTCAGCTCCTTCACGCCCCGGAAGGCCCCGAACTTTTGGTACAGCGGCTTGCCCTTCATTTTGGGCAGTAGCTCCACCAGCAAGTCCATATCGTACTCATCGGAGTCGTGTTTACGTA
>Ga0182232_1000154_pt1 | contig 21071 bp, 11 predicted proteins | sample G6R1MG_30_FD_155484 | JGI IMG/M metagenome (GOLD analysis project Ga0182232, IMG submission 155484) | Phyllosphere microbial comminities from miscanthus, Michigan, USA - G6R3_NF_07NOV2016_LD2 MG | ecosystem: Host-associated > Plants > Phyllosphere > Phylloplane/Leaf | place: USA: Michigan... | reverse complement strand
CCCCTGATCAGCCCGGCTGCGCCACCCCGACCCGCTTCGCCGGGCTGATCAGGGGCGTCCCGCCATACCCATCCAGGGGGTCAAAGTTCGACGCCGATCCAGGGTCAATGTTCAACGCTGTTTGACACCCGAGCCATCGGTCCTTCAGGACCTGACGGGACCCGCGTACCGTCCATCCGCGTCCAGACATGCACGTCTCCTGAGCCTCGAACAGCGCGCTTCATCCGATGCCGACGCTGCATCGGCAAGCGGCCGCCGCGAGTACGTTCGTCGAGGTCCCAGTCTCCGACGCAGCCGGCTTCTCTTCCGGCTCGGCCGCGCGGCTCCGATTGCGTCCCCGCAGCCCAGCCGGTAAGCGTCGCCCGGTCAGAAGTGCCTCATTGCAGGCCGCGTAGGGACGACAATGACGGGAACGAAACTCGCTATGGCATGCCGTGTCTGCGATGGGCGGAATGTCGAGTTGTTCCTCGACCTCACCGACCAGCCGCACTGCAACCGCCTGATCCCGCCGGAACTCGCGGATCGGCGCGAACCGCATTTCCCTCTGCGCGCCGGCTTCTGCCACGATTGCACGCTCGTCCAGATCGATCATACGATCCCCAAGGAGAGCATGTTCAGCGACTACCCCTACGTCTCGGGGACAACGAAGACGCTGGTGGAGCATTTCCGCCAGACGGCGGCGCGGCTGGTAGAGCGGTACGGGTTCGGCCCCGATGATCTCGTCGTCGACATCGGCAGCAACGACGGCACGTGGCTGCGGCAGTACGAGCCCTTCGGCCTGCGCCGCTGCGGCGTCGAGCCCGCCGCGAACGTCGTGGAACTGGCCCGCGCCGCCGGCGTGCCGACGCTCAACCGCTTCTTCAACGCGGAGACTGCCAAGATCGTCCGCGCCCAGGACGGCCCGGCGAGCCTGATCACAGCCGCCGGCGTGTTCTTCCACCTGGAGGAGCTGCACAGCGTCGTGCAGGGAATCGTCAAGCTGCTCAAGCCGGACGGCGTGTTCGTCGTGCAGGCGATCTACTTGGGCGGTATGATCGAGAACACCGCCTTCGATCAGATCTACCACGAGCACCTGTGCTACTACACGCTCCGTTCCCTGGAGCAGCTGTTCGCGCGGCACGGCCTCGAAGTCTTCGACGTCAGCGTCGTTCCGGTCCACGGCGGCTCGCTGGAGGCGCATGTCGGCTTCCCCGGCGCCCACCCCGTCAGCGATGCGGTCAAGCGCATGCGCGCCGACGAGGAGGCCCGCAGCTACGGCAAGTTCGAGACCTATGTCGAGTTCGCCGAGAACGTCCGGCGCCTGCAGGCGGCGCTGCTCGACCTGTTGGAGCGCATGCACGCCGAGGGCAAGACGGTCCACGCCTACGGCGCTCCGGCCAAGGGCGCGACCCTGCTCAACGCCTTCGGCATCGGCCCGCGGCTGGTGCAGGTCGCGGCCGAGAAGAATCCGCTGAAATTCGGCCGCCTGATCCCCGGCGCCCGCATCCCGATCGTCGAGGAGGGCAGCGTGCCCGCGCCCGACGCCTATCTGGTGCTCGCCTGGAACTTCATCGACGAGTTCCTGGCGCGCGAGCGCCGCTACCTCGAGAACGGCGGCGCCTTCATCGTCCCGGTGCCGGAACTCAAGGTAATTACGGCCGCTGACCTGCCGAAGGCGGTCTGAGCGTGGCCGCCCTCCCCCCAGCCTCCTTGCCCGAGACCGTCGTCGTCGTCGGTGCGACCGGGTTCGTCGGCCGCAACCTCGTCTCGCATCTCGCCGGTCGCGTGCCGCGGCTGATCGCGATCAGCCCCTCCGGCCGCGTGGTGCCGGGGGCGACCGAGGCGGCGCGCTACGACGCCCTGGAGGCGCTGTCGGTCCCCGCCGACACGATCGTGGTCAACGTCGCAGCGCAGCGCTACGACGCCGACAAGTTCGACACGGCCCAGAGCGATCTGCTCACCCGCAATGCCGAGATCGCCAACCGCCTCTACCGGTTCTGTCTGACGAAGGGCATCCGCGAGGTGCGCGCGGCCTCGAGCGTCGCCGTCTATCCGGCGGCCTGCGATCCCCTGGACGACGCGCGGCCGGTCGATCTCAACGCGCCGCCCAATCGGAACGAGGCCTTCTACGCCTGGTCGAAGCGCTGGGGCGAGGTGGTCGCCGACCTCCACGCCGAGCGCTATGGGATCCACACGCTCAGCTTCCGCCTGAGCAACCCATACGGTCCCCACGACTCGACGGATCCGCGCAAGGCGCATGTCCTGCCGGCCTTCGTGATGCGCGCGCTGGCGCCCGGGGATCGCTTCGAGATCAAGGGCAACCCGCTGGTCGAGCGCGACTTCATCTATGTCGGCGACGTCGTCGACGTGTTCGCCCGCTCGCTGGAGATGCGGGAGACGAGTGACGTCCTCAACCTGTGCCGCGGCGAGACCACGACGCTCCTCGACCTCGCCCGCACCATCCTGGACGTGGCGGGGGAGGACCGGCCGGTCCACGCTCCCGACACGGCGACCCACGGCGTGCTCGCCCGCCGTTCGACCAACCAACGACTGCGCGAACGCTTCGGGATGTCGACCTTTACGGGCCTCGCGGACGGGCTGCGGCCGACGATCGCTTGGTATCGCCAGGCGTCTCGCGAAGGGGCTGACCATGCCGGGGCCTGAGCGCGACATCGTCATCGGGGCGGACGGTTTCCTCGGTCGCAACCTCGTCCCGCGGCTCCGGGCCGAGGGGCGCGAGGTCGTCGGCATCGGGCGCGCCGTGGGTGACCTCTCCGAATGGGCGAATGTCGAGCGGGCGTTGCGCGCTGCGCCCCCGGCCGGCCGCATTTTCCACGTGGTGACCCGCCAGCGGACCGGCGCGGTCCAGTACGACATCCAGGGCGAGCTCCTGGCGATCAACGCTCGGGTCCACCTTAACGTCCTCGAAGCGTGGCGCCTGTTCCAGCCGCAGGCCAAGCTCGTCTCCACGGGCTCGTCCTGCACCTATCCGGAATCCGCGGAGCCGCTCCCCGAGGCGCGATTTGGGCAAGGGCCGACGCATCCGTCCGTGATCGGCTACGGGCTCGCCAAACAGGTCCTGGCGACGGGCTCGGCGACCTACGCGCACCAGTACGGCCTGAGCTTCCTGCACTGCGTGCTGGCGACTCTGTACGGCCCGCACGACAACAAAGCCTCCGACCGCAGCCACTTCGTCGGCGCCCTGCTCGACCGGGCCGTGCGGGAGAAGGCGGCGGGCGCGCAGCAATTCGAGGTCTGGGGCAACCCCAAAACCGTCCGCGAGGTGCTGTACGTCGACGACCAGATCGACGCGATCCTCGCGGCCGACCGGGCGTTCAACAACGAGATCCTCAACTGCGCCGCCAACACGCCCGTCACCGTCGAGGCGGTGGCGACGGCGGCTCTGGCCGCCCTTGATTGGTCCGTCCCCCTGGTGAGCCCGCCGGGTTCGTTCCAGGGCGCAGCCTACAAGATGCTCGACTCGACGCGCTTTCTCGAACGGACGGGCTGGCGGCCGCGCATCGATCTCGAAGCGGGCCTGCGCAGGCTCGTGGCGGCGGAGTACGCCGACCGTTGAGGCCGCCCCCCGCGCTCGCTGTGCCCCTGATCGATCCATGACGGACGCTGCCGAGAACCTCGAGGACATGCCGTCCCTCCACGCGCGCAGCGTGCACGCCGCCAACGCGGCCGTGCAGGGCGGCGACCTCGCGGCGGCGAAGGCGCATTACGGGGCCGCGTGGCGGAGCGCCGACGTCGGCACGCTCGTGATCGGCGACAGCCACGTCTTCACGTTCCTTGAGGCCGGACACGTCCTGCCGGTTTGGCTCGGCGCCGTGACGATGCACCGTGTCGGCCGCGACGGTCCGGCCTTCCTCGCCCTCAGCGAGCTGCAGGTCGAGCGCGGCCTCGACGTGGTGTTCTGTTTCGGCGAGATCGACGTGCGGGTGCACGTGGCGCGGCAGGCCGAGAAGCGGGCGGTCTCCGTCGAGGTAGTGGTCGCCGATCTTGTGGATCGGTACCTCGATGCCCTCCACTGTATAAGCGACCGACCCGGCCTGCGCGTTTCCGTGGCGACGGCGGTCCCGCCGCAGGACATCGAAGCGGGATCGCCGCACGCGGCGCCTGATCTCTCGCCGCTTCCGGCTCGGATCGCCATCGCCAGGACCCTCGCCGATACGCTGGCGGCAGGCGTCCGGGAACGCGGCCTTGGGCTGATCGATCTGCACGCGGCGCTACGCGGACCAGATGGCTTGATGCGGCCCGCGTACGGCTCGGATGGGATTCATGCCTACACCCCGGAGGGCCGGCGCACCGTGGCGGACCTGCTTTTGGCGGCGCAGGGCGGGACCTGGACCCGCTCGCCGCTGAACGGCGGGCTGACGTGAGCAGGACCGCGCCGCAACCGCCGCGGCCTCGATCCGCTGCCGACCCGACCGGTCGCGCTCTCGGCCTCTTCACCATGCGCGAGGCGCGCTGCGCCGGGCGCGCTCGCGATTCTGTCGTCCCGGAGACCGACGTTCCATGACGCGTGAGCGCTTCATCGTTGTCGAGCAGAGCGCGCTGGCCGTGGGCGGGCATTACAGCCAGTACACGACGGCGATCGCCCGTGCCGCCCGCGAAGCCGGCCTGGAACCGCTGGTTCTGAGCAATCGGCGCGCCAAGCCGGACGCGTTCCCGGACGATATCGCGATCCGACCGACCTTCTCACTAACTTGGGGCGAGGCCGAGTACGGCACGCCCGACGGTGCGCCGGTCGAGTTCGGCCGGGAACTCAGGGGCGCCCTGGCGGATCTGCGGGCCGGCCCGTGCGACATCGTCCTCGTGCACACGCTGGGCTTCCGGGAGCTCCTCGATCTTCTCGACGTCGTCTGTGCGCAGGAGCCCGACGCGGCGCAGCCGAGCCTCCACGTGCTGCTGCGCTACGATCCCGGTCCGCTTGCTGCCATGATCGGGACCTATCGCCCGTATTTCGACCGGATCCGGACCTCGCCGACGCTCGCCCGAAGCGTCCGGTTCCACGCCGACACGGAGCGGCTCGCTGCGACCTTCTCGCAACTGACCGGGGTCGGGTTCCTGCACGCGCCGATCCCGTTCGACCAAACGCATCTGCTAGCCGCCCTAGCGGACGCGGCACCGCGCGCGGGCGATGCCCTGAGCGTTTTGTATCTCGGAGATGCCCGCCTGGAGAAGGGGTACACTGACCTGCCGGCGGCCGTGGCCTCCGTCTGGACCGACCTCCTCGAACCCGGCCGCATCCGCTTCGTCATTCAGTCGAACTTCAACACCGCCGGGGGTGAGCCGGGCGTCTTGTCGGCCCAGCAGCAGCTCGCGGCCTACGGCGACCGGCGCGTCCGACTGCTCCCCGAGGCCCTGGATGCCCCCGCCTATTACCGTCACCTCGCCGAGGCCGACATCGCCCTGATCCCCTACGATGGAGCGCGCTACCGGGAGCGGAGTTCGGGTGTGCTCGTCGAGGCGATGGCGGCGGGGCTCCCCGTCGTCACCTCTACCGGATCGTGGATGGAGACGCAGGTCGGCGCCGACAACGCCGTCCTGTTCGACGCGCCCGACGCGCTCGCGGACGCGTTGCGCCGAGCTGTAGAGGATTACCCGCGGCTGCGGGCGGGCGCCCTCGCTCGGCAAGCAGAGGCCCTGGAGCGCGCATCCCCTGGCAACTTCATCCGGCACATCGTTGCGGCCACGCCGGAGCCCGTGGCAGGCGAGCGACCTTCGATTCTGCTCGTGATGAACGGCGATGCCATGGTTCTGCGCAACGGCTCGAGCCGGATCGCGCGGTCGCAGCTCCAGTATCTCGCCGCTGCCGGCTATGCCGTCACCGGCCTGTTCCTGTCCCATCGTCGGCTGGACGGAGCCGCCTACCGCGCGTGGCACGGAGCCCTGCGCGGGGTTCTGCATGACTTCGCGTTTGAGCAGGTGTTCGTCGCGACGCCCGGCCGCTCCCCGAGCGACACGCCGACCGCCGGCACCCCGACGCTCGCGGACGAGTTTTGGGCGGCCGCGGCCTACGCGGTTCCCGCATCCCTCGCCGGCGCCCTGCGAACGAGACCGCCGGACCTGATCCTCCTGAACTACATCACGGCTCTGCCGCTGGTCGACGCGCTCGGGATCGATGCGCCGATTGTCTGTGAGATGCACGATCTCCAGGCCGTGCAGCGGGCGATCTACGCCCGTCGACCGGTCGACCCGGACGAACTCGCGCTCGAGATCTGGCACCTCGCGCGCTGCCAGCACATCATCTCGCTCAACCCGCGCGAGACGGCCTTCGTCCGGGACAATCTTCCGAGCGTTCCGGTTGCCACGGTTGGTGTGCAGATTGCGGCGTCTCCTGCCCGCCTCGCCGACCTCGCCGGGCTGCGCGACCTCGCCGACGTCATCGCCGCCTGCGGCCCGCAGCGCCCTGCCCTGCAGCCTGCCCGGAAGCCCGCTTCCGAGCGCATCGCGCTCTTCGATGCATCCGGAATCGACGTCCTCTTCGTCAGTTCGGCGCATGTGTCGAACGTCTCAGGGCTGCGCTGGTTTCTCGACACCGTGCGTGCGCGCCACCTCCCCGATCTCCGCGTGGTCGTCGCCGGTAGCATCTGCGAGCTTGGACCGTGGCCGGACGAGCCCGGCTTGCACTTCGTGGGCCAGCTCGATGACCTCGCGCCGCTGTATGCCGCGGCTCGGATCGTCATCCTGCCGATCCGGGAGGGGGCCGGGAGCGCCGTCAAGACCTACGAGGCGCTCGCCTACGGCAAGCCGATCGTCGCGACATCCCTGGCGTTCCGCGGCCTGGACGGCACCGAGGCGATGGTCTCGCATGACGAGCCCGAGGATTTCGCGGCCGCGATCGAGGCCCTGCTCGCCGCGCCGGATCTGCGCGCGAGCCAAGCCGCCGCGGCACGCGCCGCCGCGATCCGACTCGGCGATGTCGGGCACTATCGTGCGGCCTTGAACCGGGTTTTCGGCGATGTGCTCGGGCCGCGGGCCCTGCATGCGCCGGCACCCGAGCCGATCCAGACCCGCGCGGACCTCGTCGAGTGGAGCCCTCTGCTCGCAACGGTGAACCGTCTCTGCCGCGCAGTCATCGCCGGGTATCCGCCCGACCCGCTCCTGCGGACCGAACTCGCGGGCTTCGATGCCGCGACTACTCTCGCCCTCGTCGGGACGGTGGCGGGCACAATCCTGGACGAGCGGCCCGTCTCCCTGCTTAAATCCGATGACGCGGTCGCAGCCGAGATCGTGCGTTTCGCCATGCGCGAGCCGGTCGACACCGTCGTCGCGACCGCGCGGATCATGCTGGGCCGCGAGGCGGACGAGGCAGCGCATCGGGTTCTCTTCGACGGACGCAGCCCGATCCGGATCTCGAATCCGGGCTCCGAAGCCGGGCGGGCACGGGTCCAGGCAGGCCGGAGGGTCCTGGGTGCGAAGCCGAACGCGCAGGGCGGTCTTATCTGGACCTATCGGCCGGATCCCGACGCCCATCCCCATCTCGGACTCTGTCTCGAGCCGGCGCGCGATGCCCCTTGGACGGCCGTGCAGACCCTGTCTGCGGCCGAGCGCGAGGTCGCCTTGCTGGCACTGCCCTCGGCGGAGGGCATCGCCATCACGCTCCTGCCGCCGATCTGCGCGACCGGCACGGCGTGGGTCGAGATCGGTCTTCCAGAGCGGGACGCCGCCGAAGCGACGCTCCGCCTCGACGACGTCGCAGTCCCGACGATCCGGCTTCGGGTCGGTGGTCGTCTGCGGCTTCGAGCGGCCATCCCGCCCGGGCATCGAGGCTGTCCCTTCACTCCGGTGACGATCCGCCTGAACGGGGTCTCGGATCCGGCGCTCGTGCGTGAGGTCAGCGTCGGCTGGTCATCTCAAGCTCTGGAGGCATTTCTTGCCGGTGATCTGCAGACCCATGCCCTGCCCGCGGAGGTCGCCCAGACGGCGGGCGGTTCGGGGCTGGCGAGGCTCTTCTCAGGTGCGTTGCGTCAAGCCCTGCGCCCGCGGACCTTGCGCCCGCTCTGCGTCGCGCCGGAACTGAGCCTCGTGATCGCCGTCGATCCGCCACCCGGCGCGGACAAGGCGCCGGTGCGCTGCTTCGCCGACGGGATCGAATTGGTGCGCACCGGTGCGGCGGACCGTATCGCATTCCTCAGGCCCGGTGCTGTCGAGCCGCGATCGTGGTGTCCGCGGATCCAGCTCGTTGGCGCTGGTGGAGATCCCTATTCCGGCACCGTGACTCTGACGCTCGATGGTCTAAGGGACGTCGTTACCGGGGATCGCGGCTTCACCCGAACCAACTTGCACGAACCCGAATACATCGAAGGCCGGATCTCGCACCGCTGGTCCGGGGCCGATCCGGTCACGGTCATCGACGTTCCGGTGTGGTCGGATCAGACGGGCCGCTTGGAACTCGTTCTCGTTGCCCTGGGCCGCAACTCGGATCCGGACGACGTCGCGGTCGCGATCGACGGTGAGGCGGCCTCGATCGAGCGGGCCTATCGCGACGGAATCGTCATGATCACGGCCGCGATCCCGCCGCGGTCGGAGGCGGGCTCGACGCGTGTCGAAATCGCCGTGCGGACGAGCTTCCATCCGGAAGGTGATACCCGGACGCTCGGCGTCGCGTTCGGATCATTGCGCTTCGTCTATCCCTTCAGCGCCTCGGTCGACCGTTCGGCCTGATCGGCCCGGCCGCGCTCCGGATGACGGGCACGGCCGCCTGCTCCTGCAGGCCCGCTCGCAGCGCGGGCATCCGATCCACGGCAAGCACGCGACGGCAGCGAAGGCCGCCTCGCGAAGAACGTCCTAGATCCGGAACTCCACGGCGCCGGCCGGGAAGATCTCCGCGACCCGGGCTTCCTGCTCGCGGAGGTCCCAGAGCCGCAGTTCGGCGTACCGGATCCGGAGGCTGTCGCCCTGCGCGGCCACGTAGCAATGCTCGAAGGCGAAGAGCACCGTGTCGAGCTTCGGTCGCGCGTCACGGGGCTCCGCCTCGCCCCGTGTATCCGCATCGGCCGAGACGTCGAGCGTGATCGCAGCGTGGCCGCTGGTGGGCATCGTGTCGAACGCGTTCACGAGCAGAGCAATCTCGTCATGGGTCAGCTTGAGAAGGAAGCAGAAGCGCTTCACCGACTCGAACGTATCGCCGGCCGGGAACACGCGCAGCAGCGTGATGGAGAAGGGGCGTCCCTCCTCCGGCAGGCTGCGCAGGTGCCGGGTCGGCACCGAGCGCAGGGCCGAGATGTTCATGGTCTTGGCCGCCGACGGCTGGGCCACGCGGCCCTCGCGCCGGCCGTTCGTCCGGTAGTGCAGCAGCGGGTTGACGCCCGAGGCCGTCACGTCGGGGTAGCGGATCAGGTAGGAGGTGCTGCTGAATCCGGGATGCGGATCGAGCCCAGCTGAGGAACCGAACCGCAGGTAATGCCGGACCGGATCGAGGCGGGTCTTGCCGCTCTGGTTGCGGAAGAAGGCCGTGTCGAAATCCTCGGCGGGATCACGGTTCTCGGCGGCGCCGCGCCAGACGTAGTGGAGGTAGGGATCGATGCCCGAAGCGGCGACATCGCCGTTGTGCTTCAGGTAGTAGGTAACATCGAACAGGCCTGGTACGCGCCCGATGACGACGCGCCGGACCACCCGCGAGATCGTCCGGATCGCGGCCCGCTTGAAGGATGGCTGGTTCATGCGAAGATCGGCGCCTCGCAGAGCGACCGGAGCGTCTCCGCGTAGGCTACGGGTGAACAATCCCGCGCCACCTGGGCCAACCCCGCGCGCTGCAACTGCCGCCAGGTCTCCGCATCTTCATGGAGCCGGATCAGCCCGGCGATAAAGGCTTCCGGGTCACGCCAGTCTCGCGTCAGGTATCCGAAGCCCTCGGGCCAGCCGAGCTGTTCCGCCAGGATCGGCGTGACCAGACACGGGAGTCCCTGCGCGACAGCGGCATGGACCTTGTGGGGCATGCCGGCGGCGAAGCGGGTGGGAGCGACGAAGACGCGCGCCTGATCGAGGAGCGGCGTCGGGTCTGGGACCCGGCCCATCACCGTGACGTTCGGTGCCGACAGGCGGGCGCGCAGATCCGGGGCGACCTGTCCGATGATCGTGAACGGCACGCGCGGCAGGGCCTGATGCACGTCCGGCCAAACCGACTCGAGGAACCAGATCATCGAATCGACATTCGGCGAATTCTCGTGTTCCAGCGACCCAATGAACACGAAGCCGCTACGGGTCTCGAACTCGGCGGTGATCTCGGTCTGCGACGCGAAGGCATGGCCGAGCACCGCCGTGTTGGACAAGCCGTGGAACTGCAGCAGGCGTGCTTCCGCATCGGAGACGCAGACGACATGGTCGGCCTGCGCAAAGTTGCGGGTCTCCCGACGCGCCGAGGCTGCCAAGCGCGCGCCGAATCCATAACCGTCCTGCAGGGTCCCTTCTAGGAAGGCCCGCAGGCAGAACAAGGCTTCCGAATCAAAGATGACGCGGCTCCTCGCGAACTGGCGCACCGACATGTCCCGGTTCTGGAAGATCTGGCAGACCAGATCGATGTTGTGCGGTCGACTGACCCAGAGCACGTCGTAGTGTTCTTGCCGCTCGTCGATCAGCCGCGCGAGACCCGCCCCCTCCTCGGCATCCAGGATCTCGACGGTGTCGGGAAGGTCGCGGTATCGCTGCGCAATCTCCGCGTCGGCGCGATAAACCGGATACACGGTCACCTGATAGCCGAGCCGAGCCATGGTGGCGACGATGAAGTTCGCCCGCGGCATGCCTGCGCCGAGATCGATATGGGGGACGCTGTCGTCGATGTAGAGCACCTTGAGCGCCCAGGTATTGTGCGTACGGTCACCGAAACGCGGTTCCGCATGCGGGAACAGCCATGACCGATGACGCTCAAGAAAGCGCCCCCGGTTGCGATCGATCAGCTCTTCGACGTCGGCCCGGATCGGCGTCGTCGCATTCTCGAAATGGATCGCGCTCGCCCGCGGCTGATAGATGACGCGCCGCCCAGCCTGATGGCAGCGGACGCACAGGTCCGTGTCCTCGAAATAGGCCGGGGCAAAAAGGTCGTCGAAGCCGCCCAGATCGTCAAAGAGCGCACGCTCGATCATGAGCACTGCACCCGAGACATAGCCGACCTCCCGCTGGAACGCGCCTTCCGGCAGGAGTGGGTTCGTGTTCCCGCGGCCATAGGGATGGGTGATCTGCGCATCGTTGCGGAAAAACGCGCCGCTTTCCTGAAGATAGCCGCCAGGGAAGACGAGGTGTGCTCCGACGATGCCGACGGTCGCATCCGAGAACGGAGCCACGAGGGCGCCGATCGCGCCGGGCATCAGTTCCACATCGGGGTTGAGGAAGAGGAGGTAGCGCCCGCGGGCTGCGGCGGCGCCCTGGTTGCAGGCCGGGCCGTAACCGACATTCTCCGTGTTGCGGATGACCGTGGCGCCGTCGAGCAGCCCGAGAACAATCCGTGTCTCCTCGTCGGAGGCATTGTCGACGACAATCACCTCGAACGACGCACCCGCGAAAACCTGTTGTGTGGCCAGGCGATAGAGCGTCAGCGTCAGCAGATCGCGGGCATTGAGCGAGACGACAACAATCGAGACCACCGGCGTCTCAACCGGCGCGAAGGTGATGCGAAGTCCGTTGCGCGCGATGGCGTTCCCGATGAGGCGCGCCTCCGCGATCGCGGCAAGCCTTCCATAATGTGGATCAACCGCCTCGAGTTTCTTCATCACTGGACTTCAAAGCAATTGTCGCTCGACGGGGCGAGGCGGATCAGACCCACGAGGTCATCGCTCAGAAACAGCACCGCCTTTACCTGAGACGGCGCCGTGCTCGCTGCCGAGATCGATCGGGAGGATTCGGCGAACTCCAGCGGCACGAAAGCAAGACCGGCGGGAACGGGCGTCAGGTCGTCGCGAGTCGCAACAAATGCGAGGCTAGGCGAGCGCGCCAAAGCTGCCGTGCTCGTGAGCTGTAATTCCCGTGCCGAGCCTCCCTCTGAAAGGAGAAACGCTGCTGTCGCCCGCGGCCGCGCGACGAGAAAACTCGGGACGCAGGTTACTACCGTCAGCCCTTCGGCTTCGTACCCGATCAGGCGACCGTCCGCGGTCCAGTCAGCCTGGGCACCGCCGAGAGACGCGGCGATTGCCTCCCGGGCCGGCTGCGGTAGGGCACGGCGGTGGATCCATTCTGGTGAGAGGCTGACCGGACCTCCATGCAGGGCCGGAAGCGAGCTTGCGGATGACGTGCTCCCCTCCGATCCAGGTTTCGCGAACCAGCGCCACCGTTCCGGCGGGTAGCCCGCAGCACGGACGGTCGCGGGTGGGGGCTTCTCGGTCGCCACAAGAACTCCGCCGTCCTCGTCCGTGGTTGGCAAGGAGCGCAGGGAGCGTTCCGCTCGCACGGTGACCTCTGCCCCGACGATGACCGACTCGTCCGGAGTGCTCTCAGCGCGCTGAACCGCGCAGCGCGGCGAACGGCGCGGAATCGCGTTCAACCATTTGGTCTCGCAGGCTGCGGCCTTGGCGTTGTAGCGCGCGAGCAGATCCGCGCAGGCGGCGGTCAGTTCCGCGAGGGCATCCGGATCATCATGAAGGCTCATGACCGCCGCTACGGTATCGGCCACCCCCTCCAATCGGTGAACGGGATGTTCGGTGTCGAACCCCTCGAACGCGATTCGTGTGCCGATCACCGGAAGACCCAGTGATAGCGCTTCGGCGACCTTCATCTTGAGACCGCTTCCCATGAGCATCGGCGCGACCACTGCATCGACGCTCTCGTAGAAGGTTTCGACGGCGTCGACATATCCCGCCAGCTGGACCCCGGGCAGTTCCAGCCCGTGCAGGCTCCCGCAGATCTCGCCGGCGATAACGAGAACGGGCAGGCCCGGCCGCCAGGCCGCCGCCCAGCCGTGTGCGAACTTGCTGATCGAGAAGAGATTGGGATCGTTCCCGTGGCCGATGAAGCCGAACCGGACCAGCCGGCCGGGTGCGCGAAACTTCGTACGTTCGGCGAAGACGGGCGGCAGCAGGTACACGTCTCGATCGACAAGGCCGCGGAAATAGTCCGCCTCTGTCGACTGGATCGCGAGGATCATGTCCGCGCGCGACAGGCCGACGGCTTCCGACGCGCGGTCCGTATAGAAAAAATTCGGCTCGGCGCGGAAAGGCAGGTATTGGAGATGTCGGTCCGCGAAACGGTCATGCGTGTCGATGACACGCAGTACCCCGTCCGGAACCGCGTCGAGGCACCGCGACAGAAACACGTAATTGACGACGATCGCGCACGTGTTGGGATTTCTCTCGAAATACCAGACCACGAACTCGTCAAGTTCTGGCGGACACCAGGCGTCGATCGCGAAGCTGCCCGTCCATGTCTTCAACGGGATCAGGGTCGCGGCGGGAAGGTAAAACACCTTATTGAAGGCCGCCACCATGGCTGCCGCATCGGTCGGCGGGTGCTGTCCGAAGCGGCGATAGATCTGATCTTCGTGTTCAAGATAAGCCAAATCGATCGCGAACCCACCTCGTCGAAGTGCCTCACAGGTCGCCGAGAGCCGCCGCCGATTGCCGGCACTCATCGGCGCGGCGGGCATAGGTGTCACGACTAGGACGGTCGGCTTTCCCTCAGTCGCCATGCGCTCACATCGCTCCAGTGACGCGAGCTGCCACGTATCGACCATTCCCGCTGAGGATAGCTCCATCGGCGCGCTGCGTGTTCAGCGAAATGCCCGTCGTGAACGCAACTGCGGCTGGGTGCGACGCGTGGAACCGAACCGCTGTTAATGGGCTGCAGGCGTAACCGGCCGATGACCGCACGATCATGCAATCCGGCACGAAATCGATCTTGTGCGTCAGCCAAGTGTTGGTCGAATCGCCGCGCCTGATATTCGGAGCGGCTGCATCTGATTCGGCGAGTATTGCGTCCAGCCCCACGTCCAGGATTGGAAGCAAGGTACAAAGATGCGCAAGGTTGCCCGGTGTCAACGCGGAAACGAGAGCCTTCGCGACGATGGATGTCTCGGCGCGCGATAAAGGCGCCATTCCCGAAGTCAAAGCAACGCACCGGTCGCCGAAATGCGTGCGGACTGATACCGAAGACAGGGTGCAGAAGGTGCCCCCATCCTGACAGGCCAAGACAAGGAAGCAGCTCGGATCAGTAACCCGCTGTCCAGCGAATCCATAGAAGGACCAGGAAACTAGGTCCACCGATGCCGGATCCAGAACCCCGAGAGGTACCGCGTAAGATCCGTTCATCGGAATTTTGAGAACGGCAGTTCCGCGATCGATATGAACAACAGACCCAAAAGATGAGATGTCCGGCACTTGCATCAGGGCGGCAAACTCAATGATCGATCGGAGGATGGATTTCAATGAGATGGGCTTGTACTTGTCGAAATCCGGACTGCTTGCCCTCGAAAACTCATTGCCTGGAAGGGACTCCCCGTCTATGAACCTGCCTATCACATACAATGCGAGCCAACGGCAACAGGTATAAACTCCTGCCGCGCGTGCCTTGGAATGCGTGGCAGGCCGAAGCGAGAGTGGCGAAGGTGATGCGCAAGTGCTGAGTTCCGACCTGGAGCGGCCAAATTGGGTGTGCCTCCTATGCCGGGAGGCCTCTGATGATCGGCAGGCGAGAGGCCGCCAGGGCCGTGTAAGGCTCAATGCCAAGGTGCGCGTGCATGCGGTTTCCAATGTCCACAGGCCATCGACTGGGCGGGTCCGCCCTCGCCTGCCCTGGGGCGAGGGAAGCCCTTCCGCCAAGTTCCAGAGCATTTTCTTGCCACGGCTGGCGCGCCGTCCGGTAGGTCGGCATCTTGCCGCGTCGCCGCCATCCTTGACGTGGTGCCACAGTTCGCCAAAGCAGGCAGCCCGTTAATCAGAGGTCCGCGCCAGCATGTCCGGTCCACCCATCTCTGTCGCCGAGCAGCATGTTCAACTAGCCGCGCGGCATTTCATAAGGCGCGGGGACGCCGTTTATGATGTCGGTGCAAATCGCGGCTGGTTGACGACCTCATTCTGGAAGTTGGTTGGCTCTGGAGGGCAAGTCTCGTGCTTCGAAGCAAGTCCGAGAAACATTCAGATCTTGCAGTCACTTGTTACGTCGAATGCAATGAGCAGCGCCGAGATCGTCGGCGCCGCGGTTTATACCAAAAGCGGCATTGAGATTCAGCTGTTCGAGAATTCGTTCTCTAATACAGACAGCATTTATTTTGCCGATGATCAAGCAAAAATCATAAAAGTTCCGACGATATCTCTAGATGATTATCTTTTCTGCACCCGGCGGCCGCCGCGCTTGGTCAAGATGGACATTGAGGGGGCGGAATACGATGCCTTGCTGGGGGCCGAAACGCTTGTCGAGAAGCACCGGCCCGTCTTTCTGCTCGAAATGCGCAAGGAAGATGTGCGACCCTACGAATTTCTGACTGCCAGAGGCTATATAGCTTACAATCTCAAGAGCTTCGATCTCGTTCGCAATGCCTCCGCGTTCGAGGGTGGTGGTATGGTCGAAGATATTCTATTCGTTCACAGGACCGAATTGGATCGATCCGAAAATTCTTTCCTCAAAGTTGCGAGCGAACAAAAGTTTGATCGGACCAGCTATGAGGTCGTTCAGTTCGGCAAGACAACACTGTGCCATATTCCCGTCAAGTCGGGGATATCGTGTGTAAAGATATTCACGAGAGGGGGCAATCGGACTGGCTTGTCCTGTTCGGTGCTTGCCGGCGGTCGATGCATTGTGAGGAGCGACGCCGATTATTTTCTGATCTGCGAGCCAAATTTGTCCTTCACGCTATACAGCTCGACTGCCGACACCGCCACGTTGTGCATGCAGGTTCTAACCGACGATCCCTTGATCGAAATCATCGGCGTTGAAGTGAAGGCGATTCCCCTCGACGCGTCGGCGTCACGGCATCTCGACGTTCTCGACATCATTGATCCGTTTGGGGCGCCGGTCGCGGAGATTTTTCCGGTGCTTGACGAATGCATCAATCAGAACCGGCCCGATATTTTCGACAGACTTGCTGACCCGATTGTCAAAATTGAGCCCAACAATCCTCGACTGGCGTACCTGTCGGGGATGTCGGCCGCCGCTCAGGGCAAACTGGAGGATGCATCAAGTTTGTTCGACCGTTCCCTGAGCTTCGGCTTCGACTCCTTCTGGGGTCAATTCCGGCTGGCTCACGTTCTTAAGGATCTCGGTCGGATAGCGGAGGCCCGGGAGGCTGCGCTCGCTGCACAGCGCGCCAGTCCACACAATCCCGATAACAACGCGCTCCTTGCCAGCCTGGCGGAGTCCGGAAGCCACGTCCCGTGAATGGGCACGGAGGCGACACGACCTCTGACCGCCTGCGGAGCGCCGGGTGAACCCATTCGGCGGTTCGATCGCGCCGATCGGCTCTTACATCGGGGGCCGATGGTTCGGTCGCCGTGGAACGTATGCGGAGGTCGTTTCGCTGCGCAAGGCTGAGATTTGAAAGTTGTTTATGGGCCTCGTCGCCGGACCGCCGTGGGAAAAATCTGCGCGCCTACCACCAGACGGGCTCAGGGGGGGCGGCACGATGACCGATGTCTGTAGTCTGCTGACTACCCCAAGCGAAGGTTGCTCCACTCATTCAGGACACTTGTGCCCTTCTCAGTCTACAAAGGTGAAGCTATAACTTCACACCATGATTGAGTTGCGTCAAAAGCTCACAATCGCAACCGCACTCAGAATGCGCGGCATCCAGTAAGATCCTAAATAGATTGTGATTGATCCACGAATGCTGCGCCGTTGGATATGGGTCCCTTACGTGCTGTTCTCCGGGTGTGAATGAGAAGTCATCTTCCGAAGAGTGCTCTATGTGGGTCAGAGCACTCCATGCTTTAGCTCTGCGACTTTGCGTAGGTTAGGAACGGTGGGCGCCACAATGCAACGCTCGGCGTAAATAACCTGCTCCGATCCGGTCCTGGTTCCAGCGACTCGTGCGTTCGACGGAAGTGTCCGGTCGAAGCGTGCCACCGACATCGCCATGAGGTGGGAAATGCTCGCCAGCGCCTTAGTCCGAGACCTAAGGCTTCGGCTCGATTTCCAATTGCGGCATCTAGGCCCCGACCAAGAGCTTGTTCGGAAGCCTAACCTATCCACACTCCAAAGACAGGGTCGATCGACATGTCCATATCAAAAGCGCACGGTTCGATTGAGCGGCCGTGCGATAAATACCGCTCGTGGGCCGATTCGGGGGATGTTTCGTGAAATCAACACGGTATAAGGTACCGGGAAGACGCGAAGTTTACCATCGGATCGGTCGACAAATACACTGCTGACCCCGCTTGCGCGGTCAGAGGGATCTTTAAGACGTGAAAGACAGATTTCCAATCGAATGCTTCCTCCGCCAGGAGCAGGGAGGTCTGCTTCTGTTTCCAGGCGAAAAAATCACACCGGAGATCGACCCGTTTATCTGTGCGGCACAGTCTCATGACGGTCTCTCCGCTGTGGCAAGGCAGGTTTCGCCGGGCAACCCCGGAGCGTTCATCCTAAGCCTGCTCCAGCGGCACGTCCGCCAAATCTTGATGACCCTGATCAACAGCCACGATCTCGGATTCGATGGGCGGCCGCCGCGGTCAGACGGACGAATAGACCGCTATTCCCTCCGCATCGACGATATGTGCTCGATGCTGAGATGCCTCCGCGAATTTGGCGTTTCCGCGGGCGCACCAGTGGAGCGAGCACTGGCCGACCTCGCGCAGGAATTCGGAGACCCTGAGATCGAAGCGGTAGCCGGATTCGTCAGTACACATTACCGGCATTTCGACAGCCTCTTGCGGGCCGTGCGTCCCCAAATCCGTCGCGTCGCTGTTACGTTGCCGCCCGAACTGCGGCCGGAGCAGTACGTCCGGAAGGACAAAGCGTTCCGTTCAGCCGTCGCCGAACTCACTCTGTGGGCTCGGTCAGATCTCGCGTGGGCCTTCGAGCATCTGAATATCTTCGGCAGCATGGCAACGCTGGACTACGTGCAAGGCTCGTCCGACATCGATCTCTTCGGTATTCTCAAAAGCGACGTTGTCCATTCGCCCGAAGCCATCTTGAAGTTGCGAACCTCATTGAAGGATCTATGGCCATTTCTCTATAGGACGGACGCCCTTCAGCACCATGGAATATTGATATTTGGCCACGCAGATATAAATTTTTACTCCCAGGCAGATTTCCCGCTGACCGTCCTCAAAGATGTTCAGACAATTGTCGGTCCAAATTACAGGAAGATTGTCTTTCTCGAGCGCGATTCGTCGTTCGAACGATTCTACGCCTACAACACGGTACGACAATATTTTCGCTCGGCGGCTTACCATGGTATCCCAACGACGGCCTTCCATTATAAGCTGTTCGTGAATACGTTCTTGCTTTTTCCGGCGTTTGCCCTCCAGCTAAATGGAAAATATCGGAATAAGAAACATACTTTCGCACCCTTCCTGAGATCGCTTCCGCGCGATTGTGCCGATGTGCTGCTCCGAGCGATGGCCGTCTGGTCTAAAAATCTCTATGGCAACACCGCCAGTATCGAAAATGCAGAGGACGGCTTGTCCTTTCATCTCCGGGCTAGGACTCAAGGCCTCTCTACTGACTTACTGCAACATCTCGGGCCGGATTTCGCGGGACAAGTCCTAAGCGTCTGCGAGGCGTTCGAGATAAAGCGGGTGGGTGGAACAAGCTGGCAAGAGCACATGTCATGCCGGGCTGCGTCGACCTGGGTGTGGCGAAACTCTCCGCAGGCTCACAGCCTCGACGAGTATGACGAGGCTCGATCAAACTTGGCTCGCTCGGTAAAGACCAAATTGCAGGATGCCGAAATCATTGAGTTCGGATCGGTCCAGAACCCCGGTATATCGGATATCGACGTTATCCTTGCCGTTGGGAAAGACGTCCACGCTCTCACCTCGCTGGAGGATTTACGGCACTATCCAGGGCAATCTGCAATCTCGCCGGATAATTTATTTTTTCATCCACCCTCAATGATCATCTGTCGCGACGAAATCTATGGTCTTGGAGATCTATACCCCATTTTTTCAAAATCCGGTTCGGAAGAGGGATTTGGGAAATTCGATATCAATCAACCTGATGCCGAGTTTCTAGTCCTTAGCTTGGCAGAAATGGCGTGCCATTATTTTTGCACTTGGAACAGATTGTCCCTTATTTCTCGGAGCGTTGATGTTCGATTGATGTTGTTGACTCTGGGCGGTCTCAAACACTCGTTCCGATGCTTGCGATTGTCGGGCGCGACCGATCGGTCTTGGGATTCATTCGAAGTCGCCATCGATAGCCTCCGGGAAACCTGGTTCGAATTGGGCGAAAGGCACCGACGAGCTCAGCTTCTACAACTTATTATAACGAGCTTGGATGTAACCGGCAGCATTCTGGCGGCGTTGGCGACACAAGTTTCAAGACTTGTTGATGCAACGGCCGCGTTGCCGGAAAATCTTCCTCCGGGCAGCGTGGTCGCAACCCTCTACCGGAATCACTATTTCGTAACCGGATGGTCCCCCGCCACCGCGTTGCGTCTCGGCATGCTACGCGAGGCACGAACCAACGAACGCGCGCTCATACTGCCTGCGGAGTTAGCCGCTCTGCTGGCGTACTACCAGCAATTCGATACGACGTTGGGCCGGTTTCTGCGAGTAAACCTCCAACACAAAATTGTGACAGAAAAAATTCGTGTTCAAGAGAAGGTCGAACGGCGACGCGCGAAGCTCGAGACCCATCTGCAATGGTTGTCCGCTCGCGGAGCCACGTGGGGTGGTGTTCCGCACTGGCCGATCGATCCGTCGCGGCCCGAATCCGAGGTCGTGGGCGGAAGCCCGGAGCGGATCGTTTCAAATATGATCACGTATGGTGATGCGTGGTTCAGTATGCCTGATGCATTCAAAGCAATTGATGAGGCAAAAGACGCCCGTGTGCGGGCAAATATGTTGTACGAGGGGGGTGATTATGCTGGCGTTCTTGCATTGGCTGAGAGAGGTGCGTCAGAATTGCGGGTTGACGGCGAGATCAATTATCTTTGTAGTTTATCGGCAAGCCGTCTCGGTCACGCTCCTTCCAAAACTATTGGTGTGATGGATCGCGCGATTGCGCTCGGCAGCGACCCTTTTTGGTCATATTACCAGCGAGCTTGTCTCAAGATTAAAATCGACGATATCGGCGGGGCGATCGAAGATCTTGTGCTGGCTGATTCAATTGCCCGAGGAGTTCCTGTCGTTCAGGATTTGCTGCGCTCACTGCGTTCAGCTTCTTCGCACACAGTCCTACAGCCCTGAACGGGACTTGTGTGCACCCATCAGTCCGATTTCGACAATATTGCTCTCCCGCCTAGTGCACTGACTCAGACGGATGGTTTATGGGACCGGCTGACGGCGGCGAGGATGTCGGTAGCCGGCTTGGTCCAGACGAAGGGTTTGGCGCTTCGGTTGTGCTCGGCGATGTAGCGTTTGATCGTCGCCTGCAGGTCGACGACGCCGGTGAATGAGCCGCGCCGCAACCGACGCCGGGTGAGCGCTGAGAAGAAGCCCTCGACCGCGTTGAGCCACGAAGCCGAGGTCGGGGTGAAGTGGAATGTCCAGCGCCGATGCCGGGCGAGCCAGGCGCGTACCTTCGGATGCTTGTGGGTGGCGATGTTGTCGAGGATCGCGTGGATCGCCTTGCCGGGCGGGACGGTGGCCTCGACGGCGTTGAGGAACCGGACGAACTCACCGTTCCGGTGGCGCTGCATGCAGCGGCCGAGCACGGTACCCGCCAGGACGTCGAGGGCGGCAAACAGCGTCGTGGTGCCGTGACGGGTGTAGTCGTGGGTCTGGGCGGCGGGATGGCCGGAGGCGAGCGGACGGTCGGGGCGGGTCCGCTCCAGCGCCTGGATCTGGCTTTTCTCATCGATGGACAGCACTACCGCATGGGCCGGCGGATCCATGTACAGGCCGACCACATCCTCGACCTTAGCGGCGAAGGCGGAATCGCGCGAGCGCTTGAACGTGCGCAGGCGGTGCGGCTGGAGGCGGTGAGCGTCCCAGATCCGCTGCACGGCGCGCAACGAGATCCCGACAGCGCGGGCCACGGCCCGGCCGGTCCAGTGCGTG
>Ga0182232_1000153_pt1 | contig 21119 bp, 19 predicted proteins | sample G6R1MG_30_FD_155484 | JGI IMG/M metagenome (GOLD analysis project Ga0182232, IMG submission 155484) | Phyllosphere microbial comminities from miscanthus, Michigan, USA - G6R3_NF_07NOV2016_LD2 MG | ecosystem: Host-associated > Plants > Phyllosphere > Phylloplane/Leaf | place: USA: Michigan... | reverse complement strand
CCCCTTGGACTTCGCCGAACGACTTCCCCCGCACTATACGGAGACGACCCCTTATGAGTGGACCCGGTCTGAGCGTGAGCGCCTCTGCGGCACGCAATCTCGCCACCGCGACCGTCACGTCGGTGCAGAACGCGGCCAACACGCCGCGCTGGTTCCATCGCCTGCTGCCGTTCGTCGACGTCGCCGGCGGCGTCTACCGGGTGAACCGTCGCGCCGTCGTGCTGGCGAAGCCCGGCCGGATCGAGTTGTCCAACGAGAAGGGAGGCCGCGCCGTGCGCCCCGCCTCCCTGCGGCGCATCCCGCTGTTCAGCCGGCTGGGCGACGCCGAACTCAGCGCGCTCGCCGCGAAGTTCACCGCCTCGAAGCACAAGGCCGGTGAGGTCATCGCTGAGGAAGGCTCAACCGACCGCAGCCTCACGGTGGTGGCCGACGGCACCGTCGAACTGACCCTGTCGGGCCCGTTCAAGGGACGCCTGCGCCAGGGTCTGGCCACCGGCGGCGACTATTTCGGCGACGGCGATCTCGTCGGCGAGAACACGCCTGCTCCCGCCGTGAAGGCGCTCTCGGCGGTGACCCTGCTCACCCTCGACCGCTCGGCCATCGAGGACGAAGGCATTCGCTCCCGCATCACCCAATACGTCGAGGAGCGTGACCGGCTGAAGGGCCACACGAACTCCCACGGCGAGCAGGGCATCGAGCTGCTTGCGGTCCATACCGGCGAGCCGCGCCTGCCCACCACCTTCGTGGATTACGAGGAGGACCCGCGCGAGTACCACCTCTCGACGATCCAGACGATCCTCCACACCCACACCCGCGTCACCGATCTCTATTCCAACGAGATCGACCAGCTCCGCGAGCAGATCCGCCTCACGGTCGATGCCGTGAAGGAGCGCGAGGAGTGGGAGCTGTTCAACAATTCCGAGTTCGGCCTGCTGCACGAGGTCAGCCAGCGCCAGCGCATCCCCACCCGCGGCGGCCCGCCCACCCCAGACGATCTCGACGAGCTCCTGACCCTGGTGTGGAAGAAGCCCGCCTTCTTCGTGGCCCATCCCCGCGCCATCGCGGCCTTCGGCCGTGAGGCGACGCGGCGTGGCGTGCCGCCGGTGGTGATCCACCTGTTCGGTTCGCCCTTCCTCACCTGGCGCGGCGTGCCCATCGTGCCGAGCGACAAGCTGCCCATCGACATCGATCCGGTGACCGGCGCCCAGACCACCTCGATCCTGCTCCTGCGCGTCGGCGAGGGCGAGCAGGGCGTGGTCGGCCTGCAGAAGTCCGGCGTCACCGGCGAGATCGAGACCGGCCTGTCGGTGCGCTACATGGGCACCAACGACCATTCCATCGCCTCGCACCTCGTGACCCGTTACTTCTCGGCCGCCGTGCTGGTCGAGGACGCCATTGCCCGTCTCGATAACGTGCTCCTGGGCAACTATCATGACTACGCCTAACGCACCGTCCGTCGGCCTCCCCACGGGGGTGTTCGGCGATGCGGCGCATTCGGATCTCGTCGGGCGCCTCGCCCGCGAGATCTACGGTCAGGGGCAGGCCGCAAGTGCGCCCCTGACCTCCAACCTGCCGCAGACCCCGCAAGCGCCGCAGGGCCTCGAGAACCTTCCGCAAGGGTTCGGCCATCCCCTGGCTCCCAAGGCGGAGCCGGGCACGCCCTCGGTCCCGTCGGGTTCGGCGCCCTCGGGCCTGCAGCCCGACGTCGCGACGCTCGCGGCGCGCGCGTTCGGCGCGCCGCCGGTCGGCCTGCCCGGCCTCTCGGGCCCGGGTTTCGCCCAGCCCTCCGCGTTCCCCTCGGTGCACCCGGAGGCACAGGCCCCGGGGCGGACCCTGCCGGAATTCTTCGTGCCGAGCGTGCCCGAAGTGGCCGCCGCCTTGCCCGGCGGCGCCGACCTCCACCGCACGGTCGCGACGGACCATCCGCGCGCGAACGGGTTCGCCCACGGTCTCGCTCCCTCCCTGGTTCCGGCGGCGCCCGGCGGCCACGGCAAGGACGAGGCCCAGGAGGCCTTTTCGCGGACAGGCCGACTCTCGCCGGAGCCGTCCCATAAGGTCGAGATCGCCGACGAGCCGTTCTCGCAGGGCGAATACTACTTCCTGGCCGACCGCAGCCGGCCGGGCAGCGCGTCGCCCCGGGGGCAGCCGGGCCACGGCCAGGGCCACGGGCCTGCGCCGCATGTCTCGAGCCAGGGCTCCAGCCCCGTGGCCGCACCCTTCGACGTCGAGCGTGTCCGCAAGGACTTCCCGGCCCTGCACCAGAGCGTCAACGGCCACCCCCTGGTCTGGCTCGACAACGCGGCCACCACCCACAAGCCGCAGAGCGTCATCGACGCGACGAGCGAGTTCTACGCCCGCCACAACTCGAACATCCACCGCGCCGCCCACACCCTGGCGGCGCGCTCCACGGACCTGTTCGAGGGCGGCCGCGAGAAGGTGCGGCGCTTCCTCAACGCGCCCTCCAAGGACGACATCGTCTTCCTGCGCGGCACCACGGAGGCGATCAACCTCGTGGCCAATTCGTATGGCCGCGCCAACGTCGGTCCGGGCGACGAGATCATCGTCTCCCAGATCGAGCACCATGCCAACATCGTGCCCTGGCAGCTTCTGACCCAGGCCACGGGGGCGACCCTGCGGGTGATCCCGGTGGACGACCGGGGCGAGATCATCTTCGAGCAATTCGCCGCCCTGCTGTCGGGCCGCACCAAGATCGTGTCAGTGACCCACGTCGCGAACGCGCTGGGCACCATCAACCCGGTTCGTGAGATCATCGCGCTGTCCCATGCCTACGGCGTGCCGGTGCTGGTCGACGCGGCCCAGTCCTCGCCGCACATCCCGCTGGACGTGCAGGCGCTCGATGCCGACTTCCTCGTCTTCTCCGGCCACAAGGTGTTCGGGCCGACGGGCATCGGCGCCCTCTACGGCAAGAAGCACCTCCTGGAGGCGATGCCGCCCTGGCAGGGCGGCGGCCACATGATCGAGGACGTCACGTTCTCGAAGACCGTCTACAAAGGCGCGCCGGAGAAGTTCGAGGCCGGCACGCCCGACATCGCCGGGGCGGTGGGCCTGGGGGCCGCCCTCGATTACCTCGAAAGCGTCGGCCTGCCCGGCATCGCGGCCTACGAGCACGACCTCCTCGAATACGCGCAAGCCGGGCTCGCCGAGGTGAGGGGCCTGCGCCTCCTCGGCACGGCCCGCAGCAAGGCCAGCGTCATGTCCTTCGTCATCGACGGACACGAGAACGAGGCGGTGGCCCACCACCTCGACGCGCGCGGCATCGCGGTGCGCTCAGGGCATCACTGCGCCCTGCCGGCCCTGCGCCGGTTCGGCGTCGACCAGTCGGTGCGCGCCTCGCTCGCCTTCTACAACACCCGGCACGACGTCGACGTGTTCCTGAAGGCGTTGCATTCCCTGCCGCGCCGCTGACGCGAAGCAACCGACCGGCGCCCCTCGGGGGCCGCCGGTCGGACGTCGTCGGGATCTACGGATCGGGCGGCGCGTCGGGATTGCCTTCGGCCCGGTCGCGATAGGTGGCGGCGCGGCCGAGGAGGATCAGGGTGACGGGCGTGGTCACCGTGAGGAACACGCCAATCAGAAGGTCGCGCAGGACGAGGCGCCCCTCGACCACCGAGAAGAAGAGGATCGAGGCCGCCACGATCAGGGCCATGCCGAGGGTTGCCCCGAGGGTCGGGGCGTGGACGCGCTCGTAGAAGGTCCGCAGCCGCACGAGGCCGATGGCGCCGACGAGGGAGAACCCCGCCCCCGTGAGCGCCAGGACGACCACGAGACACGCGGTCCAGACCGGAACATCCGCGCCCGTCACTGGATCACCTCACCCTGCATGAGGAACTTCGCCAGGGCCAGGGTGGCGGCGAAGCCCAGGAGGGCGACGACCAGGGCGGCCTCGAAGGCAAGGCCGCTGCCGGTGCGCAGGCCGTGCACCATGATCGCGAGCATGCCGTTGAGGTAGACCGTGTCGAGGCCGAGCACGCGGTCCTGGGCACGGGGACCGCGCAACGTCCGCCAGGCGGCCAGCGCCACGGCGAGGACGAGCATGCCTTGAGCGAGGCCGAGGCCCCAGGCGAGGAGGGTGGCGGCGCTCACGAGAAGATCTCCATCAACGGGCGCTCGTAGCGGTCCTTGATCCGGCGGACCCAGGCATCGCTGTCGGTGAGATCGAGGACGTGGAGGAGCAGGCGGCCGGTGCCGGAATCGTACTGGACCCACAGGGTGCCGGGCGTGCCCGTGACGATGATCGACAGGACCGCCAAGCCGGTGGGGTTGCGCAGGTCGAGGGGGATCGAGACGAAGCCGGTGCGGCGGGTCCCGGCGTTGAGTCCGAGGATCACCCGGGCGACGTCGATGTTGGACCGCACCACGTCGACGAGGACCGTCCCGGCGAGCCGGAGGATCACGCCCGGCGCGCGCACGCGCACGGCACCGGGCCGCAAGAGCCGCATGACGAAGGGCACGAGCCACCCAACGAGCCCGGCGAGAAGCGCCGTCGCCGGGGTGACGGGGGCGTTCAGCAGCCCCCACATGGCCGCGAGCGCGAGGGAGAGCAGGGGATGGGGCAGGAGCCGGCTCATGGCGTGCCGCGCCCGAGGACGGCACCGATGTAGCCGGCGGCGTTCGACAGCCCCGCGACGGTGCGGTCGGTATAGGCCAAGGCGGCCCCGGCCCACAGGGTGAGGACGAGGCAGGCGCCGAGGAGCCCGGCCAGGGCGGCGAATTCCAAGGGCCCGATCACCGGGTCAGAATCGTCGTGCGGCACCCAGAACCCGAGGGTTCCGAGGCGCACCAGGGGCATCAGTGTGCCGAGGCTGGAGAGCGTCAGCACGAGGATGAAGGCCCAGGCGGCGGGCGGCATCGCCCCGGCGGCGAGGCCGGAGAACATCGCGAGCTTGCCGACGAAGCCGGCGAGCGGCGGCAGGCCCGCGAGCATGAGGGCGCAGAACAGGAAGGCGCCCCCGACGATGGCCACCGCCGCCGGGATCGCGCGGCCGGTCTCGGTGGCGCCCTCGTCGTCGAAGGGATCGCGGTACTCGTCGGCGAAGACGGCGAGGGAGGCGGCGGCGGGGTCGCGGCCGCGCTGGAGGATCTCGCCCAGCAGGAACAGCGCGCCGGCAGCCAACGTCGAGCTGACGAGGTAGAACAGGGCGCCCGAGAGGGCAGCGCGGTTGCCCGTGCCGAGGGCGGCCAGCACGGTGCCGGACGAGATCATCACCGCATAGGCCGCCGCCCGCATGAGATCGCGGGCGCCGAGGATGCCGAGGGTGCCGTACGCAATCGTGGCGAGGCCGGCGGCGAACAGCCAGCCCTGGCCGAACCCTTCCGAGGCGCCCGCACCGAACAGCAGCAGGCTCAGGCGCACCACGACATAGACGCCGACCTTGCTCAGGATCGCGAGGACCGCCGCTGCCGGCGGACTCGCTGCGGCGTAGGTCGGGGGCAGCCAGAACCCGAGGGGCCAGGCGCTGCACTTGATGAGGAACGCGATACCGAGCACCGCGCATCCGGCCTCGAACAGGCCCGCCCCGCCGCCCGTCTCCGACAGGCGCCGGGCGAGGTCGGCCATGTTGAGGGTGCCCATGGTCCCGTAGACGAGGCTGACGCCGACGAGGAAGAACAGGGACGCGATGAGGTTCACGGCGATGTAGGCAAGGCCCGCCCGGATGCGGGCCTCGCCGGAGCCGTGCAGCACCAGCCCGTAGGAGGCGGCCAGCATCACCTCGAAGAACACGAACAGATTGAAGAGGTCACCCGTGAGGAAGGCGCCGTTCACCCCCATGAGCAGGAGGAGGAACAGGGCGTGGAAGCGCGGGCCCGCCCGGTCCCAGCGCGCCACGGCGAAGACCAGGGCGGCGAGGCCGAGCACACCCGTCAGCATCAGCATCATGGCGGAGAGCCGGTCGGCCACGAGGACGATGCCGTAGGGCGCGGCCCAGTTGCCCAGGCGGTAGACCTCCGGAGTGTCGGTCATGCGCCATGCCAACGCGAGGGCGGTGACGAGGAGCGCCGTCGCCGTGGCGAGGCTGATGGCTGCTTTCAGCCCGCTGCGCCGCTCGTCCAGGAGCAGCATGATCCCGGACGCCGCGATGGGCAGCACGATGGGCAGGACGAGGAGGTGGTCGCTCCAGGCGCTCATCGGCCGGGCTCCCGTTGGCTGGGCTTCCCTTGACCGGTCTCTTGTCCGGGCTCCTGTCCGTCGACGTGGTCGCTGCCGGTGACGCCCCGGGCGGCCAGGAGAACGACGAGGAACAGGGCGGTCAGGGCGAAGCTGATGACGAGGGCGGTGAGCACCAGGGCCTGGGGCACGGGATCGGCGATTCCCGACGCATCGGTGCCGGATTCGAGGACTGGCGGGGCGCCGACCTTCAGGCGGCCCATCGCGAAGATGAAGAGGTTCACCGCGTAGGCCAGGAGCGACAGGCCGAGGGCGACCTGAAAGGTGCGCGGGCGCAGAAGCAGCCACACGCCCGAGGCGGCGAACACGCCGATCCCCAGGGACAGGACGATCTCCATCAGGCGCGGGTCTCCAGCCTAGAATCCTGCTCGACCGCCGCCTCGCGGGCCCGGCGCAGGGATTGCCGCGCCAGAGCGACGAGCATGAGGACGCTGGCCCCCACCACGAGGACGACGACGCCGAGATCGAAGGCGACGGCAGAGGCCACGGGGATCTTACCCAGCACCGGCACCTCGGCATACTGGAAGGCAGCGGTGAGGAAGGGGCGGCCGAACAGCCACGGCACCGCGCCCGCCACCCCGGCGACGAGGAGACCGACGCCGATCCAGGCGATTGGCCGAATGCGCAGGCGCTCCTCCACCCATTGGGCGCCGTGGGCCATGTACTGGAGGACGAACGCGATGGTGAGGGCGATTCCGGCCGCGAACCCGCCGCCCGGAAGGTCGTGCCCGCGCAGGAACAGGTGCAGGGCGAGCACGCAGACGAACGGGAACAGCCAGGTGATCACCACGGCGGGGATCAGCATGGCGTCGGTAGCGGTATCCCCGACCGCGCGGTGGGCGTGGGCACGGTCGGCGGCCTCCTGCCGAAGCTGTTGCCTCGGGCGCTCGAGGCTGTCGGCGGCCGGGCGGAACCGCCGCAGCAGGGCGAACACCGTCAGGCCGACGATCCCGAGGACACTGATCTCGCCCAGGGTATCGAAGGCACGGAAATCCACGAGCAGGACGTTGACGACGTTGCGCCCGCCGGCCTGGGGATAGGCCGCCTCGATGAACCAGCGAGCGATGCCCTCGGGCGCCGGCCGGGTCATCACCGCGTAGGCGAGGCCGGCGAGCCCCGTCCCCACAGCGGCCGCGACGACGAGGTCGGTGAGGCGGCGGCGGCGGGCGCGGCGAGTCTCGTCGGGGGGCGCCACGATGGCCTCGTCGCGCTTGGGCAGCCAGCGCAGGCCCAGCAGCAGCAGCACCGTGGTGACGACCTCGACGAGGAGCTGGGTCACCGCGAGGTCGGGCGCCGACAGCCAGACGAAAGTGAGACTGCCGACGAGGCCGGCACCGCCCGTGAGGATCACGGCGGAGAGGCGGTGATACTTGGCGCGCTCGGCCGCCCCCACGGCGCAGGCGCCACCCACGAGCCACAGGAGCGCGAAGGCGGGATCGATCCCGGTGAGGGGCACCGACGGCACAGCGGCCGGACCACCCGCGAGGACCGCCGATAGGCCCGCGATCAGAGCGACGAGGAACAGGGTGCGCAGCTGCGCCTGGAGACGGGTCGCCCCGAGGGCTCCTTCGAGCCACCGCGCGCCCCGCACGAGGCCGGTCATGGCCCGCTCGAACATCCAGCCGCCGTCGAGGCGGTGCATGAGCCAGGGGCCGCCCCGTGGGTTGGTGTTGATGCGCCGGCCGAAGGCGAGATACAGGCCGACGCCGCCGGCGAGCGCCCCCATGCTAAGGGCCAACGCCGCGTTGACGCCGTGCCAGATCGCGAGGTCGTAGTCCGGCGTGGCCCCGCCGAACACCGCGCGAGCGGCGACGAGAAGAGCCGGCCCGATGGTGAGGTTCGGAACGAGGCCGACCGCGATACAGGCGAGAACAAGGACTTCGATGGGAAGCCGCATCCAGCGCACCGGCTCGTGCGGCGCCTTCGGCAGATCGTGCGGCGCCGCCCCGAAGAAGGTCTGGCGGATGAAGCGCAGGGAATAGAGCACCGTGAAGGCCGAGGCGACGGTGGCCAGCACCGGAAGGGCGAGCTGGACCGGATGGTCGCCGACGTTGTCGACGGCCTCCGACAGGAACATCTCCTTCGACAGGAAGCCGTTGAGGAGGGGCACGCCGGCCATGGCGGCGGCGGCCACCATGGCGAGGGTCGCCGTGTGGGGCATCGCCCGCCACAGGCCGCTGAGGCGGCGCATGTCGCGGGTGCCGGTCTCGTGGTCGATGATGCCGGCGGCCATGAACAGCGACGCCTTGAAGGTGGCGTGGTTCACCGTGTGGAAGATCGCCGCGACGACGGCGAGGGGCGAGTTGAGGCCGAGCAGCAGGGTGATGAGGCCGAGGTGGCTGATCGTCGAATAGGCCAGGAGCCCCTTGAGATCGTGCTGGAAGATCGCGCTCCAGGCCCCCACCAGCATCGTCGCCATGCCGGCGGTGCCGACGATCCAGTACCATGCGTCGGTCTCGGCCAGCACCGGCCACAGGCGGATCATGAGGAAGATGCCGGCCTTCACCATGGTGGCCGAGTGCAGGTAGGCGCTGATGGGCGTCGGCGCCGCCATGGCCCGGGGCAGCCAGATGTGGAATGGGAACTGCGCCGACTTCGTGAGCGCCGCCATGAGGAGCAGCACGAGGGCCGGCAGGTAGAGCGGGCTCGTCCGGATGGCATCGCCCGACGCCAGCACCACGGAAAGATCGTAGCTGCCGACGATGCGCCCCACGAGGATCATGCCGACGAGGAGGCACAGGCCGCCCAAAGCCGTGATGGTCAGCGCCATGCGGGCGCCGTCGCGGGCCGCGCGGTTGTCGTACCAGTAGCCGATCAACAGGAACGAGAAGACGCTCGTCAGTTCCCAGAACACCACGAGCTGAATGAGGTTGCCGGCGAGCACGATGCCCAGCATCGCGCCGACGAACGCGAGGAGGAACGAGAACAGGCGCGGCACCGGATCCTGCGCCGACATGTAGTAGCGCGCGTACAGCACCACGAGGGCGCCGATGGCGAGCACCAGCACGGCGAACAGCCAGGCCAGCCCGTCGAGGCGCAAGGTCAGCCCGACGCCGAGCGTCGGCAGCCAGTCGAGGATCCACACCACGGGGCCGGCACTGACGCGGGCATAGAGCGCGCCGATGCAGGCGAGGCTCGCCAGCGTCACGAAGCCGGCGAGGAGGGCGGCGGCGTTGCGCGCGTCCCGGGGCAGCAGGGCCGCCGCGACACTGCCGAGGAAGGGCAGAAGCGCGGCCGCCACGAGGAAAGTCTCGGCAGGCATGGGGGCGGGGGCCTCGAATGCGGGGTCCGGACCCGTGCTCTGGACGAGTTTTCGCGCTTTGTCGCCCCGGCGAGGCTGATTCGGCGCTTCGATGGACCGGATCGCCCGCTGGCGCATTGGCTCTTCGAGGGATGCGTTCCCGCCCTCCGGAGTCGACCATGAGACCAAATCGCCGGAGCGCCGTGCTCCTCTTCGTCCTCCTGTGCGGGACGGGCACCCTCGCCTTCGACGCCCCCGCGCGGGCGGCCGAGGGCGTCGAAGCCACGACGCAGCCCCGCTTCCGCACCGCGCCGGAAGCCGGAAGCCTACGGGTCTCGAAGATCCTCGGCGTCGGCGTCATCGGACAGGATCACGTCCGCGTCGGAACCATCGCGGAGGTGCTGCTCGGCCCGGACGGACGGATCGACACGGTGGTGATCGGCGTCGGCGGCTTTCTCGGCATCGGCGAGAAATACGTTGCGGTTCCGTTCGATCTCCTGTCCTGGAACGTCGGCGACGTGCCGCTCACGGGCGGGCCAACCTCCGTCGCCACCCCGAAGAATGCCGCGAGCCCGGCGGAGGCGGCCAAAGCCGGGCCCTCGACGATGCCAGGCAGCGACACCACGCGGGAGGTCCTCGGCGCCGTCCAGAACCAGCATAGCGGCCGCGTCACCGACGCGACGGGGACGGTGGATGCGCGAACCGCACCGGCTGAGCCGGCGACGATCCTCGCCGGAGACTCGGGCAACGCCCCCGTGCGAGCCGAATTGCGGATGACGAAGGCCGAGCTCGCCGCCGCGCCCGCCTTTCGCTTCGCGGGTGAGAAGCCATGACCGACCGCAAGCGCGAGGATCGATCGATGACCAGGTTCGCGGCTCTTCTCCTCCTGCTCGGATCGTCGAGTCATGCCGTCGCGCAGGCGATGAACCCGGCCCCGCCGATCCCCGAGTCCGGACCGGCGGGCTCCAACTCCACCGCCAACACGATGGCGGCCATGGATTTCAACTGGGTCTGGGTCAGCCTCGTGGTGATCGGCCTGTCGCGCAGGCGATGACCCCGGCCCCGCCGATCCCCGAGTCCGGACCGGCGGGCTCCAACTCCACCGCCAACACGATGGCGGCCATGGATTTCAACTGGGTCTGGGTCAGCCTCGTGGTGATGGGCCTGGGGGCCGCCCTCTGGTACGTCGTGCGCCAGCGCCAGTCGCGCTGAGGGCTACGGCTTGGCCTTCGTGACCGGGGATACGTTGGCGCTCGGGAAGAACAGCTGCTCGCCGCCGATCCGATAGGCGGCGATGGAGGCCTGGCCCTCGGGCGAGACGAGCCAGTCGATGAAGGCCTGTCCCTCCTTCGCCTTCACGGTGGGGTGCTTGTCCGGGTTGACCAGCATCACGCCGTAGGGGTTGAACAGACGCTTGTCGCCCTCGACCAGGATCGCGAGGTCGCCGCGGTTCTTGAACGCGAGCCAGGTGCCCCGGTCGGCCAGGATATAGGCGTCGAGGGCGGAGGCGGTGTTCAGGGCCGGCCCCATGCCCTGGCCGACATCGCGGTACCATTCGCCCTTCACGGCGGGCAGATCGATGCCGGCCTCCTTCCAGCTCCGCAGCTCGGCGCTGTGGGTGCCGGAGCGGTCGCCGCGCGACACGAACGGGGCCTTGGCGGCCGCGATCCTCGTCAGGGCGGCGGTGATGTCCGTGCCCCGGGCACCGGCCGGATCGGTCTTCGGGCCGACGAGCACGAAGTCGTTGTACATCACGTCGAAGCGCCCCTTGGCGAAGCCCTGCGCCACGAAGGCGTCCTCCGCCGGCCGGTCGTGGACGAGGGCGACGTCGGCGTCGCCCCGCCGCGCAGCGTCGAGGGCCTGTCCGGTGCCCAACGCCACCACCTTCACGGCGATGCCGGTCTTCGCCTCGAAGGCGGGCAGGATGTGCTTGAACAGACCGGACTGCTCCGTCGAAGTCGTGGAGGCCACCACGATGGAGGCCGGCTCGGCCCGGGCCCGGTCCATCGAGGCCGGGGCGACGGTGCCGAAGAGGGCGAGGAGCCCGAGGGTCAGGAAGCCGCGGCGAGGGACGACCAAGGCAGTTCTCCATCGAGATAGGCGCGCGCCTCGGGCGTGCGCGGGGACAGAAGGGTGGTTCGGGTCGGGCCGTGCTCGACGGCACGGCCGCGCGCCAGCACGATCACGTCGGCGGCGAGGCGCGCCACCTGCGCGAGGTTGTGGGAGACGAGCACCACCTTGGTGCCCTCGGCTGCCATCTCGGCGACGAGGGCCTCGACGAGGTCCGTGGCGCCGGGATCGAGGTTTGCCGTCGGCTCGTCGAGGAGGAGGAGGTCGGGCCGGGCCGCCCAGGCGCGGGCCAGCGCGAGGCGCTGCTGCTCGCCCCCCGAGAAACGGGTCGCCGGGTCATTGGCCCGGTGGGCGAGGCCGACCCGGGCGAGCGCCGCCCCGGTGCGCGCCCGGCGCTCCGTCCGGGACAGCCCCAGGGCGGCGAGGCCGAGGGCGACGTTGGCGGCGGCGCTCGCCCGGATCAGGGCCGGCTTCTGGAACACGAAGGCCCGGCGCGTGCCCGGCACGGTCAGGCTACCGCGCGCCGGGACGAGGAGGCCGTCGATCACCCGCAGGGTCGCGCTTTTGCCCGCCCCGTTGGGGCCGACGAGGGCGGTGATGCCGGCGGGCGGGATCGCGAGGCTCAGGCGATCGAGGATCATGGTGCGGTTGAGGACGAGGACGACGTCCGTGAGGGTGATGCCCGCCATGCGGATCACCCGTAGGCGCGGACGGCATGCCCGCGCAGGAGGGCCGCCACGGCATTCACCGTGACGACGAGGGCGATGAGGACGATCCCGAGGGCGAGGGCGAGGCTGAGATCGCCCTTCTGGGTTTCGAGCGAGATCGCCGTCGTCATGGTCCGGGTGTGCCCGTCGATGTTGCCGCCGACGACGAGCACCGCCCCGATCTCCGAGATGGCCCGCCCGAAGGCGGCGAGCGCCGTCGTGACGAGGGAGAAACGGGTGTCGTAGACGAGCACCCCCGCCCGGCGGGGAGCCGACAGGCCCAGCGAGCGCAGTTGCTCGCCGAGGTGATCCTCGGCATCGGCGACCACCTGTCGGGTCAGGGCCGCCACGAGGGGGGTCGCGAGCATCGCCTGGGCCGCCACCATGGCGCCGGGCGTGAACAGCAGGCCGAGGGACCCGAGGGGTCCCGAGCGCGACAGGACGAGGTAGAGCACCAGCCCGACGATCACCGGCGGCAGGCCCATGAAGGCGTTGAGCAGCCCGACGAGGGCGGACCGCCCCCGGAACCGCGTCACGGCGAGGAACGCGCCGAGGGGAATGCCGAGCAGGAGCCCGATCGCGACGGCCGTGAGACTGACCCGCAGGGACAGCCACGCGATGGCGAGGACGTCGCGGTCGAGGGTCATCAATCGTGCGAACGTCTCGTGGATCGTTTCGGTCATGACGTCCGGCAGGTGGCGACGCCCCGCGATGCTACGCCTGACTGGACAAGATCAATAGGCAGTCAACGTCCGATACGCCGGGTTTCGACGATCCCTGCGTGAGCCGGGCTACCAGAGCGCGGCGTGCGGATGGAAGGCGAGGGCATCGCCGGGGGTCACGCCGATGGCCTCGTCCGGCAACTCGGCAAGGCCGTCGCTGCCGGTGAGGGAGGTGAGGAGGCCGGCGCCCTCACGGGGGAAGTTGTGCGCCTCCACGACCCCGTCGGGACCGGTCGCGAGACTGACCCGGACGAATTCCCGCCGCCCGGCCTTCTTGCGATAGGCGAAGGCGGCCCGCACGGTCTGGCGCATGGCCGGGACCAGGGTCTCGCCGCCGAGCCGCGCGAGGAGGGGCCGCACCACGAACAGGAGGGTGACGTAGACCGCGACGGGATTGCCCGGCAGGCCGACGAACGGCGTCCCGCCGACGAGCCCCATGGCGACGGGACGCCCCGGCTTGATGGCGAGGCGCCAGAACAGCAGGCGGCCCACGGCCTCCACGGCGGTGCGCACATGATCTTCCTCCCCCGTGGACACGCCACCGGAGGTGAGGATGAGGTCGTGGTCGCGGGCGGCCTCCGCGAGGCGTCGGGCCAGGGGTTCGGGCGCGTCGCGCAGGATGCCGAGATCGTCCACCTGCGCGCCGAGGCGGGTGAGGAGGCTTGCCAGCATCACCCGGTTGGAATCGTGGATGGCCCCGGCCCCCAGGGGTGAGCCCGGTTCTGCGAGTTCGTCGCCGGTGGAGAACAGGGCGACGCGCAGGCGGGTGCGGACGGGCAGGCGCGCATGGCCCGTGGCGGCCGCGAGGGCGAGATCCTGCGGCACCAGCCGGCGGCCCGCCGCGATGATGCGTTCGCCGCGCGCGACGTCCTCGCCGGCCGCGCGGGCATTGGCGCCCCGCTTCAGGCCCGGCGGCAACAGGACGGCCTCGCCCTCGCGGCGCACGTCTTCCTGCATGAACACGGTATCGGCGCCCGGCGGCATGGCGGCGCCGGTGAAGATCCGCACGGCGCCTCCCGTCGCCGCCACGGCCTCGGGCGCCGCCCCTGCGGGGAGCCGCCCCCGCACGGGCAGGCGGGTCTCTCCCTCCGGCGTCAGATCGGCGTGGCGCACGGCGTAGCCGTCGACGGCGGAATTGGCGAAGGGCGGAACGTCGTGGCCGGCGCGCACGTCCTCGGCCGCCACGCGGCCGTCGGCCTCGATGAGGGGCACCCATTCCGTCCCGGCGAGGACGGGCAGGCGCTCGGCGATGAGACCGGCCGCGTCCTCGATCCGCATCAGGGCTCCGCCGAAGGCGAAGCAATCGTCACTCAGCTGCGCCATGATGCCTCCCGAGGCGGTCCAGGGTCGCGCCGAGGGGTTCGGCGCGGGCGAGGACGAGGTCGGCGATCCCGGCGACGTCGTCGAGGTCCACCACCGGAACAGGGGCCTGTGGGAAGGCCGTGTCGCTCGCGATCCCGACGATGCGCGGATCGTCCGGATGGAGCGGGGGCCGTCCGTTGGCGGCGCGGTGGACCTCGATCTTCGCGTGGCCTTCGCGCTTGAAGCCCTCGACGAGGGCGAGATCGCAGGGCGAGAGCTTGTCCAGCAGATCGGCCAGGGTGGGTTCGGCGCCGTCCGCCACCTCGTGGATCTGGACCCAGCGCCGGGCGGAGGAGACGATGACCTCGCCGGCGCCCGCCGCCCGGTGGCGATGGGAATCCTTGCCCGGCTGGTCCACGTCGAAGGCGTGGTGGGCGTGCTTCAGGGTGGCGACCCGCAGGCCCCTGGCGACGAGGGCCGGGATCAGGCGCGTCAGCAGCGTGGTCTTGCCCGCGCCGCTCCAGCCCGCGAGACCGATGATCCGGGGCGGGCTCACGGCGCTTCTCCCGCCGGATGGTCCGGGAGATGGAAGCCGAGGTCGCGCAGGGCCGCCCGCGTCGGCGCCTCCGCGAGCACCGCGCGGAACGCCGCCACGGCCGGCTTCGCCCGGTCGGCCGCCGCATGGGCGAAGTCGTAGCGCTCCTGCGTCAGGGGCAGGAATCCGAGGCCGTAGGCGCGGGCCACGGTGGCGATGGCGACCCCCCAATCGGCCCGCCCCTGCGCCACCGCCGCCGCGACGGCGTTGTGCGAGCGCGGCTGGTTCCAGAACCCGGCGGGGCGCTGCCCGCCGAGGAGGCCGTCGATGAGGGCACGGGTGCCCGAACCGACATTGCGGTTCACCATCACGGTCTCCGGCCGGGCCATGGCGGCGGCCACGGCCGCCCGCGCGTCCCTCCCCTCGAACGGGGGATCGCCGGGCCGGAACACCACGCCCTGGAGGCGGCCCCAGCCGGGCACGAGGGTAAAGCCCTCGGCGAGGAACGGCGCGTTGTAGAGGCCGGTTGCGGGATCGAGGAGGTGCAGGGCGGCCAGATCGCATTCGCCGCGCTCGAGGGCGGCGAGCCCCCCGGCCGAGCCGACCCACAGGGTCCGGGTCCGCAGGCCGCGTTCGGCCAGGAGCCCGACGACGCGGTCGAGACCGAGGCAGTGGCTGCCGATGAGAGTGAGGTCGGGCGGACTCAAGCCCGCCCCGAGGCGGGTGACCGACACGGTCTCGCCCGCCTCCACCCCGGAGCGGGCGGCGGGAACGGCGAAGAAGCCGTCGGCCTGCGAGAAGGCGGTGACGGCGCCCGATCCCTTCGACACGGGCAGGGCGACCAGCCCCTCCGGCGTCCGCGTCAGGGCCGCCATCACGAACTCGGTCCGCCCGAGTTCGGAGGCGACGCGCTGGGGCAGGACGGCCGAGACCGCCTCCTCCTCGCGCGGCGGCAGGCCCGCCATGGCGCGGACGAGGGGCACGACGAAATCGTGGAACGTGAACATGGCCGAGGTCGGAAACCCCGGCAGCACCACGATCGCCTTGCCGTCCGCGACCGCGAGGCACAGGGGCTTGCCGGGTTTCAGGGCGACGCCGTGAACGAGGATGCCGGGAGACCCGAGGTCGCGCAGGATCCGGTGCGAGACGTCGCCGGCCCCCTTCGACGTGCCGCCGGATAGGACCACGACGTCGTTCTCGGCCAGCGCCCGCGCCAGGGCCGCCGCGAGGGCGGCCGCATCGTCGCGCACGATGCCGAGGGGAACGGCCTCGCCGCCGTTCTCCGTCACCGATGCGGCGACGATCGGCCCGTTGGAATCGTAGAGGGATCCGGGGGGAAGGGGCGCGCCGGCCGGCACGAGCTCGTCGCCCGTGGACAGGACCGCGACGCGGGGCCGACGCACCACGGGCACGCGGGCGAGGCCGCAGGCGGCCAGCATGCCGATCTCCCGCGCGGTGATGCGCAGACCCTTGCGCAGGACGGTTTCCCCGGCGGCCATGTCGCCCCCGGCATAGCCGACGAACTGGCCCGGCCGCGCCGCCTGGACGAGGTCGACGGCGAGTGCGTCGGCGAGGAACTCGGTCTGCTCGACCATCACCACGGCATCGGCGCCGCGCGGGATCACGCCGCCCGTGGCGATGGGGGTCGCGGTGCCCTCGGTGACCGCGAGGCCGGGGGCGACGCCGCAGGCCAGGATCTCGTGGTTGAGGCGAAGGCGCCGCGGGCTCGCCGCCCCCGCGCCCTGCGTGTCCCCGGCGCGCACGGCGAACCCGTCCACCAGGGCCCGGTCGAAGGGCGGCACGTCGATGGGGGAGGCGACATCCTCGGCCAGCACCCGTCCCAACGCCTCCGCGAGGGCGACGCTCTCGGCCGGCAGGGCCACGTGGGGGACCGCCGTCCGAAAGCGCGCCGACGCCTCCTCGCGACTCACCACGGTCAGGAACTGCTCCTGCCGGGCGGCGGCCGCGAGTCGCTCGCGGAAGGGCATGCTGTCCGCCTTCGTCACAGGGGCAGGACCTCGCATGTCGCTCCTTCGGGGTAACCCTCCCGCTCGGGCTCCACCAGGATCGCCCCGTCCGCCTCGGCGAGGCGCGACAGGGCGAGGTCGACGCCGCCGAGTGGCTCGATCCCCTCGGCGGCGCGGCGCACGAACACCACGTCGCTGACCCCGATGGTGGCCGTGACCTTGCGCAGCAGCGTCGCGGTCGCGGCCTCCGGCGGACGGGCGCCCGTGAGGGCCGACACGAGGGGGCGCCCGAGGGCGAGATAGACCGCGAGAGCCGCCTCCGGATGGCCGGGCAGCAGCAGGACGGGGCAGCCGTCGGCGCGACCGATGGCGGCGGTCTCGCCCGGCCGGAGGGCGATGCCGTGGGCGGCAACCGCGCCGGCCCGCGCCAGGGCGGCGACGCTGTGATCGGTCCGGCCGGGACCGGTGCCGCCGAGGACGAACACCGCGTCGGCCCGCACCGCGCGGATCGCCGCGGCAGGGGCGTCCGGGTCGTCGCCGGCGGCCATGACCTCGGTCGACGCGGCGCCGTCGGCGGCGATGAGGGCCGACAGAAGGGCGGCGACGGGCGAGGCCCGTCCCGTCGCGACGAGACCGATGCGCGGGACGCGCACGGGGACGGCGTCGCGACCGGCAGCGCCCAGGGTGAGGAGATGCCTCGGCGCGATGCGCGTGCCGGCCGCGAGCAGGCAGGCTCCGGCCTTCAGGTCTTCGCCCCTGCGCCGGGCGCCGTCGCCGGGGGGGGCATCCGCCACGAAGGCACGGCCCTCCAGGGCCTCCGGAGGCAGGACCGTGCAAGCGCCGTCCGGCAGGGCCTCGCCGGCCTCGACCCAGACCGGCGGCGCGGTCAGCAAAATCGACGCATAGGGGGACGCCCCGATGACGTCCTCGGCCGCCACCGCCCAGCCGTCGCGCAGGGCCGTGGTCGCCTCGGGCCAATCGCGTTCCGCAATCACATCGCGGGCCGCCGTGAAGCCGAGGGCCGCGCGCACGGGCCGCTCGTCCTCGGCCACGGGAGAGACGCCGGCGGTCAGGCAGGCGACCGCATCGGCCAGGGGCATCAGGGCCGCCGAGGCGAGTCGCGTCGCGCCGTCGCTCATGCGGTCTTCGCGGGGATGGGCGGTCGGCAAATCCCGGCTTCCGAAAGGAGGTCCAAGGGGGCAAGGCCATTCATGTCCCCTGCGATGCGCCATCGGCCGACGTTGATCAAGCGGGGCGGGAGGCGCCGTCCGACGTGGCTTCGCGCGGCACAGGGCCCCAGGGCCGAGGTCGGGACAGGGGGCGGGCGCCTCGTCTATGGTCCGGGCGCCGCGATGCGGCCGGTTTGGGAACGGATCCGACACCACGATGCGGCGCCTGCGTCTCCTTCGATCCCTCGGGCTGCTCGCCGTGCTGCTGGCGACGCCGGCCTCCGCGCAGATGCGTGGCCATGGCGGCCCGGTGCGGGCCCTGGGCGTGCTCCCCGGCGGCGAGGTCGCGGTATCGGGCGGCTTCGATCAGGCGGTCATCGTCTGGGGCATCGCGACCGGCACCGCGCTCAGCGTTCTGCGGTTCCACGAGGGGGCTGTGAACGCCGTCGTCGCCCTGCCGGACGGCGGCTTTGCCACCGCCTCCGAAGACGGCCGCATCGCCCTGTGGCGGGTCGGGCAGCCGGAGCCCGAGCGGGTCTTTGCCGAGCATACCGGGCCGGTGACGGGGCTCGCGGTGTCGCCGGACGGCCTCAGCCTCGCCTCGGCCTCCTGGGACGGGACCGCGCGCATCCGGCCCCTCGCGGGCGGGCCGGCGCGGGAACTCGTGGGGCATGCGGGCAACGTCAATGCCGTCGCGTACCTGCCCGACGGCCGGATCGCCACGGCGGGCTACGACGCCACCCTGCGGATCTGGCCGGCCGTGGACAGCGCCGCGCCGCCCGTGGTCGTCACCCTGCCGACGCCGCTGAACGCCCTGGCGGTGACCCGCGACGGCGAGATCGCGGTGGCGGGGGGCGACGCCACCGTGCGCGTCCTGACGCCGGACGGCACCGAGCACGCCGCTGTCGAGGTCGGGCCGAACCCGGTCATCGCGCTCGCCCTCTCGCCGGACGAAACCCGGATCGCGGCCGCTACGGCGGGCGGGACCGTGGCGGTGGTCGCCCGCGACGGTGGACGGGTGCTGCGCCGCCTCGTCGGGCCGGGCCTGCCGGTCTGGTCCGTCGCCTGGCGGGGCGACGAACTCGTCACCGGCGGAAGCGATCGGCTGGTCCGGCGCTGGAACGCCGCCACGGGCGAGCCCATCGGGGCGCTCAGCCTGCCGCGCCCGTCCGATCCCCTCGCGGCCTTCCATGGGGATCGCGGCGCCGAGGTCTACCGCGCCTGCGTCGCCTGCCATGCCCTGACGCCGGAGGACGGACCCCGCGCCGGCCCGACGCTCGCCGGCATCATCGGGCGCCGCATCGCCACCGCCCCCGGTTACCGCTATTCGGAGGCGCTGAAATCCATGGACCTCGTCTGGGACGCGGCCACCATCGCCCGCCTGTTCGAGGTCGGCCCAGCCCGCTACACCCCCGGCACCCGGATGCCGGAGCAGACGATCACGGCGGCGGAGGACCGCGCGGCCCTGGTACGCTTCCTCGAAAAGGCGACGGCCCTGCCCTGAACCCGTCAGGGCCACCGCACCATGTAGCGGGCCTCGGGGCCGTAGCCCGCGAGCTTGTCCGCCAGGGCAGCGTCGCCGGGCGCCTCGCGAAATCCCTGCGCGTCCCAGAAGGCAGCGGAGCAGTTCACCGCCACGAGGGCGATGGCCTGTCCCCTGGCGCGGGCGACGAGATCGGCGACGGCCGCGCGGGCGTGCCCCCGGCCCGCCGCCTCCGGGTGCAGGCCGAGGTCGTGGAGATAGAGCGCGCCGCACGCCCCCAGACCGTCCGGCAGGGGCCGGTCGAGGGGCGGGATGCGGCCGAGCGGCCAGGGATAGGCGACACGGTAGCCCCGGATCGCCCCCGGCCCGGGCGCCAGGACCCGGCACAGGTCGGGGGCCACGCCCAGGCGTTCGGCGAAGCGCTCGGGCGCCTCGTAATGGTCCGGGAACAGGGCGTTCGCCAGGTCCACGACGGCGGGAAGGTCGTCCGTCGTCATGGCCCGCCAGCGCAGCCCCTCCATGCCCGGGCTCAGACCGCCTCGCCGCGCTCCGTCCGCTCGCGCAGGTAATCCTCCGTCGTGCGGGTGCGCGAGCGCTCCGGCCCGGCATGGGGATCGAACCCCTGGTTCAGGGCGGCTTCGACGCGGCAATCCTCGCACATCATCAGGGCGTTGATCCGCTCCGCGCCGCCCGTGCCGGAGAACATCCAGTGGCGCTCGCGCAGCTTCTCGACGACCCGCTCGATAGTGCTGCGGGTGCCGAACGGCTTGGCACACGCGATGCAGCAGAACGGCTCCTCCTCCTTCACGATGCGGCGGGGCGCCGTCCAGGCCTCGAAGTCGAGGCCGGGCTTCAGGTCGATCACCGATTCGGGGCAGGTCGCCGCGCAGAGACCGCACTGGACGCACAGGCTCTCCTCGAAGCCGAGCAACGGCCGATCGCTGCTGTCCGAGAGGGCGTTCGTCGGGCAGGCACCGACGCAGGCGAGGCAGAGGGTGCAATCGTCTGTGCGGAAGTCGAGGCCGCCGAAGGGCGCGCCGGCCGCGAGGGGCACATAGGCGGTCGGCTCGGGCGCCGCCTCGTACATCTCGCGCAGGGCGAAGCGCAGAACCTCGCGCTTGCCGCCGACGGGCATGAACCGGCTCGGCCGGGGGGAGGGCGTGCCGGGCGCCGTCTCCGACAGGGCCGCCGCGAGGGCGTCCGGATCGTCGGTCTCGATGACCGAGACCACGGGGGCATCCGCGCCGTAGCCGAGGGCCTGCGCCAGGGTGTCGGCGAGGGTCACCGTGCGGTGGAGGCTGTCGAGGTCGTGGTGGGGCCGGGCCCGAGCGAGGATGCGCACGCCGGCCGCGCCGTAGGCGAACAGGGCCGCCAGGGCTTCGGGGCCGAGCTGCGTGATCTCGTTGACGCGCACGGGCAACACCCGTGCGGGCAGGCCGTCGCCGTGGCGGGCGAGCACGTCGATGAGGGGTTCACCGTGGTCGCCGTCATGGAACAGGATCGTCGGAGCGATGGGCGTCGGCGATTGGCCTTCGGCCTGCCCATAGGCCAGCATCAGGCTGCGCAGACGTCGCATCAGGGCATCGGCGGGCGGCACGGCGTAGGCGGCCGCCCCCGTGGGGCAGACGGCGGCACAGTTGCCGCAACCGGCGCAGATCGCCGGATCGATGGCGACGGTATCGCCCGCCGACGCGATGGCCCCCGTGGGACAGACCTCGAGGCAGCGGGTGCAGCCG
>Ga0182232_1000152_pt1 | contig 21279 bp, 17 predicted proteins | sample G6R1MG_30_FD_155484 | JGI IMG/M metagenome (GOLD analysis project Ga0182232, IMG submission 155484) | Phyllosphere microbial comminities from miscanthus, Michigan, USA - G6R3_NF_07NOV2016_LD2 MG | ecosystem: Host-associated > Plants > Phyllosphere > Phylloplane/Leaf | place: USA: Michigan... | reverse complement strand
GAGGGGCTCGAACCCCCACGTCTTGCGACACTGGAACCTAAATCCAGCGCGTCTACCAGTTCCGCCACGCCCGCAAGCGACGACCTCCGGCGCGCATCCCGCCGCCAGAGCGCGGTCCTATAACACGGGCACAACGGGCCGCAGCAAAAAAAGTCGGCTCGACGCCACGCGGATTTCCGCCTCCGGAAACCTGCGGCGGCGCCGGTTGGCGCGCGCGTGCCCCGACGTCTACAACCGGCGCGGATCGCCCGCCCACATCCCCCCATCGATCGCCAGAGGTGTCATGCCGCATCGTCGCCCGCCCCTCGTTCCCGGGCCGTCGCTCGCCGAAGCCGTCCTGTCGCGCCGCAGCCTGCTCGGCGGCGTCGCGGCGCTCGCCCTCGGCTCGACAGGCGTGCGCGCCCAGGCACCGGGCCGATCCGCTCCTCCCGCGAAGCCCGAGGCCAAGGCCCCGCCTGACCCGAAGCCGGACGCCCCGGTCCGGCCGTTGAGCGCCGCGCCCGGTACGACCCGTCTGAAGCCCGAACCGGCAGCGGCGACGCCAGTCTGGTCGTTCGATGGAGCGAGCGTTCCGCCGGTGGTCCGGGTGAAGCTCGGCGAGACCGTGCGCCTGCGGGTCGAGAATAGGACCGACAAGCCCCTGTCCCTGCACTGGCACGGGGTCCGCAACCAGAACCCGATGGACGGCGTCGGCGGTCTCACTCAGGCGCCGATCCCGCCGGGGGGCGAGTTCACCTACACGTTCGTGCCGCCCGACGCCGGCAGCTTCCTCATCCGCCCCCTCGTGGTGGCCGGCTCGAGCGAACCGTCGGGCCGGGGGCTCGCCGGCCTGCTCGTGGTGGAAGAGACGACGCCTCCGGGCGTCGACCACGACCTCGCGGTTCTGATGCAGGACTGGCGCCTCGCCGACGACGGCACCCTGCTACCCTTCGGCCAGATCGCCTTCGCGGCGAGTTCGGGGCGGCTCGGCAACCTCGTCACGGTGAACGGCAAACCGGTGCCGGACGCGCTCACCGTGCGGCCGAGTACCCGTGTGCGCCTGCGCCTCGCCAATGCCTGCAACGCGCGTGGCACCCGCATCCGCTTCGACAACCTCAAGGTCTACGTGGCGGCGGTGGATGGCCAGCCAACGGATACGTTCGAACCCCTGCGCGCCACGCTGCCGTTCCCGCCCGGCACCCGCTACGACCTCATGCTCGACATGCCGGCGGAGGCCGGCGCCTCGGGGAGCATCACGGCCCTCGTCGGCAATGGGCTAGCCCTCGCCACCCTCACGACCCAGGGCGAACCGGTGCAGGCCAAGCGGGCCGCCATCGGGCCCATCGGCGAGAACAAGCTTCTACCAGCGGAAGTGAAACTCCAGAACGCCGTGCGCCGGGACGTGGTGATTACGGGCGGCGCCCGCCCGGACAAGGACAAGCCGGCGGCCGAACCGGTCTATACCGGTGACGCCGCGAAGGTCTGGTCGGTCAACGGCACGTCGGGTGCCGCCGGCATCCCGCCCCTGTTCACGGTCAAGCGCGGCCAGGTAGTGGTGCTGGCCCTGCGCAACGAGACCGCGTTTCCCCAGGCTTTGCACCTGCACGGCCACGCCTTCCGTCTGCTCCACCCCCTCGACGACGGTTGGGAGCCCTACTGGCTCGACACCTTCCAACTCCTCGAAGGCCGAACCGCCCGCATCGCCTTCAAGGCCGACAATCCCGGCCGCTGGGCCCTGGGCTCGACGGTGCTGGAGCGGTTCGACACGGGCCTGTGGGGGTGGTTCGAGGTGACCTGACCCCCATCACTGACCAAGGATGTCTCGGAGCACCGCCGGCATCAGTTCGGGAAGGTCCTCGGCGATGAGGCCGGGGCCGTGGCGTCGCCCGGCCTCGCCGTGCATCCAGACGGCGGCGGCCGCCGCCTCGAACGGGTCCATCCCCTGGGCGAGGAGGCCGGCGACGAAGCCGGACAGCACATCGCCCGATCCCGCCGTTCCGAGATAGGGCGTGCCGTGATCGTTGATGGCCACGCGGCCATCGGGTGCGGCGATCACCGTGTCGGGCCCCTTGAACACCACCACCGCCCCGGTGAGGCTGGCGGCCCGGCGGGCCCGTTCGAGCTTCGAGAGATCGTCGGCGACCGCGTCCGTGCCCTCGAACAGCCGGTCGAATTCTCCCGCATGCGGAGTCAACACGGCCTGCGACGACCCGTCCGCGACGTGGGCGGCGAGCAGTCGAGCCTGTCCCTTGAAGCTTGTCAGGGCATCGGCGTCGAGCACGAGGTGGCGTCCGGCGGCGGCGGCCACGGCGACGAGGTCGCGGGTGGCCTCACCGACACCGAGGCCGGGGCCGGCCACCACGACATTGAGGCGCTCGTCCACCAGGAGGTCGTCAAGGTCGTCGGCGCCCTCGCTGGCCCGCAGCATGATCGCCGTCAGGTGCGCGGCGTTCTCCGCCATGGCGTTGGGCGGCGAGGCCACGGTGACGAGGCCGGCGCCGATCCGCAGGGCCCCGCGCGCGGCGAGCCGCGCCGCGCCGGTGCGATGGGCGGGCCCCGACAGGACCAGAGCGTGGCCGCGCGTGTACTTGTGACTTGCCGCCTGGAGACGCGGGAACGCCGCTCCCCACAGGTCGGGGTCGTTGCGCCAGAGGGGCGCATCCGTGCCGAACCCGGCCGCGAGGTCATCCGCGTCGGTGCCGATCTCCGCCACATGCAGGGCGCCGCAATGGGCGCCCCCCGGCTGGAGGAGATGTCCGGGCTTCAGGGCCACGAAGGTCACGGTCTCGGTCGCGCGCACGGCATGGCCGCGCACGGCCCCGGTATCGCCATCGATCCCGCTCGGCACATCGACGGCGATCACCGGCACGCTCGAGCGCGTCAACCGTTCGACGAGGGCGGCGGCCTCTCCGTCGAGGTCGCGTGACAGGCCGGCGCCGAACAGGGCATCGACCACGATGTCGTAGGCGGCAAAATCCACGACGTCGGACGCCGCCAGAACCGGTCCGGCCCATCCCGCCGCCGCGCCGGCGGCATCACCGTGGAGATCGGCGACGGGCACGAGGGCCGCGAGATCGACGGCAAGACCAGCATCTTGGAGCATGCGGGCGGCGACATAGCCGTCGCCGCCGTTGTTGCCCGGCCCGCACAGGACGAGGACCCGCCCGCGATCCGGCAGATGCGCCCGCACCCGCGCGGCGACGGCGGATCCCGCCCGCTGCATCAGGACGGCCCCGGGAACGCCCCGCGCGATGGCGGCTGCATCGACCCTGCGCATCGCCGCGACTGTGAGCAGGCGCGTCGTCTCCATGGCCAATCCCCCCTCGATGGTTCGCGGGGCCGCTCGCACCCCGCGCCGTTCCGTCTGCAGCGGCTTCGCAGAGAGGCGGCAGCCCAAACGATTTGCAGATCGTGCACATTCGTTGTGCAATTTTTGGCCCGCCACCGTCAAAACGGCGTGGCGGCGGCCCGGCCGCGATGATACCAAAGTGGCTCAGAGCAGCATCGAGGTCAGGCCCGCCCGGCATGAAGAAGATCGAAGCGATCATCAAGCCTTTCAAACTGGACGAGGTGAAGGAAGCCCTCCAGGAGGTCGGGCTGCAGGGCATCACCGTGATCGAGGCCAAGGGCTTCGGCCGCCAGAAGGGCCACACCGAACTCTATCGCGGTGCCGAGTATGTGGTCGACTTCCTGCCCAAGGTGAAGCTCGAGATCGTCCTGTCGGACGCCCTGGTGGAAGGCGCCGTCGAGGCGATCCGCAAGTCGGCCCAGACCGGGCGCATCGGCGACGGCAAGATCTTCGTCTCGACCATTGAGGAAGCGATCCGCATCCGCACCGGCGAGACCGGCACCGACGCGATCTGATTTCCCGGTCCCGGTGCGTGCCGGGGTGCCGCAATCGCCGCTCCGCGCACACGGTCGCGCGAGCAGGCGAGCGTCCGGCATGACGGAATTTTCGCCCTGTCGCCGGTCGAAGGCGTTTTCTTCTCGCGCGCCGGGTCCACCGCACGCAAAAACCCTATAAAGCGGGCCCAACCGCGGGCCGCCTTTCGGCGGCGCGCGGCGGAACCACGGCCCGACGCCGCGAACCAAGGAGACTCCCGAGGATGGCCAAGACTGCAGCCGACGTCCTGAAAGAAATCAAGGACAACGACGTCAAGTACGTGGACTTCCGCTTCACGGACCCGCGCGGCAAGTGGCAGCACGTGACGTTCGACGTCTCCCTCGTGGACGACGACATGTTCACCGACGGCACCATGTTTGACGGTTCGTCCATCGCCGGCTGGAAGGCCATCAACGAATCCGACATGCTGCTGATGCCGGACCCGGCGACCGCCTGCATGGACCCGTTCTTCTCCGCCTCGACCATGTCCATCGTCTGCGACGTGCTCGAGCCGTCGACGGGCGCGCCCTACAGCCGCGACCCGCGCGGCACGGCGAAGCTCGCAGAGGCCTACCTCAAGTCCACGGGCATCGGCGACACCATCTATGTCGGCCCCGAGGCCGAGTTCTTCGTGTTCGACGACGTGAAGTTCGCCTCCGATCCCTACCAGACCGGCTTCAAGCTCGACTCGACCGAGCTGCCCATCAACGGCTTCACAGACTACGAGGGCGGCAACCTCGGCCACCGCATTCCCATGAAGGGCGGTTACTTCCCCGTCCCGCCGCAGGATTCGGCCCAGGACATGCGCGGCGAGATGCTGGCCGCCATGCAGTCCATGGGCGTGAAGGTCGAGAAGCACCACCACGAGGTGGCGAGCGCCCAGCACGAACTCGGCATGAAGTTCGACACGCTCACCCTGCTCGCCGACCACATGCAGATCTACAAGTACTGCATCCACAACGTCGCCCAGAGCTACGGCAAGACCGCGACGTTCATGCCGAAGCCCGTCTACGGCGACAACGGCTCGGGCATGCACGTGCACCAGTCGATCTGGAAGGACGGCAAGCCGCTCTTCGCCGGCGACAAGTACGCCGATCTCAGCCAGGAATGCCTGTGGTTCATCGGGGGCACCATCAAGCACGCGAAGGCGCTCAACGCCTTCACCAACCCCTCGACCAACTCCTACAAGCGCCTGGTGCCGGGCTACGAGGCCCCCGTGCTGCTGGCCTACTCGGCCCGCAACCGCTCGGCCTCCTGCCGGATTCCGTGGACGACGAACCCGAAGGCCAAGCGCGTCGAGGTCCGCTTCCCCGATCCGATGGCGAACCCCTATCTCGCCTTCTCGGCCCTGCTCATGGCCGGCATCGACGGCATCCTGAACAAGATCGATCCGGGCCCGGCCATGGACAAGGATCTCTACGACCTGCCGCCGCGTGAGCTGAAAGAAATTCCCACCGTCTGCGGCAGCCTTCGTGAAGCCCTGCAGAACCTCGACCGCGACCGCGCCTTCCTCAAGATGGGCAACGTCTTCACCGACGATCAGATCGACTCGTTCATCGAGCTGAAGATGGCGGAGGTGATGCGCTACGAGATGACGCCGCACCCCGTCGAGTTCACGATGTACTACTCGCTCTGAGGCGAGCGGGCCGGGCCTCGCGCCCGGCCTTTCGGACAGTTCGCAACGCCGGGGCCTCGAAGGGGGTTCCGGCGCTTCGCATTTCGTAAAGCGCGTTCGCCATCGTCTCGGCCCGCCCATTCTGCTAGGGCGAAACGCCATGCTTCGTACCATCCTGTTCCGTCTGCACTGGGGTCTCGGCCTCACCGCCGGCTTCGTCCTCGCCCTCGTCGGGGTCACGGGGGCGCTCATGACCTACGAGGAGGCCATCGGCGATTGGGCGGATCGGGACCGGGCCTTCGTCGCTGTTCAGGACGTGCCCCGGCTCGGCCCCCAGGCCCTGGTGGCCCGGGTGGAGGCGCAGCACCCCGGCCTGACCATCGACACCCTCACGCTTGCCGACGATCCGGAGCGAAGTCCCCGTGTTCGCTTCGCCCCCGATGCGAAGGCCGGCGCCCGGCCGCCCTCGGCCTATCTCGATCCCTATGACGGCCGCGATCTCGGTCCGGCCCACCTCGAACCCGCCTTCGCGACGATCCGTGACCTCCACCGCTGGCTCCTCCTGCCGGGTGAAGGCAAGGGCTGGGGTCGCAGCATCACCGGTGCCAGCGCCCTCGCCCTCCTGATCTTTCTCGGCACCGGGCTCTACCTGCGCTGGCCGCAGATCCATTCCCGGCGGATCTGGCTGAAGCCCAACCTCCGGCGTCCGGGCCGTCCGCGCTGGTGGTCGCTCCACACCGTTGCCGGGACCTGGCTCCTGCCGGTCTACGCGGCCGTCGCCCTCTCGGGCCTGTGGTGGTCCTACGATTGGTACCGGGACGCGGCGACCTGGGTGCTGACGGGCGAGGCGCCGCGCGCGAAGCCCGCGCGCCCGCCGCGCCAGAGCGGTTCGACGGAACCGCCGGCCCTCGACCGGGCCTGGGCGGCATTCCGGGCGGGGGACGGCAGGGACGCGTCCCTCGCCGTCGTCACCCTGCCCCGTCCCGATGCCGGCGCGATCCGCATCCGCTACCGCATCGGCGACGACACCTCCCGCAACGAGGCGACCTTCAATCGAGCCACCGGCGCGCAACTCTCCGTCGCCCGGGACGCCGACAAGACTCTTGGCCGGCGCATGGCCGACAACATGCTCGAGGTGCATCGCGGGCGCTTCTTCGGGGGCCTCATCGCCCTGGTGTTCTGCGTGGCCTCGCTGCTGATGCCGCTTCTCGCGGTGAGCGGTCTCACCCTCTATGTCCTTCGCCGTCGCTCGGCCCGCCGCCGGGTGCGGGCGATGGAATCTGGCCTCGGCGCGGCCCAGGGCGTGAACGGGTGACGCAACGGGTTGGCCGCGCGGCGATCCGCGTCCAGACTGCCGGGGCGCGGGCCGCCCGACGCCCGCAAGGGAATCAGCCTCCATGCCCCTCGTGATGCCCGTCATCCTCGGCTCCGTCCGCGCGGAGCGCCAAGGCCTGCGGGTCGCCCGCTTTCTCATCGAGCGACTGGAAGCCCGCGGCATCGAGGCGCCCCTGGTCGATCCCGCCGCTTTGGGACTGCCGCTCCTCGACCGGATGTACAAGGAGTATGCGCCCGGAACGGCGCCCCCGGCCCTGGAGGATCTGGCGGCCCTCTATCGCCGCTCCGACGCCTTCGTGGTGGTCTCGGCGGAGTACAACCACTCGATCCCGCCGGCCCTGTCGAACACCCTCGCCTACTTCCTCGAGGAGTATTTCTGGCGGCCGTCCGCCATCTGCTGCTACTCGGCGGGGCAATATGGCGGCGTGCGCGCGGCGATGCAGCTGCGGGCGATGATGGCCGAACTCGGCGCCTCCAGCATTCCGTCCCTCTTGCCGATCCCGCGCGTCGGCAAGGCCCTCGACGCCGAGGGAGGCATCCAAGAGGACTGGCTCGCCAAGGCCGCCGGGCGCTTCCTCGACGAACTCGTCTGGTACGCCGAAGCCCTGCGGGCCAAGCGGGACAGCGGCACCCCGTCGTGACGTCTGGCGCGCGCCTTGCCCTACTCGGGACACGTCACGCCAACGGACGGACTCATGAACGATCTCAGACAACTCCTCGCGAGCCTGGTGAAGGCGGCCCTGATGGGGGACGACCGTGCCAGCCTGCTGTGGCGCGAGGAGGCACGCCATAGCCACGCCCGCATCGTTTCGGACCCGTCCGCAGTTGGAAACCTCAAGATCGATGGGATGTGGACCCTGGCTGTCGGTGACGCCGAGGCCCCGGAATTCCGCGAAGCGGAGGGCCAGGTCGAGTTCGGCTTGCCCGCCCTGTGCCCGTTCACCCTGGCGGAGATCACCGCCCCCGATCTCGACATCGATGCGGCGGTCGAGCGCATCCGCAAGTCCGCCGCCACGGGATGAACGGTGTTGAGGGCCGGAGCCGCGCCGTTGCCCACGGGCATCGTCGAGCCCATGTTACGAGGACAGGCCATGATCCCATGCCGGGATCGGCCACGACCTTCTAGCGTCGGGTCACAACCCCGCGCCGCGAGCCCGTTCATTTGGCCAAGCGCATCAATCCGAATCCCGGGCGTCCCGCCCTCCCCTCGCGCGAGGCCATCCTCGCCTTCATCGCCTCGGCGACGGAGAAGGTCGGCAAGCGCGAGATCGCGGCGGCCTTCGGCATTAAGGGCGCCGACCGCATCGGCCTCAAGCGCGTCCTGAAGGAGATCGAGGAGGACGGCGCCATCGAGCGCGGGCGCGGCGGTCTCACCGAGGCCGGGCGCCTGCCGGCGGTGGCTCTCGCCGACATCAAGTCCCGCGACCGCGACGGCGATTTCCTCGCCGTTCCCGTCGAGTGGGATGCAGAGAAGGGACCGGCTCCGAAGATCACGGTCGTGGCGCCGCGCCCGGGCCGCAAGCCGGGGCTGGCGGCCCCCGGCATCAACGACCGGGTGCTCCTGCGCGTCGCGTCGACGGAGGGCGAGACGGGGCGCTATTCGGGCCGCGTCATCAAGGTGGTGGGCAAGAACAAGGCTGAGATCGTCGGCGTCTACCGCGCCGGTCGGGACGGCGGCCGCATCATTCCCGTGGAGAAGCGCGCGCAGGGACGCGAGATCGCGATTCCCGCCGGCGAGGAGGGCGAGGCCCGCGACGGCGACCTCGTGAGCGTGACCCTCCAGCGCGAGACCCAATTCGGCCTGCCGCAGGGGCGGGTGAAGGAGCGCCTCGGGTCCCTCGGTTCCGAGAAGGCCGTGAGCCTCATCGCGCTCCACCTCCATCACATCCCCCACGTCTTCGCGGCCGCGACCCTGGCCGAGGCCGATGCGGTGGTGCCCGCCGGCCTCGACGGGCGCGAGGACTGGCGCTCCGAACCCCTCATCACGATCGACCCGCCCGACGCCAAGGACCACGACGACGCCGTGATGGCGGTCCTGGATCCCGATCCGGCCAACGCCGGCGGCTTCGTCGTCACCGTCGCCATTGCCGACGTCGCCGCCTATGTCCGCCCCGGCTCGGCCCTCGACCGCGAGGCCCTGATGCGCGGCAATTCGGTCTACTTCCCCGACCGGGTGGTGCCGATGCTGCCCGAACGCATCTCCAACGACCTGTGCTCGTTGCGCGAACACGAGGATCGCCCGGCCCTGGCCGTCCGCATGGTCGTCACCGCCGATGGAACGAAGCGCCGCCACAGCTTCCACCGGGTGATGATGCGCTCGCGCGCCAAGCTCTCCTACGCCCAGGCTCAGGCCGCCATCGACGGATTCTCGGACGAGACCACGGCGCCTCTCCTGGACCCGGTCCTGCGCCCGCTCTGGGCCGCCTACGAGGCCCTGAGGACCGCGCGGGACGAGCGTGGCCCCCTCGCCCTCGATCTGCCCGAACGCAAGGTGCTACTCACCCCAGAGGGCGCCGTCGACCGCGTCGTGGTGCCGGCGCGCCTCGATGCGCACCGGCTGATCGAAGAGTTCATGATCCAGGCGAACGTCGCCGCCGCCGAGACCCTGGAGCAGTCCAAGCAACCCCTGATCTACCGCGTCCACGACGAGCCTGCGCTCGAGAAGATGCGGGCGTTGGGCGAAGTACTCGCCTCCATCGGCATCAAGATCCCAAAGGAAGGGGCCCTGCGCCCGGCCCTGTTCAACCGCATCCTCGGGGCGGTGGCCGAGACCGAGCACGCGATCTTCATCAACGAGGTGGTTCTCCGCTCCCAGGCCCAGGCGGTCTATGCGGCGCAGAATCTCGGGCATTTCGGGCTGAACCTGCGCCGCTACGCCCATTTCACCTCGCCGATCCGGCGCTACGCCGATCTCATCGTCCACCGTGCCCTAATCTCGGCCTGCCGCCTCGGACGCGACGGCCTGTCCACGGAGGTGACCGTGGGGATGCTGGACCAGATCGGCGAGCAGATCTCCGCGGCCGAGCGCCGGGCTATGGCGGCCGAGCGCGAGACCATCGACCGCCTCATCGCCCACCATCTCGCCGACCGGGTCGGCGCGAACTTCACCGGGCAGATCTCCGGCGTCACCCGGTCGGGGCTGTTCATCAAGCTCGACGAGACCGGGGCCGACGGCTTCGTGCCGATCTCCACCATCGGGGCGGACTTCTACCGGCACGACGAGGCCCGCCACGCCCTCGTGGGCGAGCGTTCGGGGGAGATCCATCGCCTCGGCGACCGCGTCGAGGTCCGCCTCGTCGAGGCCGCCGCCGTGGCGGGCGCCCTGCGGTTCGAACTGCTCTCGGAGGGGCAGGCACGCCCGGCCCGTTCGGGCGCAGGCGGCAAGACCGGCTCGCCGCGCAAGGCCGGTGCGCCGGGGCGCCCCGCCGGCATCCGCAATACCGGGTCGCGTCACCGCGGGTCGCGCCGTTGAGGCAGGTGGTGTAGACGAGGAGAGCTTCCGACGAACAGGACGGACACCGCCATGACCGCGCGCGTCGAGACCCTTCCGGCCGAACGCATTGGCCTCACGACGTCCATGGCGCGGGGCTTCCTCGGGCGCTGCCCCCACTGCGGCGAGGGCCGGATCTTCGGGCGCTTCCTCAAGGTGCGGCCGGACTGCGAAACCTGCGGCCTAGCCCTGCACAGCCACCGCGCCGACGACCTGCCGCCCTACGTGGTGATCTTTATCGTCGGCCACGTCGTCGGGTATTTCATCCTGGAACTCGAGACGAATTACGACGTGCCGTTGTGGTTCCAGCTCAGCTTCTGGCCCCTCGTCACCCTCGGTTCGGCCCTGGCCCTGCTCCAGCCCGTGAAGGGCGCCGTCGTCGGCCTGCAATACGCCCTTGGCATGGGGGGCTTCGCCACGCTACCCGTCGGCCCGAGCGCGGCCGTATCGCGGCCGGAGGAGCTTCCGCGTGGACCCAGCGACACTCGCACCCCCGGCCTCGGCCCCGTCTGACCGCTCGAAACCCGGAGCGCCCGCCAAGCCGGCCCTGCGCCCCCGCAACGCCGCGACCCTGATCATCCTCGACCGTACGAAGCGAACACCCCGGATCCTGATGGGTCGGCGGCATCCGTCCCTCGCCTTCATGCCGGGCAAGTTCGTCTTCCCGGGCGGACGCATCGAACCGGGCGACCGGCACATGCCCGTGGCCGGCGCCCTCTCGAGTCGGGCCAGCGATGCCCTGGCGCTTCAGGTTCCACGGGCATCGCATCATCTCGGGCGCGCGCTGGCGCTGGCCGCCATCCGCGAGACCTACGAAGAAACCGGGCTGATGCTCGGCACCCGCGATTACGGGCCGCCGGAGTCCGTGCCCGAGGGCAGCTGGCAGGCGTTCCGCGAGGCCGGGATCATGCCGGACCTGGAGGCGCTGCATTTCGTCGCCCGGGCGATTACCCCGCCGGGCCGGCCCCGGCGGTTCGACACTCGCTTCTTCGCCGTCGACCGCAAGGCCGTGGCGGAGGAGGCGCCCGGCGTCGTCACGTCGGAGTCGGAACTCGTCGAACTCGCCTGGGTGACCTTCACGGAGGCGCGCAGCCTCGATCTGCCACGGATCACCGGTCTCATTCTCGGCGATTTGGAAGCTCAGATCGCCGGTAATCTGGCGCCCTACCTGCAGATTCCGTTCTATTACGAACGGCGGGGCAAGGGGCAGCGCGAAGTCCTGTAGAGACATCATCCCCAATCCGCGCACGAATATAGGAACTGATGACCGGCCCGACCCGTTGAGCAGCAGGATCTTTACGGGAGTTGCGTCATGCTCAAGGGCGGTTTGCTTTGGCTCATCGGCATTCCACTGCCGATCATTCTGATCATCTATTTCTTCACGGGCTGGTTGCACTAGCCGGACCCAGCACCGTCCCGATTCGAGCAGCCACATGAAAAAGGCCCCGCCTCAACGGCGGGGCCTTTTTTTTATTCCGCCGCGTCGAGGCGGGGCCGCTCGATCTCGGCGCGTTCGCGCTTCACCAATTCGGCCGTGAGGAACGCCACCTCCAGGGCCTGCTCCGCGTTGAGGCGCGGGTCGCAGTAGGTGTGGTAGCGGTCCTGCAGGTCGTCGGCCGTAAGGGCACGGGCGCCGCCGGTGCATTCGGTGACGTTCTTACCAGTCATTTCGAGATGGATGCCGCCCGCGATGGTGCCCTCGGCCCGGTGGATGCCGAAGAAGCCCTCGATCTCCTGCATCACCCGCTCGAACGGCCGGGTCTTGTAGCCGCCGGCCGAGATGGTGTTGCCGTGCATGGGATCGCACACCCACACGACCTTGCGACCCTCGCGCTCCACCGCCCGGATCAGGCCCGGCAGGTGGTCGCCGACCTTCTCGGCACCGAACCGGCAGATGAGGGTGAGGCGGCCGGCCTCGTTGGCGGGGTTGAGCTGGTCGATGAGACCGATCAAGCCCTCGGCAGTCATCGACGGCCCGCACTTGAGGCCGATGGGATTCCGGATGCCGCGGGCAAACTCGACATGCGCGTGATCGGCCTGCCGGGTGCGGTCGCCGATCCACAGCATGTGGCCCGACGTGGCGTACCAGTCACCGCTCGTGGAATCGACGCGGGTCAGCGCCTCCTCGTAGCCGAGCAGCAGGGCCTCGTGGCTGGTGTAGAAGTCCGTGGTGCGAACCTCCTGGTGCGTCTCGGGATTGATCCCGATGGCGCGCATGAAGTCGAGGGTCTCGGTCATGCGCTCGGCGCAATCGGCGTAGCGCGCGGATTGGGGCGAATCCTTCACGAAGCCGAGCATCCAGCGATGCGAGTTCTCGAGATTGGCGTAACCGCCCGTCGCGAAGGCGCGCAGCAGGTTGAGGGTCGCGGCCGACTGGCGGTACGCCTCGAGCTGCCGACGCGGATCGGGCACGCGGGCCTCCTCCGTGAACGTCAGTCCGTTGACGATGTCGCCGCGGTAGCTCGGCAGGGTCACGCCGCCCAGGGTCTCGGTGGGTGACGAGCGCGGCTTGGCGAACTGCCCGGCGATGCGGCCGACCTTCACCACGGGCGAACCGCCCGCGAAGGTGAGCACCAGGGCCATCTGCAGGAACACCCGGAAGAAGTCGCGGATGTTGTCGGCCGAATGCTCGTCGAAGCTCTCGGCGCAATCACCGCCCTGGAGCAGGAAGGCCTCGCCCGTCGAGACCCGCGCCAGCGCCGATTTCAGCTTCCGCGCTTCCCCAGCGAAGACGAGGGGCGGAAAGCTCGCGAGTTGGGTCTCGACCGCGGCGAGGGCGGCGGCATCCGGATAAGCCGGCACCTGCTGGATCGGCAGATCGCGCCAAGATTTCGGCGTCCAGCCCGTCTTCGATGTCCGACGCTCGCCCATGATTGTCTCCCGCCACCCCTCGGCCGGCTTGTCCGCGCACACAGGATGCGACGCGGAAAGCGCGGCTTATAGAGGGGTTTGCCGGCAGACGCGAGGGTCGGGCAGCACGGTGCGGTCCGCGTGCCGATTCAGGCGACGTCACCGTCCTCGATGGCGATGCCATGCTCCGACAGGATCCAGAAGATCGCCTCCAGATCCTCGGAGGTGACGTCACGGGGCGGCAGAGCCTCCTCGAGATCGTCGTAGGTCAGTCGGCGCATGCGCTGCGCCTCAGCCTTGGCGAGCAGGATATCGACCGTCTTGCGCATGTCCTCCGGCAAGGCATCGTGGCTCGGCAGGCGATAGTCGTCGACGGGATCCAGCGCCTCCGCGAGCATCCGGTCGATGATGGCCTGACGGCGATCGTGCGCGTCGTCGTGCTGTTCCATGGAGATGTTATGGGTCGCGCGGGCGACGCGTCGAGGGGGTGATCCGGACGGGAATCGCCTTGGCCGCCGGGGTCTTCGACTGTTCGTCGTGGTGCCAGAGGGGGATCAGCGGGTTCAGCTCCGGATAGTAACCGCCGCAATTGCCCGGCGGGATGTCGTACGCGATCACGCGCAACCCCTTCACCGTGCGGGTGAACCCGTCGTCGGAGGGGGTCGAGAGGTCGACGCTGTCGCCGTCGCGCACGCCGATGCGGGCAAGGTCGGCCGCGTTCATAAATAGGATCATGCGCGTCCCCTTCACCCCCCGGAAGCGGTCGTCATAGCCGTAGATCGTGGTGTTGAACTGATCGTTGGAGCGAAGGGTGATGAGGTCGAGGACGTCCGGGCCGCGTGCCGGCATGTCCGGATCTTCCTCGAGTCCTTCGGGCACGATGAAGTTGGCCCTGCCCGTCTCGGTCTCCCACTTGCGCTCGCGGGCCGGAATCGGCTTGTGCAGGCCGCCCGGCTCGAACATCCGCCCATTGAGGTCGTGGAACACGCTCGGATAGGTCGCCTCGATGGCGTCGCGGACCTTGGCGTAATCGCCGACCCAGGCGTCCCAATCGACCTTCGGGTTCGGGGCGAGCGTCGCCTTGGCGAGTTCGGCGACGATCCAGGGCTCGGAACGGACCTCTGCGCTCACCGGCTTGGTGAAGCCGCGCGAGCCGTGGAAGCACGAGGTCGAATCCTCCATGGACACCGCCTGGATGCCCGTCGCCTGTGCGTCGATCTCGATGCGGCCGAGGCAGGGGAGCAGGTACGCAACGGTGCCGTTGACGAGATGCGAGCGGTTGAGCTTCGTCGCGATCTGCACGGTGAGGCGCATCCCGCGCCACGCCTCCTCCATCCGCACCGTATCGGGGATCGCGCGCACGAAGTTGCCGCCGAGACTCACGAACCCCTTCACCGATCCGTCGAGGATGCCCTCGCAGGCCTCCACGGTGTTGAGGCCCTTTTCACGGGGCGGCTCGAATCCGTATTGCTCGGCGAGGGTATCGAGGGGCGCGAGTTCGGGTTTCTCGGTGATGCCCACCGTGCGTTGGCCCTGGACGTTGGAATGCCCGCGCACGGGGCAGAGGCCGGCGCCGGGGCGCCCCACATTGCCGCGCAGGAGCATGAGGTTGACGAGCATCTGCACCGACTCGGTGCCCTTGCGATGCTGGGTCAGGCCCATGCCGTAGACGCCGAGTACGGCCCGCGCCCGGCCATAGACCGCAGCGGCGGATTCGATGGCCGCGCGTGTAAGTCCCGAGCGGGCCTCCAGGGCCGCCCAATCCTGACCTTCACAAAAGGCCTTGAAGGCGTCGAGTCCGTGCGTGTGCTCCTCGATGAAGGCCACGTCGAGGATGCGCGGACGACCGACCGCTTGCGCCTCGTCGTCGGCGGAGAACAGTGCCTTGCACATCCCAGTCAGGGCGGCGATGTCCCCGCCGGCCTTCACCTGGTGATACTGCGTCGAGATCTCGGTCTCGCTCCGGGTCGCCATCTCTATGGGCGATTGCGGATTGGTGAACCGCTCCAGCCCGCGCTCGCGCAAGGGATTGAACGTCACGATGGGCACCCGGCGCTTGCGGGCTTCCTGCAGGGGATGAAGCATGCGCGGCGAATTGGAGCCGACGTTCTGACCGAAGAACAGGATCAGGTCGGTGGTCTCGAAATCCTCCAACACCGTGGTGCCGACGGCCGAACCGATGGAGGCCTTGAGGCCGACCGAGGTCGGCTCGTGGCACATGTTGGAGGAATCCGGCAGGTTGTTGTTGCCGTACATCCGCGCGAACAGCGCGTACATGTAGGACGTCTCGAGGGACGCCCGGCCCGACGCGTAGCAGACGACGGATTTCGGATCCAAAGCTCGCAGTTCCCGGCCGATCTCGGCGAACGCCTCGGCCCACGCCACGGGCACGTAGCGGTCGCTCGCCGGATCGTAACGGAGCGGATGAGTGAGCCGGCCCTTCTCTTCCAAGGCGTAATCGCTCCAACCCAGCAGTTCCGTCACCGTATGTTCGGCGAAGAAGTCCGGGCCGACGCGCTTCGGCGTCTGCTCCCAAACCGTGGCCTTGGCTCCATTCTCGCAATATTCGAACATCGCCGGCTTGCTGGGCTTCGACCAAGCGCAGGAGGTGCACATGAAGCCGTCGGGCTTGTTCTGCTTGAGCAGCAGCGCCGCGCCCGAGGCGGGAATCTCCTCCCGCAGCAGGATCTCGGCGAGCGACGCGGCGGAGCCCCAGCCGCCCGCCGGACCTTTGTAGGGTTCGATCTTCGGGTCGGCCATCTTGTCGGTCATGGAGAGCTCCGGATGCGGACGAGCGCCTCCGGCAACCGCTCCCACCCGTGCCGCGTTCCCGGCTGCGACGGTGGAGGCCCCTTAGCCCACGTTGTCGGGGTGCTTTTTCGCCACGGGCGTCCGCATGGTGACGAGTTCCTCGGCAGCGGTGGGGTGGACCGCGATCGTCCGATCGAAATCAGCCTTCGTCGCCCCCATGGTGACGGCGATGCCCACCGCCTGGATGATCTCGCCGGCATCGTGACCGAGGATATGGACACCCACGACCCGATCGCTGGCGCAATCGACGATGACCTTCATCAGGACCTTCTCGTCACGCCCCGACAAGGTCGCCTTCATCGGGCGGAAGCTCGACCGGTAGACGTCGATGCGGCCGTAGAGCTTGCGCGCCGTATCCTCGTTGTGCCCGACGACGCCGATCTCGGGAGTCGAGAACACGGCCGTCGGGATGAGATCGTGGTCGACGCACCACGATTTGCCCCCGAACACAGTATCGGCGAAGGCGTGGCCCTCGCGGATGGCGATGGGGGTCAGGGCCGCACGGTTCGTGACGTCGCCCACCGCATAGACCGACGGCACGCGGGTCTGCGAGAACGCGTCGACAGGGATCGCGCCGGCCTCGTCGAGTTCGATGCCCACTCTGTCCAGCCCTAGCCCATCGACCTTCGGACGCCGGCCCGTGGCGTAGAGAACCTCATCGACCTCCAGGGCGGATCCATCGCTTAGGGTCGCCCGCAGGCCGCCCGCGACACGCTCCAGGCGTTCGACGTTGGTTCCAAGGCGCAGGTCCATGCGCTTGGCATAAGCCGTGTCGAGCGCCTCGCGGATTTCGTCGTCGAACCCGCGCAGGAGCCGGTCGCCGCGATGCGCCAGGGTGGTACGTGACCCGAGGGACGCGAACACGCCGGCGAATTCCACCGCGATGTAGCCGCCGCCGACCACGAGGATGCGCTCCGGCAGGCGATCCAGCTCGAACACCTCGTTCGACGTGATGGCGAGTTCGCAGCCCGGCACCGCCGGCAACTTCACCGGATGGGCGCCCACGGCGACGAGGATGACCCTGGCCCGCACCCGACGGTTCGAGCCGACGAGGCGCACCGTATGGGCGTCCTCGATCACCGCGCGCTCGTGCACGAGGGTGACACCGGTCTTGTCCAGGTTGGTCCCGTAGATGCCCTCGAGCCGGGCCACCTCGGCGTCGCGCCGGGCCTTCAGCACGCTCCAATCGAAGCGCGGCTCGGGGACGGTCCAGCCGAAGCCGGCGGCATCCTCGAACTCCTCGCGGAAGCGGCCGGCATAGACCATCAGCTTCTTGGGGACGCAGCCCCGGATGACGCAAGTGCCGCCGACCCGGTACTCCTCGGCCAGTTGGACCCGTGCGCCGTGTCCGGCCGCGATCCGGGCGGCCCGCACGCCGCCGGAGCCACCGCCGATGACGAACAGATCGACGTCGAAATCCTGGTTCATGCGGTTGCGTCCCGGCGATGACTGCGTTGGCGCTCTCCATCGCCCGAACCCCGCCCGGCTTCAACCGAGACAGGCAGGCATCGGCGCAACAAAAAAGCCGCTTCCCCGGGCGAGGAAGCGGCCTGCATCGTCACGTTGCCGTGAAACGGCTTACTTGATCTTCGTTTCCTTGAAGTCGACGTGCTTACGCACGACGGGGTCGTACTTCTTCATCGAGAGCTTCTCGGTCTGCGTGCGGGAGTTCTTCTTCGTGACGTAGAAGTAACCCGTATCGGCGGTCGAGATCAGCTTGATTTTGACGGTGACGGCCTTGGCCATGGCGCGGCGCTCCTATGATGGCGGCATTCCGCATCAGCGAAACGCAAAAGGACCGGCCCGAGCCGGCTGAATACCGGGGCGGTCATTGCCCCATCGGCCGGGTTTCGTCAAGGCCGGGGATAGCCGCGCAGGCGCCAGGTCACCAGGCCGGCATACGCGAGGAACAGGCCACAGAGCGTGTAGGCGAAGCCCTGGGGCGGCACGAGGTCCATGCCGCCGCCGATGAGCGGCGGGCCGACCATGAGGCCGACATTGTAGAGCAGCACGAAGGCGGCGTTGGCCCCGGCGAGTTCCGGCCCGCGCACGCTGGCGCCGAGTTGGGCCAGCCCCACGGTGTAGAGGGTGCCGGCCAAGCCGCCCCAGACGAAGAGCAAGACGACGAGGGCCGGGAACGACACCGAGGCGACCGGGATGAGCAGTGAGCCGAGCGCCCCGCATAACGCCGAAGTCAGCAGGACGAGGCGCCGGTCGATGCGGTCGGCAAGCCAGCCGAACGGGATCTGGAACACGACATTGCCGAGCGCCAGGGCGGAGACGAGGCCGGCCGCCGTCTGGGCGTCGTAGCCGAGACGCAGGCCGTAGAGGGGCAGGATGGCGAAGCCGCCGGTCTCGACGGCGCCGTAGACCAGGGCGGCGCCCGTCGCGGCGGGCGCGAGGCGGAGATAGGCGAGGAGCGAACGGCTACCGCCCTGCCCGATCTCGGGCGAGAGGCCGCGCGCGAGAAGCAAGGGAACCATAGCGGCGACGAAGAGACCGGAGCCGGCGAGGTAGGGCGCGTATCCCTCCGTTCCGAGGAGTGCCAGCAGGGTCGGCCCGACGGCGAAGCCGAGGGCCAGGATCGTGGCGTAGATGCCCATCACCAGCCCGCGCCGGGCCGGCGGCGCCGCCTCGCTGATCCAGAACTCGGAGAGGACGAACAGGGCGCCCAGCGTCGCCGAGAAGACGAAGCGCAGGGGAAACCACCACACGATGTCTTGAAACACCTTGAACCCGGTGAGCATGAGCGCCCCGAGGCCCAGCGCCAGGATCAAGAGGCGGACGACGCCGATGCGTGCGGCCACCCGGGGCACGAACGAAACCGTGAGGATGCTGGCCAGCCCCGCGACGGCGGTGTTCACGCCGATGAGCGTGCTGGAAGCGCCCATCCTGGCCATTTCGATGGACAGGAGCGGAATGGTGAGGCTGAGGCCGATGCCGACCACGGCGACACAGACGATGGCGGCGGTGATCGAGGCGAAGCGGGCGCGGTCGTCCGGCTCCGGCGGATTAGCGACGGGCATGAAGGGTAAAAGCGGGTCCTTGAGCGAGCCGCGCGACGGCTCCGGGCCCGCCTTCTCTACCCCGAGCCGGGGCAGCGCAACCGGCGTACCGCTCAGCGCGCCGCCGCCGTCACCGGCTTGCCGTCGGATTTCGGGATCTGCCGTTCGATCTTCTGGCCGTCGCGCAGGTCGGCGGGTGGGCTCAGGACGATCTGCTCACCGCCCTCCAAGCCCCGGTCGATCTCCAGCGTGGTGCCGAGGTCGCGCTGGACATGGACGGTGCGCCAGCGCGCCTGCCCGTCATCGCCCGCGATGGCGACCTGGGTGCCGCGCTGGTTGAACACCATGGCCTCGGCTGGGATCACGGCCATGGCTTGGGTGCGCGGCACCTTGAAGGTCACGGACACGTAGAGGCCGGCGCGCAGGGCGAGATCGGCGTTGGGCACGTCGACCTGGGTGGTGAGGGTACGTGAGGACAGGAGGAGCGCCACGGAACTGCGCTCGACTTTGCCGGAGAACACGCGGTTGGGCATCTGCGGCACCCGCACGACGGCGTCGAGCCCATCACGGATGCCCCCCGCAGCGCTCTGAGGTACGTTCACGGAGACGCGCAGGACGTCGTCGCGATCCATGCCGAGGAGGGCGGTGCCGGTACCATCGGCGTGGACGAGATCGCCGACATCGACGCCGCGCGTGGTGATCACTCCGTCGAAAGGGGCGACGATGTCCTTGAAGCCCGTGAGGGCCTTCAGCCGGTCGACGGTGGCGGCCTGCGCCTTGATGTTGGCTTCGGCCACCTTCACGCCCGCCTCGGCCGAGGCCAGGGTTGCGGTCTGGCTGAGCACGCTCGCCTGGGAATTGTCGGCGTTCTGCTTCGAGGCCCAGCCCTGGCCGGCGAGCGTCGAAGTGCGTGAGTTGGTGACGTTGGCGAGATTCACGTTGGCCTTGGCCTGATCGACCATGGAGCGGGCTTGGAGGAGCTGCGCCTGGAGCTGCCCGGCCTGGGCCTCGGCCTGAGCCAGCTGCTGGTCGAGGTCGGGGGCGGCGATCCGCAGGAGAATGTCGCCCTTGCGCACACGGGAGCCAATATCGACCCGGCGCTCAGCGATGTAGCCGGTGGCCCGGGCGTAGAGGGCGGCTCGGGCGAAGGCGTCGGTCTGGCCCGGCAGGGTGATCTCCAACGGCTTGTCGGCCCGCTCGACGGTGGCCGTGCGCAGGCGCGGAACGTGGGTCTCGATCTTGCGCTGGGTCTCGGCGGCGGCGGCGCGCTGCTGCCACTGGCCGTAGCCGCCCCAAGCCAGCAGGCCGGCCACCCCGAGGCCGACGAGGACGAACGGCCCGGCGCGCGGCGGCGGGGGCACGTCGGACGGGTCGCGGGGGGCGTGGGTCACGCGTAATCCTCCAGGGGCCGCACCTCGCCCCGGCGCAGAAGGGCGTAGAGGAACGGCACGAACAGCAGCGTCGAGGGGGTACCGACGGCGATGCCCCCCATCACGGCCCGGGCCAGCGCCGCGTTCTGCTCACCGCCCTCCCCCGTGCCGAGCGCCATGGGAATGAGGCCGAGGAACATGGCGCCCGCCGTCATCAGCACCGGCCGCAGGCGGGTCTCGCCGGCGAGCAGCGCCGCTTCGGCGGCGCCGCATCCCGTGGCCTCCCGGTGCTCCTTGGCGAAGGTGACGAGGAGGATCGAGTTCGCCGACGCGATACCCACCGACATGATCGCCCCGAACAGGGACGGAATCGAGATCGTGGTGCCGGTGATGAACAGGCTCGCGACGATGCCGCAGAAGGCCAGCGGCAGGGCGGCCAGCACCACGAACGGATCGCCCCAGCTCTGGAAGTTCACGGCCATCAGCAGGTAGACGGCGACGAGCGCGATGGCGAGGCCGACCTGCAGGCGGGTGAAGGCCGACTGCATGTTCTCGATCTGGCCCCGGACGGTGATCTTGTCGGGCGCCGGCAGCCCCTTTTGCTCCTCCGCCACGATGGTGCGGATCTCCCGCGCCACGGAACCGAGATCGGAATCCTGCACCGCCGCGTAGATGTTGAACGTCGGCTGGGTGTTGACGTGGTTGATCACCGTCTGGGAGCCCTCCCGCCGCATGGTGGAAACGCTGGAGAGCAGCGTCAACACGCCCGGCGCCTCCGGGCCGCCTTGCACGAGGAGCGGGGTGTTCTGGAGGGCGGTCAGCGAATCGTTGCGGAATTCCGGCGTCTGGACCCAGAGCTGATAGGGAATGCCGGTCTTCGGATCGGTCCAGAAGTTCGGCGTCACCTGGAAGGAGCCGGACAGCGACACGTTGAGCCCCTG
>Ga0182232_1000151_pt1 | contig 21314 bp, 14 predicted proteins | sample G6R1MG_30_FD_155484 | JGI IMG/M metagenome (GOLD analysis project Ga0182232, IMG submission 155484) | Phyllosphere microbial comminities from miscanthus, Michigan, USA - G6R3_NF_07NOV2016_LD2 MG | ecosystem: Host-associated > Plants > Phyllosphere > Phylloplane/Leaf | place: USA: Michigan... | reverse complement strand
TCACGGACGACTTGTCGCCGCCCGCCTCGCGAATAACCGGGGCCGACTCGCCGGTGATGGCCGACTCGTCGATGGTGGCCAGGCCCTCGATAATCTCGCCGTCGGTAGGGATAATCTCGCCGGCTTCGACCACGAACACCTGCCCTTTTTGCAGCTGGGCCGAGCTCACGGTTTCAAACTTACCGTTGTCGAGGCGCACCTTGGCGGGCGTGTCCTGGCGGGTTTTGCGGAGCGAATCGGCCTGGGCCTTGCCCCGCGCCTCGGCGATGGCTTCGGCGAAGTTGGCAAATAAGAGCGTCAGGAACAGCACGATAAACACCGTGAAGTTGTAGCCGAAGCTGCCCTGGCTGGCATCGGGGCGCAGGAGCTGGGCGGCGGTCACGAAGCCCATCACCACGGTGCCCAACTCCACGGTGAACATCACCGGGTTGCGGAACATGATGCGCGGGTCGAGCTTGACGAACGCTTGCTTGGTGGCCTCGGCCACCAGCGCGGGTTGAAATAAGGATTGGGATTGGGTTGCCATTTTGAGGGGAGCCGGGCAGGCGTGGCGCCTCACCCCTAGCCCCTCTCCGAAAAGGAGAGGGGAACTAGTTTCTAGCTCTAGAAACTAGCTGGATGAAGCGCTGAAAAACGTGAGACTAAAGACTAGAACTAGCGCTAGTCCCCCCTCTCCTTTTCGGAGAGGGGGCTAGGGGGTGAGGCGCCACGCTAGGCGGGCTAATAAATCGAGAAATGCTCGGCCAGCGGCCCTAGCGCCAGGGCCGGGAAGAAGGCCAGCGCGGCGATAATGACGATGACGGCCAGCACCATCACGCCGAAGGTGGCAGTGTCGGCGGGTAGGGTACCGGCGCTGGCGGGCACCACTTTTTTGCGGGCCAGCAGGCCGGCAATGGCCACCGGGCCGATGATGGGCAGGTAGCGCGAGAGCAGCAGCACCACGCCGGTCGAGATGTTCCACCAGGGCGTGTTGTCGCCGAGGCCCTCGAAGCCCGAGCCGTTGTTGGCCGAGGAGGAGGTGAACTCGTAGAGCATTTCCGAGAAGCCGTGGAAGCCGGGGTTGGCCAGCCAGCCGGCGTACTCGGTGGGGTTGCCGGCGTAGAGGTGGGCCGTCATGGCGGTGCCGGCCAAGATGAGCAGCGGGTGCAGCAGCGTCACGATGACGGCGATTTTCATCTCGCGGGCCTCGATTTTCTTACCCAAAAACTCAGGCGTGCGGCCCACCATCAGGCCGGCAATGAACACGGCGATAATGAGATAGGCGAAGAAGTTGAGCAGCCCCACGCCGCAGCCGCCGTAGAAGGCGTTGGTCATCATGCCCAGCATCTGGCACAGGCCAGAGAGCGGCATGAAGGAGTCGTGCATGGAGTTCACCGAGCCGCAGCTGATGATGGTGTTGGTGATGCTCCAGTAGGCCGAGGCGGCCGCGCCGAAGCGGATTTCCTTGCCTTCCATCGCACCCAGCGCCTGGTCGGCGCCCATGTGGGCAATGGCGGGGTTGCCGTGCATCTCATAATAAACCGTGGGAGCTAGCAGAGCCAGGAAGCCCACCGTCATCACCCCGAAAATCATGTAGGCCAGCTTATTACGCTTGAGGTAGAAGCCCAGCGCGAAAATCATGGCCAGCGGGATGAGTACCAGGGCCACGTTCTCCGTCACGTTGGTAACGAAGTTGGGGTTTTCGAGCGGGTGGGCCGAGTTGGCGCCGTAGAAGCCGCCGCCGTTGGTACCCAATTCCTTGATGGCTACCATCGCGGCCACCGGGCCGCGGCTCACGGCCGTGGTGTCGCCCTGCACTGTGATGAGCGATTGCTTGCCGTGCATCGTCATCGGCGAGCCGTTGAAGGCCAGGATGATGGCGATAACCAGCGAAATGGGCACCAGCAGGCGGGTGATGCTCTTCACGAAGTAATTGTAGAAGTTGCCCAGCTTATCGGTGGTGCGGGCTTGCAGGGCGTTGATGACGACCACGGCGGCGGCGATGCCGGTGGCGGCGGTCACGAATTGCAAGAAGGTAATTACTACAATTTGAGACAAGTAGCTCAGGCCCGACTCGCCGGAGTAGTGTTGCAGGTTGCAGTTGACGAGGAAGGAGATGGCCGTGTTGAAGGCCAGGTCGGGCGACATCGAGGGGTTGCCGTCGGGGTTGAGCGGCAGGCTACCTTGGGTGCAGAGCACGACCATCGCGAAGACAAACCACACTAGGTTGATGGTGAGCAGCGCTAGCATGTGCTGCTGCCAGGTCATTTCGCGCTTCTCGTCGATGCCCGAGAGGCGGAAAATGCCGCGCTCGAGCGGGGCCAGAAAATCGAGGGCGTTCTTGTTGCCTTGAAACACGTTGGCCAGAAACCGGCCCAGCGGCAGGGCCAGCAGCAGCGTGAGCCCAAAGGTGACAACAATCCCCAGTAAACCAGTAGTCATGACAGTAATTCGAAAGAGAAAAAACGGCTAGAAGCGCTCGGGCTTCAAGAGCACGTACACGAGGTAGCCAAACACGGCCAGCGATAAGGCAAAGAGGGCAAGCATCATAGCGCGAAGCAGTTAGATGTTATCAAAAAAATCGACTGACTTGTAGAAGAGCCAGAAGCCGGCCAGGCCAGCGGCCGTGAGCAGCGGAATCATCAGCGCGGGGGTCATAAGAGAAGGGGAAGTAGAAAAAGGCGAGCGAAGCCGCCAGCGGCGGCGATGCCAGCAGTAGAGCAAAGGCCGGCCCCGGGAGCGGGCCACCACGCCTTCCTATTCATAACTACTTGTTGTACAATGTAAAAATTTTTCAACAGGCGGAAAACCGGGCCAGCGCCGGGTGGGGACACCGTAGCGTTTTGCTAGGGGGCTAGTGCAGAATGCTAGCCGGGCTAGCCATTTAGGGCAGCATGGTGGTGTGGGGGTGGCAGTAGGCTTGGTACAGCTGCTGGGGCATGAGCTGGTGGGCCAGGTGCAGGTGGGCGGTGCTGCCATCGAGGTGCAGGCCGTGCAGGTACACGTTTTCGATGGCGTGGGCGAGGTAGCGGTCGGCGTGGCGCAGCAGGCTGTCGGCCACGGCAAAGCAGTGGCGCAGCACGGCCAGGTGGTCTTCGCGCAAGGCGCGGCGAGTGAAGGCGGCAAAGCAATCGAGCTGGCGGTACACGCTGTGCAGCATAGTAGGGGCGTGCAGCTCGGCCGCCAGTTCCGGAAATTCGGAGGCGAGCAGGTCGGCCGTTTCGTGGGCAGTCATGGGGCAGGAGGTACTAATCGGCGCCAAGTAGCTGGCGGTAGCGCTCCTTATTCAAGGCCGGTGCCAAGGCGCGTGCCGCGCGTTGGTCGTTAATCAATAAATTGACTAGTAATAACTTGTGGAGCTATGCTGCTTGGTAGGCAGTGGTGTGAAACGCACGCGGCCCTAGCAAAACGCTAGGGCCGCGTGCGTTCTGCTAGTCAGCCGCAGCGACCAAAAGTGGCTTTGCGGGCAGATAGAGGCCTTTTGGGATGCTGGCCTTAAGTTGGCAAGCCGTGGCGCGGCCCGGCCGCCAGTGGCGGGGCCAGCCCGCTATGTCCGACTTACTCGCCGCAATCACGACCGCTGCCCAGGCGTACTACGCCCAAACCAGCGACTTCCCGCTCACCGCCACCGACTTCCTCGACTGGTTGGATTCACTTCCCGCCGCCCGCCGGGCCGACGTGCTGGCCCGCGGCTTCACCACCAGCCAGGCCGAGCCCGGTTTTCTGCGCTGGTGCCTGGAGCTGCGCGGCTACTCCATGCGGGAATTTATGGCCGAGCGGTTATCGGTGAAGGCGTATGAGCTATGGCTCGCGCGCTGCCAGCGCGGTAATGATTGGCTGACTCACACTAGTGGTCGCCTAGCCAGCGAATAGCTAAAAGCTGTTATGCTTGCCTGCGTTCAGCAGAGCCGCACGTTAAGCTTGCTTAGGCTTCTTGCCTCCTCTGCTCACAGCCCGTACTCCTGAATCTTCCGGTACAGCGTGGTGTGGGCGATGCCCAGCACCCGCGCCGTAGCCGCTTTATTGCCCCCGCACTCCTGCAAGATGCGCTGGATGTGGTGTTTTTCAGCGTTGCGCAGCAGGCGCGGGTCGTTGTCGGCGGGGTCGGCCGGGGCTTCGGGCGGCAGGGCGGCGGGCGGGCCAATCTGGGCTTCCAGCGCGGCCAGCTGTATTTCCAGGGGTAGGTCGGCGGCGGCCAGGGGCTGGCCGGGCGGCGTGAGAATGCTGGCGCGCTCCAGCACGTTGCGCAGCTCGCGCACGTTGCCGGGCCAGGCGTAGGCTTCGAGGGCACGCAGGGCCTCGGGGCCGATGAGCAGCGCGCGCTGCCGCAGCTGAGTGGCAAAATACTGGGCGAAATACTCGGCCAGCACGGGCACGTCGCCGAGGCGGTCGCGCAGGGGCGGAATAGTGAGCACCACCACCGAGAGCCGGTAGTACAAATCGAGCCGGAAATGGCCCGCGTCGGCCTCCTGCTTGAGATTGCGGTTGGTGGCGGCCACCACGCGCACGTTCACGCGGGTGGGCTTGGAGTCGCCGAGCTTGGTAAACTCGCGGCTTTCGAGGGCGCGCAGCAGCTTGGCCTGCGCCTCGGGGGCCAGCTCGCCGATTTCATCCAGAAAAATGGTCCCGCCGTTGGCTTCCTCAAACAAGCCCTTCTTATCGATAGTGGCCCCCGTAAAAGCCCCCTTTTTGTAGCCAAAAAGCTCACTTTCCAGCAAATCCTTGGGAAAAGCGCTGCAATTGACGGCCACGAAGGGCTTTTGCTGGCGCGGGCTGGCGTAGTGAATGGCCTGGGCAAACAGCTCTTTGCCCGCGCCGGTGGGGCCTTCGAGCAGCACCGTGGCCTCGGTGAGGGCCACCTGCTGGGCGGTGCGCTTCACCTGCTCCAGGGCGGGCGAGTGGCCTATCATCTCGGCAAAGCTGTACTGGCCGCCCACCTTCTTTTCGAGGTCGGCCACGCGGCGGCGCAGGCGGGCTTTTTCGGCGGCGCGGTCCACCACCACCACCAGGCGGTCGTCGGCGTCGCCTTTGGCGAGGTAGTCGAAGGCGCCTTCCCGCATGGCGCGCACGCCGTCGGCAATGGTGCCGTAGGCCGTCATCAGGATAACCTCGGCCAGCGGGGCCAGGGCGCGGTAGCGGGGCAGCAAGTCGAGGCCGCGCCCGTCGGGCAGCTTCACGTCGGAGAGGATGACGCTGATGTCGGCGGCGTGGTCGGCGAGCAGCGCCAGGCCCGCGTAGGCGGTGGCGGCTTGCAGCACAGTATAGCCTTCGAGCTCCAGGGTGCGGGCCACGGCCAGGCGCAGCATTTCCTCGTCGTCGATGAGCAGAATAGTAGTGGCAGACATCGGGAAGGGCGGCTAAGCAGTAGACTGGTCGTGCTGCTTACCGCACCGCTAAGCTAGTGCGGCGGCCCGGCCCGGCCCCCCGCTGCCAGCCCTCCGCTCAGGCAGGTTTTGGGCTTAAGCCACTGGCTTGTAAAACCTTGCTCCAAACAGAAAAATGACGACGTAGCAAACGATGGGCAGGTAATAAGCCGTCGCCACGTCGTGGTTGGCCACCAGCCCCATGAGGGGCGGAAAGACGGCCCCGCCCACCACGCCCATCACGATAAACGACGAGCCCTGTTGAGTGCGCGCCCCCAAGTCTTTGAGGCCCAGGCTAAAGATGGTAGGAAACATGATGCTAAAGAAGAAATTAACCAGCAGCAGCGCGCTAAACGAAACCCAGCCGTAGCTCTGCGCCACTACCAGGCACATGGCGATGTTGCCCAGCGCAAAAACCGCCAGCAGCTTATTGGGCGCGATAAAGCGCATGAGGAAGGTGCCCACGAAGCGCCCCACCATCATCAGCACCATGCTCAGGGCGAAGAAATAAGACGCCTTTTCGGCGGCCAGCCCCATTTTCTCGACGCCGTAGTTGATGAAAAACGCCCAGGTGCCGCCCTGCGCGCAGGTGCAGAAAAACTGCGCCACCACGGCCCACACAAAATGCGGGCGCTGCCACAGGCTGCGGCCGGCCGCCAGGGCGGCGGGCGTGGTGGGCACGGCGTAGGCATCCAGCTCAGCCTCAGCGCCGTGGGCATCCTGCACGGGTGGCACCTTCACGAAGGCAAACGCCACCGCGATGGCCAGAATAACGGCCCCGATAACTTGGTAGAGCAGCTTTACCGAGGCCAGGTCGTTGGAGTGCGCCTGCCCGCTGCGCAAAATGAAATAGCCGCCGATGAGCGGCCCCAGCACCGCACCCAAGCCATTGAAGGACTGCGCGAAGTTGATGCGCTGGTCGCTGGTGCGGGGCTCGCCCAGCCCGGCCACGAAGGGGTGCGCCACGGTTTCGAGGGTGGCCAGCCCGCAGGCCAGCACAAACAGCGCCACCCGAAAAAAGCCGAACGAGCCGGCATTGGCCGCCGGCACAAACAGGAACGCCCCCGCCGCGTACAGCCCCAGCCCGAGCAGCACGCCGCGCTTGTAGCCAAAGCGCTTCATAAAAAGCCCCGCCGGAATACCCATCACGGCATACGCCCCAAAAATGGAAAACTGCACCAGCCCCGACTGCGCCTTGCTCACGTGCAACACGTGCTGGAAGTGCCGGTTGAGCACGTCGCCCATCGTGATGGCGATGCCCCAGAGCATAAACAGCGACGTGACGAAAACCAGCGTGACGAGGTAGCGCCGCTCGGTGAAGCGCGCGGCCGCAGCCGGCGCGGCGGTAGAAAGGGTGGGTTGCATGAAGTAGCGTAAGTGGGTGGGGTGGGTAAAATTAGCTGTTCCCAGGGAGTTAACTTAAAACTAAGCTTTAATTAAATGGCCGCCGGGTAGCGTTGTACGGGCCGGCTTTTGGACGCTGATGCGGCAGCGCAGCCAGAAGCCTATAGGACATCGGCAAGCGCGATTAGCGGCCGGCGGCCAGGCCGGGCGGTTGGTTTTTGGGCTGGCTGGCCCACTGCCGGGCGGGCGCGGCCTGCAAGTCGATTTCCAGCCGGCCACCTTGCGCCAGGTCGGCGTGGTGCAGGTAGTTCAGGGCGTAAGGCTTGCCGTTCCAGCGCACCCCGGCGATGTATGCGGCGTCGGGGGTCGGTTTTTTAGCGATGATTTCCAAGGTCTTGCCATTCTCCAGCCGCAGCGTAGCGTGGTCGAAGAGGGGCGCGCAGAGCAGGTATTCGTCCGAGGCGGGGTTGAGCGGGTAGAGACCCAGGGCGGCAAAAACGTACCAGGCCGACATCTGGCCGGCGTCGTCGTTGCCGCTCAGGCCGCCGGGGCCGTCGGTGTATTCCTCGGCCAGAATGCGGCGCACAGCGCGCTGGGTTTTCCAGGGCGCGGCGGTGTAGTTGTACATAAACGGGATTTGGTGGCCCGGCTCGTTGCCGTGCCAGTACTCGCCCCGGTCGAACAGGCTGTCCAGCTTGGCCTCCAACCGGCCCGGACCGCCCAGGAGCCGGGCCAGGCCCGGCACGTCGTGCGGCACGTAAAACGTGTACTGCCGCGGCGTGCCCTCCGTGATGTAAGTTTCGCGCACATCGGGCCGAAAGGGCGTGTGCCAGCGCCCATCCGCGGAGCGCCCCCGCGCCAGCCCCCTGGCCGGGTCGATGACCTTTTGGTAAGCCAGCGAGCGCTTTTGCAGCGCCTGGTAATCAGCCGTTTTACCCAGGCCTTTGGCCACCTGCGCCAGCGCGTAGTCGTCGAAGCCGTATTCGAGGGTGCGGCTCACCTGCTCCATCTTGTGAAATGCTTCTTTAACGCTGTCTTCCAGCGGAATGTAGCCGTATTTTAGATAGGAGGGAAGGGCGCGGCGGCCTTTGCCGTCTAGGTATTCGGCGGGGGTGGGCTGGTCGAAGGCGTTGCGGCGCATGAGGCGGTAGGCCGCGGCCACGTCGTAGCCGCGCAGGCCGCGCACGTAGGCCGAGGCGATGAAGGCCGTGCCGTGGTCGCCAATCATGGCGGCGGTGTAGCTGTTCCAGCACGGGAAAATGGGCAGCCAGCCGCCCTGCTGGCCCTTCAGTATCATGGAGTTGACCAGGTCGTTGCTTAGCTTGGGCCGTAGCAGCTCCAGCAGCGGCAGCTGCGCCCGGTAGATGTCCCACATCGAAAAATCGTCGTAGTAATTGCCCTTAGCAAGCTTCAGCAGCCGGGCATTGCCGCCGAAAGCCGGGTAAGTGCCATCCACGTCATTAAACAGGCGCGGCTGCTGCAAGCTGTGGTAGAGCGCGGTGTAGAACACGCGCTTGTCCTGCTCGCGGCTGGTTTGCACCTGCACCTGGCCCAGCGCGGCCTGCCAGGCGGCCCGGTTTTGGGCCGCCAGCCGCTCAAAATTCCAGCCCAGAATCTCGGCTTTTAGGTTCGCTTTGGCCCCGGCCAAGCTGCTGAACGAGGTGCCTACGCGCAGCCGCAGCGTGTCGCCTTTTTTCACTTTAAAACCCAAAAAGGCGCCGATATCGGGCTGGTTCTGAATGCTAACGGCGGCCGTGGCGCGCCCGCCGCCGTAGGTGCCGCCGCGTCCGCCGCGCCGCTGCACCTGCACCACAAAATGCCCCCCAAACCCCGCCGGCTGCCCCCAGCCCTGGTAGATGCGGTGGGCCGGATTAAAGCCCGAAATCTCGCTGGTTTGCGCATTCACCCGCATCGTGCCCTGGCCCTGGTCGCTGTTGGGCGTCACCAGCACGTACAGGCTGTCGTCCTTGGCCGCCACGATTTGCAGCAGGCCGCAGCGGGCGGTGGCCGTCATTTCTACGCTGAGCTGGTACCGGGGCAGCGCCACGCGGTAGTAGGCCGGCGTGGTCGTTTCGCGGCGGTGCGAAAAGCCAGCGGCGTAGGCCTTGGCATCGGTTCGGAGTCGGCCCGTGATGGGCATAATCGTCACGCTGCCATAGTCTTGCGTGCAGGAGCCACTGAGCCAGTGGCTGCCCCGAAACCCGCTGAGCAAGGTGTCGGCGTAGTAGTAGGGCGCCACGCATTTAGTCTCGGTAAGGCGCGTTTGGGGCGTCCACTGCGTCATGCCAAAAGGCCGGCCCACGGCCGGCACCGTGTTGGCCAGGTGCTCGGTGGTGGCCTGCCCGTGCTTGGTAGACGAGGCCGTGGTGCTGGCGGCCGTGCCCGCCAGCGGCTGCACGTAGCGCACCACGTCAGGGGCTTTTTGGGCGTGGGCTATGAATGGGAAGGCCAGCAGAATTAGGATGCCCAGACGTGGAACCTCACCCCCTAGCCCCCTCTCCAAAAAAGAGGGGGAACTAGTTTTTAGTTCTAGACTAGAATTAGAAACTAGTCCCCCCTCTTTTTTGGAGAGGGGGCTAGGGGGGGAGGTCCACGGGCGGCGAGTGTCACGTAACATATTCATCATTACGCTATTTGTGCCCGCGCACCAGCGTCGCCTGCTTCGCCGCGCCCGGCAGGCTCACCTGCTGGCGCGTCACGCCCACCACGTCGTTGAGCACCAGTGTGGGCTGGGTGGGCGCGGTGGGCACGGTTACTTTTTGCAGGGTCAGCTTCTGCACGTCGTCAAACAGCAAAGCCGGACGATAATCGGCGCCTTTGGTTTGAATACGCACGTTTTTGAAGGTGATGTTCGAGGCGTGGCGCGTGTAGAAGCCGTAGCTCGGTAGCTCGCCAAACATCGAAAACTCGGGGTAGCCGGGGGCGCGCTCGGGCACGCGGGCCAGCGAGTCGAGGCCGCGGTGGGCCACGGCGGGGCTGTTGCCGCCCACGTAAGTGAGGTCGATGTTTTCGAGCGTCACGTCCTGCACCGGGTGGCCGGGCAGCCCCACGATGCTAGAGGGATTGATGTTGTGCGCCTCTTTAAACACCGGGCCTTCGAGCTCGTAGCCCTTATCGGGCTTGTTGAGCGGGATTTCGGCCTTCACGTTGCCGATGTACACGCGGCGCAACACGCCGGGCGCGGCGCCCCGGCGGTGGCCCAGGCGCAGAAAAATGGCGTTGCCGGTGTTGGTAGCCACCACGTTGCGAATATCAATGTCCTCCAGCTTGCCCCCATCCACGGCTTCCAGCGCGATGGCCGAGCGGAAGGTGTCGTACACTTTCAGGCCATCGACCCGAATGTTCTTAAAGTCGCCCCACGAGGCGGTGCCCAGCTTGAAGCCGCTGGCGCTGCTGCGCACCGTGCAGTTGCGGATGCTGATGTCCTCGCAGCGGCTATGCAGGTTTTCCGACTTCAGGCAGATGCCATCATCGGCCGCGTCAAACGTGCTGTTGGTCAGCGCTACGCGCTGGCAATCAACGAGGTCGATGCCATCGTTGTTCCAGTACGCCGTACTCTGCACCTTAATGCTGTCGAACTTCATATCGCTGCAATCGCGGTACACCTGCACCCAGCAGGCCGCGTCCTTGAGGGTAACGCCCGTCACGCGCACCTGGCGGCAGTTGGCGAATAGCACGATAAACGGCCGGCTGTTTTCCAGCGGGCGCTTCACCTGCCACTCCGGGTCTTGCAGCCGGTCGGCGCGCAGCAGGGCCAGCAGGTCCTGCACCACTTCGCGCCCGCGCCCATCAATGGTACCCTGGCCCGTGATGGCAATGTCCTGCTGCCCCACGGCGGTGAGCAGGGCGTTGGTTTGCAGCTTTTGGGTGCCGTAGTCGAGGCGGTGCGTGCTGCCGAGCAGGGTGGCGCCCCGGTCTAGGTGCAGCTCCGTGTGCGAGGGCAGCAGCAGCGGCCCGGTCACGAAGCGGCCGGCGGGCACCACTACCCGGCCGCCCTGCGCGGCGGCCTCATCCAGAGCATTTTGAATAAAGACCGTGTTGTCGGTTTGCCCGTCGCCCTTCGCGCCGTAGGTGGTGATAGTCAGATTTTTGCGTTGGGCGGCTGCGGCCAGTGGGGCGAGTAAGGCCAGGGTCAGGAGGATTTTGGGCAGCATAAAGGCGGGTGGGTGAGGCGCGGCGGCTCAGTATTAGTTGATTCGATTTGTTTTTAGATATGGGCTGCCACCCAGACGCGGGCGCCTCACGAGACCCCTATGGGGCCGGCCCCATAGGGGTCTCGTGAGGCGCCACGCCTGGCGAGCCCAGCCCTAATACCCCGGATTTTGCGTGTACAGCCCCGGCACGGTCGTCAGCTCATTCTGCGGCACGGGGTAGATGATGAAATTGGCCTGGATGGGGCTCATGCGCTTCTTCACGTCATCGACGGCCTGCCAGGCCGCTATGGTACTGAGCACCAAGCCTTCTCGCACCAGGTCGTGCCAGCGCAGGCCCTCGCCCACGAACTCGCGGCGGCGCTCCTCCATCAGTTGCGGCAGGGTGGTGCCCGACACCGTGCCCGTGAGGCCGGCGCGGGTGCGCACCTGGTTCATGATGGCATCGACGTCGGCCTGGGTGCCGCCCGCGCCGTGCAGGATGCACTCGGCGCGCATCATCAGCACGTCGGTGTAGCGGAAGACGATGAAATTGATGGGCCAGTCGAAGCGCGTGACGCCGCGCAGGCTGGGATTCAGGTACTTGGTGATGGTGGGCCGCATTTCGGTGTAGCCCGTGAGGTTGGTGTAGCTCAGGATGAAGCTGGAATTTTTGCGCAAGTCGCCGGCCGGGTACGAACTGATGAGGTTGTTAGAAGCAAAGCGGGCCTCGGGCGAGCCCGACGAATACGGGATTTTTAGGGTCGTAAACAGGTCGTCCGACACCAGCTGGCCGGGGAAGGAAGCCCCCGCATTCAGGCCGCCGCTGATGTACTGCACGTCAAAAATCACCTCCGAATTGTTCTCGTTGGTGTACGAGAAGATGTTGGCGTAATTCGCTTGCAGCGAGTACTTGTTGGTGGCAATCACCTGGTTGAGCAGCGCGGCGGCCTGGGCGTATTCGTTGGTGGCCAGGCCGGGGCCTTCGATGCCGTAGGTCGGTCCCGAGCGCGTCATATACACCAGCGCGAGCAGGGTTTTGGCCGCGCCCGAAGTAGCCCGAAACACGTTGCCGGAGCCCGTGTACGACACGGGCAGGGCCGCCGCTGCGGTTTGTAAGTCGCTGATGATAAGCTTATACACGTCGGCCACCGGGCTGCGGCCCACCTTGGCGGCCTCGGCCGCCGACAGCGGCTTGTCGAGCACCGGCACCTTGCCGAAGTAGCGCACCAAGTCGAAGTAAAAGAAGGCTCGCAGAAACTTGGCTTCGGCCTCGTAGCGGGTGCGGGTGGCGGCATCCACGACCGCGCCGTTGGTGGCGAGCTGGTCCAGGAAGGTATTGGCCCGGAAGATGGAGGCGTAGTTCGTAGCCCAGGCTTCGTTGATGTACACGTTGGAAGCCAGCGTGGTAGCGAAGTTGTTGACGGGCTCCCAGTCGCGCACGCCCGGAATATCGGCCACGGCGTAGAGGTTATCCGAGCGGGTTTCGGACAGGTTCATGAGGCGGTCGGCGTAGCCGCCGGCCGTGGAGTAGCGCAGGGCGCTGTACACCGAGGTCAGCGACTGCGTGAAGTCGTCGGCGGTCTGGAAAAACGTGGGTACAGAGCCGCTCGAAATCGGCACTTGGTCCAGGTCCTTTTCGCAGCCGCTCACCGCCAGCAAGCCCAAACCCAGCAAGAGAGTCGATAGCTTTTTCATATACAAAGGGTTGGGAATGAGGTTAGAAGGTGAGGTTGAGGCCCAGCGTCAGGGTCTTGGCCAGCGGCAGCCCGCCGTAGTCCACGCCCACCGGGAAGTTGCCGTCGCCGCTGCTGTTGTTCACGGCCTCGGGGTTGTAGCCGCCGGTGTATTTGTCGTGGCCAAAGAAGTTTTCGGCCGTGATGTAGATGCGCGCGCCCTGCGCGATGCGCTGCTTCAGGAGCAGCCCCAGGTCGTAGCCGAGCGTGATTTGGCGCACCCGGAAATAGTCGCTCGAATAGAGCCAGTCGGTGGTTTTGGTGTAGCCAAACGAGGCCGTGGCCTTGCCGCGCGCCCCCGCGCCGGGGTTATCGGCCGAGCGCCAGCGGTCGCGGTTCAAACCCAGCACGTTTTCGTTGTACGGCACGCCCGTGCGGTCCACGGCCCGGCCGAAAAGGGAGTAGATGGAACCGCCATTCTGGCCCTGCACCAAGATATTGAGGTCGAAGCCCTTATAGCGGAAATTGTTGGTAATGCCCCAGGTGTACTTGGGGTTGGGCTGGCCGACTACCTGGCGGTCGTTGGCGTCGATTTTACCGTCGCCGTTCGCGTCTTCGTACTTGGGGTCGCCAGCGCTTTCGGTGCCGAAGCGGGCCACCTTGTTGTCGATATCGGCCTGGCTCAAGATGCCGATGGTGCGGATGGCATACACCGAGTACAGCGGCTGCCCGACCTGCAAAATGGCGTTCTCAATCTCCCAGTCCGAGCGGATGAGAATGGGCGCGTCGCCGGGGCCGAGGTGCACCACGCGGTTCTCGTTGTGGCTGAGGTTGAGCGAAGTAGTCCACTGAAACGCGCCCGTGAAGTTGCGGCTGCTCAACTCCACTTCCCAGCCTTTATTCAGCACCTCGCCGATGTTGGTGAGCTGCGTGGCGAAGCCCGCCGTGGCGGCCACCGGCACGTTGAGCAGCAAATCCTGGCTGGTTTTGGTGTAGTAGTCGAGCGAGCCGGTGATGCGGTTTTCGAGTAAGCCAAAATCGAGGCCTACGTCGAAGGTGCGCGACTTTTCCCAGCGCAGATTGGGGTTGTTGATGCGGGCCGGGGCCTGGCCCGGAATGAGCGCACCGCCCGATGAGTATGTGTAGGTGCCTAGCGTGGCAATGCTGCTGTAGTCGCCAATGCCGTTGTTGCCCGAAAAGCCGACGCTGCCGCGCAGCTTCAACTCGCTGAGCACGTCCTGCTTAGGCATAAATTTTTCCTGCGAGATGCGCCAGCCCACCGAGGCCGCCGGAAACACGCCGAACTTGTCATTCTCCCCAAAGCGCGAGGAGCCGTCGCGCCGGATGCTGCCCGAAAACAGGTACTTGCCATCATACGCGTACTGCAAGCGCCCGAAGGTGGAAATGAGCACGTTGCGCGTTTCGGTGGTGTAGTTGTCGGTGGTGCCGCTCACGGTGGTGGCCCCGTTGATGGTCGTCACGGCCTGGTTGATGAAGCCGTTGGCCGCCGTGAGGCGCTGCCCGTCTATCTTAGTGGTGTTATAGGAGTAGCCGGCTAGCAGCGCCAGGCTGTGCTTTTCGCGCAGTATCTTATTATAAGACAGCGTATTCTCGTTCACAAACGTCAGCTTTTTGTAGCCGTTGTAGTAGCCCGAGGCCAGGCGGCTGCCCAGGCTGCCGCTCACGGCGGCCGGGCGGTAGTACTTGGTGTTGCCGTCGGTGTTGTCGATATTCAGGGTCGAGCGCAGGTTGAGGCCCGGCAAGAGCTGATAATCAGCATACACGGTGCCCAGCGTGCGAAAGGTTTTGGTATCGCCGGTGGTTTGCTCCATCACCCGGATGGGGCTGTTGCGCCCGCCCCAGGCGTAGGGCAGGTTGTTGCCGGTGTTGGCATCAAGGCCCACGTTGGCCTCGCCCAGCGGGATGGCGAAGGTGAGGTAGTGCAACTGCTGGTCCTTGCCCTCGATGCCGGGGTCGCGGCCAATGGAGTACGACGGGGCCAAGTTCAGGCCCAGCTTAAACTTGGGGCTCACCTTCACCTCCACGTTGGCCCGCGCTGCGTAGCGCTCGTAGCCCAGCCCAATCATGATGCCCTGCTGCTTGAGGTAATCGCCCGATACGTAGTAGTTTACGTAGTCGGTGGCCCCGCTGGCGCCCAGCTGGTAGTTCTGGGCCAGGCCCTTGCGAAAGCCCTCCTTCTGCCAGTCGATGTCGACCAGGCCGGGGCGGCCGGGCTGGTACCACCGCTCGTCTATCATCAGGTTGGGGTTGAGCGTGTTATTGCCCAAAATGGCCATGCGCTGGGCCGTGGTCTGGCTGGCCGTGCGGCCGGGGCCCGAGGCCACCCAGGCGGCGTTGATAATCTCGGCCGCGCGGTCTATCCACTCCTCGGTGCTGAGCATGTCGAGCCCGCGCACCTTTTCGCTGACGCCGGTGTAGCCGCTGAGCGTGAATTTGGGCTTGCCCGAGCGGCCTTTTTTGGTCGTAATCAGCACCACGCCGTTGGCCGCCCGCGAGCCGTAAATGGCTGCCGCCGCGGCATCTTTCAGCACCTCAATGTTCTCAATATCATTGGGGTTGATGTTGTCGAGCGGGCTGCCGGCCGCGAAGCCCCCGGCCGCCGTCTGGGCCGCCGCCTCCAGCGGAAAGCCGTCGAGCACGTATAGCGGCTCGTTGTTGGCCGTGATGGAGCCCGCGCCCCGCACCTGCACCGAAAAACCCTTGCCCGGCACGCCGGTGGTTTGCTTTACCTGCACACCCGCCAGCTGTCCCACCAGCGCCTGGTCGACGCGGGTAATGGGCCGCTCGTTCAGGTTTTTGGCATCAAACGAGGCGATGGCGCCCGTCACGTCGCCCTTGCGCTGGGTGCCGTAGCCCACCACCACCACGTCGTCGAGGCTCTGCGAGTCCTCACTCATGCTGATGCGGAGCGCCGTGGTGGCCCCGGTCACGGGTACTTCCTTTTTGGCGTAGCCCACAAAGCTGAATACCAGCGTGCTACCCTCGGGTACTTTCAGGCTGAACTCGCCCTCCATGCCGGTGCTCGCGCCGATGGTCGTGCCTTCCACCACTACCGTCACGCCCGGCAGGGCCTCGCCCTTGCCGTCCACCACGCGCCCGGCCACGACGATGTCCTGCATCGGTGCCGCCACGCTGCTAGTGCCGGCGGGCGTGATGACGTAGTTATTGGGGTGCAGGCGCTTGAAGCTGAGGCCGGCTTCGGCCAGGGCGCGGGACAGCTTTTCTTCGAGCGGGCCGCCCTCGGCGGGCGCGGTCACGCGCTTGTCGCCCACCACCTCGCTGTCGTAGGCGATGATGGCCTTGTACTGCCGCGTCCACTGCCCCAGCAGCTGCCGCAGCGGGATGGTGGGGGCCGCCGGGCGGGCGGAGGGCGTGGTAGTCGCGCGGGCCTGGGGCGACGCAGTCGGGCGGGTTTGGGCCGGGCCGGGCTGGGCCGAGGCCACTATTTGGGCGGCCGCGCCGGGCGTGGGCAGCAGCAGCGTGCCCGCTGCCAATAGGACGAGCCGGGCCGGCTGCCCACCGGGGAGGGTAGGAGTTTTACGCATAAGCGAAGGGTGGGAAAATTGAGTAAGAGTTACTTAGCTGACAAAACCAGGCGGTTTTGCTGATGCGCTACTTGCAGGTGAAACGCCACGGCGAGGTCTTCGCAGAGCACATTGAGGTCGCCCATCGGGAAGGTGCCCGTGAACTTGCGCTGGCGCAGGGCGGGGTCGGCTACCACTACTTCTACCCCGTACACATCTTGCAGGCGGGTGGCGAGGTCGGCCAGTGAGGTGGCCTCAAAGCTGAGCTGGTCGGCGGTAAAAGTGGCGTAGCTGGCGGCTTTCACGGCCTTGTGCACCACCGTTTTGGGCTGGCTATCGGCCGTTTCCAGCAGCTCGCCCGGCTTCAGAATCACGTCGTGCCGGGTGCTGTCGGCAAATGCCACCCGCACCTTGCCCGAGAGCAGCACCACCCGCGCCTGCGCGTGCCGCCGGTACACGGTGAACTTGGTGCCCAAAACCTCGACGTTGAAGCCGCCCGTAGTGTGCACCAAAAAGCGCTGGTTGTCAGCCGTGTGCTTCACCGAGAAAAAGGCCTCGCCATCGAGCCACACCTCGCGGGGCGTGTGGGCATCGGGGCTGGCTGCATAGCGCACTGAGGAGTGGGCATTCAGCGTCACCTGCGAGCCATCGGGCAGCTGCACCACCCGCGTTTGGCCGTAGCCGGTAGCGTAGCTGGCCGTGGCCAAAACCGGCGCCTGGTGCTGGGTTTGCCAGAGCCAGCCCGCGCCGATGGTCGTGCCGGCCAGGGCCGCCGCCGCGGCCCAGCGCCGCCAAGTGCGCGGGGCGGCGGGCAGGGGCAGCACCCGCGGGGCGGGCGCCACGCCCAGGCGGGCGTGCAGGTTTTCGCGCATGGCGGCGTAGTTGAAGGGGTCGGCGCCGGTCGCCGGGGCGGCGGCGGCCGAGCGGCTCATCCACGCCTGGGCCTGCGGCGCGTTGGCGGGGTTGGCGAGCCAGGCGCGCACGGCGCGCGCCTCGGCTAGCGTGGCTTCGCCCCGCACGTACCGCTCGCAGGCTTCGTAAGTAATTTCCATGACGCTGAAGGTAGGCCAGGCGGCCCGCTGGTAGTAAAAGCCCCGAGCGGGGCGCTACCCCAACGCCGGGAGAAAAAAATAATGAAAAATATTTTCGCGCGGCCGGTTTTATCCTGGCTCAAGCTTAGTAAAGCATTATTTAACAACTGATTATTAAAGCTTGTGTCTTGGCATCTTTACACAAAAGGCGATTGCCTGCCAATTAGCAAGTACCGAGGATAATCCTGTATATTTAACTTCTATTAGCTCCACTCTTCTATTTCCCACCCGTGAGAATCAACCACGATTTCTCTGACCTGAGCTGTCTGGAGCGCCTGCGCGAGGATGATATCCGGGCGTTTGACCAGCTATTCGACCTGTACGCGGCCGAGCTGTGCCGCTTTGCGCACGGCTACCTCAAGAGCCACGCCGACGCCGAAGACGCCGTGCAGGAGTGCTTTCTCAAGCTCTGGGAGCGGCGGCACACCTTCGACGAGGCCATTATTTTTAAGGCTTACCTCTACAAGTCGGCCTACCATGCGGTGCTCAAGCACCTACGGCGGCAGAAATACTGGGTATTTGAGGAGTGCGGCGAGGAAACCCTGATTGAGGAAGCTGGCCCCGGCGCGGTGGTCGAGTACCAGGAGCTGGAGCAATTTTACCAGGCCGCCATGGCACAATTGCCGCCCCGCCGCCGCGAGATTTTCGCCCTCAACCGCCAGCAGGGGCTGTCCTACGCCAGCATCGCCACGGAGCTCAACATCTCGGTAAAGTGCGTGGAAAACCAGATGACGCACGCGCTGAAATTCCTCAAGCTCTACTTTCGGGCGCACGGCATGTCGCTGGCGCTGGCCCTGCTGCTGCTGGCCGGCTAGCGGCCGCCGGGGCGCGGCAGGTGGCCGGCGGCGGCTGGCGGCTGGAGATTACCCATAATCACCACACAGGCTTGATGTTGGGATAACCCAGCGGCCTCGTTGCCAGCCGACCTTTGCCGCTCAACTAGCCCGCGCCCCGCCCCCTATGCAGTGGTACGAAGAAGAAGTGCAGCGCCTGGCGCAGCTGCCCGTAGCGGCCGCAGCGGGGCGCCCAAAAGTAGCGTTTTACGGCAGCTCCACCTTCACGCGCTGGCTGGAGCTGCCGCAGGCTTTCCCGCAGGTGGAGGCCGTAAACCTGGGTTTTGGGGGCTCGACGCTGGCAGCCTGCGCCTGGTTTTTGGAGCGCGTGGTGCCCCGGCAGCGCCCCGATGCCCTGCTGATTTACGCCGGCGACAATGACCTCGGCGATGGGCGCACGCCCGAAGAAGTAGTGCTGTTTTTTGAGCAGCTGCTGGCCGCGGGCCGGGCGCGGCTGGGCGCTATTCCGCTGTGTTTCATTGCCATCAAGCCCAGCCCGGCCCGCCTGTATCTGCGCGCTAGCATCGAGCGGGCCAACGACCTCATCCGGCAGCGCATCGCGGCGCTGGGGCCGCCCTGCTATTTTCTGGACCTCTACCCGGCCATGCTCGACGGCGCGGGCCTGCCGCAGCGGGCACTCTACGCGGCCGATGGCCTGCACCTTGCGCCGGCCGGCTATGCGCTGTGGCAGCCGGCCATTGCGCAGCAGCTCGGCCACATGGGCCTGCTCGCTACTTGAAGCCAGCCCGCGAACCGCTTTTCTTCCGCCCGCACCTTACTCATCCTAAGTCTTATGCGCCGCGAATATCAACGCTGGTGGAGCCCCGCCCTGGGCCGGCCCATGGAGCTGCTCGTATTCGGGCACGCTGGGGCGCGGGTGCTGTTTTTCCCGACCCGCCGGGCCCGCTTTTTCGACTACGAAAACTGGGGCGTGGTCGAGGCCCTGCGGCCCCGGCTGGCGGCCGGCGAGTTGCAGCTCTACTGCATCGATAGTATTGATGCCGAGAGCTTTTACTGCCCGCACAAGCATCCCGCCGCGCGCATCGGGCGGCACTTGCAGTACGAGCAGTACTTGCTCGAAGAGGTGCTGCCCTTCACCCGCCACCGCAACCCCGACGCGGGCCTGGTGGCGGCCGGGTGCAGCATGGGCGCTTTTCACGCGGTCAACCTGGCGTTTCGGCACCCGCAGCTATTCGCCAAAGTGGTGGGCCTGAGCGGGCGCTACGACCTGACGCAGGCCATGGGCTGCTTCCGCGACCTGTTTCAGGGCTACGTCGACCAGCAGGTGTACCTCAACTCGCCCAACCGCTTCCTGCCCAACCTCGGCGACGACTTCTACCTCGACCACCTGCGCCGGCTCGACATCCGGCTGGCCATTGGCCAGGAAGACGCTTTTTTGGCCGACAACTGCTTTTTGCGCCAGCAGCTCTGGGCCAAAGGCATCGGCCACGAGCTGCACGTGTGGGCCGGCGAGGCGCACACGCCGCCCGCCTGGCAGCGCATGGTGCAGCTGTACTTGTAGCGCCTTGGGCGCGCCGGCTGCGCCGGTTAAGCGGCTTTTAATCGGGGGATTAAGCAAGCGTTGGGGCGCCGTGCTACCGCAAGGTTACGCCAAAGCTAGGCGGCCGTAACGAAATGATAAATAACCTGGATTAGTCCAAAAATTTAGCCATAAAACGGCATTTATCTGTCTTTTATCTTGGTAAAAGCTGGTTGAATTCTGTCTTGCTAGCGGGTGGGCACAGTTTGATAATACGCCGGGCTTGGTGCCGGTAGGGGAGGGCCGGAATTTTGCCCTAGCAAAGTTGCTATCCTTAACCTGCTACGAATGAGTCGTTATTACTCCGCTTTTCTGGGCTTGCTACTTTTGCCGCTCACGATGCAGGCGGGCACCATCCGGGGGCGCGTGACGGATGCGCGCACCGGCGAGCCGCTGGTGGGCGCCGTGGTGTACCTGCAAGGCACTACCCACAACGGCCAGGTGCAGCTCGATGGCACCTTCAGCCTGCGCAACGTGCCGGCCGGCGAGTACGAGCTGGTGGGCCAGCTGGTGAGCTACCAGACGCTGAACCAGCACGTTTCGCTCACCACCACCCAGCCCGACCAGACGCTGAGTTTGCGCCTGCGCGACAAAAACAACGCCCTCGAAGAAGTAGTGGTGCAGGGCCGCCGCGACCCCGAGGGCGAAAACGCCGCCCGCCGCGTCGAGCAAATCGCGCCGAGCATCGTGAACGTGGTATCGGCCCAGGCCATCCAGGTATCGCCCGACATTCAGGTGGCCAACGTGTTGCAGCGCGTATCGGGCGTGACCCTGGAGCGCAGTACCAACGGCGACGGCCGCTACGCCATCGTGCGGGGCATGGACAAGCGCTACAACTACACGCTCGTCAACGGCATCAAGATACCCAGCCCCGACCCCTACAACCGCTACGTGCCGCTCGACATCTTTCCGGCCGATTTGCTTCAGCGCCTGGAAGTTACCAAGGCCTTGACGCCCAGCATGGAAGGCGACGCCATCGGCGGGGTGGTGAACATGGTGATGAAGGACGCGCCCGCCGAGCGCACCTTTTCGGGGCAGCTGGGCACGGGCTACGGGCAGCTGTTTTTCGACCGCTCGCTGCTGAATTTCGACCGGGGCGCGATAAGCCGCCAGTCGCCGGCCGACCGCAACGGCGCCAACTACCAGGCCAAAACCAGCGACTTGCCGTGGGCCACTTTCAGCCGCAAAACGGCCCTACCCAACCTGCTCGGCAACTTGACCTTCGGCAGCCGCTACGGCCAAAACCAGCGTTTTGGGGTCTTGCTGGCCGGCTCGTACCAGGCCCAGACGCGCGGCTCGGACGGCTATTTCTACGAAACGGGCATCACGCAGGACAACTACCCCGTGCTGCGCACCTTGCACGTGCAGCAGTACTCGACCCGCCAGGAGCGCCTGGGGCTGAATGCCAAGCTCGACTACCGCCTCGACAGCCGCAACACGCTGCGCTTCTATGGCGTGTACTTGCAGCTCGATGAGGCCCAGGCCCGCTTCGAAACCGACACCACTTACAAGGGCAACGCCCGCCCCGACGTAGACCGCCGCCTGCGCTCGCGCCTGCAGCGCCAGGGCATCGCTAATGGCACGTTGCAGGGCGAGCACCAGCTCACCGATAAGCTGTCGGCCAGCTGGTCGCTGGTGTACTCGCGGGCCACCAATGACGTGCCCGACGTGGCCGAGCAGGACCTCAAGCTGACTTCGGCCGGCAACCGCTACCAGGACGTGAGCCGCATCTGGCTCGACAACCAGGACCAGGATAAGGCGCTCTACCTCAATCTAAAATATAACCTGGCCGAAGGGCTGGAGCTGGGCGTGG
>Ga0182232_1000150_pt1 | contig 21333 bp, 29 predicted proteins | sample G6R1MG_30_FD_155484 | JGI IMG/M metagenome (GOLD analysis project Ga0182232, IMG submission 155484) | Phyllosphere microbial comminities from miscanthus, Michigan, USA - G6R3_NF_07NOV2016_LD2 MG | ecosystem: Host-associated > Plants > Phyllosphere > Phylloplane/Leaf | place: USA: Michigan... | reverse complement strand
CAGCGTGATGAGGCGGTCGAGCTTGCCGAGGTTCATAGCGTCGGCTCCCGTAACAGATTCATCAAATACTGGCAGCCCAGCGGCAACTCGGTGAGGTTGAGCCCCACGGCCACACTCTGGCGGTTTTCGTAGAGGTGGCCCAGCGTGAGCAGCAGCCAGCTTTCGGCCATCGCCTGCTCGTCAGCATTGAGCACGCGGTGGTCGGAATAGCTCGTCACTACGCCGGTAGGCGGCACCGTGGTGGGGTCAGTTATCACCATGTCCACCGGCTCATTGTCCTCGGGCCACCGGCGCTTGCTGTGCACCCGAAACGTACCCACGGCCGCCTTCAGGTAGGCACCTAGCAGCGCGTCCTCATCGGTGGCCGAGGGGTCGAGCTTGAGGTGCACCTTGATGGTGGCCAGGGTAAGGGGCGGGGCGGCAAGCGGCCGGGGCGTGAGCATGGGGCGGGCTATTCTTCGGTTTCGGAATTGGACTCAGCGTCGGCCACCAACTCGGCAAACTTGCCTTCCACTAGTAGCGTGACGTGTTCCGCCGTCAGGTCAGCAGTATTTCCGGGCCAGTAGCCATAGCGGGGGTGGGAGCGCAAAAACTTGATTTTCTGCGTTTCTAGCCCGTTTTCGCCGGATTCGAGCTGATTCTGCTCGTTTTCAGCATCTTTCGCGGTCTTTTCAGCGGCTTTTGCAGCCTTTTGTTGAGCGGTTTGCGACATTGTTGGCAGAGAATAAGGGTAAAACCATAAGCCCGACCAGCCGCAGCCAGCCGGGCTTTTCAGGCGACTTAGGTTGTCACCAGGTCTTTCACGGCCGCAAAAGCCTTGGGCTGGGCAGCTAGCACGTCGTGGAAGGTCTGAATGATGATTTCGACCTGCCCCTGCTTGGCCAGGGTGATGTTATCTACTGTGATGTCGAGGCCACCCCACTGGCCAATCAGTAGCTGGGTCCAATCGCCGAAAATGGCAGCCGAGAGGCTGTTGTTGGTGACGGTGCCCTTGTTGAGGTTGCGCGGCACGTTGGTGGTTACCTGCACGGGATAGCCGTTGAGCTCCCGATTGTCGTTCATCAGGAAGATGCCCGAGCCGGCATCCACCTTCGTGCGCTTCAGTTTCGACTTGGTGGCCACGTTGATGAGGTAGCCGGCCGAGTCAAGGTTGAAGTCCTGGCCTTCTACCAGCGATTCCAGCAGAATGAGCGTGTCGCGGTCGGGCACGCCACCGTTGGCGCCCAGTGCCAGCTGTAGAATGTCGGTGTAGTTGAGGATGCCCAGCGGCTCATCATCTACGCCATCGCCGTTGATGGCAACCCGCTCCAACTCCTGCACGATGCTCTTTTCCAGGTCTTGGCGTAGCAGCGCCTCAATACCCGGCGAGGTTTGCAGCAGGAACTGCTTGCTGCGGCGCACCCAGGTACCCATGCGGTGCGGCGTCAGCTTAGCGTCCTTGAACTTCTGGTTGGATTTGTCGAGCGTTTCAATCTCCCCCTTAAAGGTGGATTTAGCACCCTGCGAGAGCGAGGGTACACCCACGTCGCCTACCAGACCGCCCAGGAACGTGGCCCCTAGCGCCCGCAGTACCGACTTAGGGCGAGCCAGGTCAATGACCGGGCGCACGGTGTCCACGACCTTCACGGCCGAGCCGTCTTCGGGCTGCGTGGGCTGCGTAATCGAGTTGTCACGACGGCTAAGCAGCATTTGCGGAATGCCTACCCCATTCACCTCTTTGCCGGTGGCCCGCGCCTCGGATTCAGCTTGCTGGTGCATTTCGCGCTCAATGCCTTCGAGCGGGGCGCCACCCGCCAGCGAGCGCACGGCTTTGAGTAGCGAATAGCTGGCGATATCGCGTGCCTCTGTGGTGTTGTGGCTGTTGATGGGCTGGGTACGGCCGGCATCGTCCTTGGCGCGCTGCTCAGCTTTTTCGGCGCGCTTGATGTCAGTATCCAAGTCATCGATTTCCTTATCCAGGCCATCGTACTTAGTTTTTTCGTCAGCCGTGAGGCTGCGCGACTCAGGCGCACGCTTACCAGCCTCGGTAAGAATACCCTGCGCCTCGTCAATCTTGGCTTGGCGCTTTTCGCGCAGCTCTTTCAGATTCATAAAATTTTGCAGAAAAAAGGTGAGAGTGAATTAGCGGCGGGCCTTGAGAGCCAGCTGGCGGGAAAGCAAATCGGGGCAGGGACCGGGCTGCGGTGCGGGGTGAGCCTGCTGGTAGGCGTCGTGGCTGCGCTTGGCGGCCGTGGCGTCGGGGTAGGCGGGGCTGGTGACTGGGCAGACGTCGTAAAGCGTCTCGATTTCGAGCACCGTACGCAGCCAGAGGCTGCCGCCGGCCGCGTCTTGCTCTTCCTGCCAGTCGTCTTTTTTGGCCCGAAACAGGAAGCTGCTGCCGTCCAGGTCGCCCCGCTCAATCTTGCGCATCACGCGCTGGTGGTCGGAGTCTAGACCGTCATAGGGGATGCGGTAATTCATGCCGCCGTCCTCGCTACGGGTCAATTCCAGCGTCTTGTTGCGGGTGCGACCCAGCAATTGGTTCGGGTCGTGGTTGAACACGCCAATCACGTCCGATACATCGGTTGCATCGAGCGCACGAGGGTCAATGATTTCCACGAAGCGAAAGCCCGGCCCGCCCAGCGGGTCGCTGCGTTTGCCGCACACGATGGCTTGGCCGACAAAGGCTGCGGGCTCCTGGCCACCGCCATCCACAGCACGGTATTCAATGCTGGGCGGGGTGGTAACGATACGGGCCTCCCGGCCTTCGGGTAGGTGCAGGGGCTTACTCATCGGTGGGCGGGGGCTGGTTGCCGGTCCCGGTCGGCTCTTTAGGTTTAGCCTTGATGGCGTTGGCCAGGGTCTGGCGGTTGACCTGTACGAAGCGCACATCGCCTTCCGCGCCGATGCTATTTTGGTCTTCAAACTCGCGCACCTCGTTGATGCTGTAAACGCCGATGTCGGTCATCACGCGGTAGAATGCGCCGCGGGCGGCCGAATCACCACGTAGTAGCGCGCTCAGGTTGTGCCGCCAGTAGTAGGTTTCCACCTCGTCAGTGCGCAGCAGCTTCAGGCGGTATTCCTGCTCGAAATTGACCAGCCAGGGCATGAGTGTGCTGGTGGTATAGTCGAGGCCTTGCTGCTCAATGTTGTTATTGGTTGAGCGCTCCAAGTCGCCTGTTTTATGAGGCGGTACGCGGAAAATAGCGCAGACCTCTTTCCAAGTGTACTTACGCGTTTCCAGGAATTGCGCATCAGCCGGCGAAAGGCTGATATTCTTGAACTTTAAGCCCTCTTCCAACACGACCACCTTCCCCGCATTGTCTACGCCCTGATAGATGCTAGCAAAGTTTTCCCGCAGACGAGCGGCGGCGTCCTTGGTAAGAGTCTTATCAGATTCAAGCGCGCCGCTGACCTTGGCCCCGTTGCCGTAGAAGTTGGCCCCAGTGCGCTGAGCGGCTAGGCCCGTACCCATGCTTTCACGATGAGCAGACAGCACCGATAAACCCAGAATGCCCTTTTCATCGAGCGTAAGCCCGCGCAGGTGCACAACATCGTAATCGCTGTAAATCTGCGGGTCGCCCCAAAACTTGTAAAAAAGTCGCCCACCACTTTCGCGCACCTCGGTTTCACGCGGATGCTTGTATAACAGCGCCTTTGGCGTGTATCTACGACCCCAATCAATGCGGGCGTAGGCGTTGCCGTGTAAAAGCACCGTGGCGGTCATCTGCATGCGATGCGGCATCGCGTTTTGCAGCGGCGAGGCTTGCAAATTCAGCAGACGGGTGGCCGGATGGTCGAATACGCGCTCTTTGCCACCAGTCGGCTTTTCACGAAACAACTGGCAGGGCAAGGCCGCAATATCTTGGCTGATAGCCATTACGCAGGCCCAAACGGCCGCGAAGCCCAGCGCGGTGCGCTCATTTACGGTAACGCCAGCCATTGTTTGGCCACCCATGCCCAACATGCTTAGTAGACGAGCGTCAGTGTCCTCGGTGCCAATAACTACGCCAGTGTTGCGCTGCTCACGCACTTCCGATACAGCGGCCCGCAACGGGTTGCTGGTATCTTTGGCGGCAGGATTAGACCAGAAGTTGAGACGCACGGCGGGGTTTTGCTTTTGTCAAAGCTCCGATGCAGGGTAGCCGGGGTGCAATGCCAAGCGGGGGCAAAGCGGGGCAAGGGGCTACAGAATCAGTAGCCCCCGCTCTTCGTACACGCTGGTTTCGGGGCCGTCGCCACTCATGTAGCCGCCGAGCGCGTTCACTAGGGCCGCCATGCCATCGACCTTCTCGCTGCTTTTGCCTTTGTCGATTTTGATGTTGCCGGCCGCGTCGCGCTGGAGCACTACGTTGCCGCACATCCATGCCAAAACAGGGTCGCCATAATGGTGAATCTTTACATCAGCTACCAGATTTTCAAGCTCAATAGTGGGAGCCGAGAGACTGGCAAAGCCTTGCCGCAAGGGCTGCATTGGCACGCCCTCTTCTATAAGCTGGCTGACCAGCATAGATGAATTCCAGGGGTCATAGTCGACCATTTGCACCTGATAGGTGTCGCAGGCAGCCCGGATTTCAGCTTTAATAAACTCGTAATCTGTCACGTTGCCGGGCGTAGCAATCAAATACCCCTCGTCCACCCACTGGCGGTAGGGCACCGAGTCCTTTTTGGTGCGCTCATCTACCTTATCCTCAGGCACCCAGAACCAACAGCGCACGTCAAATGCGCCATCCTCTTTAGGGAAAATGAGCACAAATGAGCTGATGTCTCGAGTTTTAGCAAGGTCGAGCCCGCCCCATGCCTGGCGGCCGGTCAGCACCAAGCTGCCCTGCGCGCCCTGCATCCATAGTTCGTTGGGCAGCCATACCTCGGCAGAGTCGGTCCACAGGTTGAGATGCTTAGTCTTGAAATTTACCTGCTGCGAAGGAAGGCGCACGGCAGCCTTAAACTGCTCGCGCAGGTAGGTAAGTGGAAGTGAGACCCCCAGGTTGGGGTTGGCCTTGCGCCAAGTGTCTTCATCCTGCCAGTCATCACCGTCATCAAGTGAGTAGATGATGATGAAGTATGAGTCGTCTTCGTGGGTGCCGTCGAGGAGACCAATGTTGGCTTTGCGTAGCTGGGCACAAGGCCCTTGCTTTAAAAAGCCCGCCGTAGTGATGATGCTTAGCAGCGGCTGCGAGCGGGCACCAGTAGCCGACTTCAGCACCGAGTACAGCGCATCGTTAGGGTGGGCGTGGTACTCGTCAATGATGATGCCGTGCGGGTTCAGGCCGTCTTCGGTCTGGGCCTCGCTGCTCATCGGCACCATCTTCGAAAGGGTAGCCGGGCTGAAAATGGCGTTTTTCTGCACCTTGATTTTCTTCAGCAGCTGGGTGCTCTTCTTAGCCATGTTGCAGGCGTCGCCGAACACGATGCGGGCTTGCTTTTCCTTGGTGGCGGCCGTGTAGATTTCGGCGCCCGCCTCGTTATCGACGGTCAGCAGTTGCAAGCCCACGCCCGAGCTGAATGTGCTCTTGCCATTTTTGCGAGCTACCTCCAAATACGACTCACGGTAGCGGCGCGTGCCATCGGCCCGCTTCCAGCCGAACAAGCTGGCAATGATGAACTGCTGCCAAGGCTCCAGCGTGAGCGGCTGGCCGGCCCAGCGGCCCTTGTTGTGGGTGAGAAACGAGTAGAAGCGCACGGCGGCACCAGCTACCTTTTCATTAAAGCTCAGCCCCCGCTCGTGGCCGTTTTCGAGGTCACGCAGGTGGCGCTCGCAGGCTAACCAAGTGTAGCGCCCCACACGCATGGGTAGTTGGCGCAGCTGAGCGCGCAGAGGCTCGAGCTTGCGCTCCAGCCCGCCGATTTCACGGCTGCGGTCTTTCGCCTCGCCTTCCACGCCAGGGGTAAGTAGTTGTGCCTTTTCATATTCAGCCTGCTCTTTTTTGAGCTTAGCGATACGCAGCACCATCGGGCGCAGCTTATCCTGCACCTCGGCTTCGGCGCGGCCGGCGGCTACGACATCATGGGCGTACTGGTGCCAAGGGGCTAGCATATTATCCTTTCATATCATTCATCATTTCCTCGAACGGGTCCTTCCCATCCTCGCCGCCGAGCGCCGAAACCTTGCTGCGGCTGGCCGGTGTCAGGCCGAACTCGGTGAGCATCTTGTGCGACCGTCGCCATGCGTCCGAAGCGATGGCCACCTGCGGGTAAGGCCGGTGCATCTCATCGCCCTGCTTGGTGTAGGTACAGTAGGTGAAGCCTTCGCGCAACACGAACTCCCGAGCTTCGGCCCACTCAGCTAGCGCCTCGGTGAGCAATTGCAGCGCAGGGCCATCGGCCACGGTGGTGAGTTTCATCGCCAGCAGCACGTTGCCTATTTCGCCCCAATACTGTTTGGCGCGGTCGCTGAGCCAGTCGGGCGGCACGGGCAAATACACCTCAGGCGTGGGCTCGTTTATATTGGTGCGAGATGGCTGCAAAGTACCGCCAAGGGCTTTTTGCGAGGTTGGTTTGCGTGGTCGGCCGCCTGCCATAATATTAAATATTTAGAATATATAACCCGAAGAACTTTTGGGGTCCAGTTTTGCACGAACGCGTTTGCGACTCTGGGCTACGGTGTGGGCGTGATGGCGCCTAGGGATTTTGACCCCCTACCCCCTGGGGCTGTTTTAAGCGCTCTGACGCGCTCTTGGCCTGGTGACAGGGGTTGCACAAGCTTTGATGGTTGTGCGTGTCCCAGAAGTCACCGCCTAGCCTTACCGGGGTAATGTGGTCCACCACCGTAGCGGCGGTAGTGCGCCCCTGCTGCTTGCAGGCCTCGCACAGTGGGTGCGCTGCCTTATGGGTGGCCCGCACCTTCTGCCAGGCGGCCGTGTCGTAGCGGCCATCACGGGCCGCGTGCTGCACGTACTCACGCTTGGCGAGGGCAGGCTGCCAGGGGCGGCGCTTAGCGGACGGTAGCGAAGGCATTGGGCAAAAGCGGATACCAGTTGGCGATTTCGGGCGTGAGCGTCCTTAGGTGCAGCGTCAGCGGCTCAACTACCAGGCCCGGTGGCAGCTGAATACCGCGCACGCGCAGCCGGGTATCATTGTACCACGCTACGCGGCAGGGGGCGGTCGGGCGCAGGTCGAGGTACCAGTGGTAGTCATTGAAGCCAGGTGGCAGCAGATTGATGGGCTGGCCGTGGCGCAGGCCCAGCTGCTCACGCAGGCTGGCATGCAGATGCAGCACGCCTTTGCTGGTGACCGTAAGCGTGGGCATGAGCGGTGTGGGCGGTGGGGTAGGCTGAAGCTCAACCGCGTTATAGTGGGGCGACATAAGCAGAAGAAAGAAAAGCTGTAAGATACAAAAGAACAATTTGTTAAACAATAAAAACGGGGCTTTAGTGCGGTGGTTTGGGCGGGGCCGTAATGATGGCCATCGCCTGGTCTGGCGTGTAGACTATGTGGTACTCCGAGCCTCGCCAGGTGCGCTTGAACTCGGCTTCGCCAGCAGTGAGCTTATCCTTTTCGCTGGCTTTTATCTCCATGAGGAACGTCCGGCCCCGGTAGCCGACGAGGATGTCGAAACAGTTCTTGAGCTGGTGCACGTGGAGCACCGAAGCACCAATAGCCCGCAACCGTTCGACGATTGCGGGCTGATTGGCATCGACTCGGGAGGCGGTGCGCAGCATTAAGAAGAGTAGGGCGTTGGGCCGGGCTTGGCAGTGGCAGCGTCCACCCACGGCTCAGGCGTTGGCTCAAAGGCTTCGGGGCATAGTCGTTTGATGAGTTCAACATCAGTGGTAGCCTCTTTCACCAGCAGGTGGATGCCGTCGTGGTAGTAGCTGAGGCAAATGGCCTTATCCTTTTCTCGCAGCTGCTGCTGTGCCGGGGCGGTCAGGCGGGGCCATTGCGCTCGCCAGTGGTCAAGCTGCTGGCCGTGGCGGCGGTATTCGGGGGCGATGCGGTCGAGGCCGGCTTGTAGCTCCTGCACCTGGGCCACCACTACCGGGCGGGTGTCCGCGTCTTGCAGCAGTTCCTGTAGGTGGCGGTGGCCTCTGGGGCGGGTGCGCCGGAACGGCTCCAGTAGGTAAGCAAGGTGTTCCGCCAAGCCCTTGTATTGCGCCAGGTTCTTCTCGCCTGCGGTCAGCTCGCGCAGCAGCCAGGGGCGGCGGCGCTGGGCTTGGCGGTACCAGCGCGTGCGGCGGCCGGGGGTGCGGCGCAGCAGCGCCAGCAGGTGGCGGCGGGCCGGCTTGAGGGCGGGGTACTGCTTCTTGTAGCTCATGCGGTGGGGAGGGTAATGGGTTTGCCGTGGGGGTGCCAGTTGTCGAAGTCGCTGGGTCCGTCGGTGCGGAAAGGCACGGAGCCCTGGGTAGCGGGGGCCGGGTTGTTGGTGCCGTGCTGGCGGTAGTTCTGAATAGCTTTCACGTCGAGTGGGGCGTGGCCGAGCTTGGGGTCGAGGTAGCGCGAAGTGCCGCGCTCGTAGCTCAGGCGCACGCCTTCCTTGGGCGTTTTCATGCCCACGAGGCCTTCCTGCTTGATTTTGCGGGCGTAGAAGTCCACCGCCGTGTTGGTGGGGTCGTCGTCGGCGTAGGGCCGGTGCACCACGAGGAAGTTATCAACCTTGTTGGCCCACATGCGGCCGCCGCTCACGCTGTATTGGTCGGGTACTTTCAGGTTCATGTCCTTGTCCTTGGTGCGAGCATCCCCCGAGGGGTGGGCGCACACCACCACGCACTGGTGCTCGTCCTCGGCGAAATCGAGCACGTCGTTGAGCTGGCTTTTCAGCATCTCGTCTTCCCGGCCGCCGTACTCCTTGAGGTTGGTCGAAAGGGCGTTCCAGGGGTCGATGAGGCAGCCGTTGACCTTATGGGTTTTGACCGCGTGCTGGAGTACGGGCAGCAACTCGCCCAGCGAGCCCGCTCGGCGGGGGTTGATGAGGTGGAAGCGTTCCAGTATCCAGCCGGCGGCGTCTTCGTACTGGCCGAAGCTCATGCGGGCCGGGCCGGCTTTCGGGTTGGTGGTGCGGCCGACGTAGCTCTGCACCAGCTTGTTGAGGGCGCGGCGGGCGGGCATGTTTTCGGGCACGTAGAGCGCCCACTTCCACTGGTCGTACACGCTCTTGGTGAGCATGAGCTGGAGCATCAATTCGCTCTTGCCGTGGCCGGGCCAGCCCGTGACGAGCGTTACCTCGTCGGGCAGCCACGACCAGTGCGGGGCGATGGTGGGGAAGTGCGTGGGCAGGCCGTTGGGGTCTTCGTTGAACCACGCGTCTTTCATCTCGGCCCAGGCGGCCGTGGCCGTCAGCAGCGCGTCGGCGGGGTGGGGGCGCTCGGGAGCGGTGGGGGCCGCCCGGTGCGCCGCCTGCGTGGTGAAGCGGTGCAGGTTAGGCGGCATGGGCGGGCGGCGGTAAGTAACGGGTGGACACGGCGGCCAGCTGCTGGCGCACGTCGAGCGGGCAGTCGAGGCGGGCCAGGCTGTACTCGAAGGCGGGGAGCTGGCGCAGGCGGGCTACCAGGGGCGAAAGCGGAGCCTCGGTGGGGCGGCGCAGGCGGTCAAGCAGGTTCAGGGCGATGCTCTGCCAGTCGATGAGCAGGGCCTGCTCTAGCGAGTGGGGCTTGGCGGCGTCGTAGGCGTAGTGCAGCTGGCGGTTGAGGGCCGTGACGTTGGCCTGGGTGGCCGTGTGGCGCTGTTCTACCTGCACCGAGTAGGCGGCCACGGCATCAAGGGCGGCGCGAATCAGTTGCAGGTGACGGAACTGGTATTCCGAAAGCTCGGGGCGGCCCTGGGTCTTTTCGCAGTAGAGGAAAAGCGGCAGCAGGGCCTGCTCCAGGTCGTGGCCGGCTTGCTCGGTGGCCTGCTCCACGTCGGAGAGGTCCACGGCCGGCAGTAGCAAAGGCAGGGGCGTGACAGGCATGAGGATGAGAAGATTAGGCGGCGTGGGCGTGCGTGTCGGCTGGCTGGGCGGCGTTGGCCTGGGCCTGCTCGGCGAGGTATTGCTGGTACTCGGGGCTTTGGCGGGCCTGGGCCAGGCCATCGGCGGCCGACTGGCTGTAGCCGAATAGCTCGTCGGGGTTGAAGCTGGTGGGCGGGGTGAGGGCGAGGGCAGTAGGGGCCGGGGTGCGGTCAGCAGGCGTTTCCTCATCCTGCCAGCACTTGCCGTTGAGGTAAGTCAGCGGGTTTTTGCGGTAGCGCTTCTCAGGGGTGGCGGCGACGTAGCCCGGCACATGGGTCAGGGCGGCGTGGCGCTCGGTTGGGGTGAGGGAGTGCCAGCGCTGTTCGCACTTGTGCTTGTCCTCCTTCTTGCCGTAAGCCTGCCAGAAGTTAGCAAAGGCTATTTCCGACTCCGTCAGTTTTGCGTCGGCCTCGGGCTGGGTTTCGGGAGAGAGTATTTTTTTCTTTTTACTAGAAGTACTATCTCTCCCGTTGTCTGGAGTAATTGCGCCCGAAAGGCTGGAGACTTCTTGCCCATAAGGCTGAAGTGTTTGTGCCCGTAAGGGTGGAATATTTACAGCCTTTTCGAGGTAAAGCAGCGTGTAAGTGCTCAAATCGCGCCGGTGCTTGCCACTCTGAAAACCCACGAGCCCCGCCTGTTGGAGGCGATTACGGGCACTGATAAGCGTCTTCTCCGAGATACCCAGCACTCCGCAGAGGTATCCGTTGGCGTGCTTGAAGGGATTCTTCCATTCGAGCATGAAGCAGGTATCCACCAAATGGACATACACTGCTATCTCGCTCGGCTGAAATGAATGCTCCCGCTGGCACTGCCAGAAGTGGCGCATCATGGCCGTATAGGTTTCGTGTTGATTCATGGCGCAGGAGCCAGCCTAGCAGGCCAGGCGTAAAGGCTCGCGGAACAAGTCGCCGCTATCTACCCGCAGCAGGGCGGCGTACACGTCGGCCGCCGGGGCCAGGTGCGCGTGGCGGGTGCCCCACTCGCGCAGGCTGGTCAGGCCCCGGCGCAGGCGGGCTTTGAACTGGCTTTCGGCAATGCCGAGCTTCGCGGCGGCCGTGGCCTCGGGCAGGCCCTGGTAGTAGTGCATCAGCACGCAGGCGCGGGCACTGGCGTCGAGGCCCAGCACGGCGTGCGTCACGGCGGCCACCACGGCCCCGGCCTGCTGCTCGTCTTCCTGGCGCACGGGTAGCTCGTCGGCAGGCGCCGCCAGCGTGGTTGACAGCAGCAGGAACGGGTCTTCGTCCTGGCCCGGTTGGGTAATCCAGTCCTTCTTGCGGTTGTAGCTCGCCGTAAAGCAGTGCCAGCAGATGGTCAAGGCCCACGAGGTGACGGTACCAACAGGCGCAAACTTGTGCGCCCGTAGTTCCGTCAGGATAACCGCCAGTGCCTCCTGCACCAGGTCCTCCCGGCGCTGGGCGTCTTGCAGGCCCTTGCTCCTGAGAAAATACACGAGGCGCGGGCGCAGCTCGGCCAGCACCGGGCCCAGCGGGGCCTCGTTGCCCGTGTCGTAGTAGGTGCGCACCGCCTCCCGGTGGCGCGCATCCTGTTGTTGGCGCGGCGTCATTAGGCGAGGCGTAGCCGATTCTCGGCGCGGGTTTGGTAGTTGTAGATTTCCTCGAACATGGCCAGGTACTGCTTGTGGCTGGCGCACGGGACCAGGGTGCGGGGCTGCTTGAGAATCTTTTCCATGAACACCTTGGCGTCGAAGCCTTCCACGTTGGCTACGCAGTGATACACGGCAGCCACGAAGCCCGTGTGCATGGCCTGCTTGAAGGGGGTCTCGGCCGCTACCCGCTCCACCAGCACCGCCGCCTGCTCGCCTTTGTAGGCCGCATCGCTGGCCTTCCAGGTGCCGGCCCGAAACTCGGCTGCCCGGTTGTTAGTCGAGCCGCCCAGCATCATCTTGGCGTTGCTGAAGCTCAGCGTGGGGTGGCGCTGCCAGAACTTGGTCAGGGCCACGTAGTCGGTGCGGCCCTTCACCGTCCAGTAGTGCAGGTAGTCGGGGCCCTGCCAGTTCTTCTGGGCCACGTTCAGGGTCGTGATGTCGGCCTCGCTCAGCTGCTGGCCAATCTTGTAGTACACGGGCAAACCCAACTCGCGGGCGGCGGCCAGGCGGTGCTGCCCGTCGATGATGCCCATGTCGGCCGTCACGTCGAGCGGCTTCACGTGCAGCAGGTTGCTCTGCTCTATCATGCCCACCAGCTTGCGCACGTGCTTCATGTCTACTACCCGGTTCTCGGGCAGCAGGTGAAACAGGTCGTAGTTGGTGGTCTGGTACACCGTGCCGTCGAGGGCCACGGGGGCGGCCACGAGGTCGGGGGTGGTGGTGAAATGGTCTACTTGCTGGGCCAGGTCGGCCAGCGAAGTCGTTGGCGAAGCGAGCGTTAGGGCGGTATTCATTGCTAAGTGAAGATTAGATGAAGAAGAAATGAACGGCAGTACTTACCTTTGCGCCCACTAGGCGCTGTTTGTGTGGAAGCGTTTGGTTGGATTGGAAGCCGGTCGGGATGACAGCCCCCGACCGGCTTTTTCGTGGGCTAGGCCGCCCGCCGCAGCGGGCTGGCGGTCGGCAGCGTGGCGTAGAAGTCGCGCACGGCCTGCTCGCAGACCGAGTAGCGGTTGCCCAGGTACTGGTGGGCGATGCGGCCCGAGCTGACCAGCTCGCGGGCCATGTCGTCGCCGCAGCCCAGGCGCATCTTGAGGCGGTCGTCGTAGCCCCGGCCGGCGGTGGGCTCGGCCCCGAGGTGGTAGGTGCGGGCCAGGCGGTCGTGGTCTACCTCGGCGGCGGCGCGGGCCGCTTCCTGCCGGGCGGCTATCTCCTGCACGATGGCGCGCTGGGCGGGCTCCGACAGGATGAGGTTCACGGCACCATCCTCAAATTCCAGCGTGCCGGTGAGCGTGCGTTTCATGGGGGAGTGCGTAGGGCGTGGGAGAAGTGAAAAGGCAGTAGGCAGCTTAGGCGGCCCGGCGCAGCTCGCGCTGGCGCTCGGGGTACATGGCAATCACGAGGCCCTCGCGGCGGCGCTCCAGGGCCAATTCGTGGGCGTGGTCGGTGAGGTCGATTTCCGAGAAGTAGAGCTGGATGCTGCCCAGCCACCGCTCGCGCTGGTTCGGCTCGGGGAAGCGGGCGGCTTCGCGGCCGGCGTAGGTGGTGGCGTACTCGGGGCAGAGCGGCACGTAGGCGCGCAGGGCGTAGGGCTGGCCCTGGGCATCGAGGCAGAGGCAGTAGCCCAGCACCGGCAGCACCGTGCCCTTGGGGCGGCCCGCTACCGGGGCCTTGAGGTGCAGCAGGTCGCCTTCGAGCAGGCCCTCGGTGAGCGGGATGGGTTTCTCGCCCTTGAGGGCCGAAGGCAACGGGGGCAGCAAGGGTTTTTCCATAGCTGTAGCGGTGAAAGAGAGGTAGTCAGGTGTGAGAGAAAGGGTAGGGGAGTGACTTAGGCGGCCTGCGCCACGGCGGCGGGTACCTTGTCGGGGTTGGCAGCGGCCCAGGCGGCAAAGCCGGTGGGGTTGGTTTCCTCGGCCAGCTTGAGCACGGCCGGCCAGTACTTGGAACGGCTGCGCTCGCGGAGCACAATTTGCGAGAGGTCGGGCATCGAGGTGCAGCCGGTGCGGTCAGCCAGGATGCCCAAAAAGCCCTCGGGCATCAGATTTCGGATGCCGGGGGGTGGCGGGTTGTTTTTCATTTGCTTACCTTGTGGTGTTGATGATTATGATGACAAAGCTACTAGATATTTCTAGCTGCTTGCAAGAAAAATCAAGTGAACGCCACAAGAAAAATCGTAGAAAAAACGCAACAGCCTGTCCATGAACGATTAAATTTTTTAATCGAGCGGCTTGCTAGTGGCATTCAGGCCCGCTTTGCTGAACGTGTTGGAGTGCCGACCGGCACTATCGGCGACATCTTAGGCAAGAAGAAGTCTAAGCCTGGTTTTGAGCTTACTGGAAAAATCTTGCAGGCGTATCCAGAAGTGAGTGAGCGTTGGCTTATTACAGGTGAGGGGGAGATGCTGAAATCAGATTTTTCTACTGAGCATCAAGAAATTTCTTCGTATCCTCCTGGCCAGAGGAATACCCACGCTGTAGGTTTACTCTCTGATATTCCGGTAATAGAACTGCGTCGCGTCAGCTTCAAAGCACGCGCCAGCTTCAACTACGCACAGCTTCAGCGCGTCAAGGAAAGCGACATCTTCGACACGGTACTGTTCCGCCTGCCTCCTGGCCGCACTGAAGAAGATTATAAGGATGCTCTTGTATTCGACATCGAGGGGGACAGTATGGAGCCGAGTCTCCGCGATGGCCAGCAAGTAATCGCTTGGCCCATACCAGATAGTAAGTGGGAGTACCTGCACAACACCATCTGCGTCGTGGACTACGACGAGACGGTAACGGTTAAGGCAGTACTAAAAAACGACCTTAATAATACTGATGGTCTGACGTTGCACGCTACTGGTGGGCTGGGAGGCTCCTTCACCGTCGCACGTAAGGATATTCACTCCATCTGGGAAGTGAGGGAGTTCTATGGGGTGGTACCAGTGCGGTTACTTCCATAAGAATATGTAGTCACTTTCAAGCAGGTGCTTGGTAAGAATAAACTGAAAGCATTAGATGCTATTTATACTTCTTATGGGCTGTGCTGGCTAAGTATTAATAATGAAATGCTAATACTATCTTTTGAATATAAATATTAAATAATTATTATAATTGAACATTTACACTCTTCTCCTAATGGCTTCTAAGCCCACGAAAACATTCTTTAATCGACAAAAAGAAGGCTCTCAGAAGAAAGCCAATATTGTTTCCAACTACTTTTGGATTTGGTCGAAAACACTAGTTCGTAAACTGCGCCCTGGACAGTATCTGCAATTCTTTGATTTATATGCAGGGGCAGGCCGCTATGTAGATGGTAATGCCTCTACACCATTGCTCATATTGGAGAAAGTAGTCCGTGATGAACAATTACGGGAAAATGTCAAACTTATATTCAATGAAAAGAAGAAAGCTAATTATAAGGCCCTTCTTGAAGAGATAAATTCTTTCCCAGGCGTTGAAACATTGAAGTACACCCCAGTAATATACAACGAAGAGGTAGGTGGAGGAAATATTGAAAATATGTTGCTGGATAAGCAGCTAATGCCAACATTACTTTTTGCTGACCCTTTTGGGTATAAGGGTTTATCCACTGATTTATTTACGACCGTATTACGTCAATACGGTTGTGAAATAATATTTTTCTTTAATTACAGACGTATCAATGCGGCAATTTCTAATAAAGTATTTGAGCCGCACATGGAAATGCTATTTGGGCAAGAACGAGCTAAAAGACTTCGGGCAGAAGTAACTTTTAGAACTGAATATGATGCAGAGCTTGGAGAAACTATAACGGAACCTGTTTCACCTAAAGACCGCGAGCTTATTCTTGTTAGCGGGATGCGAAGCGCTTTCTCAGACGGCTTCTATCCGCAAAAAGTACATACTCAGGAATTTCAAGTTAAAACTCATACTGGAGGACGCACAAGCCATTACCTAATGTTTATCACTAAAAATGCCTTTGCATTTGGAAAGATGACAGAGGTAATGGCTAAGCAAAGTTCTCAGCATATTCAAGGGGTTGCATCACTTGGGTATAATCCTAAGCACGCTCAACTTGATATGTTTCTGTCTACACCCGAACGTGGTCCTTTAGATGAGTTAATGGATGAATTGGCAAAGTTCTACGCCGGTCAGTCTCTCGTTTTCGAGAAGCTTTTTCGTGAGCACCAACTTATCGCTAAACGCTTCACATTTGCAAATTATAGAGAGGCGCTGTTGCGCCTAGAAAAAAACGGAATAATTTCTGTATCGCGTGAAGAGGAGCGGCGAGTCATAAAAGATGTCTTGACACTTCCTGAGGATTGTGTTGTTACATTTGCTAAATAAATTAGTGAACAAATCTTCTATAGTCTTATGGCACAGTCAAGCATCGAGTGGACAGAACTCACTTGGAACCCAACTACAGGGTGCGATAAGCTCTCTGCCGGCTGTAAATTCTGCTACGCCGAAGTGATGACCAAGCGCCTCAAGGCGATGGGCCAAGAGAAGTATGCCGATGGTTTCAAAATCATCCGTACCCATGATGCAGAGCTTACCCGGCCTTTCACTTGGGGTGGGCGCAAAACGGTCTTCGTCAACTCTATGAGTGACTTATTTCACGTCAATGTGCCGTTGCCCTTCATCAAGAAGGTATTCGATACCATGAATAAGTGCCCCCAACACAAGTTTCAGGTACTTACTAAGCGCGCCGAACTACTGGAAGACTTCTCACCAGAACTGAACTGGACGGAAAATATTTGGATGGGCGTTTCTGTTGAGGACTACCGCGTTCGCGACCGCATCGACCACTTGCGCCGTTGCGGTGCCCAAACCAAATTTCTCTCCTTGGAGCCGCTGCTCGGGCCATTACCTGACATGGACTTAACAGGCATTCACTGGGTAATTGTAGGTGGCGAGTCTGGCCGTAAGCCCCGGCCAATGCAGGAGGAATGGGTAGAGGATATTCGCAAGCAGTGCGAAGCAGCTGGGGTAGCCTTCTTCTTCAAGCAGTGGGGCGGGCGGAACAAGAAGGCGGCTGGCCGTGAACTGAACGGACGCACTTACGACGAGATGCCGGTTGAGCCAAGTCAGCGCCAAGAGGTTGTGTTGGTGTAACTAACTGCCTGCGCTAACATAATAAAAAAAGCCCTGTATTAACAGGGCTTTTTTGTTGTTTACTTCGACCTGCTGTAGGCTACTAAGAAGCCCCACCAGGTTGGCGGGGCTTTGCAGGTAATGAGCTTTCATTCTTATTGCTTGGCTCTCTAGGCGGGTTTATTAGTGTTACGTGAAATAGTTGGGTAAGACTGAAAATATTAGACAATATATCTTTGAATGCAATAACGGTATAAAGTAGCATCATTAACAATGCGTATGCAAAGAAATAATTTACATAAGATAGTGTGTTAATTGCAAATGTATTATGCGAGCTTATTTTAATTATATTCAACATTGAAAAGCGACCTATTAATGCTAAAAGCAGCGTCGCTGATTGGACTAGAATAGTAAGCGCAAAAACACAGCTTACTTTTTGGAACACACTGATGCTGCTATTGCCAGGTTTGCTAGTCAAGCTTTTAAGTAAATTGCTATTGGCGAAGCTTATTAATATCGTATACCCACCCAGCAAAAAACCTAAAAGCGAGGGCATTACGGATACTGTAGCATCAATTATACTTGTTACTAACTTTTGAGAGTCTAGTTGAGCAAGTACAAAGCTCACTAGTAATATTGTGGCTATAACTATAGGCCAGATAAGACCTGCATAGAGTAGGTCTCTTGGGTAGAGATGCCACAGACCTTTTAACCCGGGCTCGTGCTGAGTTATCAGTGGGTTTTGGACATCATTCATCTTGAGGTGAGTTTGCAGGTCGTGGGTACATTTCTAATAATCTGTTACTTACATCGCTCAGTAGCTCACTTGGCTGGGCTGACACGATAGTCTCTTTGAGCGGAGCAGAAGTAGGCTCGATTTTTCTTTTGCGGCCCGAAGGGCCTTGTTCGGTAGCCTCCACTTCGCCATTATTACGTGCTAAATCTAGCGCTCCGGTCAGTACAGAACTCTTGCTTACATCTAATAGTTCACCCTTTTCTGCGGTTGCAATTATATGCCAACTACCTGAATTAGTGTCAATTAACTGTTGCTGAATTAAGGCTGCAAAGTCCCCTGACATATCGTTGTTAGCATATGTTAATTTTATGTCTAGACGAGATAGTGACTTAGACTCAACAATGCGTTGGTATTGCTGCTCAGAAGGTGCAATGTCTATGTCAATGTGCTGCTCCTTATCAATTGCTTGGCCGAAAGCCCGTTCAAAGAAAAGTGCCGCTTGTTTCGGAGTTAGTGTACCGACTCCTTTCTTAAGTGCCAAGCGGTGATTTGCTGGCACAAAAAAGAAAGGGGTCTGCTTGCTGTTAGCAGCCATACCAGCCGGTATTTCCACATCAGTTTCTTCAGCGTTAGGGTCTTCTAAGTCAAGCCAGCGCCCATTTTGAATAATTGTGTATCGGGTAATGTACCCGAATATTATTTCTCGCCCATTGACTCGCTCACGTATGCACCGCCATAAAATAGCTCCAAGGTCAGGGGCGATTTTTATCTTTTTACGCTGGTTACCCGTTTTAATGAACAGGTCTGCGTACTGTGTAGCTGTGCTTTCTTTGGCATCTGGCTGACGTAGCTTGATGTTTAGAATATTAAAGGTGGTACGCACCTTTGCCGACTTCTTAGCCATTACAATAATTGGTAAATTATTAATCTTTCGTTGCCTCTTCCGTGGGCAATTGAATAGAAGTCAGCCGCCAAGACAGCCCATCGCGGTGCATGGTCAGGGCCACCGTTTGCTTATGCGTTTCCTTATCAAGCAAGCGTAGGGTGTAGCGGTCGAGCGAGTTGTACGAGCCTTCTAAATCGGCCTTGCTGTCCAGCGGCTCACTAGCTGCTTCTTTGGCTGAAGCATCACTGTCTTTGTCGAAAGCAGCCGAGCGGTTGCCTTTAATGAGCGCTACTAGGTGGGTAGGGGTCACGGCCGCATCTACCATCGTCTCCACCATCTTGCCGGCGAACATCATGCCCAGGCCCGCAAAAGGGTTGTTTTTCATTTCGCTGTCATTGGCCAGCTTTTGCTGCATCATGGCCGTGAGCTGCTCTTTCAGGCTTTCTTTCACAGCCGGCACGTCCACCCTTTCGCGGATGCCTTCTACGTCACCGGCATCGGCGGCTACCTTAATATCGCGTAATGCGCGCTGCGGCCCGGTATAGAGCCAAAACCCGGCGGCCAGTACGGCCACAATGAACAGGAAGAGGTAAGTTTTTTTCATAGGTGTAGGGTAAGAGTGAATGGGGCACTAAACATAGTGAAAAACTTTGATAGATACGCCCGTAGCTTCGTAGCACCCCACCTACCCCCGCAGCTATGGCAACCTGGCAGTTCATTGAACTCGCAACCCACCCCGACACCATAATTAACGTGTCGCAGATTGTTTCTATTGAGAAAGTGGAGGTCGTAGTCTCAGACCAAAAGCGTAAAGCTTACGAGGTGGCAGGCTCACCAGCAGCCATAACCCATACCCTTAGCGTTTACTTGGTTGGAGGCAAGAACATAGAACTAGCGTTCGACTCAGAAGCGAGGTGTATCGCCACGCTAAAGATGATGCGAATGGCGCTGAAGCCGCTGCTGGTCAAGAAGCCTTCTTTGCCAGGCGATGAGCCATCGACACCCAAGAAGACTCGGCCATTTACGGTGCGTAGAAAGCCACGTAATCCCGACAACGGACCCAGCCAAGCAGAAGAACCACCTACCACCGGAGATGCATAGGGCAGCCCCCACGCAAACCCCGAACACCCCGCCAGTAGGGGCGCAGCCCCCACGCCGGCTCCAGCTATTGTGCGCGCCGCTGCGCCTCTTGCAGCCACTGCTTGGCCTCGTCGATGTCGCTAAACAGGTGCATCTGCAACTGCCCATCCAACCCCAGGGCCATCGACTGCGCCGAGCTGGCGGCCAGCGATTCCGAGCTCACGACGTTGGCGAAGTGCGTGAGGCCCCCGGCAATGGCGCGCGGGGCCCAGTTGGTTACAATCCACTCCACGGCGTGGTCCCAGGGGCCGATGACCTGGCGGTTGTCGTTGAGCAGGTAGGCGCACTTGTGCTCTGCCAGGGGCAGCAGGCAGGCATCCGCCCCCGCCACGATGCCCACATACGTCTGATAGCCTATCCAGTCGTTATGTACCCAGTGGTTGGCCGGGTCGTAGGCAATACGCAGATAAACTTTGCCGAAGCCATTGATAAGGTCGGTGGGCATGAGAAGAGTACATGGAAAAGGAGGTGCAAGCTACGCCGGAACCCTACTTGCACGGGGCTTTTGCCTTCATCGCCCGCCAGGCCCCGCCAGTAGGGGAGAAACCCCGCCCACCAGTGGGGCTTTTTTGCTACTAACACTACTAGCAGCCGGTGCTAACTTGCCGGCGTTATGGAGTACACCTTCCGCCAAGTCCTCTCGCGCCCCGACAAAGACGGCCGCTGCCGCATCGTGCTCGATGTGACGTGGGAGGGCCAGCGCCAGAAGGTGGCTACCGGCGTCAGCTGCCTGCCTGCCCACTTCCAGCCCACCGCCAAGCGCGTCGTCAGCCCCAAAGACCCGCACGCCGCCCTTTACAATGCCAAGCTGGCCGCGCTCGTCGATAAGGTCGAGAAGGCCCAGCTGCACGCCGCCGCCGCCGACGAGGCCTTTGTGCCACCTGTCAAACCCAAGCGCGCCAAGGTCGAAGCCCCCAAGCTCACCACGCCCGCCGACTTCCACGCCGCCTGGCTGGCCGAAAACCCCCACCAAGGCAAAAGCGGGGCCCGGCGCTACAAGCAAGTGGTGGCCCACCTCGAAGCCTACCGCGCCGACTGGCCCCTCACCACGCTTACCCGCAAGGAGTACCTCGACTACATAGCCCACGTCGCCGGCCTGGGCCTCGTGGACAGCACCACCATCAAGCACGTCAAGTTTCTGCGCGAATGCTTCCGCCTGGCCGGCCTGGCCGTGCCGAGCTGGCTCAAGATGCAGGTGCGCTACGGCCGCTCGCCCGCCCTGCAAGCCGCCGAGCTGCGCAAGCTCATCAGCCTGCCGCTCTTCGAGCAACCGGCGCTGGAGCAGGAGCGCGACATGTTTCTGCTGCAAACCTTGCTCATGCTGCGCGACTCGGACCTGCGCCAGCTGCGGCCGCACCATGTGAGCCCGCACGAGTTGCCCGGCGTAGGCAGCCAGTTGGTGCTCACCATTCACCAGGATAAAACGATAGGGGAGGTGCGCCTGCCGCTGCCGCCGCTGGCCGCTGCCATCTGGACTAAGTACGGCGGCCAACTACCCGTGAAAGCCCAGCAGCACCGCAATCGCTATACGAAGCTGCTGATGGAGCGCGCCGGCCTCACCCGAGGCTTTGTGCGAGTGCGTTTTGTGCATGGAGAACCAGTTGAGGAGGTATTTCCGCTCTGGCAGGTGGTCACCACGCACACGGCGCGCCACACAGGCGCCGACATGGTGATGCTGGGTTCCGGCGGCAATTCGGACTTAAAGGAAAAGGCGCTCGGGCACGCCGGCGTCTACGGCCACGACGCGCTGGAGCGCTACGGCCCGGCCTTGCTCACTGCCTGGAAAGTGGTACTGGGTGCAACTGAAATAAATGCACCCAAACCAGCCCCCCGCAAGCCCCGAAATAAACCCAGGCTGACGGGCGGCGGCATGCTGATAAGGCCCGTTAAAAGGGGCTAGCGTGGGGTTTTTGTAGGTTATCCTGGGTAAACCCTAGAGACCAAGTGGGCCCACCTGAACGCCTTGCAAGGTGCTGTTAATCAGCATTTTGCAAGGCGTTTTAC
>Ga0182232_1000149_pt1 | contig 21383 bp, 18 predicted proteins | sample G6R1MG_30_FD_155484 | JGI IMG/M metagenome (GOLD analysis project Ga0182232, IMG submission 155484) | Phyllosphere microbial comminities from miscanthus, Michigan, USA - G6R3_NF_07NOV2016_LD2 MG | ecosystem: Host-associated > Plants > Phyllosphere > Phylloplane/Leaf | place: USA: Michigan... | reverse complement strand
CTGCACGCCGACCAATCTCGCCGCGCTCGGCGTTCTCGCCTTCGGGTGGTTCGCCCTCGTCGGCTGGACCGGGGCCGGGCCGGACAGCTGGCAGGCACGAATCTGCGCCGACCTCGATCTGCAGCCGCGGGCCTGCGCGGTGATCCGGTCGGCCGGAGCCGCCTCGTGAGCGCCGCCCTCGGCGCCGTCATCGATGCCCGTTCCGGCCAGGCCGCGCGGCGCGAGCACATTCTCGACGCGGCGGAGGCCTGCTTCGTGCGCAACGGCTTCCACCGCACGACCATGCAGGACCTCGCCCGCGAGGCGGCCATGAGCCCGGGCAATTTCTACCGCTACTTCGAATCGAAGGAGGCGCTCATCCTCGGCTGGGCCGAGCGCGAGCGCGTGCGCGGCGCTTTGCTGGTCGAGAGCCTGGAACGGGCGGGCGACCGGCGCGCGGCGTTCCTCGGCGTCATCACCCAGTACTTCGCCGCCATCACCCGCGACGCGGCGGTGCTGCGCCTCGACATCTGGTCGGAGACGACCCGCAACCCGGCCATCGCCGCCATGACCGAGCGCGCCGAGGCCGAGGCGCGGGGGTGGTTCATCGACACCATCGCGGCGCTCTCGACGGCCCCGGATTGTGACCCGGCGGCGGTTTATGCCGTCCTCGATCCCCTGATGAAGGGCCTCGTGGTCGGCCGCGCCCTCGTGCCGGACTTCGACACACCGGCGGCCGTCGCCACCCTGCGCGCCACCATTGAGGCCGGCCTCGCCGGCCACCTCCCGAATCCGGAGCGACCCCGATGAATCCGCTCCGCGCCACCCTCCTGCTTCTGGCCCTGAGCGCCGCGACAACGGCCCGTGCCGAAGCGCCGGCCGCTACGGCGCCCCGGCTGCCCGCCGTCTCGGTGGTCGAGGCGCAGCGCCGCGAGATCGTCGAGACCGTGACGGTCACCGGCACCCTCGTGCCCCGCGACGAGATTCTGGTGGCGCCCGAGCTCGACGGGCCCCGCATCACCGAGGTTCTGGTCGAGGAAGGCATGCGGGTCGCGCGCGGTCAGGTTCTGGCGCGCCTGTCGCGCGACCTCATCGACCGCCAGATCGCCCAGCAGACGGCCCTCGTCGACAAGGCGGCGGCGGTGGTGCCCCAGGCCGAGAGCAGCATCGAGCAGGCGGCCGCGGCCGAGACGGAGGCACGTCTCGCCTTCGACCGATCGCGCCAGCTGCTCCAGACCGGCAACGCCACGGCGGCGATCCTCGAAAACCGCACCTCCATGCTGCGTCAGGCCGAGGGCAAGCTCGCCTTCGCCCGCAACGGCCTCGTCATCGCGAAAGCCGAACTCGCGCAGGCGCGGGCCGTGCGCGACGAACTCGACCTGCGCCTCGCCCGGACGGAGATCCGCGCGCCCGAAGCCGGCATCGTCAGTCGCCGCATGGCCCGCGTGGGCATGATGGCCTCGGGGAGCGCCGAGCCCCTGTTCCGCCTCATCGCGCGGGGCGAGATCGAACTCGAGGGCGAGGTCATCGAGACGAAGCTGCCGCGCCTGCGCGAGGGCAAGCCTGCCTGGATCGTTCTCGGCGACGGGGCGCGGGTGCAGGGCCAGGTCCGAGCCATCTACCCGGAGGTCGACAAAGCGAGCCGCCTCGGCAAGGTGCGGGTGCGCCTCGATCCCGATCCGCGCCTGCGCATCGGCACCTTCGCGCGGGGCGCCGTCGAGCTCGCCCGCACCCGCGACATCACCGTGCCCCAGGCCTCCGTCCTCTACGGCGCCGATCGGCGCAGCACGGTCCTGGTGGTCTCGGGCGACCGGGTCGAGGCCCGCGTGGTTCGCACGGGGCTCTCAGACGACGACGACATCGAGATCCGTGAAGGACTGAGCGAAGGCGAGCAGGTGGTGGCCCGGGCCGGCTCGTTCCTGCGCGATGGCGACCGGGTTCGTCCCGTGCCGATGGCGCCTCCGGCCGCCATGGCGGGTGCAACGCCCCTCGCCACGGCCGAGGCGAGCGTTCCGTAGCGTCCGACGCGACCGTCGCACCGCCAGAGAGCACCGAACCATGCGCCTGAACGTTTCGGCCTACGCCATCCGCAGGCCCATGGGGCCGCTGGTCCTGTTCCTCGTCCTCGTGGTGCTGGGGCTCGTGAGCTTTCGGGGCCTCGCGGTCACGCGCATGCCCAATATCGACGTGCCCATCGTCTCCGTGGCGATCACCCAGGCCGGCGCCGCCCCCTCCGAATTGCAGACCCAGGTGACGAAGTGGGTGGAGGATTCCATCGCCGGGGTGCGCGGGGTCAAGCATGTCACGTCCGCCATCACCGAGGGCTCGTCCGTCACCACCGTCGAGTTTCGCCTCGAGGTGAACACCGACCGGGCCGTGAACGACGTCAAGGACGCGGTCTCGAAGATCCGCATCAACCTGCCCCGCACCATCGACGAGCCGGTGATCAGCCGCGTCGAGATCGCCGGCCTGCCCATCCTCGTCTACGGCGTGACCAGTCCGGCGATGACGCCGGCCGAACTGTCCTGGCTGGTGGAGGATAAGATCGCCCGCACCCTGCAAGGAGTGAAGGGCGTCGGCGGCGTCGAGCGTGTCGGCGGCGTTGCCCGCGAGCTGAGAGTGGTGCTTCAGCCCGACCGGCTCCTGGCGCTCGGTATCACGGCGGCGGATGTGAACCGGCAGTTGCGCGTCACCTCCGCCGACATGGCGGGCGGGCGTGGCGAGGTCGGCGGCCGCGAGCAGTCGATCCGGACGCTGGCCGCCTCGCGCACGGTGCGCGACCTCAAGGCCACCTCCATCGTGCTCCCGGGTGGGCGCAAGGTGCGGCTCGACGACCTCGCGTCGGTCGAAGATTCCATCGAGGAGCCGCGCACCTTCGCGCGCTTCAACGGCAATCCGGTGGTGGCCTTCACGGTCTCGCGCGGCGCGGGCGCCAGCGACGCGGAGGTCGCGGCCGGCGTCGACCGGAAGATCGCGGAGTTCCAGGCCACCTATCCCGACCTCAACTTCGAGAAGATCGACTCGTCGGTCTCGGCCACCCTCGGCTCCTACGATTCGGCCATGCACACCCTCATCGAGGGCGCGGTGCTCGCCGTCATCGTTGTGCTGCTGTTCCTGCGCGACTGGCGGGCGACGGTCATCGCGGCGGTGGCCCTGCCGCTGTCGGTGTTCCCGACCTTCTGGGCCATGGACGCCATGGGGTTCACCCTCAACGGCATCTCGCTGCTGGCCATCACCCTGGTGACCGGCATCCTCGTCGACGACGCCATCGTGGAGATCGAGAACATCGTCCGGCACATGCGGATGGGCAAATCGCCCTACCGCGCGGCACTCGAGGGCGCCGACGAGATCGGCCTCGCGGTCATCGCCATCACCGCCACCCTCATCGCGGTGTTCGCCCCCGTCTCGTTCATGGGCGGCATTGCCGGGCGCTACTTCATGCAGTTCGGCCTCACCATCGCGGTGTCGGTGTTCATGTCGCTGCTGGTGGCCCGCCTCATCACCCCGATGCTCGCCGCCTACTTCCTGCGCGACCATGGCCACGCCGAGGCCCGCGACGGTTGGGTGATGCGCACCTATGGGCGCCTCGTCGGGTGGTCCGTGCGCCACCGGGTCATCACTCTCATGGCGGGTCTCGCCCTGTTCGCTGCGTCCCTCGCCTCGACGGGACTGCTGCCGTCGGGCTTCCTGCCGAAGCAGGACATGGCCCGGACCCTCTTCATGGTCGAACTCGCGCCGGGCGCGCGGCTCGCCGACACCATCGCCACCACCGACCGCGTGGCGGCGCGCATCCGCGCCCTGCCGGAAGTCACCTCGGTCTTCGTCGATGGCGGCCGGCAGGCGGGGGGCAAGAAGGAGACCCGGCTCGCCACCCTCACGGTCAACCTGACGCCGAAGAACCGGCGGGCGAAGAAGCAGGCCGCCCTGGAAACGGAGATCTCGGCCCTGCTCGCCGACGAGCCGGACATCCGCGCCTGGACCTTACGGGATTCAGGCCAGCGCGACCTCGCCCTCGTGGTCGGCGGCCCGGACACGGACGTGGTGACGGAGATCGCCGCCCGCCTCCAGCGCGACATGGCGACGATCCCCCACCTCGTCTCGGTGATGTCGACGGCGCCGCTGAACCGCACGGAGGTGCGCATCCGCCCCAAGGAGGGCGCAGCCGCCGATCTCGGTGTCTCCACCGACGCCATCGCCGAGACCGTGCGGGTCGGCACCATCGGCGACATCGGGCTGAATCTCGCCAAGTTCAATGCCGCCGACCGGCAGGTGCCGATCCGCGTGCAATTGCCGGAAAGCGCCCGCGGCACCGTTGCGCGCCTCGAAACCCTGAAGGTGCCGGCCAAGAACGGCACCGCCGTGCCGCTCGGTGCCGTCGCCGACATCGAACTCGGCCAGGGGCCGGGCGCCATCGACCGCTACGACCGGGTGGTCCGCGTCGCCGTCGAGGCCAATCTGGAGGGCTCGGACGCGCTGGGCACCCTCATCGCCCAGGCCCTCGACACCCCGACGGCGAAGAGCCTGCCGCCCGGCGTCACCATCCGGCAGACCGGCGACGCCGAGATCATGGGCGAGGTGTTTTCCGGCTTCCTCATGGCCATGGGCGCCGGGATCATGATGGTCTACGCCGTGCTGGCGCTGCTGTTCGGCTCGTTTCTGCAGCCGCTGACCATCCTGTTCTCCCTGCCGCTCTCCATCGGCGGGGCGATCCTCGGCCTGCTCATCCTCAACATGCCGATCTCGATGCCGGTGGTGATCGGCATCCTCATGCTCATGGGGCTGGTGACGAAGAACGCCATCATGCTCGTCGATTTCGCCGTGGAGGAGATGGCCAAGGGCGTCGACCGGGTCACCGCCATCGTCGAGGCCGGGCGAAAGCGCGCGCGGCCCATCGTGATGACGACGCTCGCCATGGCGGCCGGCATGGTGCCGTCGGCCCTGGCCCTCAGCGTCGGCGGCGAGTTCCGCGCCCCCATGGCGGTGGCGGTGATCTCGGGCCTCATCGTCTCGACCCTACTGTCCCTCGTGTTCGTCCCGGCGGTGTTCCTCCTCGTCGACAGTCTGGAGCGCGTCCTCGGGCGACTCCTCGGCCGTCTCGTCGGCGCCCGCGACGAGGCACCGGACGCAGCCGTGTCCCATGGGGCCTGAGTGTCTCTCACGAAACTTCCGCTGCGCTGTCGTGCTCTGATCGAGAACCTGCGTCGATCGGGAGTTTCGTGAGGCACTTTGAAACGGCGTCCCGTCGGTTCGGATCGCAGGGACGAAAGAAAATCACCGGTCGCCGCGGGGCGTCCGGCTCGGGTCGTCGGCGGGGTCGATGTAGTTGAGCCCGAACGGGCCGGTGCCGTTGACCTGCAATTCCACCGGCTCGCCCGTCGTCCAGAGGGCGTGCGGCATGTCCGCCGGCAGATAGACGAAACCGCCGGCCCGCAGGGTCTGGCCGGCGGACCGGTCGAGGGTCTTGCCATGCTGATGGACGATCGCGCCGGACAGGATGGTGAGCGTCTCGGCCTGCGCGTGGGTGTGGGGGGCGATCACCGTATCGGCGGGGACCTTGATGCGCAGGACGAAGGGGCCGGGCTTCGACGGGTCGCCCGCCACCATGCTGAGCTGCGTCCCCCTCGGCAGGTTCGCCGGGCCCGGGCCGTAGACAACGCTGGCGCCGTCGGGAAACGCGATCATGCCGTGCGCGCCGTGGTCGGTCTCCCCCGCGAGACTCGGCCCCGCCAGGGATACGGCCAGAAGGCCGGCGACGGTTCGTGAAAGTGAGGTCATGGCGCGGTCCCAGGGTTGAGGCCCGAGGACATCCCGTCGTCCCCGGCCGAAATGGCCCGAGCAATGTCGAGTGCGGACGCGCGGGCGGCAAGGGGTCGTGATAAGGGGGCCGTCCGCCGGGCGATCCGCCGGCGAGGGGCGAGCCCCCATCGCCACCGCTCGCATCCACGGGAGCCGGAGTTGCGCATGACGTCCTGGGTGTTCTGGGCCCTCCTCTCGGCGGGGTTCGCCGCCCTGACGGCGATCTTCGGCAAGGTGGGGGTCGAGGCGATCGAATCCGACGTCGCCACCTTCCTGCGCACCGCCGTGGTCCTTTGTGTCCTCGGGGCGATCCTCCTCGGCACCGGCGAGTGGCAGCCCCTCGGGTCGATCTCGCGCCGGACCTACCTGTTCCTCGGGCTTTCCGGCCTCGCCACCGGGGCGTCGTGGCTCTGCTACTTCCGCGCCCTGAAGCTCGGCGACGCGGCGCGCGTCGCGCCCATCGACAAGCTCAGCGTCGTGCTGGTGGCGGTGTTCGGCGTGGCCTTCCTGGGCGAACGGTTGTCCACGCCGAACTGGCTCGGCGTCGGCCTCATCGCGGCCGGCGCCGTGCTGGTCGCCTACCGGGGGTGAGGCCGAGCGTTCCGATCCTCAGTTCTCCAGGGGCTTGCACCGGCCCGGCTCGGTCTTCGAGAAGGTCTCGCCTTCCTTGAACGGGTGATAGTTTTTCGCCTGCTCGGGCGAGAGCCAAGCCGCGTCCTTGACCGGACCGGTGTAGAGATGGCGCACCCAGGCGATGATCTGCAGGATCTCGTCCGGGTTCACGTCTTCGTTGTGCGGTCCCATCATGCCGTTGGCGCCACCCCAGATCGTGGAGAACAGGCCGACATCGCTCGTGTTGAGGGGATAGGTCCAGTAATTGTCGTTCAGACCCGGCCCGACCTTACCCTCGGCCAGATGACCGTGACAGCCAGAGCATGAGGTGAGAAACAGGCTCTCGCCGTTGCGGAGACAGGACCGGTCGTCGATGTAGATGTTCTTCCCGGTCTTGAGGAACGTCTTCACCGCCTCCGTGTCGCGGCCGCCGGGCTTGCCGTCCGCAAGGGTCATGGCTTCGCCCGTGATGGTGTTGCGCAGCACGATATCCGTTTGCGCGTCACCGGCTGGCTGCGCCAGGGCAGCCCCAAGTCCGAGGGCCACGCCCCCCAGAACGGCCACACACGTTCTCACGACTGTCTTCATTCGCTCGCAAGCCCTGCTTAGGTAAATCTTATGATTACCCTTCGAGCCAATCTATAGCCGCGCGATGGATTAAGATCATCGGGAAAACGTGTTGCGGGACTTGCTTAAATACCCCGACTTCCACTGTTGAACATTGCAATCCCCTCACGCCCGCCAATCCGGGAGCGCCTCCGGCGGTTCCTCGAACCAGGACGGCACCGGCAGGTTGCGCTCGCGCAGGAAGGCGGGATTGAACAGCTTCGAGGCGTAGCGGGCGGCGCCGTCGCACAGGATCGTCACGACCGTGTGGCCGGGGCCGAGGTCCCGCGCGAGGCGGACCGCACCCGCGACGTTGATCCCCGACGAACCGCCGAGACTGAGGCCCTCCTCCCGCATCAGTCCGAACACGTGCCCGAGGGCCTCCGTGTCGGGAATTCGGTAGGAGCGGTCGGGCCGGAACCCCTCGAGGTTGCGCGTCACCCGGCCCTGGCCGATGCCTTCCGTGATCGACGAGCCCTCGGCCTTCAGGGCACCGTCCGTGTAATAGGCGTGGAGCGCCGATCCCTCGGGATCGGCCAGCGCAATCCGCACGCCGGGCTTCAGGGCGCGCAGGGCCTGCGCCGTCCCGGCGAGTGTACCCCCGGTGCCGGCGGCGCAGACGAAGCCGTCGACGGCGCCACCCGTGGCCTCTAAGATCTCCGGCCCGGTGGTCTCCACATGGGCCTGCCGATTGGCGACGTTGTCGAACTGGTCGGCGAAGAAAGCGCCCGCCGGCTCCGTGGCGGCCAGGGCCTCGGCGAGGCGGCGCGCGGCGTGGACATAGTTGTTCGGGTTGGAAAACGGCACCGCCGGCACCTCGACGAGGCGGGCGCCCGCCAGCCGCAGGGTCTGCTTCTTCTCATCCGACTGGGTCTCGGGAATCACGATCACCGTGCGGTAGCCGCGCACGGCGGCCACGAGGGCGAGGCCGATGCCGGTGTTGCCGGCGGTGCCCTCGACGATGGTGCCGCCGGGCCGGATGAGCCCCCGCGCCTCGGCGTCGCGGACGATGGACAGGGCGGCACGGTCCTTTACCGACAGGCCGGGATTAAGGAACTCGGCCTTGCCCAGGATCGTGCAGCCGGTCTCCTCGGACGCGCGGGCCAGCCGGATCAGCGGCGTGCCGCCGATGGCCGACAGGATGGTGTCATGCGGTTTCATGGACGGCACGCTCATGCATCATCGAAGCTCCGGACGATCCCTTGCCGGGTCTCGGCCTTTCACGCACCGAATGCCAGCCCCGGATCCCAGTTTGGATGTCGGTCCCGCCGATCGACGGGGCGGGAGACGATCCTCCTCCCCCGCCCGGAGCGACACGAACGATCGTTTTGGGTGCCGGCGGACATCGCATCGCGGGCCCGCTTCGAGCCTTCGGCCGACCCCTCGATTCGACGAAACACCGTGGTCGGAGCGGTCCGTCTCGGCCGAGGATCGGCCTCTCTCGGGTGCGAGACTCAGGCGGCCTTCGCCCCGGCCGGCTCGACCTTGCGCAGGGCCCCGTCGAGGGCGATGTGGAGGGCGAAGGCCGCACCATCCTTCGTCGCGGGAATTTCGAAGTGCTTCGGTTTGCGCCGAACCTCGCCGCTCGGCGCGTAGCCCGCGTTCCGGGCCGCCGCGAGGGCGGCTTCGGGATCGGCCGGGGCCTGATCGGGCTTGGCGTGACCGGGCTTGGCCGGCCATTCGACGGCGCGGATGCTGCCGTCGCCGAGGGCGAGGCGGGTGACCTTGATCTCGGACGGCTTGCGTTCGCCGGTCACCGTCACGGTCTCCCCCGGCGTCAGGATCAGCCCTTCGATGCCCCTGGGGCCGAGATCGGCGAGGAACCGCCCGTGCGGTCCCTCGACGGCGAAGCGGTGGCCGAACACGGCCCAGATGGTGCCGGTGGCGGTATGGAGGTCGGTCATGTGGTGTCCTGTCGGGTTCGAGGAGAGCCCTTTCGGGTCGAGACCGTTCTATGAGCCGGCCCCGGACCGGGACTGAACGGGCCGGTTCAGCCCCGGTTTACGGTTTGGGGCCCGGCCCGCATCCGCCCTCCCCCACCTCGCGGTTTGCGGACGACCGTGGCTGTGCCATGTCTCAGCGAGGACAGCGGGCCGGGGAACATCGATCGTGGGCGTAGGACTTCTGGCACTTCTCGACGATGTCGCGGCGCTCGCCCGGGTGGCGGCGGCCTCCCTCGACGACGTGGCGGCCCAGGCCGGCAAGGCCGGCACCAAGGCGCTGGGCATCGTTATCGACGACGCCGCCGTAACCCCGCGCTACGTCGTGGGCTTTGCCGCCGCGCGCGAATTGCCCATCGTCTGGCGCATCGCCGTGGGCTCCCTGAAGAACAAGCTTCTGTTTCTCCTGCCCGGCGCGCTGCTCCTGAGCTACGCCGTGCCGTGGGTGATCACGCCGCTCCTCATGCTCGGCGGCCTCTACCTCTGCTATGAGGGTGCGGAGAAGATCCTCCACGCCGTCATGCCGGCACCCGCCCACGCCGAAACCGAGACGGCCGCCCCTTCCCAGGACGCCAAGGTGCTGGAGGACCAGCGCGTGCGCGGCGCGATCCAGACGGATTTCATCCTCTCGGCCGAGGTGATGGCCCTGACGCTCGCCTCCCTGACCACGGACTCGACGGTGACGCGGGCGGCGATCCTCGCCGTCGTGGGTATCGGCGTGACGCTCCTCGTCTACGGCGTCGTCGCCCTGATCGTGAAGGCGGACGATGCCGGCGTGGCGCTCGCCGCCAACGATCGCCCGGCTTCCACCCTTCTCGGCCTGCGCGCCGGTTCCCCGGGAGCCGCCGCCACGGGCGCGGACCGCGCCCTGCGTCCGGCGACGCAGGGTCTCGGCCGCGCCCTCGTGGTCGGCATGCCGTACTTCCTCAGCGGCCTCGCGATCCTCGGTACCGCCGCGATGCTGTGGGTCGGCGGCGGCATTCTCCTGCACGGTCTCGAGCATTTCGGCGTCACCGCCCCGGCCCACCTCGTTCACGAGGCCGCGAAGGCGGCGGCCGCCGCCGTCCCGAGCCTGGCGGGCGCCGCCGAATGGCTCGCCACCGCAATCCTGTCGGGCCTCGGCGGTCTCGTGGTCGGCGGCCTGACGATTCCGGTCGTGCAGTTCGTCCTGGCGCCCGCCACACGGCGGATTCGCGCCCTGTTCGGCCCGAGCGAACCGGCAGCGGCCCGGCGCTGATGGTGGCCGGCGTCCGGCACGAACGCCACCGATACGAGGTAGATCGCCTCGCCTGAGGTGAAGGTCCGGCTTTATGCTGTGCTGGCAAGGCTCGACCGCAATCACCGCAATCCAAGCCAATCGACGAAACGCCAATTACGGCGTGGGTACTCAGGAAACACAACGACGCGTTTCACAGCTTCTTAACATATGGCAGTTCACGGTATGCCATGCTCACCGTGCCTATGAAAAAGCAGTGTTTGTCCGATGATCGCGGCTCGGTTGCCGTCGAGTTCGCGATTATTTCACTCACTGCTGTCATAACGATCGTGTTCATCCTCACCGCGAGTATGGTCCTATATCTCAACCAGACGCTCGACAACGCGACGGCTCAAGTCTCACGACAGATCATGACCGGCTCAGCCCAGGCTGCCTCCATCAACAGTTCTGCGTTTCGCGTTGATTTGTGTAAGCTTCTACCCAGAACGATCGATTGTAGCCTCCTCGTCATCAACCTGTATGTCGTTCCGAAGTCGGCCGGCCCGTCCGGCTTCTACAACGTCGTGAATGCCGACCTCTCGGGCTTGAGCTTGCCGGATCTCTCCAATGGTGGCACGGGACAATTCACCCTCGGGGCGCGAGGCGAGTACCAGTATCTGCAGGTGATCTATCCGATCACATTCCCGCCCGCCCTGATCCTGAAATGGCTCAGCGGTGGCGCGACCTACAAAGGGGCGCCGGCCTTTCTCGCCATCTCCACGGCGGCGTTCCGGAACGAACTGTTCTGACGATGCGCCAAAAAGCTACCCTCGGGCAACGCTTCCTCGGCGACCGAAGCGCGGTTTCCGCGGTTGAATTCGCGGTGATTCTGCCCGTCCTCATGCTTCTCACGGCCGCCGGCCTGCAACTGGTCACGTATCTCAACGCGATCCGGAAGGTCGACCTCATCGCGAACTCGATCAGTCAGATCATCTCGCAGGCGAGCCCCCCGCAAGGCTCGACCGTCGCAACGGTCAACAGCCTTGATCTGCACTTCACCTACGACGCCTCGATGGTGCTGTTTCCCTATGTGTTGCAGGACGCCAAGCGACGGGGCATCTCTTGGTACCAAGCCATCTCCATCAATTTCGCCAGTATCGCCTTCATCGCGAAGGTTCCGGCTTGCGGGTCTAATGCCGACCCCAGCGAATGCTACGTCGCCACCGTCGCCTGGACGAGCATGGGGACCGCCGGAGACAACTACAGGCGCTGCGTGACTCCACAGCTTGCTGCCGCCGACAGTGCGACTCCGAACCGAGTGAGTCTACCGCGGTCCGTCTTCGGTCCCGGTTCCATCATCGCCGTCGATGTCGTGTTCATGTTCACGCCGACTTTCGGCGCCGGGTTCATCGATCCGATTCGCATCGCGCGGTCGGTCTACCTGCAACCGCGCTATGCCACCCTGATCAATTACGACACAACGAACGACGATGGGATTGCTGTGAAATGTCCCGGCTATTGACGACGCTTTCAGCCCATGGAGCCGCCCTTCACGCATCACGGCGGGGCAGCATTCCGATCCTGTTCGCCCTCAGCCTCGTTCCCCTCATCGGCCTGGTCGGCCTCGGGATCGATTACGGCGTCGCCGCAAGCGACAAGAGCAAGCTCGACACGGCCGCCGATGCCGCTGCTCTGGCGGGCATCGTCACGACGAAGGCTTTCATCGCCGACAATGCCGGTCAGGCCGACTTGAACGCCAAGGCGGTGGCGGCCGGGATCACCAAGGCGACGAATGTCTTCCGGGCCAATCTCGGAAACGTCGCCCTCGCGCAGATCGATTTTCCGACCCCACAAATCACACGAAGCGGCCAGACGCTGACTGCGGTGGTGAAATACTCAGCTACCGTACGCAACACCTTCGGCCGCCTTTTCGGGACCGCCGCCACCACCCTCACGAACTCGTCGACGGCGTCGGCCGATATCGCAAGCTATCTCGACTTCTACCTGCTCCTCGACGTGTCAGGCTCCATGGGATTGCCCGCTTCGGACGCCGGGATGACGCAGTTGGCCTCCGTCAACAAAGACATGTTCAGTGATTATCAACAAGGTTGTCAATTCGCGTGCCATTTCCCCAATAATACTGGCTGGGGTCTGGCGGCAGGAAAGATCCAACTCCGTTCGGATGCGGTCAATAACGCCGTTTGCTCCCTCATCCAGCGGGCATCGACACCCGTCGTCGCCAATCAGTACCGGGTCGGCCTATATCCTTTCGTCAATCAAATGGGCGTTCTCACGTCGATTACGACCAATATGTCCATGCTTTTGACCACCGCCCAGTGCGACACGCAATGGCCGCTCGCGCTGACCAACCTCCTCGATACGGGCTCCACGCAACTTGCTACGAACAATGACCCGAGTACGGGGACCGGCAGCGGCGGAACCCATTTCGATACGGTTCTGCCGCAGATGAAGTCGGCTATCGCGACATTCGGTGATGGCAGCTTGGCGACCCAGCCGAAGTCATTCGTTTTCTTGGTCACGGATGGCATGCAGAACGACCAGAACTTCTCGAGCTCCAAGAATGGCAAGCGTGTCTATCCCGGATCTCCCACTAAGTTCCCAGGTTATGACGACGCAAACTGGGACGGATCCAAGCCGAGACAAATCGATTCCGCAAACTGCGACGCCCTTAAAAAAGCGGGCGCAACAATCTCAATTCTCTACATTCCCTATAATATTATCACTTTCAAGGAACTCAATTCTAAAACGATCATCACCGAAAATAAGAAGGTCAACACCATCAGTCCAGGGCTCTCCACGCCTCTGAAGGCGTGCGCCTCTTCGGGCTTTTTCTTCACGGCCAACTCGGCCGACGACATCAAGGCGGCATTGAATTCGATGTTCGATAAGGCCCTGCAGGTCGCCCGTCTGACGCAGTGACACCGCCGCGCGGAATACCAGATCCCCGCCGGCCTTTGCTTCGCCCCTCCCAATCCGTCGCCTCGAGGCGACCCGGCAACGATCCGGCCAATCGGGACGTTGGCGTGACGCCACGCATGAGAACGGGGCGTGTGAACGGGAGAAGCGGCTTGGACGCCAGGGCAACATCGGGCTCGGAACTCGTGAACGTCGTGCGGCGGGCGGCCGATCAGGCACGCCGCAAGGCTGCGGCCTTTCCCGGCTCGGTGAGCGGGGACGATCTGCCCTGGGCCGTGATCGAGGCCTTCGACGCCGACGTCCGGGGACATGTCGAACGAGACAGGCGCATTGAGGAGGAACGCGACCGCGTGCTGATCACGGCGGTCGGGCTCGCCGAGACCCGTCCGGAGGAGGATGGGGCGGCGGCCGTCGAGGCTGCTCGGAACAGTCTCGTCGAGGCCATCGATTATCTCGAGCAGGCCGTGCTGCGGTTCGGTATTGTCAACGCCGCAGCGGCAAGAAGCGGCCTCGGCACGCCGGGCCGGCGCGTGTCGACCGGCCCTTGAGGGCCGGCCGGGTTGTTCGATCAGCTGACGTTTCAAGCAGCTCTAATCCACCACCTTCAAGTCATTGAGGGACACTGTGCCGTTCTGACTGGAGAAGCGTGGCGCGGCGCCGTTCGCCTGCTGCACCCCGGAGATGCGGTGGTCGCCGCTGTCGTAGGTCTTGAGCTTTCCGTCGGTCTCCACCAGGAGGCGGTGGGCATCGGGGAAGAACGCATAGCGCAGGTCGTTCTGACCACCGCTGGAAGCGGGCTGGCCGAGCTCCTTCGGCCACCAGGGCTCGGCGCCCTTCATGGGTTCCATGGGCTTCATCGGCTCCATGGGTTTCATTGGCTTCATCGGTTCCATAGTGAAGCATCTCCGGATCTGGAATGGCAGGGCTACGCGCGAACTTCCTTAAGGTTTCACCCGGCCGGCATGCGCCATTGAATTCGTCCCCCCTCGCCCGCATATCGCGCGCATCCCTCGACAAACTTCGGAGACGGACCCTTGAGCGACACCGTGGAGCGGCACGAATTCGGTGCCGAGGTCGGGCGCCTGTTGGACCTCGTGGTCCACGCCCTCTATTCCGATCGTGAGATCTTTCTGCGGGAACTCGTGGCCAATGCCGCCGATGCCATGGACCGGCGCCGCTTCGAGGCCCTGACGGACCAGGCCTCCGCCCTGCCGCCCGACGCCAAGGTCCGCATCACCCCCGACAAGGCCGCCCGCACCCTGACCCTGTCGGATGCCGGCATCGGCATGACCAAGGCGGAGCTCGCCCAGAATCTCGGCACCATCGCGCGCTCCGGCACCCGCGCCTTCAGCCAGTCCCTCGGAGAAGCCAAGGCGGAAGACCGCCCGAGCCTCATAGGCCAGTTCGGCGTCGGCTTCTATTCCGCCTTCATGGTCGCCGACCGGGTCACCGTCACATCGCGCCGCGCCGGGTCCGACGAGGCCTGGACCTGGGCGTCGGACGGCCAGGGCGCCTACACCCTTGAGCCCGCGACCCGCGCGGAGCCGGGCACCGACATCGTCCTCCACCTCAAGGAAGATGCCGGCGAGTACCTCGAGGGCTACCGCCTCGACCACGTCGTGCGCAAATGGGCCGACCACATCACGGTGCCCATCGCCCTCGTGGAGGACGGCAAAGAGGAGACGGCCAACCAGGGCACCGCCCTGTGGCGCAAGCCCAAATCCGAGATCACGCCGGAGCAGTACACCGCGTTCTACCGCCATGTCGGGATGAACTTCGACGAGCCGTGGGCCACCTTGCACTGGCGGGCCGAGGGGGCGCTGGAATTCTCCGCCCTCCTGTTCGTGCCCGGCATGAAGCCGTTCCAGGCGGTGGAGAACGAGCGCGCCAGCAAGGTGCGCCTTCACGTGCGCCGGATGTTCATCACCGACGAGGCCGAGCTGCTGCCCTCATGGCTGCGCTTCGTCCAGGGCGTCGTCGACACCGAGGACCTGCCGCTCAACGTCTCGCGCGAGATGTTGCAGGCGACCCCCGTGCTCACCAAGATTCGCCGGGCGGTGACCGGCCGCGTCCTCACGGAACTCACCAACCGGGCCAAGGATGCCGAGGGTTACACACCGTTCTGGGAGAATTTCGGGCCCGTCCTCAAGGAGGGCATCTACGAGGATCACGAGCGCCGGGCCGAGATCGCGCCGCTCCTGCGCTTCCACTCCTCCGCCCAGGACGGCTGGACGTCCCTGCCCGACTATGTCGCCCGGATGAAGGACGGCCAGGACGCGATCTACTACCTCGTCGCCGACGATGCCGACGCCCTGAAGAACTCGCCCCAGCTCGAAGGGTTTCGCGCCCGCGGCGTCGAGGTTCTGCTGCTGTCCGACCACGTCGACGCGTTCTGGCCGGACGCCCTCGGCCGGTTCGACGACAAGCCCTTGCGCTCCATCACGCAAGGGTCCGTCGACCTCGCGAAATTCGCTGGCGAGGCCGATGCTGGGGAGGCGCCGGCCTCCGTCGAGGCCCTGGTCGCGGCCCTCAAGACGGCCCTGGCGGCGGACGTCTCCGAGGTTCGCGCCACGGATCGCCTCGTGGAGAGTGCCGTGGTTCTGTCGGCACCCAGCAATGGGCCGGACCTGCAGATGCAGCGCCTCCTGCGCCGGGCGGGACGCGGCGGCGCCAGCCTGCCGGTGCTGGAGATCAATCCACGCCATCCCCTGATCCGGTCGCTCGCCGACCGTGTCGCGGCAGAGGCCGACATCGCCGAAGCCGCCGGCACCCTCCTCGACCTCGCCCGGGTCCAGGACGGCGATACCCCGCGCGACCCCGTGGCCTTCGCCCGCAAGGTCGCCGCCGCCCTGGCCGGCACTCCGGCTCCCGCCCCAGCCGCCGACGCATAAGCCCTGCCCTCACCCCGGCCTGCCTTCCCGTGCGGGCCGGGGCCGTATGCGGGTTCTACGACATTCCTTAAACGACACCACGGCAGCTCGACGGCTGCTTCTTGCTGCGGCGCAAACCCTGCGCCCGGTTCGTGCCCCTTGGTGGAGGGCGATGAGCGGATGTCGGATCGGTTTCCGTCGCGGCCTCTCATGTGTCCCTGGCGCAAGCTCGCCGCGCTGCCGCGCCTCACCCACCCTTGGCGCAAGAGGCCCCAGCGCTGCCCCACTTCGGCCGAGCGTGATCCACGTCCACGACGAACCGGCCTCTCCATCTACGGCCGCGCCGCCCAGGCACGACGCCGGCGGCCCCGGCCCCTGTGGCACCTGCATGATAACGCGGGCCGGAGGGCCGCTTCGCCCGCCTATGCGGCGCCCTTACCGGTCCGCGTGTTCTCATCAGCCCACACGTCACGCTGCACTCCGGCCTGGCAGCGATCCCGATCCCGAATCCTCTTCCTGCCCTCGACCCGCTCCCGGCCCTCGCCCCCGCCGGCACGCTCGCTGCCCGCATCTCCGATTTGCCCGATCCGGACCATTTTGCCGAGGCCCTGCGCGTCTACATCGCCACCTTGCCGACCTCCACAACGCACGACTTTTCTTGCAAACCGGCCTTGTGAGTTCGCTTCAGGCCATGCTAAGCCGCGCTTGTCTCATCGAGGCCCCCGCGGAGAGGTGGCAGAGCGGTTGAATGCACCGCACTCGAAATGCGGCATGCCTGCAAGGGCATCGGGGGTTCGAATCCCCCCCTCTCCGCCACATTAAGCCCTAGAGCGCCGATCAGGCCGGTTAACCGCTGCGCACCCGCGATGTACACGGGATTGTACACGCGTGCGAAGCCGCCACCTAACTCGTAACGGGCGAACCCCCGTCTTCCAGATCCGGGTGCCCAAGGCGCTCGATCCCAGTTTGACCCTGGCACCGATTCGGATCACCCTCGGGTGCGTGCCGAATTCGCAAGCCCGTCGCATGGCCGACGTGCTCGGCGGCTTGGCGCGCATCGAGTTCGCCCGGATCGAGAACACGCCTATGGACGATGCTACGCCTGCTGATGCCCGGCGGCAGGTCGAGGATCGGCTGACCCTCGTCTTGCCGACCCTGCTTGGGCTCGGCATCCTCGGCCAGAGCGGGCTATCCGAGGAGATTGCGCCGGCCGCGACCGATGGCGTCTTCGACCTTCTGGCGGAGGTCGGGGCGAAGCGCGTCGCGGGCGGCGGAAACACCGCGCGCCTGAAACCGGAAGTGCCGATCGTCGCGACGCTCGCGGACGAGAACATGGCGCGCGGCATGCTCGGGCTTGCACCGGTCACGATTCCACCGAAACCCGATCCGATCATGGCCGAGCTCGCCGCGATCCGGGAGATACTTGGCAGCCAGAAGGGCCCGCAAGGTCCGCTGTTCAGCGTGGCCGCCGAGCGCTTCATTACCGGACGGGTCGAGACCTACGGTGATCCCGGCCATCCGGAAATCGGCTACCTCCGCCACCGGTCTTCGGTGTTCCTTACGCTCGTCGGCGACAAGCCCGTCGACGCCTATGACCGCGCGGACCTGCAACACTTCGCCAATGAGCTGTCGTGGCTGCCGCCGAACATCTCGAAGCAGGAAGGCTACGACCTTGCCCAGGTCGCCGAGTACGTCACGGCTAACAAGAAGACCGAAGGACCTGGGCTTGCGGAAAAATCGATCCGCGAGACATACCTCAGCCGGATCAAGACGATCCTGCGCGAAGCCTGCGCCGACGCCAAGGTGCCCGTCGCCTTCGAGGGCCGGATCGTGATCCCGAAGCGCGCCGCCCCCTCGAAGGCGCGCATCGCACCCGACCAGGACGAGTTCGGCAAAGTCATCGCCGCGGGAGTCGCCTCCGGCATTCTCTCCGACGCCCTGCTGCCGGCCCTCGGCCAACTCACCGGACGGCGACTGGGACTGCTCGTTTTCATGCGGCGCGAGAACATCCTGCGCTACAACGGGGTCTGGGTTTATCGGCCGCAGTCGCACCAGATGCGGGATGGACGCTGGGAGCCGGTGCCGTTCAAGACCGGCGAATCGCTCGGCTTGTTCGTCCTACACAACCTGTTTGCCGAGTGCGGTTTCATCGACTGGGCAATGCGAACCGCAGGGCCGGTGTTCCCGATGCTGATGCGAACGGAAGATCCAGCCGACGCGGCACAGAAGCGCATGAAGCGCCTGTATGTGCGGTCGGGGGCGGACCCGCAGCGTTCCAGTACGTTCCACGGCCTGCGCGTCGGCAAGATCCGCAACGACCGTGATCTGGCGCTGCCTGCGCGGGCAGTGCGCCTACAGGTCGGCCACGAACTCACCGACGTGCATGAGCGCTATGACGGGCAGATGACCGACGGTGAGCTCAAGGCGTTCGCGACCGCACCGCTGCCACCGGGCGTCGATTGGAGCCTGCTCAAAACCATCGACTTCGAGGCTTATGCTGTGCGTCAGCCGAAGGGTGGGCGCCCTCGTCGATCGTCCCGATGCTGAAAGTCGATCGAAACTCGCTCAAGTCTCGTGGCCACTGGCTCGGGCGCCAGGATTCTCAGCCAAAACCGATTGGGTACGACAACAAGGGGTTAGCCTCTCAGTCACCCGTCTCCAACGGCATCGAACCCGGGGAATGGACCATCCCAGCGGACCTGGGTCAACACCATAGCCCCTCGAACTTCACAGAGAGAAAGAGCCTGTCCAGCGGCGGTGTTAGGCTGGTTGGAGTGGCGCGGAAAGGAGCCTCTACGACTTCGATAGATATTCTGGTTATCGCCATAAGCAGACATCAACCTACGGCCCGGCAACAGACATTCACGTTCTGCTGAACGACCGTCCGGTGTTGACCCTATGCAGACCTAGCGGCTGGCCTGATGAGGCGTCTGCTCCGAGCGGAGAACCGGACCTCCCCGGGGCGGTCACGACATCAGCATGTCATGTCCCATTAATGACCGCGCTCCGACTATCTCAGGAGGTATCCCCGCCGCCCCTCACCCCGGGGTGATGCGCGACCGCAGGTCGAGGATTGACGACACATCGGCCGATGCCGTCCGGCCGTCGCCCGATTGGCCGTCACGGTGACTTGGACCGACGCGTCGTTCTGGCACGATCCCGGGAAGCCGCCTTGCGGCGTTCCTCACGCAATGTCTCGATGGTCGGATGCCACCAGCCTCGGGCGATCTCGGCTTGGCTCGGTGCTGCCCGCGCGGGCCAGGCCCGGATCAACTCGTCATGCGTCGGCCTCCGTCGAGTGGCCCAGACCAACGTGCCGGTATCCGCCGCCACATTTGGGTAGAAGCGGGCGGCAACTGTGTCGTCGACGACTTCGCCTGTGACGGCCTCCAAGACAAAGCATCCCGCATGGGTCATCAGTACCTGTCCGAGCGGCGGTATGGCATCTTCGTGCACGGGGTACCGATTGCGCCGACGTTCGGCGGCCTCGGCCCGCCTATCCGCATGCCCAGGGGACGCCCTGCGGCTGTCCGCGCGTTTCCGTCGCTCCTCGGGCTCGGCCCGGCGCGCGGCCTCCTCGATGCCCAGCCAGCGTCGGCGCAGCTCCTCGAAGGACCGGAAGGGAACGCGCCATGCCTTCGATGCCGGGTCCCACCGGGCCCACGGCACCTGCCGCAACTCCGCGACGACGTCCCGGGAATAGGGCGTACGCACAACCAGGTCGTCGGCAACTTCCAAGTAGGGGCTGGTGACCGGATCGAACGTGAAGGCGTCGCGGCCGCGCTCGTCGGCATGAGCCAGGACGCCGGACCATTCGCGGCTCGACCAGGCGTTCAGGCGGCGTTCCGCCGAGATTCCCGGCACGAACCAGGCACAGAGGTCGTCACGCCACCGTGCCCGCGGAAACGCGGCGCGGAAGCGCTCCACGGTCATCCTGTCATACGGAAAGGCCGCCGTTACCCCCGCCGGCCTCCCGCTGCGCCGCGCTGAACTGCTCCATCTTTCCGGTCACCGGTCGACCTATGCGGTCCCCTCGGCCATGCCGCCCGATCAAGCGGCTCAGTTGCAAGTTCGAGCACCGGTGCCGGTTCCCGTGACCAGCATTCGAGACTGTCCGGAGGTGTCAGGTCGTAACCGATCCCGAGGCGTCATGCTTGGCCGGTCGACACCCATGTCCGTCACGAACCCGGTGAGGCCGTCCGTGAGGTCGTCGATGTTCGCGGTCACGGTCTGTGGCTGCGCCATGGACGGACATGAGATCAAGACCCTTCCTGTCGAGATGCTTTTGCTTGATCCGGCGCTATCGCTCTATCGCCCCTTTCCTGATATGTTTCGCTCATCGGCATCACGGCTCGCCGTCGTGGAGGCAAGCGTCATCGAACGTCCGCAGTCGTCCGAACGCGCCCTCCTACGGCTGATCGCCGCGAGCGAACGCCTGGCTCGCGCGCACACGCTCGACGCCATTGCGAACATTTTGCGCGATACCGCGCGCGAGGTGATCGACGCCGACGGCATCGCCGTGGTGCTGCGCCAGGATAGGCTCTGCCACTACGTTGCCGAGGACGCCGTCGAGCCCCTTTGGCAGGGAGCCCGCTTCCCCATCGGTGCCTGCGTGTCAGGTTGGGCGATGACGCACCGCGAGACCGTGGCCATCCCAGACATCGCCACCGACGCCCGCGTTCCGCAAGCGGCGTACCGGGACACCTTCGTGCGCAGCCTGGTCATGGCGCCCATCGGCATGGACGAGCCCGTGGCGGCGCTCGGGGCGTACTGGGCCGACGTTCGCGAGCACGACCCCTTCACGATCATGCTGCTGGAATCCCTGGCGCGGTCCGCAGCCCTCGCCATCGAGCATGCCCATCTCAACGCGACCTTGGAGCAGCGAGTCGAGGAGCGGACGCGGGAGCTGGAGCAGGCGCACGAGGCCCTGCGTCAGTCGCAGAAGCTGGAGGCGATCGGCCAGCTCACGGGCGGGATCGCGCACGATTTCAACAACCTGCTGACCATCATCCGCTCGTCGGTCGACTTCCTGCGCCGGCCCGAACTGCCGGAGGCGCGCAAGGGACGCTACCTCGACGCCGTCTCCGACACCGTCGACCGCGCCGCCCGCCTCACCGGCCAGCTCCTTGCCTTCGCGCGCCGGCAGGCCCTCCGGCCCGAGGTCTTCGACGTCGGGGCCAGCGTGCGGGGCATCGCGGAGATGCTCGACACGGTGACCGGTGCGCGGGTCCGCGTGGTCACCGACCTGCCGGATGAACCCTGCTGCGTCCGGGCGGACCTGAGCCAGTTCGAGGCCGCGCTCGTCAACATGGCCGTGAATGCCCGGGATGCGATGGATGGCGAAGGCACGCTGACGCTGCGGGTGACCGGGGCGGGCGGCGTCCCGTCCAACCCTGGACAGGCTGGCCAAGGGGGCGGCTTCACGGCGGTGTCCGTCACCGACACGGG
>Ga0182232_1000148_pt1 | contig 21549 bp, 17 predicted proteins | sample G6R1MG_30_FD_155484 | JGI IMG/M metagenome (GOLD analysis project Ga0182232, IMG submission 155484) | Phyllosphere microbial comminities from miscanthus, Michigan, USA - G6R3_NF_07NOV2016_LD2 MG | ecosystem: Host-associated > Plants > Phyllosphere > Phylloplane/Leaf | place: USA: Michigan... | reverse complement strand
GCGGCTCGAAGCCGCCCCGGTGCCCTTGCCAAGCCTGCTGCTGCTCGACCTGCACCTGCCGCCCCCGCACGATGGCCTGCGCCTGCTGCCCCACCTGCGCCGCCAGTGGCCCGCGCTGCGGGTGCTGGTGTTCAGCAGCGCCGTGTCGCCCACGCTGGTGGCGCAGGTGGCTGAGGCCGGCGCGCACGGCTTCGTCGATAAGTCAGTTGACTCGGACGTCTTGCTCGACGCTATTCGGGCGGTGCACGCCGGGCAGCAGGTATTTCCGCCCAGGCCGCGGGCGCCGCTGGCCGCGCCGGCCGCGCCCGGCACCGAGGCCGCCGAGGCCCTGCTGCGCCTGCGCCTGCTTTCGGCCCGCGAGCGCGAAATCATCGGCCTCATCCGCGAGGGGTTGGGCACGCGCGAAATCGCCGTTCGCCTCTCCCTGGCCGAGTTTACGGTGGGCACGCACCGCCGCAACATCATGCACAAGCTCGGGGTGCATGGCGTGGCCGGGCTGGTGCGCTTTGCGCACGAGCATGGGTTGTGAGAGGGCACTTTGCCCAGCAAGGCGCTGCTGCGTGCGGCGGCGGCCTCGCCGCCCAGTCAGCTTTTGGTGGTGCGGCCGGCAGCAGTGCCTAAACCGAGCTTTTCGACCTGGCCAGCGTGCGCAATACCTGCTGCACCACCGGCACTATCCGCACAACCGGCGCCTGCATGAGTAGCCACTCCTTGGCGAAGGGGGCGCTGGCGCGCAGCTCTTCGCTGGCATCGTAGGCTTCAATAGTTAATTCGTGCGGCAGGCGCGCATCGGTCAGGTGCCGCCGCAGCACCTGGCGCGCTTCCAGCAGGCACAGCCGCGCCAGCGCCCAGTCGCTGGGCCAGCTGCCATCGGCCCGCTGCACGTGCGCCAGGTAGGCGGCCAGCCTGAGGTAGAGACTTGTTTTCACTGGGATTTGCGCACGGTATGGCTTGGCCGGGCTGGCGGGCTGATGGGCCGCTGGCAGGCGCGCAGCCATTCCTGGGCGCTGGCTACGTCATCAAAAAGCTGCAACTCAAACACGTCGGCCATAGGCACCGGGCAGGCGAGCGTCAGGATGTCGTTGTGCGTATCGGCCTGCACCACGTGGGCGATGTAGCGCAAGCCCAGCTGCACCGCCTGCGGCAGCCATACCCGGTCGAGCCACTCCACCGAATTAAACCAGGGCCCGCGCAGGTTGGTATTGTCATTCAGCAGGTAGAGGGTGTGGAAAGGCCCAACCTGCGCCAGGTAATTCAACGCGCCGCTCATGGCATCGTCGGTGGTAATGTAGCCCGACCAGACGGCGCGCAGCCAGCCATCGGCCTGCTCCAGGCTAAGCGTACATTGCCCGCCGGTGCGGAAGGATAGCGAATTGAGGAGCATCAAGGATGAGGGCAATTAGGTAAAACCTCCACTTGCCTACAAAATTCTTTGCCTCCTAGCAAAAGCGCAATGTGGCGGATACGGCTTTGCGTACCGTATAAATACCTAGATTATGCGCGGCCGGCCGGCCCGCACTCGCCCGCCACGCCAAGGGCGATGGTCTGCCCCTGCGCATCGCGCAGCGGGTAGTAGGTGAGGGCCTGCACCGCGCCCAGCCCCGGCGGCACGGGCACCACCGCCGCTGTACCCGTGCGACTTACCGCCTCAAATACTTCCCGCAAGCCCTGGCCTTGAAGCCCAGGCAATGCCTCAAACAGGGGCTGGTGCAGCACTTGCGCCGGAGTGCATTGCCAGAGCGCCCGCAGGCCGGGGTTGCACACCTGCACTACGTAGTCGGCCCCCGCCAGCAGGCCGTTGGCCAGCGGCGCTTGCTCCAGCAGCTGGGCCAGGAGGGTGGCCCGCGCTTCGGCGTGGGCCTGGGCGGCGTGGGCGGCGCGGGTTAGCTCCGCTACGTAGTCGGCCAGGCCGGCATTGGTGGCCGCTAGCTCGGCCGTGGCTTGGCGCGCGTGCTGGCGGGCCAATACTTGCTGGGTCACATCGTGGCTCGTAACCAAAACGCCCGCCAGGCGGCCCGGCCCCTCGTAGAAGGGCTGAAAAGCCACGTCGAAGTAGCCCAGCGCCGCCGGTCCACTGGGCTGCCAGCAGTAGATGATGGGCGCTTCCTGCCAGGTCACGGCCTGCTGGGTTTGCCAAACGGTGGCGTAGGCGGCCTCGTAGCCTTGGCCGCGCAAGTGGGGCAGCGCCTCAAAAAACGGCTGGCCCCGCACCTGGTCCGTGGCGCAGCCCCAGTTCGCCGCGGCGGGCGGGTTGACCAAATCGAGCACGTGCGCGGGCCCCCGCACCAGGTACATGGCCACCGGCAGCTGCGCCAGCAACGCCTGCAAATGCTGGTAGACGGTGGCCTGCATGGCCCCCGCCAGTAGCGCGCCTGGCCGGTACGGGCCCGCGCCGGCCAGGCCTAAAGGGCGGGGCAGACTGCCGGGCAGGGCAGCAGCAAAGGAGGAAGCTAAGTAAAGTGATTTCATAAACGGAAGTAGGGTGGGGTGGCCGACAAACCGAGGCAGCGCAGCGCGGGCGGGCCAGGCTACGGGCTAGCGCGGCCGGTCGCCGCTTTAGGCCCGCCTTTTATTCAGCCAGCAGAAAGAAGGTGCTGAGGCCCAGCTTGTGCAGGCAGCGCCGTAGCACGGGGCCCGCATTGTGCAGCCGCACGCTGGCCCCACCCTGGCGCAGCACCAGCAGCTGCGATACCAAAAAGCAGATGCCCAGCGTGCGCTGGCAAGACAGGGTGCCGCAATCGACCAGCAACTGCACGGGCGGCCGCGCCAAAATGCGCACCAAGTGGGCCGCATCTACTTCGGCCAGGTTTATGAGTAGCAGCACCGGGGGCTCAGTCGATGGGTAATGAAGGGGAACTAACACAGGATAAGGGAGTAAGGATGGATGGACACGTATCGGCCTGCTGGCCCGGCGCCGGTAGAACAGCCAGGCAATCCAGCAGGAAGTAAAACCGATAGTTGAATAGTGCTACGCCGTCGAAAAGAGTATGCTGAGCAGCTACACAAAGAAACAGGCTCCTAAACTCCTTCACTCACGCTGGAATACGGGTTTTAGCCGGGGTAAATGCGTGATTTTTAGCGCGTATTTATACGCTGGCCGCTTCCGTATGGGCCGAAAAAACAGCGCTCCTAGCTGGCCAGCCAGCTAGGAGCGCTATAAAAGCCTTACGCCCTATTTACTTACTCTTGCAGCCAGCCCTGCTCCATGGCGTACTTCACCAGGGCCGGGGTGTTGAGGGCGCCGGTTTTTTCCAGCAGGCTCTGGCGATGCGATTCGACGGTGCGCTTGCTGGTAAAGAGCTTATCGGCAATTTGCTGGTTGGTGAGGCCGGTGGCTACCAGTTGCAGGATTTCGCGCTCGCGCGACGTGGGGCGCGAGGTGTCCTTGGCCGCGTTTTGGGTGCCTGCGGTTTCGAGGGCCAGCAGCTTTTCGAGCACGGTCAGGCCGATTTCGGAGCACAGAAAGCGCTTGCCCGACGCCACGGCCTGAATGCCGGTGATGATTTCGGTCTTGTCCGCGTTTTTGAGCACGTAGCCGTGGGCCCCGGCCGCCAGCAGCTCGTTGATGGTGTGCTCGTGCGTCATCATCGACAGTATCAGGATGCGCAGCTGGGGGTACTGCTGGTGCAGGGCGTGGGTAGTGGCCAGGCCATCGAGCACGGGCATGTTCAGGTCCATCAGCACTACATCGGTGGGCACGGTGGGCAGCTGGGTTAGCAGGTCGTGGCCATTGGCGGCTTCGCCCACCACTTGCAGGCGCGGCTCGGCCGATAGCACCGACCGCAGGCCGTCGCGCACGATGGCGTGGTCATCAACCAGAAAAACACGAATCATAGGGGGCAGGGAAAGGGGGTGCCGCGGGCGGTGAGACGTGTCGTGCTCCGGCTTAGCCTTAAAGGTACTGCGACTAGCTGGCAAGTGGCTTGGCATGTAACTGTTGAAGTAAAAATCGCGGCGCTAGCTGATAGGCGCAATCGGAATCTGAATGGTGACCTGGGTGCCCACCCCGGTATCGGGCACGTGCAGGGCAAATGTTCCATTGAGCAGCTCCAGCCGGTCCCGAATAGTGCGCAGCCCAATACCCGTCAGCTTGTCGGGCTCCGAGCCGATGCCCTTGCCGTTGTCGCGCACCTTCAGGGTTATTTCGTTGTCCTCTTCTATCAGCAGAATGTCGGCGCTGGTCGCCTCCGCGTGTTTCGTCACGTTGGTTAGCAGCTCCTGGCAGATGCGGTACACGGCCACTTCCAGGTACGACTCCAGCCGGGTTTTCAGCCCGATTATCTCGCAGTGCATCCGAATGCGCGTCTTGCTATACTGCTGGCACAAACCCTGAATGGACTTGGCCAGCCCCACCTCGTCCAGCGTGGCCGGCACCAGCTCGTGCGATACCCGGCGGGTTTCCTGAATGGCTTCGTCCAGCAATTGATTGGCCCCCTTAAACACCTCCGCCGGCACCAGCGCCTCCACGCGGTCGAAGTTGAGCTTGGTGGCAAACAGCAGCTGGCCCACCCCGTTGTGCAGCGACTCGGCAATGCGCCGGCGCTCCTCTTCCTGGGCATTCAAAATGCCCAGCAGCAGGGCTTTTTGCTGGTTGAGCCGCATTTGCAGGTTTTCCTCTTCCAGGCGTTTCACTTCCGACACGTCCAGGTCGAGGCCGAGCACCTTCACGGGCTCGCCGTGGTCGTTGCGCAGCACCACCGATTTGATGTGCACCGTGTGCACCTGGCCGTGCACGTGCAGGCGCAGCGTATCGTCGAGGGGCTCGTGTTTTTCCCAGGCCTGCTCCATCAGCTTCTTCGCCAAAGCCTTATCGGAGGCGACGACGTGGCTTAGGTAGGTTTCCGAATTGGCGGCGCTGCCGGCCGGCAGCCCCAGCAGCCGGTACATGCCGGTGCTCCAGGTGAGTTTGCCGCTCGCAATATCGTACTCCCAGCTGCCCATTTGGGCCACTTCCTCGGCTTGCTGCAACTGGGTCAGGTGCTTTTGCAGGGCCTCGGTGCTCTCATTCAACTGCGCGGTGCGCTCCTGCACCTGCTGCTCCAGGCTCACCGACGACTGCTCAAGCGCCTGAATGGCCCGGTGCCGCTCCACAAAGTCGGCGGCCGTCCAGGCCAGCAAATCGAGTAGCTTGAGTTGGTGCTCGGTGGGGCGGTGCGGCTGGCGAAACTGGTTGCTCAGCACGCCCACCAGGCCGCTATTTTGGGTGATGAGGGGCGTGGACTGGGTGGCCCGAATGCCTTCGGCCAGGGCTACTTCCCGCTCGGCGGTGCCCAGCAGGGGCGGGTAAGTTTCAACGTCCTCAATCAAAAGCCGGGTGCGGTCGGGCCGGGCTGGGTCGTAGGTGGCCTGGGCTTCGGCGTGCATAAACTGCTGGATAAACGGACTGCTTTCCTCGTAGCCCTGGCAGGCGTACATGGCCAGCCGCTGGCTATCCGCACTGACCAGCTGAATGCAGCCCCGGTCCGTGTTGGTTACGTCGCAGGCCAGGGCTATCAGCTCTTCCAGCGCCAGCTTTAGGTTGGTTTCGGTGGCCAGCTTGGCGTGCAGGTCGTGCAGGCGCTGCATGCCGGCCAGGTCGGTAGCCACGGCTTCTTCGGCCTGCTTGCGGGCGCTCATATCAATGGCATACTCGGCCAGCGTGCCATCGCCAAGGTCGGCGGACACAAACATCAGCCAGATGCGCGAGCCGTCTTTGCGGAAATATTCTTTCTCGTAGGGGCCGCCCCGGCCCGTCTGCTGCACTTGCGCCAGCACCCGTCGGCTAACCTCCTGGTGCTCGGGCGGGGTAAAGTCGAGCCACGTAAACTGCCGGGCTTCAAACTCCTGGCGGGTGTAGCCGGCCATTTCCAAAAAGGCGTCGTTGGCCTGTAGCAGGCGGTCGTTGTAATCGAACGTGAGGATGCCCAGACTGGGTACGTTGACCATGCGCTGCAAGCGCTGCTCGCTGGCCCGCACTATTTCTTCGGCCTGCTTGCGGTCGGTGATGTCAAACAGCGTGACTACTACCCCGCTAATGCGGTCTTCGAGCGTGCGGTAGGGCAGCACCCGCATCAGAAAGGTGCGGTGGTCGGTGGTTTTCACTTCCCGCTCCACCAGCGTCAGCTTGTCGAGCACGGTTTCGGCGTCGCGCAGCAGCTCGTCGTACGCCAGCCGGTGGGTAATGTCCGAAATGGGGCGGCCGTGGTCCGACGGTATCAGGTTGAAAAGCTGCTGGGCCGCCGGCGTATACAGCCGGATGCAAAAGGCACGGTCGAGGAAAATGGTCGCCACCCCGGCCGAGTTGATTAAGTTCTGGAGATTGTTGCTGGTCACGCTCATCTCCTCGATTTTCACCTTCAGCTCCTGGTTTACCGTGCGCAATTCCTCGTTGATGGATTGCAGCTCTTCCTTGCTGGTTTCCAGCTCTTCGGCGGCCGAGCGCAGCTCTTCGTTCACGGCCTGAAACTCTTCGTTTGAGGCCCGCAATTCGGCCGCTTGGTACTCGTACTGCTCGGCCGAGTAGCGCAGGCGGGCTTTCACCTGAATAAGCTCGGCTTCCAGCTGCCGGGCAATGGGCTCGTCGGCCGTGCGCACCACCTTTTCGGCAGTTGGCGCTTGCTCGTTCAAGTCAAAAATCACGAGCAAAAACCCCTTGGCCGTATCGCCTTCCTGCGTCACCGGGTTCACCCGGATGGTCAGCGCCTGCGCCTCCCCGTTCTTATTCCACTGAATATTGCGGGCCTCAATAGCAGTTTGCAGCTGCACCGCCTGGTGCAGCGCCGCCCGCAGTTCCAGCCGCAGCTCGGGCCTGACGAGCTTGAGCAGGTTTTTGGTCGGCTCGCCCCCCGAAAACTCCAGAAAGCCACCCACTTTCTCCGACATGTGCAGGATGTCGTATTCCTCATTTACCACCAGCGAAGGCGGCGCATACTGCTCCAGCAGCTTCTGATGCAGCTCGCCCAGCGAGAGGCGGCTGGGCTGGCTTTCGGCCTCGGCGAGCTTCAGCAGGGCCGCCTGGCGGGGCGGGCTGGCCGGGGCCAACGCGGGCACCGGATGGTAGGGCCGCACGGCTTCGCGGGTCTGGTAAAAGTGGTTTTCGCGGCTGAAGGTGGCAAACAAGTCGCTGGCGCCATCCACCGATTCGGACGCGCCCAAAAACAGAAAACCGGCCGGTTTCAAGGCAAAGTGAAACGTTTCCATCACCCGCTCCTGCGCCGTCGCGTTGAGGTAAATCAGCACGTTGCGGCAGCTTACCAGGTCGAGGCGCGAGAAAGGCGGGTCTTTCAGAAAGTTGTGGCTGGCAAACAGCACCAGCTCGCGCAGCTCGCGCTGCACCCGGTAGCTGTCGCCCTCTTTAGTAAAAAACCGCAGCAGCCGCTCGGGCGACACGTCGGCGGCATCGTTGAGCGTGTACAGCCCCTCGCGGGCGGTGGCGATGGCCGTTTCATCGATGTCGGTGGCGAATATCTGCACCTTCGGCGCATCCAGCAGCCCCGCCGTCCGCTCGGCCACCAGCATGGCCAGCGAGTAGGCTTCTTCGCCCGTAGCGCACCCAGCCACCCAGATTCGGACCAGGTCATCCGCTTTTTTACCCTGGAAGATGGTCGGCAAAATGTCTTGCTCCAGGGCCTGAAAAGGCTTTTTATCGCGGAAAAAATTGGTAACCGAAATCAGCAGGTCCTTCAGCAGCGCGTGGCTTTCCTCCGCGTTTTGCGCCAAAAAAGCGGCGTAGCTCGGCAAGTCGGGCAGGCTGCGCACGTTGATGCGGCGCTCAATCCGGCGCAGCAGCGTGGCCTGCTTGTAGTTAGAAAAATCGTGCCCCGTGCGCTGGCGCAGCAGGGTAAACACCTCGCGCAGGGCCTGCTGCTGCTGTTCGGGCCGGTTTTCGCCCTGCGCGGGTATGGCCACCGTGCCCAGGCTATGGTAGTAGGCCGCGATGCAGCCCGGGATTTCGGCTACCGGCAATACCTCGTCTACCAGTTCGGTGGCGATGGCGTTGCGGGGCATTTCGTTGAATTCGGCCTCGCGCGGGTTTTGCACATACACCACGCCCCCGCGCTCCTTCACCCGCTTGAGGCCCATCGAGCCGTTGGCCCCCGTGCCCGACAGCACCACGCACACGGCGCGGGTGCCGTAGCAATCGGCCAGGGTCCGGAAAAAAATATCGACCGGCGCCCGCCGCTCCTCCACGTGCAGGTTGACGGAAGGCACGATAAAACCGTCGTCCAGCGTCAGATGCTGGTTGGGCGACACCACGTAGATGTGGCCGGCCGCTAGGGCAGTCTTTTCGGCCACGCGGGTCACGGGCAGGCTGGTCGCTGCCTGCACCACCTGCGCGAGTTGGCTGTCGTGGTCGGGCGACAGGTGCAGGATAACGACGTAAGCCACCGGCGATTCGGCGGGCACGTGCCGGAAGAATGCTTGCAGGGCTTGCACCCCGCCGGCCGAGGCCCCCAGGCCCACCACGAGAAAGCCGGGCGGCTGGTCAGTCATAAAATCGGTAGCTTCAATCGTTTCCATACAATTCTTGCTTACTTCCCCCCCACCTCAAAACGCCCGCGTGCCCTACCCAGCCTCCTCGTCGGCTGCTTGCTTGCTGATGCTGGCTGTCGTCAGCTGCTCGTGGCTGAAGACGGTTTGCCGCACAAGGTCGGCCCGAATAGCGGCTTCCTGCGCTTTTTTAAAATACATGGCCGCCAGCTTGGGCTGGTTTTTTTCGGCGTAGTGGTCGCCCAAATTGTTGAGCAAAAAGATACTTTCCTCCACCCCCCGAATGGCGCTCCACAAGGTATCCTCAATCTTTTCGGTGAGGCTAGCGAGCAGGCTGTCAGCCGAGTATGCGTGGCCGGTGTGGCACCGGTAGCGAATAATAGCACCATCGGTAACGGCCGAGAGCACCCCGTGGCAGTCGGGGCACGCATAGGGCGTGAGCTGGCCAAACGCGGGCCGCCGCTGCTCAAAGGCGCGGCCTTGCGCGGCGAAGCGCACTTCGCGGCTGGTTTTATTTTGTTCGTCCATCGCTACGTCGTTAGCCGCGGTCACCGTTTCCGCCGTGAGTTTCACCAGCAGGGGCGCCATTTCGGCGATTGATACACAGTAGTCTACCTCCACCGCGGCCAGGGCACTGGCGGGCATCGAGGGCACCGCGGCCTCGGCCGGCTCTTGCACGATGGCAATGCCGCCGCGGCTCTTTATCGTCCATAGGCCGGCCGTGCCGTCGTCGAGCGCGCCCGACAAGACGATGCCAATCACCCGCGCCCCGTAGCTCGCCGCCGCCGACCGAAACAACGGGTCCACGGCGGGCCGAAACCGGTTTTCCTTGGGGCCGCGGGTAGTCCGCACCACGCCGTGCTCCAGCACCAGGTGCTTGTCGGGCGCCGCTACGTAAATGTGGTTAGTAACAATTACTTCGTTATCAACAGCATTAGTGGCGGGCAAGGTATTTTGCTGGTTTAGCACCTGCGGTAAGATGCCCAGCATATCGGGCGACATGTGCCAGACGATAAAAAGGGCGGCATCCAGGTCGGCCGGCAAGGCCGCTACCAGTTGTCTAATCGCGTCAAACCCTCCAGTAGAAGCGCCGATAACGATGATGTTGCGCTTTTCCAAAAGGGCAGGAGTATAGGGTAAATGAATAAGAGCCCGTGTGTAAGCACTTATCTGTTAGATATCTAAGCGCACCAGGCGGCTGCGTGGCAGAAATGGCGCCCGCCACCGCAGGTGGTCAGGAAGGGAGTTGCGTGCCAGCCCTTTGGGCGGGCCGGGCGGGGGCTACCGCGCAAAGTGCCGGGCCAGCAGGTCGGCCACTTTTTCCTTGGTCAGGGGCTTGTTGAGAAAGCCGGCGATGGGCAGCTCCTGCGCCCGAGCCAGGTCGATGGGGTGCAGGGAGGTGGTAAGCATAATGATGACGGCCGCCGGCTGCTGCGCCGGTGGCAACTGCGCATACGCCTCCAAAAAGGCCAGCCCGTTGAGCACGGGCATATTCATGTCCAGCAAGATAAGCCGGGGGCAGGTCAGGTCGGTATCCTGGCAAACCTGGGCGAGCGTGCGCAGGGCCTGCTCGCCGTTTTCGGCCACCAGCACTTGCTCGGCCACGCCCATGCGCTGGAGTAGCAGCTTGTTAAGAAAATTGGTGGTGGGGTCGTCGTCGACCAGCAGCACACTCGCTAAGGGCGGCATAAAGAGAGAGTTAGCCGGGAAAGGTAACGGTGAAGGTGGTGCCCACCCCGGGCTGGCTCTGCACGGCGATGGTGCCGCCGGCGTTCTCCACCAGGCGCTTGGTAATGTAGAGGCCCACGCCGGTGCCCTCCACGTGGGTGTGCAGGCGCTGAAACAAGCCAAAAAGCTGCCGCTGCTGCACCTCGCTCATGCCCAAGCCGTTGTCCTGAACGGTGAGCACGATGGCGGTTTCCGTGAGTCCCGCCTGCACCCGCACCTGCGAGGCCCGGTCCAGGGCCCGGTACTTCACGGCGTTGCTGAGCAGGTTGTAAACGATGCTGCGCAGGTTGGCCGGCGAGAAGGAAACCACCAGGTCTGGGGCTACCGCTACCGTGAGGTGCGTGCCCCCCGCAGCAATAGCGGGCATCAGGTCGAGGCGCACTTGCTCGACCACCGCCCCTAAGTACACCGGCTCGGCGGGCCCGGTGTGCGCCCGCTGCAAGCGCGAAATATCGGTGAGCTGGCCGATGGTAAGCTGAAAGCGCGCCACCGTTTGGTCGAGCAGGTCGAGCAAGTGAGGCACCAGCACATCCGGCGGGCCGGCCGGCAGCAGCGTATCGCGCAGGGCCAGCACGATGCTCTCGATGTTGGTAATGGGCGCTTTCAAATCGTGCGAGGCCGTGTACACGAACGTGTCCAGGTCCACGTTGGTGCACCGGAGCTGGGCGTTGCTGAGGTGCAAGTCCTCGTTGAGCTGCTGTAGCTGCTGCCGGGCGCGCACGTGCTCGGTTACATCATAGGCAAAATTGAGCAGCCCGTCGACCCGGCCGTGCGCGTCGCGCAAGGGGTGGAGCAGGATGTTGTAGTAGCGCTGCTCGGGGTGGCCCGTGTCCGTCACGTCCATCCACGTTTCCAGCTCCAGCTCCAGCTGGGCTTGCCCGGTTTGGTAAACTTGGTCGAGCTTTTCAATCACGCCCTGGCCCTGCAATTCGGGCAAGGCCTGGCGGATGGGCAAGCCCCGCAGCGCCCGGTTGTGAAACAGCTGCTGGTAGCGCGGGTTTACCAGGTGGTAAATGTGCTCGGGGCCCCGATACGTAGCCACACTGGCCGGCAGCTCCATCAGCACGTGGTAGAGCTGCTGGCGCTGGTACTCGGTTTCGGCCTGGGCCGCCTGGGCCGCCTGGGTGCGCTGCTGCACGCGGGTTTCCAGCTCCTGGTTGAGCTGGCGCAGCAGCAGCTGCGTTTCGTCCAGGGCGATATTGGTTGCCTGGTACTCTTCGTTGCTGGCGTGCAGCTCTTCGTTGAGGGCCGCCAGCTCCTCGTTGAGGTGCTGCACCTGCTGGCGCGCGCGCACCTGGTCGGTTACTTCAACCGCCGACGCGAGTATGCCCGTGATGTGGCCCAGCTCGTCGTAGGCGGGCTGGTAGGTGATGTTAAAATAGCCTTGGTAAGGCTGCCGGGCCTGCTCGATATGAACCAGCAGCTCGCGGAAGTAGCGGGGCTCGCCCGTGTGCAGCACGCCGGCAAACACCGCCTCAAAGCCCTGGCCCGCCAGGTCGGGCAGCGCCTCGAAGTGCGGCCGGCCCACAATCTGGCCCAGCGGGCGGCCCCAAATCTGGCCCATGCGGTCATTGGCCCACTCCACTACAAATTCGCCTCCTCGCAACTGAGCCAGGGCGATGGGCGCCTGCTCGAAGATGCGCTGCCACCCGGTGCGCCGCGCCTCGGCCTCGGCGCGGGCCGCCTGCTCGCGGGCCTGGCTTTTGCGCAGGGCCTCGGCCGCCGCCGAGTGCTGCCCGGCCGTATCGGAGAAGCTCACCAGCAGTAGCTCGCCGCTGCGCTGGGCCGAGAGTAGAAAGAAATTGTCCAGCCCGTCGTAGGAATAATTAACGGCGTATTGCCCCGGCTGACCCGCCAGAAAGGTGTCGCGGTAGAAGGCAAAGATGCCCGTTTCCAGCGCGTTGGGGTACAAGGTGCGGAACGACTCGCCGGGCTGGGCGGGCAGGCCGAGCATGTGCTGCGCCGCCGGGTTGAGCTGCACGTAGGCAAAATCGACAAGGTCGCCATCTTCCCCGGCCGCATACACGGGCCGAAACAGAATGACTCCCGTCAGCGACACCGCGAGCAGCGTGTGCAGCAGCTCGGAGCTGGCCAGCGGGTCGGTGGGCCAGCCAGCAGAGGTAGCAGGCATAATAGAATAGCTAATAAGGACGGCCTAAGGTACCACGGGTAGCCTGCCCGTGGGGCGCGGCAAGGGCCGCCGCCTGGGCCTGGGGACGGGCAGTTGGTGGGCGCGGTGGCAGCCATTGGCCCCGCGCTGCCCGGAGCTTGCCGGCAGGCAAGGCCCCAAAAGCGGTGCTCAAACACGCGTGGGGGGAGAAGGGCGGCAGGCGGAAACGCAAAAAAAACCGGCAGACACTCGCTAAAAGTGTCTGCCGGTTTTCTCTTTGTGGAGCCGATTATTGGACTCGAACCAACGACCTGCTCATTACGAATGAGCTGCTCTACCAGCTGAGCTAAATCGGCCTGTCTGCCACCGCCTGGTGCCGGTGGGACTGCAAAGATAGCACGCCGCACCAAAACGGCGCAACTGTCTGGCAAATTTTACGCAACCTCCCCGCGCCATGCTCGTCTGAATAAAGCCGCCTTTTGGGCGTCTCTTCTGCCATGACCCTTCTCCGCTCCCTCGCCGCCGGCTTCTCCGGCGCCATCGCCCTCAACGCGCTGCACGAAACCGTGCGCCGCCTGCGCCCCCAGGATGCCCCGCGCATGGACCTGCTCGGCGAGCGCGGCCTGCGCCAGCTGCTGGCCAAAGCCGATGCCCCGCCGCCCACCGACCAGCAGGCCTACCTGCTCACGCTGGCGGGCGACGTGCTCAGCAATGGCCTGTACTACAGCTTTGTGGGCAATGACAAGCGCAGCCTGCGCCGGGGCCTGGCCCTGGGCGTGGCGGCCGGCGTGGGCGGCGTGCTGCTGCCCGGCCCGCTGGGCCTAGGCACCGCCCCCAGCGGCCGCACCCCCCAAACGCAGGCCATGACGGTGGCCTGGTACACCATTGGTGGGCTGGTGGCCGGCGCGGTAGCCAAAGCGCTGCGCTAGGCGGCTTTTTGGCGCAGGGTGCTGCCAGTTGGCCCCACTACCATCGTGGCCGGGCCGCCCACTACCAGCGCCCGGTTGTCGGCCTCGTGGCCCACCGGAAAATTATAGCCCACCGGAAAATCGTAGCGCCGGGCGTAGTGGTCGATAATTTCGTAGGCTTCCTGGCCGAAGGGAATGGCATTGTCGCGCATCTGCGAAAAGTGGCCTACTACCAGCCCGGCCAGGCCCGCCAGCTGCCCGCTGCGGTGCAGGTGCAGCAGCATGCGGTCGATGTGGTAGAGGTACTCGTCCAGGTCTTCGAGAAACAAAATGCGGCCCGCAAAGCTGGCCTGCGAGCTGGTGCCCGTACTGGTGTGCAGCAAGCTCAGGTTGCCGCCCACCAGCTCGCCGGTGGCCGTGCCGGGGCGGTTGAGCGGGTGCGCGGCCGCTTCGTAAGTAGTCGACTCGCCGAATAAAATACTGCGTAAGCTGCTCAAGGCCAGCTCGCCGCCAGCTTGCTCAAAAGCAAACGGCATCACGCCGTGAATGCTCTGGTAGCCCAGCCGCAGCAGGTGGCTATTGAGCACCGTGATGTCGGAAAAGCCCGCCACCCACTTGGGCGCTTCGGCAAAGCGCCTAAAATCCAGCTCATCGACCAGGCGGGCGGTGCCGTAGCCGCCCCTGGCGCAAAAAATGGCCCGAATAGCCGGGTCGTCGAGCTGGCGCTGAAAGTCGCGGCGGCGCAAATCATCGTCGCCGGCAAACTGGTGCGCGGCGGCCCCGATGCTTTCGCCCAGCACTACGTCGAGGCCCCAGGCGCTGAGGATTTGGGTGGCGGCCGCGACCTCGGCGGGGCTGACTTTGCGGGCCGTGGCCACGATGGCCACGCGCTGGCCGGGCTGGAGAAAAGGGGGGGTGATGGCGGGCATAAGCGGGCGGCCAGCACTAGCGCCGGCCCGTGGCCGCAAAGAAACGGTCGCGCCCGCCCAGGCCCGGCCGCTGGGGCCGGGCGGGCGTGGGTATCGGCTGATTGGAGGGGGAATTAAAAATTAAAAATGATAAATTAAAAATCTGGCTATCAAATTTTTAATTTATCATTTTTAATTTTTAATTCCCCCTCCGAATCGCTTCGGCGCGTAGTGGTTATTTCCTTCGTGCCTTCGGCCTCATTGCCTGTCCTATGAATCTACTTCTTCGCTTCGCAATCTTGGTACTACTCCTGGCCAGCGCGAGCCGCGCCGTGGCCCAATTGGCGCCCATTGACACGGCGCGGGGGCGCTACTACCAGCCGGTTTTTGCCAATGTCACGGTGACGAGCAACGTCACCTACGGCTCGGCCCTGAAGTACGATGGTACCACCCAAACGCTGCTCATGGATGTGTACCAACCCACCGGCGACACCGTGAGCCGCCGGCCGCTCATCGTGTTTGCCCACGGCGGCGGCTTCGTGATTGGTAGTAAGGCCGATGCGTATCCGGTGGCGTTTTGCACGCGGCTGGCCCGGCTAGGCTACGTGGTAGCCAGTATCGAGTATCGGGTGGGCTTCGCGTTTACGGGGCTGGCGCAGCCTATTGATACTCCGCAGATTGCGACGGCTGCCGTGCGCGGTGGGCTCGATATGAAGGCGGCCATCCGCTTTTTCCGCCAGGATGCGGCCAACGCCAAAACGTACCGCGTGTATAGCAACTACATCATCGCGGCTGGCTCGTCGGCCGGGGCTTTCGCGGCCCTGCAGGCGGGCTACCTCGACAAGGCCAGCGAAGTACCGGCCTACGTGAACCTGGCCGCGCTCGGCGGCATCGAAGGTGCCAGCGGTACCCCCGGCTACAGCAGCGCCGTGATGGCGGTACTCAACCTGAGCGGAGCCACCGAAAGCCCTTTCATTATCGAGGCCGGCAACGCGCCGCTGTGCAGCGCCCACGGCACCGCCGATGCCACGGTGCCCTATTTGCAAGGCAAAATTGGCTCCTTATTGCCGCCCAAGTACGTGTATGGCAGCGGCCGCCTCAATCCCCGCGCCACGGCGCTGGGCATCACCAACGTGCTGCGCCGCTTCAGCCGGGCCGGCCACGTACCCTTCGAAACCAACGCTCAATACGCCGATACCACGTTCTGGACCATCCGCGACTTTCTGCGTCCGCTGCTGCGCCGCACCGGCGTGGCCCTGGCCGCCAAAGCCGGCACCGCCGCCCGCACCATTCAGGCCCACCCAAATCCCGCCCAGGAGGCCGTGCAGCTAGCCTTGCCCGCCGACTGGGCGCAGCTGGGCGAGGCCGAGCTGCTCGACGTGGCCGGCCGCGTGGTGCGCCGATTCCGCCCGCAGGCCCAGACTACGTCGCTGGTGCGCGGCGCGCTGCCGGCCGGGGTGTATGCCGTGCGCTTTGTGGGGCAGGTGCCGGTGCGCGTGGTATTTGAGTGAGCCGGCAGCCAACGCTGTGGCAACAGCAAAACGGGCAGGCTCCGGTAGCCGGAGTGTAGTTTGATAACCATTAGGTAGTATAGGATTTTTTTTGAAGTCTTATATTATGACAGCCCGTATATTAGTATAAGTGTGAATAAGATTATTGGCTGGTGATTAATGGCTCAGGAGGCGATTTTACTGCCCCTTGAGCCACTTCACCATTAGGGGCGTTTGGGATTCTGGCGGCTCTATCGTTTCCTTTGCACCCGTTTCTAGATGCAAACTAACCCTGTCATATCTCTTATCTCACCTGGTGTTTTAATGACGCTACTCGCTACTTTACCTGCTGCCCGGCTAAAACGGGGTCTACTTTATACGGGGCTTGGACTCGTGTTCGCGGCTGGGTCAGCCCAGGCTCAATCCGGTAATGCGCTCAACCTTGATGGCACCAACGACTACGTAGACCTGCCTTCCTCCCTCACAACGGGTGTCACCAATTTTACCTTCGAGGCGTGGCTCAACTATCAGGATAATGGGCCATGGACGCGCGTTATGGATTTTGGCGACAACACCTTGGTTAATATGTTTTTGACGCCCCGCAACGGGGATGATAATACGCCTCGCTTTGCCATCACCACGGGGGGCAGCGGCGCGGCCGAGGAGCGCCTCACGAGTACCACGGTGCTTTCGCCCGGCCAGCACCATCTGGCCGTGACGCTCAGCCAAAACGGCACTGTCGTTACCGGCACGCTTTACGTGGATGGTATGGTCGCCGCCACGAACGCCGGTATGACGCTAACCCCCGCAAGCCTGGGTACACTCGCCAATCTCTACCTGGGCCGTTCAGAATACGGCAATGACCCGTACCTGAAAGGCGAACTGGACGAGGTGCGCCTCTACAATACGGCGCTGACCCAAGCGCAAATACAGGCCGATATGCGCGCGGGCTATGGCACGAGCGCCGTGCCGGCCAGCCTGCTGGCTTACTACGGGTTTAACCAGGGCGTTGCCGGCGGCAGCAATTCTACCGAAACCAGCCTGCTCGACCAGAGCGGCAATGCCCGCACGGGTACGCTTGAGAACTTTGCCCTCACGGGAAGCACCTCCAATTGGGTCGGTGGCACGGCCCCACTGCCCGTTACGCTCGTTCATTTTAGCGCCCAGCGCCAGTGCGCCGATGGCCTGCTGACGTGGACCACGGCCTCGGAAGTGCGCAACGCCTACTTTGAGGTGCAGCGCAGCGCCGATGGCGTGAGCTTTCGGGCGCTGGGCCGGATAGGCGGTGCGGGCACCACCAGCCAGTCGCACCGCTATCAGTTCACCGATGTTGACCCCGCCCGCTACGCCGCCGGTACCGTGTACTACCGGTTGCGCCAGGTCGATACGGACGGCACCAGCACCTACTCGCCGGTGCGGACGCTGGCCATGCCGACGGAGGCCATGGGCGCGGAGCCTTTTCCGGCCCCGCTGCCCGCTGGGCACAGCCTGAGCGTGCAGGTGCGCACGCCCCTGGCCGGGCCGGCCAGCCTACTCGTTACCGATGGTCTGGGCCGCATTGTGGTGCAGCAGCCCCTCGACTTAGCCACTGGCACTGTCACGCTTGCCCTGCCGCAGGCAGCGCACTGGCAGCCAGGTATGTATACACTGCGCGTGCAGCAGGGAGGCTGGCAGTACAAGACCAAAATAGTCTGCCAATAGTAAGCCGAAAGGGCGAAAGCGCCGGCTTAGCCAAGCCGACGCTTTCGCCCTTTCGCAGGCCCACGCCATTACGCAGCGCACGGCGGCAGCGGCAGTGTAAAAGCCTGCCTGGCGCGGGCGCCGCCGTGGGTAGCGTGTTGGGCGAGAGCAGTGTACGCTGCTGAGCTTGCTCAGCAGAAATGCTTTACGTCAGGTTTGCCCGCGCTACCGCGTAAAACCCTTCCAGCGCCGCCGCAATCTTCACGGTTTCCAGCAAAAAGCCGTCGTGCCCGAAGCCCGAATCCAACTCGCCGTACACCGCGCCGGCGATGCCTGCCGCAATTTCGCGCTGCTCGACTAGCGGGAATAGCACGTCGGACGTGATGCCGAGCACCAGCGTGTGCGCCCGGATGGCGGCCAGCGCGGCGGCTACGCCGCCCCGGCCGCGGCCCAGGTTATGCGAGTCCATCGCCCGCGTGAGGGCCACGTAGCTGTAGGCATCGAAGCGGGCCACGAGCTTGTGGCCCTGGTAGCGCTGGTAGCTGCTGGCCCGAAAGTCGCGCAGGCGGCTCTCGTCGGGGTCGGTTTGGGTGTGGGCGTAGGCGTCGTGGCCGCGGTAGCTGAGCAGGGCCACGGCGCGGGCGGCGGCCAGGCCGGCATCGCCGCCGCCGGGGCGGTTTTCGAAGTAGGTGGCGTCGGCCTCGATGGCCAGGCGCTGGGCCTCGTTGAAGGCGATGCCCCAGGCCGAGTGCCGGGCGCTGGTAGCGATAACTACCAAATGGCTAAATACTTCGGATTGACTTACGGCCCATTCCAGCGCCTGCTGCCCGCCCAGCGAGCCGCCAATAAGTGTATGCACATGCGCCAAGCCCAACTCCTGCCGCAGGGCCTCATGAGCGGCCACCAAGTCGCGAATGGTGAGCAGCGGGAAGCTTTGAAACCGCCCCGCGCCGGTGGCCGGGTCGGCGTCGAGCGGGCAGGTGCTGCCGTAGCACGAGCCTAATATATTGGCGCACACGATAAACCAGTCGGCCGGGTCGTAGAAATAGCCTGCCCCAAACAGTCCCGGCCACCAGTCGAGCACATCGGCATTGGCCGTGAGGGCATGGCACACCCACACCACGTTGTCGCGGGCGGCATTGAGGCGCCCCCAGGTGCGGTAGGCCACGCGGGCACCGGCCAGGGTTTCACCGCTCTCTAGCGGGAAGGGGTCGGGCAGGAGAAAGGTATGTTGTTGCATAGTAGTAACTACTTACAGCTGTCATCGCGAGCAAAGCGAAGCAATCGCACCAGCACGGAGCCCGAACGGCTCGTCCTGATGCGATTGCTTCGCTTTGCTCGCGATGACAGCTTAAAAACTAACGCTTACACCTCCAGCGGCTGCGCGTGCTCGGGCTGCGGGTCCACGATGCTGGCATCGGCTTCGTCTTTGGGCGCGGCCGCGCTAGCGGCGGCCAGCGCCTGGCCCAGGTCGGCCAAGATGTCGTCGATGTGCTCGATGCCCACCGACAGGCGCAGCAGCGTGGGCGTCACGCCCGAGGCCGTTTGCTCGGCTTCGCTGAGCTGCTGGTGCGTGGTGGCCGAGGGCTGAATGATGAGCGTTTTGGCGTCGCCCACGTTGGCCAAGTGGCTGATAAGCTTGAGATTGTCAATAACTGCCGTGGCCGTGTCCTTGCTGCCGTGCAGCGTAAACGAGAGCACGCCGCCGAAGCCGCGGGTGAGGTATTTGGCCGCGTTGGCGTGGTGCGGGCTGCTGGCCAGGCCGGGGTAGTTGACGTGCGCCACCTGGGGCTGCTGCTCCAGCCACTGGGCTACTTTCAGGGTGTTTTCGACGGTGCGCTCCACGCGCAAACTCAGCGTTTCGAGGCCTTGCAGCAAGAGGAACGAGTTGAACGGGCTGATAGCCGGGCCAAAGTCGCGCAGGCCCTCTACCCGCGCCCGAATGGCAAAAGCGATGTTGCCAAACGGCCCTTTTTTGCCGAATACCTCGTTGAAAACCAGGCCGTGGTAGCCTTCGCTGGGCTCGGTAAACTGCGGGTATTTGCCGTTGCCAAAGTCGTAGGTGCCGCCGTCCACTATCACGCCGCCCACGCTGGTGCCGTGGCCGCCTATCCATTTGGTAGCCGACTCCACCACGATGTTGGCGCCGTGCTTGAGCGGCTGAAACAGGTAGCCGCCCGCGCCAAACGTATTATCAACCACCAGCGGCAAATCGTGCTTTTTGGCCACCGCCGCCAGGCGCTCAAAATCGGGCACGCTAAACGCCCCGTTGCCAATGGTTTCGACGTAAAGCGCGCGGGTTTTGTCGTCAATCAGCGCCTCGATGCTGTCCACATCGTCGCCCTGGGCAAAGCGCGCCTCGATGCCCAACCGCTTGAACGCCACCTTAAACTGGTTGTAGGTGCCGCCGTAGAGGTACGAGCTGGAAACCAGGTTGTCGCCGGGCTGCAAGATGTTGTTGAGAGCGATGAACTGCGCCGCCTGCCCCGAGCCCACGGCCACGGCCGCCACGCCGCCTTCGAGCGCCGCAATGCGCTGCTCGAATACGTCGGTGGTCGGGTTCATGAGGCGGGTGTAGATGTTGCCAAACTCCTTCAGGGCAAACAGATTAGCGCCGTGCTCGGCGCTCTTGAAGACGTAGCTGGTGGTTTGGTATATCGGTACGGCGCGCGAGCCGGTGGTGGGGTCGGGCTGCTGCCCGGCGTGCAGCTGTAGCGTCTCGAAATGCAGGTTTTGGGTGGCCATGAGCTTGAAAAATGAAAAAGAGAAGAAACGGATGATGAAGCGGCTGCCTATGCAAAAGGCAGATTATCACTAGTTAAACAGCGAGAACAAACGCCGGCAAGCTGCCCGCCGAGCGAGCCAACGCTGCGTTGATTCCAGCATTACCCACGAAATGAAAAGGGAGTAGCCCGGTACTTATGCCGGGCAACAACAGCCGCGCAGTCGCACGCGGCTAGCGGGCGCTAGGCCCTGTGCCACAGGCAGCCCAGCGGCAAAATCAAGTGCTGCCGCCCGCCACAGGGCGACCGGGAAGCTGGGCAACAAAGCGAAAAACGAAGAGTGGTACATAACACGCAGTTTATAGCTCCCGTGCCGGCGGGCGGCAGGGTAGGAGTTGGCACCTTTCCCCAAGGGGATGGTTGCCAGCGGGTCACGGAGCCTAATCTCTCGCCGCTTCTGTATAAAAGGTAAAAAACCGTCCCGCCGACTGCGGGGAGTACCTGGTTGGTGCTGGCAAATATAGGCAGCGGGGTTGAATTGCGAGCGCGGGGCGGGACGTGTTGGTTTTGACCTCACGCGCAAGGCGTCTGTCATCGCGAGCGCAGCGAAGCAGTCCTTCCCTGTCGTTTGCGGACGCTAGCCAAGCGCGAAGGAAAGATTGCTTCGCTACGCTTGCAAAGACAGGCGTTTGCAGACACTACTGAAAATAAAAAGGCCGCCCCAAAACTGGAGCGGCTTTTCTCACCTTTTTTCTGCAAAAAGTACCTAGAGACTAGGTAGGGTTAACACCTGACCGATTTCTATCTTGTCAGGGTTACTGCCGATGGTGGCCTTGTTGGCCTCGTATATCTGGTGCCACTTGGCGGCATCGCCGTAGTGGTTTTTAGCAATTTTGGAGAGCGAGTCGCCGCTCACGACCGTGTACGAGTCGCCGCCGGTGGTAGCCTTGGCGTCGGTGCTGTTGCCAAAAAAGTCGGTGCTGGCGCCGCCCGCCGCGGGCTTGGCGGTTTCTACCGGCTTTTTATCGCCCTCGTTAGTAAGAAAATCCAGTAAGCCCATGGCCGTAGAGAGGTAATGTGAAAGGTAAAGGACAGTGCGGGCCCCTTTTACCCAGCTGGTAAGCTGGCGAGTGGGGTAGCGGAAGCCATTTACGCGGCAGTCTTTTAAAGGTTATACCCGATAACCAAAAAAACTAACGCCCGTAAGCAGGCCCAACACTGGCAACCAGTACCTAAAGCTCTCTTATCACCTTACTTTTTTCACTCATGACCCGCTCTCCCCTGGCCTTGCGGCCGTATCTCGCCTCGTTGCTGTGCGCCTTTATGCTCTTGTTTGTGGCGGCCTCGTGCGGCAACGACAAAGGCAAAGTAGAAGGCGTAAACATGCTGTACGGCACCACCGGCAAAGTGTGGAAAACCGCCAAGGAAACCGACGCCGCTGGCGACAAGGTGAAGCAAACCGACGCGCAGCAGGAAGAGTCGCTGCACGTATTCTCGAACAATACCTATACGATGACTGGCGCGGCCGGTGCC
>Ga0182232_1000147_pt1 | contig 21674 bp, 11 predicted proteins | sample G6R1MG_30_FD_155484 | JGI IMG/M metagenome (GOLD analysis project Ga0182232, IMG submission 155484) | Phyllosphere microbial comminities from miscanthus, Michigan, USA - G6R3_NF_07NOV2016_LD2 MG | ecosystem: Host-associated > Plants > Phyllosphere > Phylloplane/Leaf | place: USA: Michigan... | reverse complement strand
CCTGGTCCAGCTTGGCGGTGTATAAATCGCAGTTGCCGTGGCAGGTAGCGCATTCGCAGCGGGCAAAGAAAATAGTGCGTCCATCGTGCGAGAAGCACGCCGAGCCCTCGTTGTACTGCGAGTTGATGGGCTTGGGCAGCGGCTCGGCCTCCGACCAGCCGATGGCCCCGTCGCGGCGCGACACGTAGAGGTTTTCGTCGCGCTGCTCCTGCAGGCTGCCGCGCCGGGGCTGCCGCTTGCTGCTGAAAAGCAGCAGCGAGTCGCCGCCGCCCAGCGCGGGGCCGTAGTCGGCGAGCTTCGAATTTACCAAGTCGCCCATGTTGGTGTACACGTTTTTGGGCGGGTGAAACGTGCTGATGCCCTTGCGGTACTCCACGATGTCGTAGTACACCTTCAGAGGCACGTAGAGGTCGGTATTTTTGGCATCGAGCGAGTCGTAGTACTGCTGCACGCGCGTCACGTCGGTGCGGTGGTGCTTGAGGGCGAGCCGGAAATACGCCTTGGCGCGCTCCTGCTGCGTGCTGTCGCGCTGCCAGAGTTGGCCCAGGTGCCACAGCATATCGGTATTGCGGTAAAAATTCTCGATGCCAAACTGCGCCACGTACTGCGTGAGCAGCGTGCGCGCCTCGGCGTAGCGGTGCCGCCGCTCAGCCTTTCGGATGGCTTGCAGCGCCTTTTTATCTTCGTAAAACGGCAGCCGGTTCACGTTCACGAAGTCGGGCGTGCCGTCGGGGCGCACGCGCAGGCGGCGGCTCATGCGGCCTTTTAGGGCCCGGGCCTGGTAGGCGGGGCGCCGGACGGTGTCGGCGGGCGCGGCGGGCTTAGCGGCAGTAGGGCGCGGGGCCGATGGGCGTTTCTGGGCGGCTATCGGCCCCGTGGCCAGCAAAAACAGCCAACCCAGAATCCAACTGCAAAAAATATAATTAAACCTTGAACAACGCATATAAATCTAGTAGATAACCATAACGCGGCCGCAAGTTCGCACATAATTATCAGTACCGCTCACGGCCAACCAAAAAATTGCACTTTCAGCGAATATCCGGCCTTTTTTGCTTAGTACAGCTGCACTTATCGCTTTTTATAAGAATGAGACCAGCCAGCTTACGCTGTGAGTAACTCACTGATTTAACGACTAACTTTAAAACGTCCTGGCGAAACCCGCAGCTGGGCTAGTTGGATTTGCCTGAGTTGGCGGGCAGCGCTAACAGCGCGCATACTACTGCGGTACTGCAAGCCACTCCGCCGGCTTTTGAGCTGCCCGGCGCGCTTTTACCAGCCGAAAAACGACGCTTTGGCGGCCCGGCCCGGCTGGCACGGCCCTTGAACCCACATTCTCCCCACTCGCCCGTACCTTAGAAGCGGGCTTGGGGCTGCCACTCTGGCAGCCGCCGTGCGCCCCGGCCGCGCCTACTTTTCTTTGCTAATGACCTTTGCTACTTCACGCCGCCGCCAGCGCCTGGTTGGCGGCTCCGACTCGGCCCCCGAAGCCATTGCCATTATGGCGGCCGACCCCGACCATTTGATTTCGGCCGACGAGGCGCCTGACACGCTGGCCCTGCTACCGGTGCGCAATACGGTGCTGTTTCCGGGCGTGGTACTGCCCGTGACGGTGACGCGCAAGAAAAGCATCCGCCTGATTCGCAAGCTGACGTCGAAAAACGAGAAGCTCATCGGCGTGGTGGCCCAGCGCAACCCCGACGCCGACGAGCCCACCCTCGATGACCTCTACGAAGTGGGCACGCTGGCCCGCATTCTCAAGCTCATCGACCAGCCCGATGGGCAAGTGACCATCATTATTCAGGGGCAAGTACGGTTCCGCATCGGGCCGGAGATATCGTTTACGCCGCAGCTGGTGGCCAAGGTCGGCTACTTTGAGGAGCAAACCCTCGACGCCGAAAACGACGCCGAGCTGGTGCTGCTGCAAAGCCTGCGCGAAGCCGCGACCAAGGTGCTGGAGCTCACGCCCGAGATTCCGCCCGAGGCGCGGGCCATGCTCGACGGCATTCAGTCGCCCGCTTTCCTGGTGCATTTTCTGTCCTCGAATGTGCAGCTCGACCTGCCTTCTAAGCAGGCGCTGCTCGAGCTCGGCGACCCCGAGGCCCAGGCCCGGCAGCTGCTCGAAGCCCTGCTGCGCCAGGCCGAATTGCTGGAAATCAAGAACGACATTCGCTCGAAAACCCACACCGGCATCGACGCCCAGCAGCGCGAGTATTTCCTGCGCCAGCAGCTCAAAACCCTGCAAGACGAACTGGGCCAGGGCGAGGGCACGCCCGAGCAGGATATGGCTGGCCTGCGCGCCCGCGCCCAGGCCAAAAAGTGGCCCGAGGCCGTGGGCAAGCACTTCGACAAGGAGCTGAGCAAGCTGGCCCGCATCAACCAGATGTCGCCCGACTACCCCGTGACGCTCAACTACGTGGAGTACTTGCTCGACCTGCCCTGGGGCGACGTTACTAAGGACAAGTTCAACCTCAAGACGACCAAGAAAATCCTCGATACCGACCACTTCGGGCTCGAAAAGGTGAAGGAGCGCATCCTCGAATACTTGGCGGTGCTGAAGCTGAAGCAAGACCTAAAAGCCCCGATTTTGTGCCTCTACGGCCCGCCCGGCGTGGGCAAAACCAGCCTGGGCCGCAGCGTGGCCACGGCGCTGGGCCGCAAATATGTACGCCTGAGCCTGGGCGGCGTGCGCGACGAAGCCGAGATTCGCGGGCACCGCAAAACCTACGTGGGGGCCATGCCCGGCCGCATTATCGCCCAGATAAAGAAGGCCGGCGTGAGCAACCCGGTCATTATTCTGGACGAGATTGACAAGGTGAGCAGCGACTTCCGGGGCGACCCTAGCTCGGCGCTGCTGGAGGTGCTGGACCCCGAGCAAAACTCGACCTTCACCGATAACTACCTGGAGGTAGAGTACGACCTGAGCAAGGTGCTGTTCATCGCCACGGCTAACTCGCTCGAAACCATTCAGCCGGCGCTGCGCGACCGGATGGAGATTATCGACCTCACCGGCTACACGCAGGAGGAGAAAACGCAGATTGCCAAAAAGCACCTCTGGCCTAAGCAGCTGCGCGAGCACGGCCTGGCCGAAAACGAGGTTAAAATCACCGACCAGGCGCTGCACCGCGTGGCCGACGACTACACCCGCGAAAGCGGCGTGCGCAGCCTAGAGCGGCAGCTCGCCGCTCTCACCCGCAACCTGGCCCGCCGCAAGGCCGGCAAGGAAACGCTGCCCGCCCAGCTCGACCCCAGCGACGTACTCAAAATCCTGGGCTCGCCGCGCTTCGACCGCGACCTGTACCAGGAGGCCGACACGGCCGGCGTGGTAACCGGCCTGGCCTGGACGAGCGTGGGCGGCGATATTCTGTTCGTGGAAAGCCTGCTGAGCCGGGGGCGCGGCAAGCTGACCTTGAGCGGGCAACTGGGCGACGTAATGAAGGAATCGGCCATTACGGCCCTCTCCTACCTGCGCGCACGGGCCGACGAGCTGGGCATCGACTACCGGCTGTTTGAGCAGTACGACCTGCACATTCACTTCCCCGAGGGCGGCATTCCGAAGGATGGGCCGAGCGCGGGCATCGCCATTTTTACGAGCATCGCCTCGGCCTACACCCAGCGCCGCGTGCGCCCGCACCTCGCCATGACGGGCGAAATAACCTTGCGCGGGCGGGTGCTGCCGGTGGGCGGCATCAAGGAAAAGCTGCTGGCCGCTCGCCGCGCCGGCATCCGCGACGTGATACTCTCGCCCAAAAACCGCAAGGACGTGGAGGAAATCACGGCCGAGTACCTCAAGGGCTTGCACATCCACTACGCCGAGCGCGTGGACGACGTGCTGACCGTAGCCCTGCTGCAAGAGCAGGTGGCCCGCCCGCAGGCCCTGCCCGTGCGCGACGAAGCCCCCGCCCCCGCCGGCCCGAGCGTGGAAGTACAATGAGTGTAGGGTAAGCTTTAGCTTGCCAGTAAGACCAGGTCAACGATTTAAAAAGTAGGTCGGACCCACTTTTTGCTTCCAGCAAAGCCCTAAAAAGTAGGTCCGACCCACTTTTTAGGGCTTTGCTCAGAGCTAAAGCTCTGGGTGAAGCTCCTTTTTCTCCTCCGCCCGCAGCTTTTTCTGATTCCTGGCTACTAAAAGCTACTGCCGTAGCCGTTTTTTCCTGGTCGCTACTGCTTTTTACTTTCTTTGTGGCAGTAAAAAGGTGTTGGGAAGCGCACTAAACCGGCTCGCCTGCGAGTTTAAGCGCCGTAATTTAGCCTGCTGTATGACGCACTTTTCCGCTCGTTTCTTCGCTGTCGCGGTGGTTGGCCTCACGACTTCGGTTGCCCACGCCCAGATTGGCGGGCGCACGGCATTTCCCTTCCTCAGCCTACCGCCTTCGGCGCAGCTCGCGGCCTCGGGCGGCATGAACGCCTCGGCCCGCAGTAGCGACCCCACGCAATTTTACGGCAACCCGGCGCTGCTGAATGCCGACATGGACCACGTGGCGGCCCTCAGCTACGTGGCCTACGTGGGCAGCATCAAGCAAAGCACGGCCGCCTACGCCTTTAATACCGAGAAGCGCGGGCGCTTCGGACTGGGCTTTACGTACCTCAACTACGGCGACTTGCAGAGCTTCGACGCGGCCGGCAACTCGCTGGGCACGTTTGGGGTGAACGAGTACGCCTTCACGGCGGCCGACTCTTATACGAAGGGCAAATTTACGTTTGGGCTGGCGGCCAAGCTGGCCGTGTCGGCCATCGCCGACAACCGCGCCCTGGCCCTGGCCGCCGATGCAGGCGTGCTGTATAAGCCTAAAGAAGACCAGGACTTTACGGTGGGGCTGGTGGTGAAAAACGCGGGCTACATGCTGAAGCCCTACCTCGCCAGCGCCCGGCAGCCGCTACCCTTCGATGTGCAGCTCGGCACCACCATCAAGCCCGAGCACATGCCGCTGCGCTTCACGCTTACCATGCACCACCTGCACCAGTGGAACATCCAATACCTCGACCCCAACGACCGCGGCAGCACCAACGCGGCCGGCGACACGGTGCGGGCCAGCCGCAACTTTGGCGACAACCTGGCCCGGCATTTTACGGTGGGGGCCGAGTTGCTGCTGGGGGCGGGCTTTCGGGCGCGAGTAGGCTACAACCATTTGCAGGCCCGCGAGCTGCGCCTCGACAACACGAGCGGCTCGGCGGGCTTTAGCTTCGGGGCGATGCTCAAAATCAGCCAGTTTCAGCTCGACTACACCCACGCTACCTTGCAGGCGGCGGGGTCGAGCAATTATTTTACGCTCAGCCGGCGCTTTGGCGCGGCCAAACCTTAGTATTTCGCGCAGTGTTTCGCAGTGTTAAAACGCAGTGTTCCGCAGTGCCGTTAGGAGAGACACTGCGGAACACTGCGTTTTAACACTGCGCGAATTTTTAGAACATGAAAGATTTTCTTACCCCGGCCCAAATCGTGGCCGAGCTTGACAAGTACATCATCGGCCAGCACGAGGCCAAGCGCCACGTGGCCATTGCGCTGCGCAACCGCTGGCGGCGGCTGCACGCGCCGGCCGAGATGCAGCAGGAGATAGTGCCCAACAACATCCTGATGATAGGCGCTACCGGCGTAGGCAAAACCGAAATAGCCCGCCGCCTGGCCCACCTGGCCGATGCGCCCTTTGTGAAAGTAGAGGCCAGCAAGTTCACGGAAGTCGGCTACGTGGGCCGCGACGTGGAAAGCATGGTGCGCGACCTGGCCGAGCAGTCGGTGAGCCGCCTGCGCCAGCGCCGCCAGGAAGCCGTGAAAGCCCAGGCCGCCCAGGCTGTGGAAGACCTTATTCTGGATGCGCTCATTCCGCCCATGAAAGCGCCCGCCGGTAGCAATGGCAGCAGCCTGGGCTTCGGCAACGGCAGCGATGCCAGCGGAACCGACGCGGTGCCCACCTCTGACCAGGAGCTAAATGAGCGTACCCGCGAGCGCTTCCGCCAGAAAATCCGCAACGGTGAGTTGGAAGACCGCCGCATCGAAATCAACGTGGCGCAGGGCAGCCCGAGCGTGGGCATTATGGGCGCACCGGGCATGATGGACGAGGCCACGATGTCGGGCCTGCAAGACATGCTGGGTAACATGCTGCCCAAAAAGTCGCGCAAGCGCAAGGTATCGGTGGCCGAGGCCCGCAAGCTGCTGCTCGAAGAAGAGGCGGCCAAGCTCGTGGACATGGACGAGGTGAAGGAGGAAGCCATCCGGCAGGCCGAAAACGCGGGCATCATCTTCATCGACGAAATCGACAAGGTGGCCACCAGCGGTAACGGCAAGAGCGGCGGCCCCGACGTGAGCCGCCAGGGCGTGCAGCGCGACCTGCTACCCATCGTGGAAGGCTCGGCCGTGAACACTAAGTATGGCGTGGTGAACACCGACCACATCCTGTTTATCGCCGCCGGGGCCTTCCACGTCAGCAAGCCCAGCGACCTGATACCCGAGCTGCAAGGCCGCTTTCCCATCCGCGTCGAGCTGCAAAGCCTGGGTAAAGACGACTTCTACCGCATCCTGAAAGACCCCAAAAACGCGCTTACCAAGCAGTACCAGGCACTTTTGATGGCTGAGGACGTGCAGCTCGACTTCGAGGACGAGGCCTTGCTGCGCATCGCCGAAATCGCGTTTGACGTGAACTCGGAGGTTGAAAACATCGGGGCGCGCCGCCTGCACACGGTGATGAGCCGCCTGCTAAACGACCTGCTGTTCGACGTGCCCGATAAGCTGCCGGCCGGCACCCACCTCGTCGTAACGCCCGCGCTGGTAGAGGAGCGCCTGCGCGACATGGTCAAAAACCGCGACTTGAGCCAGTATATTTTGTGATATTTTAGCTGTTAGCTCATAGCTGCTGGCCGTTAGCTTTTCGTTAGAAGGAGGGCTGATAGCCAGCAGCTATGAGCTAACAGCTAAAAACCTATGCATTACTACCTCATCACCGGGGCCAGCCAGGGCCTGGGCCGGGCGCTGGCCGAAGCCATCTTGGCACGGCCCGATACGCAGGTGCTGGGCATTTCGCGCCACGCCACCATCGCGCACCCGCGCTACCAGCACCAGCCGCTCGATTTATCTGACATTGAAGCCATCGAGCACAACCTGGGCAAAATCTTCGTGCCACGCCCCGATGCGCAAAGCCTCACGCTCATCAACAATGCGGGCACGCTGGGCGAAATCGGCTACGTGGGCGAGCTGCCCAACGAGCATTTTCAGTTTGTCTTCGACCTGAACGTGGTGGCCCCGGCCATGCTCATGAATACATTTTTGAGCACCTGCGGCGGCCAAACCAGCATTCCGCGCACGGTACTCAATATCAGCAGCGGCGCGGCCCAGCGCCCGGTCGATGGCTGGGCAGCCTACTGCGCCTCGAAAGCGGCCCTGAACGCGCTGTCCGAAACCGCCCGGAGAGAGCAGGACCTGCGCGGCTCGGGCGTGCACGTGTGGGCACTGGCGCCGGGCGTGGTTGATACGGATATGCAGGCGCACATCCGCACGGCAGAGGCGGGGCAGTTTAGCGAAGCGGCGAAATTTGCGGGATATCACGCCGAGGGGCAATTACTGAGCCCGGCGGCTGTTGCCGACAAGATAGTGCGCTGGCTTACGAGCGACGCCCCGCAAAGCACCAAGGAAACCGTACTACTCCTCAAGCAACTAGAGTAGCTGGCTTGTGCGGCAATTTTCAAAGGAGTGGCAACTTATTCTGAGCCCAAAAGCCGCCCAATAACGAAGGGTCCCGACCAGTACTGGTCGGGACCCTTCGTTATTGGGCGGCTTTTGGGCCACTGCCTGGGCAGTGGCCCAAAACCTTGCTAGTATCCCGGATTTTGGGACAGCAGCGGGTTGAGCTGCGTGTCGGTGTACGGGATGGGGAAAATTACCCGGCTGTCGTTGTAAGCGATGCGCGGCACCGTGCCGTGCGCCGGAATGTCACGCTTGTAGCGCAAGAGGTCGTAGAGGCGGAAGCCTTCAAACGCCAGCTCGATGCGACGCTCGAACAGGATGGCATCGATGAGCGCCTGCTTGTTGGCGAAGCTAGCCGTGGTGTACGAAGCATAGGCCGGCACGTTGGGCAGCGAGCGGCGGCGCACCGTGTTGAGCAGCGTAACCGCGTCGCTGCTTACCCCGGCGTCGAGCTGGGCCAGCGCCTCGGCGCGGGTCAGCAGCACCTCGGGATAGCGGATAATCGGCACCCAGTTATCAACCGCGTAGAACTTGGCCGTGAACGTATTGGCACCCCGCACGTCGAACAGCGTCGTGCGGCGCCGGTCTTTGCTGCGGAACTGCGTGGTATCGATGTTAGCGAAGGGGTTGATGGTAATATCAGCCCGGCGGTCGGGGCCATAGTGCTGGCCGATGGCGTTGTTCGTGTTGGGGTTGTCGTTCAGGTTCATCGCCACCGAGAAGATAGACTCGTTGGTGGTGTAGCTGTAGAACGCCAAACGCGGGTCATTGGCATTGAGGGCGTAGGTATTGGCCGCGATAACCGTATTGGCAAAGCTGGCCGCCTGCGTGTAGTCGCCTTTGTACAGGTACACGCGGGCTAGCAGCGCCTGCGCCGCCCCGCGGGTGGCCCGGCCTACGTTGCTGATGCCGCGGGTGCCCGAAACTACCGGCAGGTCCGTGATGGCTTCGGTCAGGTCCTTTTGCATCTGCGTGTACACGGCTGCTACCGAGGAGCGGGGCAGGCGCCCAGTTAAGTCGAATGCGTCGGTAGCGTTGCGCGGGGCCGTGAGTTGAATGACGATGCCAGGGTGCGAGGCATCGGCAGTGAAGTTGTAGGGCTGCGCGAACAGGTTAACGAGGTGCCACATGGTGAGGGCCCGGATAAACTTGCACTCCGCGATGTACTGCTTCTCCTGCGCGGCCGTCAGCTTACCGGTATTATCCGCCAGGTTTTGCAGGAAGGTGTTGGCCCCGAAAATGGTGCGGTAGCCCCCAATCCAGGCACTGGAAGCGAACCCATCCGTCGAGAGCATCTGGTAGCGCCCCACGTTGCCGAAGTAGGTAGGAATGTCGGTATCGGCGCTGCGGATGTCGGAGTAGATAAGTGCCCGGCCACCCAAAAACTCGGCGTTCTGCAGGTCGTTATAAACGCCAATCAGCGACGAGGTGATACGGGCGGGGGTAGAAAAGCCGTCGTTGACGGGAAGGTTGACGTAGGGGTCCTGGTCAACGACATTGCAGGACGAGGCGGCCGCCAGCAGCGTAGCCGACAGCAGCCACTTCGCCATACCGCGCGATTGTAAGAATTTCATAAGAATAAATACGAGTTAGAAGCTGACGTTGAGACCAAGCGTGTAGCTACGAGTCTGGGGAACCGAGCGGTTGTCGATACCGAAACCAATGTTGGTGTTGTTTCGGTTCGAGTTCACCTCGGGGTCGGTACCCGAATACTTAGTCAGCACAAAAGCATTCTGCACCAGCGCGTAGATGCGTAGGTTACCAATGCCGTAGCGCTCATATGCCGTTTTGGGCACGTTGTAGCCCAGGCTAATCTGGCGCATCCGCAAGAATTTGCCATCCTCGAGCCAGCGGGTCGAAGCCTGCTGCGCCACGTTGTCGGCAAGGTACAGGCGCGGCACGTTGGTTTCCTGGCCAGGGGCAGTCCAGCGGTCCTTAATCTCCTCCAAGTTGTTGTTGTAGAGGTTGGTCATCAGGCCAGCGCGGGTAGCGTTGTAAATCTTGTTGCCACCACTGTACTGCAGAAACACGCCCAGCTCGATACCTTTGAAGCTGAAGGTGTTGTCGAAGCCACCGTAGTAAGTGGGGTAGCCCGTCTCCTTCGTGTACACGGCGTCATTCTGCGTGAGAGCCGAGGTCGGGGCTCCGTCAGCCGTGATGTAAGTGCCCGTAGTCGGGTTATACTCCTTGATGTTGTCGTTGGCATCCAGGAATCGGGCGTTACCGTTGGCTGGGTTAACCCCAGCCCAGCGGATGAGGCGGTACACGGCAAGCGGTGCCCCAATGCTGGCCCGCTGCACACCGCTGATGATGTCGGCCGGGTCGTTGAGTCCGGTAACCAGGTTCTTGATAACCGTCACGTTGAACGAAGAAGTCCAGCTGAAGCCGCTTTCGGTTTTTACGTTGTTGGTCGTAATGGTAGCTTCGATACCGCGGTTGAACATCGAGCCCACGTTGCGCGTGATATAAGTCAGCGGCACACCCAGCTGGCCGGGCAGCTGCGCATTCAGGAGCAGGCCGCTGATGTTGTTATCGAAGAAGTCAAACGACATATTGATGCGGTCGTTCAGGAAGCCAGCATCGAAGCCCACATCAAATTTCTTGGAAGTCTCCCAGCGCAGGTCGGGGTTGCCTACCTGCGAAAGAGCTAAGCCGTTGAGGTCGGCGTACTGCCCACCGCCGTACAGCGTGCGCGACGAGTAAGAGCCTACCCCGTTGGAGTTGCCCACCAGGCCGTAGCTGGCCCGCAGTTTCAGGTTGGAAACGGCGGTAACATTCTTCATAAAGTTTTCGCCCCCGATGCGCCAGCCCACCGATACCGACGGGAAGTAGCCGCGGCGGTTGTTGGCCCCAAAGCGCGAGTCTTCGTCGGCCCGCTGCGATACCTGGATGTAGTAACGGTCGTCGTAGTTGTAGCTGGCCCGGCCGAAGAACGAGCGGAAACCGTTGCCAAACTTGGTGCCGCCGCTGAAGGGCGTGCCAGCCGCGAGGCCGTCGTAGATACTATTGAAGAAAGGGTCGGCGATGTTAGCAGCACCAGCGTAAACTTGCTGCTCCACTAGGTTCTGTAGTTCCGTACCAATCGTGGCGCTCACCGTGTGCTTACCCCCAAATACCTTATCGTAGTTGATGTAGTTCTGCCAGTTGGTTTGGGTGCGGTCGAGGCGGTTGTCTTGAATGAGACCAGCAAACGAGCGGCCCAGGCCCGACAGGCGTGGGTCGCTGTATTGGTCCTCAAAGTTATCGAGGTAGTCGACGCCAAACTTGCTGGTAAAGCGCAGGCCCGTGATGGGCTGAATCTCGATGTAGCCGTTGGCGAGCAGGCGGCGGGCCGTGTTGGCATTGCGGTTCAGCTCCAGCACGGCGGTCGGGTTGCTGACCTGGTTGGCGATGAACGAAGCCGTCGTCGTGTTGTTGCCCGAGCCCAGGTTACCGGCCGCGTTCAGGTAGTAGAAGCCATCGGCACCGTACACCGGCACGTTGGGGGCCGCGTTGTAGCCCGATACGGTAGCCCCGGCGAGGTAGCCGTCGGTCAGCACGCCGTTGTTGAACGAGTGCGCGTAGTTGCTGCTAACGCCCGCTTTCAGCCACTTTTTGGGCGTTATGTCTAGGTTGAGGCGCACCGAGCCACGGCGCAGGCGGTTGGTCGTGATAATACCGTTCTGGTCAGAATAGTCGGCCGAGGCGTAGTAGCTCGATTTTTCGGTACCGCCTTGCAGCGCCACTTGATAATTTTGGCTGAAGGCGTTGCGGTAGATTTGGTCGAGCCAGTTGGTGCGGTCCGGCACCCCGTCGCCGTTTACGTCCACATCGCGGGTGATAACGCTGTTAGCGCTGCCGGTACCGTAGCGGTTAGAGGCTTTTTCGTTCTGAATGACGGTAAAATCATCCCCGTTCAGCAGCTTCGGAAAGCGCGTCGGCTGATTCAGGCCAATGTATGTATTGAAAGAAATGGTATTCTGCCCGCTGCGGCCCCGCTTCGTCGTGATAACGATAACGCCGTTGGCAGCGCGTGAGCCATAGATGGCAGCCGCAGCCGCATCTTTCAACACCTCTACCGACGCAATGTCGTTGGGGTTGATGTCAGCCAGGGGGTTGTAGCGCGTACCGTTGCCACCGTTGAAAACGTTGGCGTTCTCGCGGGTATTTACCGGAATGCCGTCAATTACGTATAGCGGCTGCGAGCTGCCGCTGATGGAATTAGCTCCCCGAATACGTACCGATACACCGTCGCCCAAGGCACCACCGGTGTTGGTCACCTGCACCCCGGCGGCCCGGCCCGTTAAGGCTTGGTCGAGGCTTTGCACGGGCTGGTTCAAGAACTTATCTCCCTTTACCGTGGCAATCGAGCCCGTGATGTCCTTAACATCCTGCGACCCACCGTAGCCCGTCACGACTACTTCGCTTATCTGCTTGGAATCCGGTACCAGACTTACGGTCAGCTGTGATGCGTCGCCGATAGCGCGCTCCTGCGTCGTATAGCCCACCGAGCTCAGGACCAAGGTGCCGCCACTGGCAGGTACATTGAGAGTAAATGCGCCATCGGCCCCGGTAGATGCCCCGGTAGTAGTGCCTTTGAGCAGCACTGTTACACCCGGCAATCCCTCGCCGGTTTTTTGGTCCGTTACCCGTCCGGATATAGAACGCGACTGCGCTAGCACCGTCTGAAATAGGGTAACCATGAGCAGGATGCTCATTAGTATGGTTCTTCTCATTTAAAAAGGCAAAAAAAGAGTGGATGGTTGGGAGATGGGGAAGATGAGTACTTGATTAAAAATAGAAATGAAGGCACAATATAGGTGCTGCAACCCAAATACGTCTCATTGTCAAGGTTGCTTTTGAAAATTTTACCGGCGAGGTTATCGCCACTATCGTCCGCTCAAGCCTCATTTCTTCATCCGTTCTACACAAACCTACTCAAATACAAAATAAAATGCAAAGCGACTTGGCAAAAACCCTTTTTGTAATATACTTTATATTAGCTCACTGTGCTTTATAATTAGAATGCGGTAGTAAGAGTTGCATAAGATAAAATCTATACAATATTATATAAAAGGTCAATTCATTACCCATATCATGCATAAACTATATTCCATTGATATACAGACTTATAAAGGACACTAAATAGAATAGTCTAATCGCGCTCAGCTACCAGCTTAATTATTTTATCAGCCTACTCCTTTTTATCAACTGCACTATCTTCTCCTGCGCACCGACCTCGGCAAAGTGAAGAATGTACCACGCAGTAATGCGTGAGTAATAGTCGAGCTTAGCATAGTAGCCTCAAGTGTCGCGTTTTATTACGCCGTCTTATCAATGGTTTTCACCTAATTTCTGCTTAGTCGGACTAGTAGTAGTTTAACTTTTTATGAATAACTTGCCCGCTCAATCTGGTCGATTGAATGGAGAATTTTTAACATTATCCACCTTTTTCTCTCTCACATGAGACAATTTACCCTTCTAGTTATCTTACTAATAACGGGGCTATTCCAAGTAGCCCTGGCCCAAAACCGGAACGTCTCCGGCCGGGTTATCGACCGCGCTAATAATCAAGGACTACCCGGCGTAACCGTGTTGGTGAAGGGCACTACGCTCGGCACCGCCACCGGTAACGATGGTACGTTTACGCTTAGCGTGCCGCCGACGGCTACCACGCTTGTTTTCAGCTATATCGGCTACACTGGCGTAGAGCAACCCATCGGCAGCGGCCCCATCAACGTAAGCTTGGTAACTGATGCCAAGCAGATTGGGGAAGTAGTAGTAACGGGTGCCCTTGGTATTCAGCGCCAAGAGCGCGAAGTGGGCTACGCTACGGCTACGCTCGATACCAAAGAGTTGACTCAGGCTCGCCCCACCAATGTGGTGAACGGCTTGGCTGGCAAGGTGTCAGGCCTGCAAGTACAGACTATCAGCGCCGGCATTAACCCACAAGTGCGTATTACCCTGCGCGGTACGCGCTCTATCACGGGCAACAACGAAGCGCTGGTTGTAATCGACGGTATCATCTCGCCCAACGAGGCATTGGTAGCTCTCAACCCTGACGACGTAGCTTCTATCTCCATCCTGAAAGGTGCCAACGCTGCTGCTCTTTACGGCTCGCAAGCTGCCAACGGTGCCTTCATCGTAACGACGAAGAAAGGTACCAGCACTCCTCAGGTGAATTTTTCTCACACCTCGCAGTTCGAGTCAATCTCGTTCCTACCCAAATTCCAGACTTCGTTTGGCCCTGGTGCCCAAACGTACGCCAACGACTACCCGGCATTTGCGGCTGATAACTTGCCTGATGGTGGCTACAACACGCAGTACCAAGGCTTCGAAAACCAGCAATTCGGCCCCCGTTTCGATGGCTCGCTCCGCCCCTTCGGTGAAACTGCTGCTAGCGGCAACACGCAGTACCTGACTTACGAAGCTCGCCCAAATGAGCGTCGTAAGTTTTTCAACAACGGCTACCAAACGCAGAATGGGATAACCTTCTCGGGCGGTAACGGCGGCAGCAAGTTTTTTGCTTCGTACCAGAACGTAGCCAACAGCGGCCTAATCCCCAAAGACAAGTACAACCGTAACACGTTCCGCTTCAATGCTTCGCAAGAACTGGGCCGTTTGACCGCTGGTTTCAACGTATCGTACTCGCTGGCCCAGACCGACGCTACGACCAACAACGACGCCAACCAATCGGTGTACTGGAACGTGTTTAACACGACGGTAATGGCGCCGCTCACGTCGTACCAAGACTGGCAAAATAACGAGTTCGCTAACCCGAACGGCTACTACAATGCCTTCTATAACAACCCATACTGGGTAATCGACAACAACCGCGTAAAAGACCGCCGCAATACTTTACTCGGTAACATCGACCTCTCGTATCGCATCAAAGACTGGCTGCGCGTACAATACCGCATTGGTATTACGGCTATCGACCAGGCTTCGCTCTCCACTCAGAACCGGTTCGACTACTCGGCTTACGCTATTGCCAACACCAACAAGCCCGGCACCTCGGTTAACGGCTACGTGCAAGACCTCGCCAGCAACCTGCGCCGCATCAACTCGGACCTGTTTGTGAGCATGGATAAGACCTTCGGTGACATCAACGTGAAGGCCGTAGTAGGTAACAACGTACAGGTAGCCGATAGCCGCTACAACTACGTAGCCTCGACCAATCTTTCTACGCCTGGCCTTTTCAACCTGCAAAACCGCAGCGGTGAGCTTGTAGGCAATGACGCACGCGCGGAAGCCCGTCAGTACTCGTTCTACGCTGACCTGACGCTGGGCTACAAAGACTTCTTTTTCGTGCACGGCTCGGGTCGTAACGACAACATTTCTTTTCTGGCGTCCGGCAACAACAGCTACTTCTACCCCGGCGTTGATGCATCGCTCGTCGTGAGCAATGCCATTCCGGCATTGAAAGACGTATCGTGGCTGGACTATGCCAAGCTGCGTGGTGGTATCACTAAAGTGAGCCAGCCTAACCTCGGTGACGCTACTGGCCCGAACACGCCCTACAACGTGTACCGCGGCTTGCAGGCTTATCGTTTGGCTACTCCTTTCTCGCTGGGCAGTGGCTTCCCCTACGGCTCGCTGACCTCATTTACCTACGGCGACCAACTGGTATCGCCGAATCTGACTCCTGAAAATACCCGCTCGATTGAAACTGGTATCGAATTGAGCTTCGCGAAGCGTCGCATTACTACTGCTGTTACTTACTACAACCAGAAGAGCACTGGCCTGACCCTGTCGGCTTCTATTCCCCCCTCTACCGGCTTCTCAAGCTACCTGCTGAACGCTGGCCAGACCCGCAACACCGGTATCGAGGTTGACCTTAGCCTGACGCCCGTTCGCCTGCAAAATGGTTTCAGCTTCACCATCGGCGGCAACTTCAACTACAACAATAGCATTGTTGACCAGATTCTGCCCGACACCCGTGAGCTAGCCCTAAGCACGGGCGACCCGGTAATCGTAGCTATCGAAGGCCAGACGCTGCCTGTACTGCGTGGCTCGTACTACGAGCGCGACTCCCAAGGCCGCATCATTCTGGACCGCACCGATGTCTCGGGCCACGGCACCTGGTACTTCCCTCGCAAATCGGCTGATACCAAAATCTTCGGCAATACCGTACCTAAGTACCGCTACGGCTTCAATGCCAGCGTAAACTACAAAGGCTTGGTGCTGGCGGCTCAAGCTGAATACCGCACGGGTTACGTGATTTATCACGGTATCGGCCCTGACCTCGACTTCACGGGCACCGGCGCACGTAGCGTAACGTATGACCGTCAGAATTTTGTGTACCCCAATTCGGTAGTAGCCGGTGTCGATGCTTCAGGCGCTACTACTTACACGCCCACTGCCTCTACTCAGCTCACGCCGGGTGGCTCAGAGTTCTGGGCTAGCGATGCTTACAACCGCACGGTTGCCGAGAACTACATCACGAAAGGCGACTTCTTCAAAATTCGTGAGGCCTCGATTAGCTACACCCTGCCGGCCGCGCTGGTATCGAAGATGGGTCTCGTAAAAGGTCTGTCAGTGAACTTTTTCGGTCGTAACATCTTTACTTGGGTTCCCAAGGAAAACATCTACACCGACCCGGAATTCAACTTCTCGACGCTCAGCAGCAGCAACGCTATCGGCATCAACAACAGCTTCCAAACGCCTCCGACCAAGTTCTACGGCGCTACGCTTTCGGCTACCTTCTAATTATTACAGTATATGAAGCAATTCGTCAAACTCGCCCTGGCGGGGGTACTGCTAGCCTCCGTCAGCAGTTGCTCATCCTTTCTGGATATCAACCAGAACCCCAATAGCCCACTAACGGCTACGCCGAACACCATTTTAGCTCAGGCCCTGACCGTAACCGCGTCTAACTACAGCACCAACTTCAATACTTATGGTAGCTGGACGGCAGGTTTCTGGGGCAAGTCGGGTACCGTCAATGGCTACGGTACCGAACGCAGCTACAACTACACGACCAACTTCTACCAGGGCTTGTGGACTACAACCTACAACAACCTAGAGGACTATCAGGTCATTCAAAACCAATCAGCTGGCTACGGCCGCCATGCGGCGATTGCCCGCATCATGAAGGTGTACAACTTTCTGTTGCTGGTAGACCAATACGGCGACATTCCGTATTTCACCGCGCTGAAAGGCTTAAGTGGTAGCCTTACCCCTACTTACGATAGCGCTCCGCTTATCTACCGTGATTTTATCACGCAGCTTGACGGTGCTATCTCCGATATCAATACGGCAGTAGCTGACCAGACCCAGGCAACCGTGGGCTCGGAGGACATTATATTCCGCGGTGACATGGTAAGCTGGAAGCGCTTCGCCAACACGCTGAAGCTGCGCATTCTGATGCGTGAGTCGCAAACCAACGACGCTTCTCTGAACACCTACGTGCAAACGCAGCTGAATACGTTGCGCACGGCTACCGATGGCTTTATTACGGCCGACGTACTGGCTCAGCCCGGTTACCTGCAAACTGCTGGCAAGCAAAACCCTTTCTTTGACCGCTACGGCGTAAACGCTGCTGGCACCTCGTTCACGGCAGAGTACAGCTACCAGCTGCCCACTCGCTACCTGCTTGAGCAGTACTACAATGCGCGTGACCCGCGTGCCGTGCAAATGTATGCAACGGCACCGGGCGCCACTTCAGTCGCCGCAGCTGCCTATAGCCAAACCTATTTGGGCACTACGGTTAGTGGTAACACCTTCCCTTACATTGGGGCTGACCTCGGTGAATCGAACCCTCTGGTAGGCAACCGCGCTTCGCGCTTCCGCAATGGTGGTGCCCTGCTGAAAGGCTTCGATGCGCCTACCCCGCTGATGTTGCTGTCGGAAATGTATTTCCTGCGAGCTGAAGCCGCTACCCGTAACCTGGGTGGCTACACTTCGGCTACAGCCAAGTCGGATTTCGACCTGGGTATCCGCTCTTCATTTGTATACTTCTACACGCCGGCTACCAGCCGCCGTAGCACGGCTACCGACTCTTCGGCTTTCGTAACAACTCCTGTTTACACGCCAACGGCTACCGATTTGGCCGACCTTGCTGCTGGTACTATCACGCAGGCTCAGCTCAATACCAAAATCCGTCTCAACAGCGGCAAAGTAGCCCGCTACTTTGCTGTTAATAGCGCTAACCCGCTGGTCAATTTTGATTTGGCTCCGTCTAACGGTGCGCTAGGCAAGCAGGCAGTTATTCTTTACCAAAAATACTTGGCGATGAATACTGTAGGCAGCATCGAGGCATGGGATGATTATCGCCGTGCTGGCCAGCCAAAATTCCGCGTCTCGTACGAGGGAAGCTTAGGCGGCCGCATTGACAAGCTGCCGACTCGCTTGCTCTACCCGCAAGTGGAAGTTGCCACCAACGGTGCTAACGTACCCACCGTCACCAATACGACCAAGATTTTCTGGGACGTAATAGACGTTGCTAATCCGTAAGCAAAACCAGTAAAGTAAAAAAGGCCACCCATTTGGGTGGCCTTTTTTACTTTAGACGTAGGCGTAACATTCTGTCTGCTTATACGACAGTATCAGCTCTGCATCAAAAACCCTTTGATATACTCATCCAAGTCCCCGTCCAGCACGTTTTGCACGTCGGTGCGCTCGATGCCGGTACGCAGGTCTTTGATGAGCTTGTAGGGGTGCAGCACGTAGTTGCGAATCTGCGAGCCGAAGTCAATGCGCTTTTTACCGGCCTCGACTTTGTCGCGCTCGGCGTTGCGCTTGTCGAGCTCTTGCTGGTAAAGGCGCGATTTAAGCATCCGCAGGGCGTGCTCTTTATTCATGAGCTGCGAGCGCTCAATCTGCACCGCGATGATGATGCCGCTGGGCGCGTGCGTGAGGCGCACGGCCGTTTCGACCTTATTCACGTTTTGGCCGCCCGCGCCACCGGCCCGAAAGGTATCCCAACTGATGTCGGCGGGGTTGATTTCGATGTTAATCGTGTCATCGACCACCGGGTAGGCAAAAACCGAGGCAAACGACGTGTGCCGCCGCCCGCTGCTATCGAAGGGCGACATCCGCACCAGCCGGTGCACGCCGATTTCGCTCTTGAGGTAGCCGTAGGCAAAGGGACCATCAATCTCTAGCGAGGCCGATTTTATGCCCGCGCCTTCGCCGGGCTGGTAGCTCAGTTGCTTCACCGTGAAGCCTTTGCTTTCGCCCCACATGATGTACATGCGCATCAGCATCTCGGCCCAGTCCTGGCTTTCGGTGCCGCCCGCGCCGGGGTTGATGTCAATAACGGCCGGCAACTGGTCTTCTTCGTCCGAAAGCATGCGCTTGAACTCCAGCGCTTCTACTTTTTGCTGGGTGGCATCGTATTCAGCCCGAATTTCATCCTCGGTAGCTTCACCCTCCCGGTAGAAGTCGAAGAGCACTTCGGTGTCGGCTACGGCGCGCTGCACGGCTTCGTAGTCGTCGGTCCAGGTCTTAATACTCTTGATTTCCTTGAGCTTGGCCTCAGCCGCCTTCGAGTCGTCCCAGAAGTCGGGAGCCAGGGTTTCGGCCTCGGCCGTAGTTACCTGTTCTTTGCGGGTATCGTAGTCAAAGATACCTCCTCAGAGCCTCGGCGCGGCCCCTCAAGTCCTTTATCTGGTCTTGGGTCATGTGTGTAACTAAATAAGTGAGTAGATGAGTAAGCTGCCATACGACCAACTTACTCGGGCTGCAAAGGTCGAACAAAAAGGCCGACCGGGAATTCCGGTCGGCCTCTTGCAGTTTTTTGCCCCAGAAGACTACTTACTCACCTACCCATTCACTGCCACCATCCAGCCGTGAGGGTCGGGGGCCTGGCCGGTGCGAATGGCGTCGAGCGCTGCCCCTACCCGACGGGCAAAAGCATCGGGCGCCAGCGCGGGCAGGCTGTAGTCGTGCCCCTCGTGGCCGATGGTAGCGATGGGCGCCACCGTGGCGGCCGTGCCCACGCCAAAGGCTTCGGTAAGCGTGCCATTCTGCACCGCCTCGATTATCTCGCGGCTCGACACGCGGCGCTCTTCCACGGGCACGCCCCAGTCGCGGGCCAGCTGTAGCACTGAGCGGCGCGTGATGCCATCCAGGATGGACGTGGACAGCGCCGGCGTCGTCAGTACGCCGTTCAGCACGAACATCACGTTCATCGCGCCCGACTCCTCGATGTACTGGTGCTCCGAGGCATCGGTCCAGAATAGCTGGTGGTAGCCTTGGTCTTGGGCCAGCTTGGTGGGCAGCATGGCCGCGCCGTAGTTGCCGGCGTTTTTGGCATAGCCCGCGCCGCCGGGCGCGGCGCGCACGTACTGCTGCTCGAAGCGCACCCGCAGGGGCTGGTTGAAGAACGCCGCCACCGGGCACGTGATAATGCCAAAGTGATATGTGGCCGAGGGCCGCACGCCCAAAAAGCCGTCGGTAGCGAACATAAACGGCCGCAGGTAGAGCGAGCTGCCGGGCACGCCGGGCACCCAGGCCGCATCGAGCTTCAGCAACTCCTGCAGGCCCTGCATAAACAGCTCTTCAGGCACTTCGGGCATGGCCATGCGGGCGGCCGACACGTTGAAGCGCTGCCAGTTGGCATCGGGCCGAAACAGCGCTACGCTGCCATCGGCCTGGCGGTAGGCTTTGCCACCTTCAAAAATGGCCTGCCCGTAGTGCAGCGCCGAGGTGGCCGGGCTGATTTGCAGCGGGCCGTAGGGCACGATGCGCGCCGACTGCCAGGCTCCGTCTACGTACTCGGCCGCGAGCATGTGGTCGGCAAAAAGCTGCCCAAAAACCATATTATTAGGGTCGAGCTCGGCAAGGCGAGAAGCCGTGGTAGGCTGAATATCGAAAGCAGATGTAGCAAGCATAAAAGTGGAGGTGGGAATGTGGCGGTGAGTAGAGTATGAAAAATGAGGTAGGCGGGCAGGAGCGCATTAGCCAAGCAACTTATTGCCCTTCTTGGCTTTTAACTCCTGCGCATCTAGCCCATTACCGCCGTGGTTAAAGCCGGGGTTTCCAGGTTACTTCTTCCACGCCCAGGTCGTGGGCCATGGCCCGACTCAGGACAAACAGGTAATCCGACAATCGGTTGAGGTACATGATAACCAAATCTTCGACCGCCGACTCTTCGCGCAAGTGCACGGCCAGGCGCTCGGCGCGGCGGCACACGCAGCGCGCCACGTGCCCAAACGACACCGCCGGGTGCCCGCCCGGCAGCACGAATTCGCGCAGCGGGGCCAGCACCTCGTTCAGCTCGTCCATCGCCGTTTCGAGCAGGGCCACATCGGCGGCGTGCAGGTCGGGCAGGCGCTTCTGCACGTCTTTGTCGGGGTCGGTGGCCAGGTGCGAGCCGATGGTGAACAGCCGGTCCTGAATTTCCTTAAGAAAGGCGCGGCGCGGGGCGTTCACCTCCTGGTCGCGCAGCAAGCCTATGTAGGAGTTTAGCTCGTCTACCGTACCGTAGCAGTCGATGCGCAGGCTCGATTTGGGCACCCGCGCGCCGCCAATGAGCGAGGTGAGGCCGGTATCACCGGTTTTGGTATAAATTTTCATCGCAAGATTGACCGCAGATTCAAACGGATTAAACGGATTTCGCAGATACGCTTGGCTGCGCCAAGCTGACTGGCTGGGGGGTGCGGGTTTTCGCTGCCTTTGGGCGGCTTTTGGGCTGCCGCTAGCTGGTGAAGGAGTTGACGGCGGGCTGGGTTACATTGTGATTTACCACGTCGGTCTCGATGAGGCCGTCGCGCAGGCGCACGATACGGTGGGCGTAGTGCGCGATGTCTTCCTCGTGGGTCACCATGATGATGGTGTTGCCTTTGGCGTAGAGCGCTTCGAAGAGACCCATGATTTCGTAGCTGGTTTTGGAGTCGAGGGCACCGGTGGGCTCGTCGGCCAGCAGCACGCTGGGCGTGTTGACGAGGGCGCGGGCAATGGCCACGCGCTGGCGCTGGCCGCCGCTGAGCTCGTTGGGGCGGTGGCCGGCGCGGTCGGCCAGGCCCACCGAGCGCAAAGATTCCAGGGCTACTTCGGTGCGCTCGCGCTTGCCCAGGCCGGC
>Ga0182232_1000146_pt1 | contig 21727 bp, 19 predicted proteins | sample G6R1MG_30_FD_155484 | JGI IMG/M metagenome (GOLD analysis project Ga0182232, IMG submission 155484) | Phyllosphere microbial comminities from miscanthus, Michigan, USA - G6R3_NF_07NOV2016_LD2 MG | ecosystem: Host-associated > Plants > Phyllosphere > Phylloplane/Leaf | place: USA: Michigan... | reverse complement strand
ATGGTGGCCAGCATTGGCTACAAAGTCGGCTTTACGACTACCGATGGAATTTACATTCAGGGCGTTCAGCTCCAAAAAGGCGACTGCACGGGCGGCGTGAGCGCCGAGTTTGTGCTCAAAGACCCAACCGTGAACTACGCGGTGCTCGAAACGGCGCGCGGCGGCATGCTGCGCTCGGGCCTGGGCTTTCACACCTGCGACACGGCCGTGGTAACCAACGTGGCCGCCGACCACCTGGGGATGCGCGACATCTACACCGTGGAGGAAATGGCCGTGGTGAAGGGCGTGCTGCCCCGCACGGTGCGCAAAAGCGGCTGGGCGGTACTCAATGCCGACGACGACCTGGTGTATGACATGGCCCGCACCGTCGATTGCAAGGTGGCGCTCTTTTCGATGGACGAGCACAACCCCCGCATTCAGGAGCACGTGGCGGCCGGCGGCGTGGCGGCGGTGTACGAGGAAGGCTACGTCACGATTTACAAAAACAGCTACAAGCTGCGCATCGACCGGGCGGCTGAGTTCCCGGTTACGCTGGGCGGGCGCGCCACCTTCAACATCGAAAACGTGCTGGCGGCTGCCCTGGCGGGCTACGTCAACGGCTTCGATAAGGAGATGATTAAGACGGCGTTCCGCACCTTCGTGCCATCGGCTACCAAAACGCCGGGGCGCATGAACGTCTACAAGTTTCCGCACTTTGAGGTCATCGTGGACTACGCCCACAACACGGCGGGCATCAACAAATTTGCGGAGTTTATGCGCGCCACGCCGGCCACCCGCAAAATCGGCGTGGTATCGGGCCTCGGCGACCGCCGCGACGAGGATACGCTGGGCTTCGCGCGCGTGGCCGGGCAGATTTTTGATGAGGTCATCCTGCGCCAAGACCGGGACCTGCGGGGCAAGTCGGCCGAGTTTTTGGTGGAGATAATGACGCGGGGCCTGCGGCTCGACAAGCCCGAGCTACCTATTCAGTACATTGAAAACGAGCTGGATGCCATTGACCACGTACTAGCCACGGCGCCCGAAGGCGCGGTCGTGGTGCTCTTTACCGAGAACATCGCGGGCACGCTCAAGAAGCTCGATGAGTACGAGGCGAGCCTGAAAGACGGCTAAATTCGCCTTGTCAGTGCGAGCGCAACGAAGTGAAGCGCGGCAGTCTCTCCTTCAGCGTTAGGTTACTAATTCTGACGAAAAGGAAAGATTGCCGCGCTTCACTTCGTTGCGCTCGCACTGACAAGCGATTATCAATTATATACTTCCCATAGAACCAATGAAACATCTCGCGCAAGCGGCCGTGGCCGCTGCCACGCTCCTGCTGGCCGGTTGCCAGGCCTCGACCTCTGATACTACCAGCCAGACCGCTACACCCACCGCCGGCAACAAAGACCTGAGCGGTCTATTTGGCCAGTTTTGGGACAAGCAGTCGCGGCTCGACCCGATTTCGGCTACGGCGCAGGGCGACAACCGCTTTAACGACCTGCTACCCAACGACCAGACGCAGGCCTACCGCGATACGCTGCGCAATTTTTACCAGGATTACCTGACGCGGGCCGAGCAATTTGACCGGGCCAAGCTGGACGAGAACGACCAGATTAGCTACGACATCTTCACCTACGACCTAAAGCAGCGGGTGGCGGGGCTGAAGCTGAATACCTGGATGATACCGTTTCAGCAGTTTTGGGGGCTGCCGCTCTCGATGGGGCAGTACGGCGCGGGGCAGGGCATTCAGCCGTTTAAAACTGTCAAGGATTATGACAACTGGCTGGGCCGGGTGCAGGGCTTTACGGTGTGGGCCGACTCGGCCATCGGCAACTTCCGGCGCGGTATGAAGGCGGGCGTGGTGCTGCCCCGGACGCTGGTAGTGAAGATGATTCCGCAGATGCAAGACGCGACCATCGTGGTGACGGACCCGACCAAGTCGCTGTTTTACGAGCCCATCAAGAACTTCCCCAAGGACTTTTCGGACGCTGACAAAAAGCGCCTGACCGAGGCCTACCAGCAGGCTATTCTGACCCAGCTAGCGCCGACCTACCGCAAGCTCGGCACCTTTCTGGCCACCGAATACCTGCCCAAAGCGCGGGCCACGAGCGGCATCAACGCGGTGCCCGGCGGGCCGGAAATCTACAACTACTACGTGGGCTACTGGACCACCACGGCCAAAACGCCCGCCGAAATTCACGCGCTGGGCCTCAGCGAGGTAGCGCGCATCCGGGCCGAAATGGAGCGCGTGAAAACGCAGCTTGGCTTTAAGGGTACGCTGCGCGAATTCTTCGAGCGCCTGCGCAAAGACCCTAAGGCTATGCCGTTTAAGAGCGCTGAGGAGGTGCTGGCGGGCTTCCGCAAGATTCAGGCAACCATCGACCCCAACCTGAAAACGATGTTCGGGCGCACGCCCAAAACACCGTTTGAAATCCGCGAAACCGAGAAGTTCCGCGAAGCGTCGGCGTCGGCCGAGTACAACCAGGGCTCGCCGGACGGCTCGCGGCCGGGTATTTTCTACGTGCCCATTCCCAAGCCCGCCGAGTACAACGTGACGCAGGGCATGGAGTCGCTGTTTTTGCACGAAGCCATTCCGGGCCACCACTACCAGATTTCGTTGCAGCAGGAAAATATCAGCTTGCCCAAATTCCGGCAGTTTGCGGGCTACGGAGCCATGACCGAGGGCTGGGCGCTGTATTGCGAAAGCCTGGGCAAGGAGTTGGGCCTCTACAAAGACCCGTATCAGTACATCGGCGCGCTGAGCGACGAGATGCTGCGCGCCGTGCGCTTGGTGGTGGACACAGGCCTGCACACCGGCCAAATGACCCGCGAGCAAGCCATAGCCTACATGCTCGACAACACGCCCGACAACGAGGCCAACGACACGGCCGCCATCGAGCGCTACATGGCCATTCCGGGGCAGGCGCTGGCGTATAAAATCGGGCAGCTCAAGATTCAGGAGCTGCGGGCGCGCTACACCAAGCAGCTGGGCAGCAAGTTCAAGCTCAGTAATTTCCACGACGAGCTGCTGAAAGATGGCGTGATGCCGCTCGACGTGCTGGAGCACAAGATGGACGCCTGGGCCGCCCGGCAGAAATAAGCGTTTTTACTGGCACAAAAAAGGACGAACCGGCTGGTTCGTCCTTTTTTATTTGGCTACCGTTGTAAACGAACAGCATGCTGCGCTGCGCGCAGCATGCTGATTTTTGTTTTTAATTTCTTCCTCCATAATGCGCCACATCACCGCCGCCGAAATCGCGGCCTTCGAGAAAATCTACCGCCTCAACCTCGTCAACGGCCTGCCCGGCTTCAAGCCCGCCAACTTGGTGGGCACGGCCGCGCCCGACGGGCAAACCAACCTGGCTGTTTTCAGCTCGGCCATCCACCTGGGCTCCGACCCGGCGGTGCTCGGCATCGTGACGCGGCCCACCACCGTGCCGCGCCACACCTACCAGAACATCAAGGACAGCGGTGGCTGCTTTACTCTCAACCATGTGCCGCTGAGCCTGGTGGCCCAGGCGCACTACACCTCGGCCAACTTCGAAGACAACGTATCGGAGTTTGCCGAGTGCGGCTTCACGGCCGTGCACCGCGACGGGTTTTCGGCGCCCTACGTGGCCGAAAGCTCGCTCAGCATCGGGCTGCGGCTGCGCGAGGAACACGCCATTTTCAACGGCACCGTGCTGCTGGTGAGCGAAGTAGAGCACGTGTACCTACGCGAGGAAGGCCTGCGGCCTGACGGCACGCTCGACCTCGTGGCGCTGGGCGAGGCCGCCATTTCGGGCCTCGACGGCTACCACGAGGTGCTGCCGCCCACGCGCTACGGCTACGCCCGGCCGGGGCAGTTTCCGAAAGCGCAGTAAGGCTGCTATGCTTCGCTACGCGCTGCATAACAGGCAGCTACAGCTTACGACCGATAAGGCCGCGCCGGGCGGTCGTGGTACCAGGCGCGGCGCACTTTCTTCTTTTTACCCTTTTTGCTGCTGGCTAGCAGGGCTACCGCGCCCAGCAGCACGCCGGCCACGGCCACGGCTTTTACCCAGGGCTTAACCAGCGGCGGCGGCACCGACACTACGCCGCTGGCATCGGCCACGGCTGCCTGGTGGGCGTAGCGCCCGGTTTTGGGCCGGGCGATGGTATTGAAATGCACCGCCAGAAACGACAGCTCGGTGCGCAGCAGCTCGCCGTGCATCGGAATGCCATGGCCGGTGGCGGCTACCTCGGGCACGAGGCTCAGCAATTCGGCCACCGATACGCGGGCCGCATCCCAGTCGGGGGTGAAGTAGGCGGGCGGGCCGTGCACCACCTGTTTTTGGCTGAGCGTGGCCAGCGCCGACTCGCCCCGCACCGTGGTAAAGGCATCGCCCACGACCAGCACCTGGCCTTCTTCCCGGAAGAAAGACACGTGGCCCGGCGTGTGGCCCGGCGTGTGCAGCCAGCGCCAGCCAGGCAGGCCGGGCACGCTGCCGTCTTCGGGCAGGGGCTGCACGCGGGTGCCCACGTTATAAGGGCTTGTGGGGTACGCGAAAGACAGGATGGCCATGAGGCCGCCGCCCACGGTGGGGTCGGGCGCGGGGTAGCTCGAGCGCCCGGTGAGGTAAGGCAACTCGAGCGGGTGGGCGTACACGGTCACGTCGGGCCAGGCTTTCAACAAGGCTTCGAGGCTGCCAGCGTGGTCGAAGTGCGCGTGGGTGAGCAGGATGGCGGCGGGCGGGTTTACCGGCCCAAACAGGTCGTCGGCGTGCTGCTTGATTTTGGCGGCCGAGCCGGGCAGGCCCGTGTCGATGAGCACCCAGGGGCCCTGCGGCTGCGTGGGCACCGCCGCCGCGAAGTAGAGGTTCACAAATACGTCGCGCAGCGCGTACAGGCCGGGCACTACGAGTGCGAAAGCGGACGTGCTGGCCCGCGAAGCATAATTGGAGAGCATAGGCAGTAAAGAAGTTAGGACTAACGCCGGGTGGCTGGCGGCCAGCACTGCCCGGCAGGCAAGCATACGTAGCCGCCCGGGTTTGGTAGCGGCGGCCGGTGGCCCGGCAGCACAAAGCGCCCGCTGCCAGGGTGGCAGCGGGCGCTTTGGTTGGGCGCGGCAAAACGTGCTACTCTTTGCCCGAGGGCGCGGCGGCGCTGTTGGTCGGAGCGGCCTTGTCTACGTCGTCGAGCTTGCCGCTGGCCGACTGGGGCGTGGTGCTTTTGCCGCTGGGGGCCGAGTTCAGCTGCTCGTCGGGGCTGGCGCTGGCCATGTCAGCCGCCGAGCCTTTGCCGATGGGCTGGCGCACGTTCTGCTTATAATTGACGCTGTCGCGGTTGATGTCGGCGTTGGTGTAGCCGGGCGGGTTGCTGAAGGTGTGCTTGAACTGCGTGTTTATCCCGGGGCTGTATTTGTAGTCGCAGGCCGTGAGCAGCGTGGCCGAAACACCTAGCAGCAGGGCCAGGGCAGGGCGAAAAGAGGAAGTCATATAAGAAAGAAGTGGGTGTTGGTGCAAAGATGCAGCCCGGTGGCGTATAGACTTGGACGAGCGCGCCAGATTTTTGTTGCTCGCCAGCGTAGTATCCGCATTCTGCCCCTTGCTCATGGCTGCTTCCTCTTCTCCCAACTCTGCGGCCTGGCGCCGCGCGCTCGGCTCGCTCACGCGCACGGCACTGCTGCCCGTGCGGCTCTACCAGTCGGGGCGGGCGCACCAGCACTTCTTTTTGCCCGTGCTCAACGGCGCGCTCGGCGACCAGCTGGCCGCCCGCCACGATGCGCGCGCCATTCAGCTCAGCTTTCGGCGCGGCGGCCACGACGTGGCCGTGGCCGAGCTGCACCTGAGCGAGCCGCACCAGAAAACGGTGGTGTTCGTGCACGGCCTCATGGGCGATGAACTCATCTGGCAAACCGACTTCGGCGCGGCGGCCAGCGCTGGCAGCGCGCTGCGCTACGGCCCGCGCCTGGCCGCCGAGGCCGGCCTGCGGGTACTCTACGTGCGCTACAACACGGGCCTGCACATTTCTGAAAACGGCCGGGCCCTACATCAACTCCTGGCCGAGCTGCTGGCCACCTACCCCGACGCCGTGGGCGAGCTGGTGCTGGTGGGCCACAGCATGGGCGGGCTGGTTATTCGCTCGGCGGGCTATTATGCTTCGCAAGCAAGCGTAAACAAAGGAAGCGCCGCACCCAAATCGGCTCCTACGAAGCAGCTCTTCACGGGCGAGGCCGAAACCTGGCTGGCGCACCTGCGCACGGTGTTTTTGCTGGGCGTGCCGCACGAGGGCTCGTACCTGGAGCAAAACAGCTTGCTGGTCGAGCGCCTGCTGCGGCGCATCGACCTGTTTCCAACGCGCTTCGTGAGCGAGGCCATTGGCCGCCGCTCCAACGGCATCAAGGACCTGGGCCAGGCCCTGCTGGTAGATGAGGACTGGCAGCAGCCCGACGACCCCGCCCTGCCGCGCCCGCGCACGCTAGTGCCGCTGCTGCCCGGCGTGCGCTACCACGTGCTGGTGGGCACCTGGCTGCGGGCCAGCCTGCCCCAGGCCGTACGCGACTACTTCGGCGATGGGCTGGTGGGCAGCGCCAGCAGCCGGGGCCAGCTTTTTGAGGATGAAACTGCCCTGCCGCCCGGCGCCAGCGTGCGCACCGCCCGCTTTGAGGCCCAGCACCACGTAGGGCTGCTGCACCACCCCGAGGTGTACCAGTATTTGCGCCAGTGGGCCTGAAAGTAGACTAGGTTCATGCAGCGCTCAGGAGCAAGTTTGCTACTTTGAGATGGCAGCCAGAAAAATGCCCTTTTAGGGCTTAACGTCCTCAGTAGTCAGTAATTTTGCCGGCGAGCAAGTTTAAGACGAACGCCAACGCCCGTCATAAATTCTCCTAATTTCTCTTTTTTCAGCCTCTTTATCGTCCTACTTTTTACCCTCTTTTCCTGATGAAAAAGCTTCTTTACGCCTGCCTGCTGATGGCTGCTATGCTGGTGAGCACCACCGTAGCCCAAGCCCAAACCATTGCCAACCTCAACTTCGAAAACTGGGCCATCCGCAATGGTGCCGAGGCCCCGGCCAACTGGCGCAATTCAGATGACTACTTGCTGGCCGCGTTGCAGCAGCAGGGCTACCCGGGTGGCTACGTGCTCACGGGTGCCGTTACGAAAACCACTACTGCCCATGGTGGCACCTATGCCGCCAATCTCGCCAATCAGTCCATCGCGCTGCTTGGTGGTGCCGTCTTCCCCGGCGTTTTGGTGTTAGGCAGCAAGGTAGGGCCCGAGGGCATAGGTGGCGTGCCGTATACTACCCGGCCCGCGCAAATGCAGTTTTATTATCAGTTTTCGGGAGCGGCCGCCGACTCGGCCCTGGCTATCGTGTACGTTACCAACACCGTGGCGGGGCAGCCCAACCCGCTTGGCGTGGGCTTGCAGGTGCTGGCTCCTACCACTGGCAGCTACGCCCTAGCCTCGCTGCCCATCGCCTACACGTCAAGCGCCGCGCCCGACTCGGTACGCATTCTGTTTATCTCGGGCAATAGCCGCAACCGGACGGTAGGTGCTTCGCTGAAAATCGATGATGTGGCCTTAGTAGGCACGGCCCTGGCTACCCGCGCCGATGCCACCCTGCAAGAAAAGCTGGCCGTAGCCCCCAACCCCAGCACGGATGGCCGCTTTAGCCTCAGCGCGCCCGACGCGCCAGCCTTGGCCTCGGCCGCGCTCACGGTGCTCGACCTGACCGGCCGCGTGGTGCGGCAGCAGCCCGCCCTGGCCGTGCCCAGCCCCACGCGCGAGCTGGATTTGAGCAGCCTGCGGGCGGGCATCTACCTACTGCGCCTCGATTCGAAAGACGGCGCGCTGGTGCGGCAGCTCACCATAAAATAGACGGGGCAACTCCCAACGTTGGCGGGTGGGCTGCGTATCACGGGCATCCATTCAGCGTACCTAGCCCACTTACCATGGCCACCAGCGTCAACACCCCCAAGCACACCGACCCCGCCACCAAGGCGAAGGAGAAGGAAAACGAAACCGAAATCAAAGACAAGCCCTCGGGCAAGACGGTGAAAACGCAGAAGAAGTAGTTTCTGCTTGCTTTTCTAAAAAGCAAAAGCCCGGCCGCTGCGAGCGACCGGGCTTTTTTTTTAAGGGGCCCAAAAGGTGGCTTACCACGAGCCGCTGTTGCTGTCGTCGTCGGTGCTGTCAAAGCCGCCGCCGCCCATGTCGCCCGACGAGGCGTCGTCGTAGGAGCCGCTGTCGGAAAAGAAGCTGTCGGAGCTACCGGCGTCGTCGTTGCCCGAGAAGTAGTCGGGGCCCGCGTCGTTGGTACCGGCCGCGCCGCCGTCGCGCGAGGCGAAGTAGTCGCTGCCCGCGTTGGCGGGGGGCACCGCGCCCGCGCCGCCCAAGCCGGCAGCCGTGCCGGCGCCAGCGCCCGTGCCGAAATTATTGGCCGAGGTATCGTGGTCGCCGCTGCCGGCCATGCGGTTGCCAAGGTAGGCACCAGCTGCCGCCGCTGCCCCGGTGGCCAGCATGCCGCCGATACCGGGGCCCGAGCTGGGGGCTTGGCCGCCGTAGCCCCCGCCGTAGTTGCCACCCTGCGGGTAGTTGCCGGCCGGCCCGTTAGGTGCCCCAAAATTGGGGGTAGGGCCGCCGCCCGGGCGGTTGCCCATGAAGTCGGGCGCCTGGCTGGCGGTGTTTTTATTGCGGTTAAACAACTTCGACACCAGCCAGATGCCGCCCCCGATTACCAGCACGCCAATGAGTATCGTGCCCATGCCGAGGCCCGACGAGGTCGGCTCGGGCGCGGAGGTAGTCGGGTACGGGTCGGCGGGAGTGGTCGGGGCGTTATCATTCAGGCTGCTGGTGCCGCTGGGCGTAGTGGCGCTGCTGGCCGTGGCGGGGGTGCTGGCAGCCGCCTGGCTTTTGCCGGGATTCGAGCTGGGGTTGGCCGCCAGCATAATGGTACCCAGGCCTTTGCTGAGGCCCGCGAAGTAGTTGCCCTGCTTGAAAGCGGGCGTCATCTGCTCGGTTATCACGCGGCGCGTGAGCTCGGGGGTGATGACGCTGCGCAGGCCCGAACCGGCCTGAATGCTCATCTGGCGCTCTTTGCCCGAAAGCAGCACCACGATGCCATTGTTTTTGTCGCGCTGGCCCACGCCCCAGTCGGTGCCGAGCTGCTGGGCGTAGTCGGCGGCGCTGGCGCCGCCCAGGGTGGGCACGGTCACGAGCACCACTTGGGTGCCGTAGGTATCGGCGTACTTACGCAAGCCGTTTTCGAGCTTTTTGGCATCGTCGGCGTTCAGCATCTTGGCCTGGTCGTTCACGAAGGTGAAGGGCTTGGGCCGGGGCGGAATATCGGCGGCACCAGCCGGGCCGGCCCAGGCCACTAGCAGCGCAAATAGAATGAAAAGGCGGTTCATGGTGAAAGTAAAAGAAGGTTCAGGTCTTTTTACGGCAGTCTGGCCCAGGCGGCTGTCGGGGGTACACTTCAGCTAGGCTCGGGGGGCAGCTAAACCACGCGTTTTTGTTAGCCGTATTTAGCTAGCAGGTCTTACAGCCAACCTCTTTCCCATTCCTCTTTCCATATGCCCACGCCTCCCCTTTCCTACGTGCGCTTTGCCGACGGCGTCGAAGAAATTCAACCCAATGAAGAACAGCTCGGTGACGAAACCGTGGCCTCCATGGCGCGCGTCGCCCGCCTGATGTTTGAGAAAAACCGCCACGCCATCCGCGATGCCCACGCCAAGAGCCACGGCATCTTGCGCGGTGAGCTGCACCTGCTGCCCGACCTGCCCGAGCACCTGGCGCAGGGCATGTTTAAGCAGGCCAAAACCTTCCCGGTCATCATCCGGCTGTCGACCTCGCCGGGCGCCATCGAGCCCGACAGCCAGCCGGCCGTCAAGGGCTTTGCGCTGAAAATCATTGGGGTAGAAGGCAAGAAATTCCTGCCTGCGGAAGCCGATGCCCTGACTCAGGACTTTTTGATGGTGAACGATACCATCATCCCGACCGGCGACGTGAAAAGCTACCACGACATGCAGCTACGCATCGAGAAGCTGGCCCACGGCCCCGCAATCGTGCAAACCGCCCTCAACAAAGTAGGCGTGCTGGCCGACAAGGCCCTGGAGCTGCTCGAAGACGTGGGCGGCCCCAAAAAAGAAGTGAACATGGTGGTGCAGGCGCACCCCAACAACCACATGCTGGGCGAAACTTACACCACGCTCGGGGCCGTGCGCTACGGCGACTACGTGGCCAAAATCAGCGTGGCCCCGCTTTCGGAGAACCTGCAAGCGCTAGCCGGCAAGGAGATGGACGTGAGCGAGCCGGGGGCCTACCGCGACATGGTGGTGGATTTTTTCCGCACCCAGGGCGCCGAGTATGAGCTGCGCGCCCAGCTTTGCACCGACCTCAAAACCATGCCCGTGGAGGATGCCAGCATCGACTGGCCGCAGGACCAGAGCCCGTACCAGGTGCTGGGCAAAATCGTACTGCCCGCGCAGGATGCCTTTAGCCCCGCCCGCCGCGTGTACGCCGATGATGTACTGTCCTTCAACCCCTTCCACTGCCTGCCCGAGCACCGGCCGCTGGGCAGCATCAACCGGGTGCGCATCAAGGCCTACGAATCGAGCGCCCAGTACCGGCACCTGATGAACGCCACGCCGCGCACCGAGCCCACCAGCATCGACCAGCTGCCCGACTAGGCAGCATATTCCCAAGCCCTAAAGGCCGCCCAACTGCGTTGGGCGGCCTTTAGGGCTTACCGGGCAAGCAGACATTACCCCGCCGGGGCCGGCTCCACGGCCCGCTCAAAGCGCAGCTGGCCATTGAAGTCGGTGCCCGTGGAGGTGAAGCCGTTGGCCAGCAGCACCTTCTGCGAAGGCAGGTTTTCGGGCTGGGCGTGGGCCACCAGGCGGCGCACCAGGCCGGTGGCGGCGGCCTGCTGCACCAGCCCGGCTACCAGTTCGGTGGCCAAGCCCTGGCCGCGCCACTCGGTGGCGATGGAGTAGCCGATTTCGGCCAGGCCCGCCGCGTCGGGTGGGCCCGTGAAGCCGCCCGAGCCTACCAGGGTGCGGGGCACGTCGCCTTCAGCCTTCAGCAGGGCGTACCAATTGTACCAGCCGGCGGCGTCGCGGCCGCCGGCGGTCAGCTTTTCGAGAAAGTACTCCATGGCCGCGCGGTCGTAGTCGCCGGGGGGCCAGTCGGCGGGCATGGCCGCGCCCAGCAGCACCGGGAAGTACTGCGGCTTGTGCAATTCGGCCGTGAGCAGCGCCCGGCTGGCGGCCAGTATCAGCAGCCGGGGCGTTTGGGTGATGAGCGGAATCATAGCCGCATTATACGGCCGCCACGGGCGCGGCGGGCGCGGGCACGGCAAACGTATTCAGCAAGCCGCTGATGGTCATGTAGTGCCCGGCCAGATAAATCAGGTCCACCACGCCTTTTTCGCCGAAGGTTACCACGGCCTGCTCGTAGAGCCCGGCATCGATTTGGTGAGTGGTGGCGAGGCGGTGGGTGAAGTCGTAGGCCACGCCTTCGTCGTGGGTGAGCGCGGCGGGCTTTTGGCCTGCCACCAGCGCCTGCACCGTGGCCTCGTCGAAGCCCGCCTGCCGGCCCACAGCCACGTGGGCGTACAGCTCGTAGGCCGCCTGCCAGGCCGCGCCCACGGTCAGGATGACCACCTGCCGCACCTTTTCGCTGAGCGACGTTTCCTGGCCCTCGGCGGCGGTCACGGCCAGCAGGGCTTTGCTGATGACAGGGCTGCGCAGCATGGCGTTGAAGGGGCCGATGAGGCGGTCGTCGAAGGTATTGGCCTGAAAGCCGGCTTTTTTGGCCCAGGTCACCATCGTATCCTGGAGCTGAGAATAAAGCTTTTTCTGGTCGGAATCGAGTTGGTCGGGGCTGAGCAGGGCCAGCCGCCCGCCGAGCGTATCTTCAAAAGTAGCCATGAGGTTGCGGAGAATATCGGGGTGAGGCATGCGCCAAGCGGGCATACGTGCCGGGCGGTGGCCACAGCTACCCGCCGCGCCCAAAAGGCGGCCTTTACGCCGCTTTTTTTACTTTTGCCAAGGCGCGTGCTACCTTGCCGGCCCCGCCCCACCGGCCGAAAGGGGGGCCGTTATCCGCTTCCTTAGCTCGCCGCTTATGCCCGCCGCCGACCCCACCCGCCTGCACGCCGACGTGGCATTTCTCACGGCCATTGAGCCGGCCCGCCAGTACCTCAATTTGGCTTCGCTCAACAAGGCGGCCGACTACATCCGGGCCGAGTTTGAAAAGCTCGGCGGCGCCGTCGTAACCGAGCAGCCGTATCAGGCCGAGGGCCAGGAATACCGCAATATCATCGCCTCCTTTGGCCCGCCCGAGGCCGAGCGCATCATCGTGGGGGCGCACTACGACGTGTGCGGCGAGCAGCCCGGCGCCGACGACAACGCCAGCGCCGTGGCTGGCCTGCTCGAAACGGCGCGGCTGCTCCAGCCGCAGGCCGGCGCACTCACGCGCCGCCTCGATTTTGTGGCGTATTCGCTCGAAGAGCCACCGTTTTTTGCCACCGAGCACATGGGCAGCGCCGTGCACGCGCAGTCGCTGCACGCCGAAAAAGCCCGCGTGCGCGCCATGTTTTGCTACGAAATGATTGGCTATTTCAGCGATGCGCCGGGCTCGCAGCAGTTTCCTGATGCCGCGCTGGCGGCCCTCTACCCCAGCACCGGCAACTTCATTATCGTGGTGGGCCAGCAGGGCCAGGAGGCGCTTACGCAGCAGGTGCAGGCCCTCATGCGCGCCCACTCGACCATTGATGTCCAGCGCATCAACCTGCCCGCCAGCCAGCCCCTGGCCGGCCTCTCCGACCACCGCAACTACTGGCACTACGGCTACGAGGCCGTGATGATTAACGACACTTCCTTCCTACGCAACCCCCACTACCACGAAGCCAGCGATACGCTTGACACGCTCGATTTTGAGCGCATGGCACAGGTAGTCGATGGAGTTTTGGGGGCACTGCTAGCGCTGTAGCCACTGCCCGGCCGGCGGCGCGGGTGTTGGGGCGCGGTGGCAAGCCCTTACTTAGCTCAGCGGGGTGGCTTTGAGCAAGGCCTGCAAGTCGGCCGGGTGGTGGCGCACGGCTTCAATCCGGCCGGCATTGCCAGCCACAAACGCCTTCAGCAGGTCATTGGGGTAGGGTGAGTGGTTATTTTTCAACATTTTGCCATTGGCAACGAGCGCTTGCACCGTGCGTAGCACGCCCCACGGAAAGCCCCACCAGCCCAGCAGCGCCGAGGTAGTGCGGGCGTCGCGGTTGAGCTTATCCAGGCAGGTCGGGCAGGCAATGGCCAACTGCTTTTTCCACATCGTCACCACCAAAAAGCTCATTACCTTGCTCGTGCACGTTGCATTGAGTGGCTGGGCCGTGGAGCGGCACACCGGGCACGGCAGCGCTTGCAGCAGCGCGCAGTAGTCGGCAATGCCAGCTTCGGTGACCGCCCTGAATTGCACCTCAATGGCTTTTTCCGCCGTTTCGGCCAGGCCCCGCGTGCGGAGCTCTTCTTTCAGCAGCACCAAGGCTTCGGGCCGCAGCTTGGCCGCGCTTTCCGAGGCGATGCGCAGCAGCTTTGCATCGGGAAGCCGGCGGTAATTCTCTTTCAAATCAGCTTCTGAGACTGCCATTTTTAGCTAGGCGCTTGAGGGAGCAAAAAGGTGGCGTAAAGCTAAGCGCCAGCGCGAGTAGCCTCAAAACACGGCAGCCGCTACCGGGGGCGGCAGCGGCTGGGGAAACTCTCGTTACTTTAGCTGTATGGAAGCTGTCTTGTCTCGCATCACTACCAACCCGCGCCAGTGCGGCGGCCGGCCCTGCATTCGGGGTATGCGCATTCGCGTGGCCGATGTGCTACAACTGTTCGCCGCGGGGCTATCGGCTGAGCAGGTATTAGCCGAAATGCCCGACCTAGAGGCCGCCGACCTGCAAGCCGCCCTGCAGTACGCCGCTCGCCAAATCGACTACCCTAGGCTAGCCGCATGACCATCTGGCTCGATGCCCACTTGTCGCCCTTTCTAGCCGCCTGGCTCAACTGGAAGTTTGGCGTGCAGGCCATCCCCGTCCGCGACCTAGGCTTGCGCGATGCCGATGATGAGGAAATCTTTCAGGCCGCCAAGCAGGCGGGCGTAGTAGTCCTGACCAAAGACGCCGACTTCCCGCGCCTACTCGACCGCTTTGGCCCGCCCCCGCAGGTGCTCTGGCTAACGTCCGGCAATACCTCCAACGAGCGCCTGCAACAAGTGCTGCTACCGGTGCTACCCGCCGCCCTAGAGCTATTGGCAGCCGGTGAGCCGCTGGTAGAAATCGGCAATAGGCTGAGCTAGGCAACCGCCGCGTAGGCCTGGCAGGCGCGTAGGTCCTCAGCTTCCAAGTCCTCGTAGTCAGCCAGGATTTCAGCCTCCGTCATACCCGAGGCCAGGTATTCGAGCACGTGCTGCACCGGGTAGCGCAGGCCGCGCACCGTGGGCTGCCCGTGGCAAATGTTGGGGTCAAGGGTAATGCGCGGGTGCGCCGCCGAAGCCGGAGTTTCCAGGCGGCTAAGTTACAAAGTGCGCCCCGCTCGCTCGCCCCCCAAACACGGCAGCCGCTACCAGGGGCGGCAGCGGCTGGGGAATCATAAGAACCCGGTCTAAGCAGCGATAGCTACAGGCTCTGGTGGTGTGTCGTCATCACCGAGTTTGGATGCAATCACTTGCTTGAGTCGATTTTCCCATCCTCTTTTGTGCTCAATGCGAGCGTAGTCCCTTTCAGGACGATTCAATACCTCAGTCCTGCTAAGCTTGCTGAGTTCAGTCCAGTTCTCATACATGATGTAGAGAGCGTTACCGTATTCTAAGTTCTCGAATACTGCTAGGTCAGGAGCAAATAATGCCCCGAAATATTTCCTCACGCCGCTTGCCCCGATTATTATCTCAGGAGTAGGCTTGATACTGAATAGCAAGTCGTATCGAGCTTGAATTTGCCGCTTCAAGTCATCCGTGACTTTACTATACTTACTTAGAATCTTTTCTAAGTCCCTATCTCTCTCGCCAGGAGGAAATATTTCCCAGGCTACGTTAAGCGTTTTGAGGTAGTCTGCTGCTGAGGCATTTGCAGCAAATATATTCGTAGTGAATACCTCTGAGCTATAAGTAGCCTCCTGCAAAACATTCAGATTGAAGAGCAGACGCTCCTCAAAATCAGATGCGCTCTTACTGAGCACCTCATCAACGGAGACAGTTATTGTAAATACTTTCTCCCCATTTTCCTCGGAAGTATCTAGCAACTCAATGGCAATTGACAGGTGCCTAGGATGCTTGAAATCCTTCTGATAAACGTGCCTTGTTTGATTTAGAGAGAAACTACCTTTCGACCAATCGCCAAAGATGGGTCGCTCACCCATGTATATGGTTTTATACACTTTAGGTAAGTCCTTTCTCACTACAGTCTTACCTACGGTGTTAGTCTTGGCATAACGGCCACTTGCCGGATTGGGAACGAAGTTTGGCTCGAAAACCAATGAATTGTCCTCAAATACCAAACCTAAATTCCTATACCTACCACGCACTAAGTCTGCTTGGCTGACTTTCAAAACCGTTGCTACAACGACTTCATCTCCTGCAATGGCTGCCATGGCAGCCATAATGTGTTCAGGAATTTTATTGAGATTTTTCCTCATCGGATTTTCAATGATTGTGAATGAACTATGTTCATTCAGTGACTTGGACGGAAACTAAAAGGAGCGGCTGCCTTTCGACAACCGCTCCTTTCGAGAGCATTTAAGACTCCTTCGTTACACCTTTAAAAGGCTTATTATCGGCCTTTTGGTCCATAAATTGACCATTCGGTGCTCTTTTGGTCCAAGTATCATTGCTTGGATTGTAAACTTGGCTACGGTCTTTTACCGCACCTATTCGAAAATTTTGGCCTGTGTTTCTAGCCATGACAATATGATGGTATGCGCTTAGCAAAAAAGAGCCGCTAAGCAGATGCTCCATAGTGTAGATTCGATTGTGTTGTTTACATTCGCATCCTTTTTGAAACGTGCCCTGGGGTGAAGAGCCCCATTGAACCGCCAAGTTTTACGTTTCCTTCAAAAACGCCCACTATGAGGGCGTTTTTGTTGTTTATAGCTTGTCTAGTCTTCTTAGCAATTGCCTGGATGGTTGATTAGCAAATATAAAATTTATTTTCCGGTTTTCATACACTTTTCTCTGTGATTATCAACAAAAAAGCCGCTCCAATACGTGGAGCGGCTTTTTTGCTAAACAGCTATTTGAAACTTAGAAAAATTACGACCCGCAGGCCTCGCAGGCGTCTGGGTTATCGAGCGAGCAGGCCATGTCGCTTTGGTTCTGGGCATACATGGGCTCCAGGGTTTCGGCGGCTTGCTTTTCCACCGTAAACTTGATGGCGTCGGCGGCGGCTTTGGTGCGCAGGTAGTACATGCCGGTTTTGAGGCCGCGCTTCCAGCTGTGGAAGTGCATGCTGGTGAGCTTGCCGAAGTTGGGGTTCTGCACGTGCAGGTTCAGGCTCTGGCTCTGGCAGATGTAGGCGCCCCGGTCGGCGGCCATGTCGATGATGGTGCGCTGCGAAATCTCCCACACCGTCTTGTACAGGTCCTTGATGTGCTGCGGCACGCGGGCAATGCCCTGCACCGAGCCATTGGCCGCGATGATGTCCTGCTTCATCTGCTCGTTCCAGAGGCCCAGCTTCACCAGGTCCTTCAGCAGGTGCTTGTTCACCACCATAAACTCGCCGCTGAGCACGCGCCGCACATAAATGTTGCTGGTGTAGGGCTCAAACGACTCGTTGTTGCCCAGAATCTGGGCGGTGCTGGCGGTGGGCATGGGCGCCACCAGCAGCGAGTTGCGCACGCCGTGCTCCGCTACCTGGCCACGCAGGGTGTCCCAGTCCCAGCGGCCCGACTTGGGCGTCACGCCCCACATATCAAACTGGAAGATGCCCTTGGACAGCGGCGAGCCGGGGAAGGTTTCGTAAGCGCCTTCCTTCACGGCGAGGTCCTTCGAAGCCGTCATGGCGGCGAAGTAAATCGTTTCGAAGATATCCTCGTTCAGGCCCTTGGCTTCGTCGCTCTCGAAGGGCATGCGCAGCGCGATAAACGTATCGGCCAGGCCCTGCACGCCCAGCCCGATGGGGCGGTGGCGGAAGTTGGAGCGCTCGGTTTCGGGCACCGGGTAGTAGTTCACGTCGATTACCTTGTTGAGGTTCAAGGTAGTCTGGTACGTGATGTCGTAGAGCGTCTTGTGGTCGAAGGTCAGGTTGCCCTGGGCGTCTTCCACGAGGTAGCGGGGCAGCGCCAGCGAGGCGAGGTTGCACACCGCAATCTCGTCCTTGTCGGTGTACTCCATAATCTCGGTATTCTTGGTAATCAGGCCGTTCACCGTCCAGGAGTGCTCCTCGCTATCCACGATGAGGCAGTAGGCATCTTCGCGGGGCAGTACTTCTAGGCGCTCGAAGGTGGCGTGCAGCTTCTGCTGGTAGCCGGCTTTTTGCAGGTTTTGCAGGTAAGCGGCGTTGCCCCGGTGCGCCCCGATGCGGGTGGCGCGCTCGGCAATCTGGCAGCCTTTTACCGACGTGATGAGCAGGCGGTACAGCGGCTGGCTGGTGTAGAGCGCGTGGCCGCCCTGCCCGTTGGGCATGGGGCGGGTTTCGGCGTCGCGCATCTTGGTGAGCGAAGTTTTCACGCCGAAGTTGGCCCACAAAATCTGCACGTCTTCGAGCAGCGTGCGGCGGGTGCTGGCCAGCGAGCAGGTCGTGATTTCGCCGGCCTGCACGGTGGCATCGGCCAGGTACAGCCCTTCGAGGTAGCGCGATACGGTTTGCTTCGAGCCCTTCCACACGAAGTCAGGGACAGTTAGCTTGCTGTCGCGGCCGAAGCCCAGGCGCTCAAAAATGCGAAACAAAATGCTCGACGTCAGCCGGTACTTGGTGCTGTTGTCGGCCGTTTTGCAGAGCTTGAAGCGCGGCTGCCGGGCCGGCGCGTAGGTCGCGGCGTGCTCGTTGCCGGTCAGGAAATCGTAGTCGAATACGTCCGAGTACTTCTCCACCACGCGGCCCACGGCGGCCTCGATGTCAGCGATGCGGCCCAGGGCGTTGTCCCAGATGTCGAGATGCACGTTTTTGAGGCTAAACGTGCCATCGCCAGCCACGAGGCCCGCCAAAAAGGCTTCGTCTTCGTGCTCGCCCTGGCCCCACAGCCCTTCGATTTGCTGGGTCGAAATCTTATCGCCGGGCACGAGGTCCTGAGCTTCTTTCCAGCCGGTTTTCTCTACCCACACCTTGTGGTCGGGCGTCACCTTGTGGGTGTAGCCTTCGCAGGTGATGATGTTGACCATCTCGGCGTTAGGCCGGGGCAGGTACATCTCGGAGGCGGTTTCGATGCGCTCGCGGCCTACTACCAGGTTTTCGGTGCCCTCGGCATACAGCTCGCCGATGGTCAGCATTCCCTTGGCAGTGGGCACGCGCTGGTCGGCCGCAATGCAGCAGAGGTTGCTCGACTTAATGGTGCCGAGGTTCTGCTGGTTGCTCTTGCCGTTAGCAGCGTCCTTGAAGAGCATGTAGGGCGTGCCCGTCTCGGTCTGGCTTTCCAGGATGTGGAACCACAGCTCCTGCGCCTTGATGGTCTTGCGGCCGCGGCCTTCGCGCTCGTACTTGGTGTAGAGCTTCTCAAACTCGGGGCCCCAGGTGGTGTCGAGGCCGGGGCACTCGTGGGGACACATCAGCGTCCAGTCGCCGTTGGCTTCCACGCGCTTCATGAACAGGTCGGGCGTCCAGAGGGCGTAAAACAAGTCGCGGGCGCGCATTTCCTCTTTGCCGTGGTTCTTCTTCAAGTCCAGGAATTCGAAAATGTCGGCGTGCCAGGGCTCCAGGTAAATGGCGAACGCGCCCTTGCGCTTACCGCCGCCCTGGTCCACGTAGCGGGCCGTGTCGTTGAACACCTTCAGCATCGGCACCAGGCCGTTGGAGTTGCCATTGGTGCCCTTGATGTAAGAGCCCGTGGCGCGCACGTTGTGCACGGCCAGCCCGATGCCGCCCGCGCTCTGCGAAATCAGCGCGCAGTCCTTCAGCGTCTCGTAAATTCCCTCAATCGAGTCGTCCTTCACCGTCAGCAGGAAGCACGACGACATCTGCGGCTTGGGCGTGCCGGCGTTGAACAAGGTGGGCGTAGCGTGGGTCATCCAGCGCTCGCTCATCATGTTGTAGGTCTTGATGGCCGAGTCGATGTCCTCCTTGTGGATGCCCACCGACACGCGCATCAGCATGTGCTGGGGCCGCTCCACCACCTTGCCATCGAGGCGCAGCAAGTACGAGCGCTCCAAGGTCTTAAACCCGAAGAAGTCGTAGTTGTAGTCGCGGTCGTAGATAATGGCCGAGTCCAGGGTGTGCGCGTGCTTGTGAATCACCTCCCACACGTCCTTGGCAATCAGCGAGGCGTTGTCGCCATTCTTGGGGTCCTCGTAGGTGTACAGCCGCTTCATGGTGCTCGAAAACGACTTCGAGGTCACCTTGTGCAGGTTGCTCACCGCGATACGGGCTGCCAGGATGGCGTAGTCGGGGTGCCGGGTGGTCAGCGAAGCGGCGGTTTCGGCCGCTAGGTTGTCGAGTTCGACGGTCGTCACGCCATCGTAGATGCCGTCGATGACCTTCTTGGCCACCTCGATAGGCGACACGTAGTTTTGATTAAGCCCGTAGCAAAGTTTTTCAATGCGGGCGGTTACTTTATCGAACTTGACCGACTCACGGCGGCCATCGCGTTTGATTACAAGCATGTTATAAGGAGTGCTGGGGTGAGCAGGAATACTAATCTGGCTGGCTTCGCGGGAGAAGCCGCGGTGCTTTAAAGTCGGAAATTAGTTCCCTTGTTTGGGAGTGCCAAAGGAAATATTTAGAATCTGTCCGCATAGCCTGAAAATGAGGCCGCCCGGCCATTTTTTTAGATAATGGCCGGGCGGCTCACCCGCTCGTTAAGCTTTTTTTGTGTATATCCAGTGGCCGCTTTTAGCGGCGACGCGCCAGCCACCAGCCGCCGGCCCCTACCGCCAGCACCGCGCCCACCACCAACGCCGCAGTGGTTGCGGGCGGCCCAAGGGCCTTGCACGAGCAGCTTTTAAAAACCGGCTTGCCGCCTAGGTGCAGCCGGCGGCGACAAAAGGCGCAAGGCGTAACGAGCGGGTCAACCTGGCCGGGCAGTGGCCACGTATCGGCAGGAGCAAGCATGGGAGAAGCATAAGCGGCAAAACCACCGTCGGCAGCCGCTTGTACATACTGCATCCACCCAAAGGTCACCCTATCTACTATGCCCGACGCGCGCCCGCCCCTACCGCCCTTCACCTTCGAAACCGCCACCCAAAAGGCCCGCCTAGCCGAAGACGCCTGGAACTCGCGCGACCCCGCCCGCGTGGCCCTAGCCTACACCGAAGCTAGCCAGTGGCGCAACCGTAGCGAGTTCTTCAGCGGCCGCGCCGCCATCGCGGAGTTTCTCACCCGCAAGTGGCAAAAGGAGCACGAGTACCGCCTCATCAAAGAGCTGTGGGCCTTTCACTCAAACCGCATCGCCGTGCGCTTTCAGTACGAGTACCACGACGCGGCCGGCCAGTGGTACCGCGCCTACGGCAACGAGCAGTGGGAATTTGACGACCTAGGTCTCATGCAGCGCCGCGAGGCCAGCATCAATGACGTGGCCATTACCGAAGCCGAGCGCAAGTTTCGCTGGCCCCTAGGTGCCCGCCCCACCGACCACCCGGGCCTCACGGAGCTGGGCCTGTAGCCTTTAGCGGCCGGCGCTGCTACCAGCTACGTAGTATCCCGCGGGGGTAGTTTGTTGCCCTACCTGCTCAGTTGCGCCAGCCGGCTGCACTTGGATGCGTAGCAAAACGGCTAGCAGCAAAAGCAGTCCAAAAGCGACGTAGTAGCGAAAATGAGGGTTGGCATTCATTGTACTTAAAAGCAATTTAATTGATTTACTCAAAGTTACCGCCCGCCTTTTTCGCCCTAGGAGCCTTTAGCCCAACGCCTGATTTTTCCATTTGAATCTAATAATTTCCTAGATTAACCCTATCGCTGGAACGCTTGCTGCACCACCTTACCCACATTGCGGCGTGGCGCTATTGCCCGCAAAAAAGAGCACCTCCCCCACTCAGCTTGCGCGCTGACGTGAGGGAAGTGCCCTTTTTATTTAACAGGCTTTCTACTACGGCTAAAGCGCCGCTTAAAAATCCTCGTCGAGCGAGAAAGTGTTGCCTTTGCCTTCGTTCATCACGCCGGCTTTTTGGTACTCGGCCACGCGCTTCTCGAAGAAGTTGGTTTTGCCCTGCACCGAAATCATTTCCATGAAGTCGAAGGGGTTGGTGGCGTTGTAAATCTTGCCGCAACCCAACGACACCAGCAGGCGGTCGGCCACAAACTCGATGTACTGGCTCATGGTGCGGGCGTTCATACCGATGAGGCTCACGGGCAGCGCGTCGGTTACAAACTCCTGCTCGATGGTCACGGCGTCGCGGATAATTTCCTGCACGCGGGCCTCGGGCAGCTTGTTTTCGAGGTAGCTATAGAGCAGGCACGCAAAGTCGCAGTGCAGCCCTTCGTCGCGCGAAATCAGCTCGTTGCTGAACGTGAGGCCGGGCATCAGGCCGCGCTTCTTGAGCCAGAAAATCGAGCAGAACGAGCCCGAGAAGAAGATACCTTCCACGGCCGCAAAGGCGATGAGGCGCTCGGCAAAATTCTCCGAGTTAATCCACGTCAGGGCCCACTGGCCCTTGCGCTGCACGGC
>Ga0182232_1000145_pt1 | contig 21739 bp, 11 predicted proteins | sample G6R1MG_30_FD_155484 | JGI IMG/M metagenome (GOLD analysis project Ga0182232, IMG submission 155484) | Phyllosphere microbial comminities from miscanthus, Michigan, USA - G6R3_NF_07NOV2016_LD2 MG | ecosystem: Host-associated > Plants > Phyllosphere > Phylloplane/Leaf | place: USA: Michigan... | reverse complement strand
GCTACAACGGCTACACCTACCGCGGCGTGGCTACGACTGTGGATATCGACCGGGGCAAGTACACCATCGCGGCGAGCAGCAAGAGCGACCCCAACCTCGACCTCGACCTGAACGCGGTGGTGAACCTGCGCGACGCCAAAAACCCGACTTACGAGGTAACCAAGCTGAATTTGCGCGGGGCTAACCTCACCAAGCTGGGCTTTTACACGGGCGGCGACCTGCGGGTGCAGGGCAACCTAGTGGCCAACCTGCGCGGCAGCAGCGCCAATACCCTCAACGGCACGTTTAGCGGCAATAACATTGTCATTGTCAACAATAACCAGCCGTTTGCGCTCGACTCGCTGAGCGGACGCATCGTGCAAACGGCCACCCGCACGGCGGTGGATTTCAACTCGAATATCGCCGATGTGAATTTGGATGGCAACGTGCACCTGGGCGATTTGGCCACCGAATTGCAGCGGCATATCAACCGCTACTTCCGACTGGCGGGCGTGCGGCCATTCACCAATAACGAAGGCAACCAGCAGTTTACCTACTCGCTGCGCGTGAAGAACACGCGGCTGCTACGCCGGCTGGTGCCGGGGCTGTGGCGGCTGTCGCCCTTCACGCTGGCCGGCGACTACAGCCGCGCGGCGGCTCGACTCACGGCCAAAACCAGCATTCCGGTGATTCGCTACCAGGGCTACCGCCTCGATTCGCTGACCCTAAACGTGGACTCGGACCCGCGCAAGCTCGACTACGCGCTGCGGCTGGGCCGGGCCGCGCAGCAATCGCTGACCGATACTACCTTCCTGCTGCGGCGGCCCAGCCTGGTGGGCAACGTGGCTGATAATAAGGTCAATACCCGCATTTCCATCCTGGGCGACTCGACCAACAAAGAGCGGCTGGCGCTGGCCGGCGCGCTGGCCGTGGTGGCGCAGCGGGGGGGCGATGCCTACCAGTTTGCCTTTGCCGACGACCAGATTATCAACTACGACACCTGGACGGCGGGCAACGATAACTACGTGCGCTACAACCCCGATGGCACGGTGGTGGCCAATAACTTGCGCCTCACCAACGGCTCGTCGGCGCTGGTGGTGCAGAGCCAGAACCCGGCCGTGAATACCTCGCCGCTGGCCGTACGCTTCGAGCAGTTCAACCTGAGCATCGTGGGCAAGGCCATTGGCATGGCCGACTCCACGCTGGGCGGCCTGCTCAACGGCGAGGCCGTGGCGCGCGGGCTAGGCACTAAGAAGCAGGCCTTTACGGCCGACCTCACCATCAAGGATTTGCTGTATAGCAAGGCCGTTATCGGTGACCTGGCCTTGCAAGCCAGCAACCCGGTGGCCGACCGCTACGACGTGAACGCCCGCCTCACGGGCGGCGGCGGCAACGACGTGACCGTACGCGGCGCCTACCGCACGGTGGGCAACACGCCGCTCGACTTCGTAGTGGACGTGGCCCGCCTGAACATGAAAACGGCCGAGCCGTTCGCCGCTGGGCAACTGAGCCAGAGCACCGGCTACCTCGCCGGCCGCCTGACGCTGCGCGGCAACACGAGCGCGCCCGAGGTGCGCGGGCAACTCACAACCTCGCCCGATGCCAGCTTTATCGTACCGCAGCTGGGCTCGCCGTTCCGACTGGTGAGCCAGCCGATTGTGTTTGACGAGAAGGGCATCGCGTTCAACAACTTCACGGTGCAGGACTCGGCCGGCAACAAGGCGGTAGCGAATGGGTATTTGCTCACCAAAACCTACACCGATTACGCCTTCGATTTGCGGGTGAAAACCGATAAGTTTCTGGCCGTGCGCAGCAAGCGCACTGAGGACAACACGCTGTACTACGGCCGTTTGGTAGTGGACTCGGACACGCGCCTGACCGGGCCGCTCTCGCTCATCAAGATTGACACCCGCGCCACGGTGGCCAAGGGCTCGGACCTGACGGTGGAAAACCCGGCCGCCGACCCCAGCGTGGTGGCCCGCGAGGGCATCGTGCAGTTTGTGGATAAGAGCGTGAAGATTAACCCGATGCTGGCCAAAAGGCTGGCCGTGGCCGACTCGGTGGCGCAGGCCAATTCGATAAACTACGACATCACGGCCCAGATTACGATTACCGACGACACGCCGTTCACGTTCGTGGTGGACCCGGTGAGCGGCGACAACCTGCGCGTGCGGGCGGCCGGCACCCTCACTACCGGCATCGACCCGAGCGGCAACATTACCCTCAACGGGCGGCTCGACGTGCGCCGCGGCAAGTACAAGCTCTCGCTGTATGGGCTCGTGACGCGCGAGTTCATCATCGCCAACGGCTCGTCTATCGTGTGGAGCGGCGACCCCTTCAATGCCGACCTCAACATCACGGCCGTGTACAAGGTGAAGGCCGCCCCCGCCGACCTGCTCGCCGCCCAGGGCAGCAACGACCGCACGGCCAATACGGTGTCGCGCAACGGCATCATGTTCAACGTACTCATCAAAGTCACCGACCAGCTCAGCAAGCCCACTATTGGGTTTGACATCACGCTGCCGCCGGCCTCGCTCAATAGTCCGGTGGGCGGCGAGGTCGATGCCGTGCTCGGCAACCTGCGCCAGCCCGGCAACACCTCGGAGCTGAGCAAGCAAGTATTTTCGCTGCTGGTGCTGGGGCGCTTTATTCAGCAAAACCCGTTTGAGTCGGCGGCCGGCGAAGGCATCGTGGCCAGCCAGCTGCGCGGCTCGGTCAGCCAGGTGCTCACCGACCAGCTCCAGAACCTGACCGGCAAGTATCTCTCGGGCCTGGGCCTCGACCTGGGCGTGACCAACCAGGCCGACTACAGCACCGGGGCCAACGGCTCGCGCACTGACCTCAACGTGGCCGTGCGCCGCCAGCTCTTCAACGAGCGCCTGACGGTGCGCGTGGGGGCCGATGTAGCGCTGGCCGGTGGCAGCGGCAACACCGCCGTGGGCAACCAGAACTCGGCCAGCAACCTGGCCGGCGACGTAAGCCTGGAGTACACGCTGCTGGCCGATGGCCGCCTGCGCCTGCGCGCCTTCCGCCAGAACGCCTACGAGGACATCGACGGCAACATCGTGCGCACGGGCGCGTCGCTGGTGTTTCAGCGCGACTACAACAATTTCAAGGACCTGTTTGAGAAAGTGAGCCGCGAGGTGAAGCAGCGCAGCAAAGAAGCCCGCAAGCAGGACAAGCGCGACAAGGAAGAAGAAAAGCGCCGCAACCAGCAGCTCGCCGACTCGGCCGCCGCCGTAACCACCAGCGCCCAAAGCTTCCGGCGTGATACCACGCGCCGGCCCACTACCAGCCAGTAGCCTATAAAATGGAGTGGCACTCCGTTTCTGCGCCCGACAAGCTACCCCGATGTAGAAACGGAGTGCCACTCCGTTTTACAGCCCGCCACGCTACCCTGGCGCGGAAACGGAGTGCTACTCCGTTTTACAGCCTTGCCCTGCGAAAAGAGTCTAGTATGAAGAAAAATTTGTCCGCTTATCTCCTACCCGCTACCGAGGCGGGCCGCCCGGCGGCCTTGCTGAGCCTACTGTTTTTTGCCTCGTGCTCGGGGCTCAAGTACATTCCCGAGGGCCAGAAGCTGTACACGGGCAGCAAGGTGAAGATAGAAGCGCCCGAAAAGCTGCGCAACCAGGCCGCCCTGCAAACCGAGCTCACCGACCTCATCCGGCCGCAGCCCAATTCGTCGATTCTGGGGATGCGGCCTAAGCTGTATTTCTGGCATTTGGGCGTGGGCAAGGAGAAAGGATTCAAGCACTTTCTGGCCGACAAGCTGGGCGAGCCGCCGGTGCTATTAACCCAGGCCAACCCCACCAAAACGAGCAGTCTGATGGTGAACCGCCTGCAAAACCGGGGTTATTTCCACGGGGCCGCGTCGGGCGAGGTTGTCACCAAAGACAACACCGCCCAGATAAACTACACGGTGCGCCCCGGCCAGCAATACACGATTCAGGAAATCCACTTTCCCGAGCGCGATACGCTCATTGATGCCGCCATCCGGGCCACCCAGCCCCGCACCTTGCTGAAAGTGGGCGACCCCTACGACCTCGACGTGCTCACCAACGAGCGCACGCGCATCGACCAGGAGTTGAAGAACCGGGGCTACTACTACTTCAACCCCACGCACATTCTGTTTCAGGTCGATAGCACGCTCAATGGCAAGGTGAACGTGTACTACAAGGTAAAGGCCGAGGCCCCGCGCAAGGCCCTGCGGCCGTACTGGCTGAAAACCATCAGCCTGAATACCAACTACGTACTGACGGACACGACCCGGCGCGAGCCCATTCGCTTTCGCAAATACCTGTACTACCCCGACGAGGAGGTGTTCAAGGCCAAAGCCATTACGCGGGCGGTGTTTTTGCAGCCCGATAGCCTGTACCGGCAGTTTCGGCGCGACCAGACGATTTCGCGCCTGATGAGCTTGAACACGTTTCGCTACGTTGAGCTCAAGTTCAAGCCCTCGGCGGCGGGCGACTCGGCGGGCCGCGCCCGCCTCGATGCCGACGTGCTGATGACGCAGCTAAAGAAGAAAAGCCTGCGCGCCGAGCTGCAATTGGTAAGCAAGAGCAACGGCTTCATCGGGCCGGGCCTCACCGGGCAGTTTCGCAACCGCTCGGCCTTCCGCGGGGCCGAGCAGTTGCTCGTGAACGCCGTAGCCTCGTACGAAACCCAGACCAAAGCCCCGGCTAATCAGGAATCGACGCGCGGCACTACGGGCCTGATTTCAACCGAGTTTGGCCTGAATGCCCAGCTGATAGTACCGCGCCTCATCGCGCCAAAATTGCCGTTTCTGAACCCGCGCCTGGTCAACTCTAACTTTCAGCCGCGCACCAATTTTGGGCTGGGCCTGCGCTACGTCACACGCACGGGCTACTTCAGCACCACCAGCTACAACGCCAGCTACGGCTACAGCTGGAAAACCAAAATCACCAACGAGCAGGAAATCAAGCTTATTGATGCCTCTTACAACTCGGTTTCGACCGATACGGCCTTCGACCGGGTGCTGCGGGCGCGGCCGTTTCTGCGCCAGGCCTACACCTCGCAGTTTATCCTGGCCAGTTCGTACCGCTACACCTACAACCAGCAGGTGCTCGAAAAGCGCCGCCAGCAGATTTTCTTCCAGGGCCAAGCCGAGGTGAGCGGCAACGTGGCCAACGCGCTCAGCGGCCTGACGGTGGGCGAAAAAACCGCCAACCAGAGCTATACCATTTTAGGCCAGCGCTTTGCGCAATATGCCAAGTTCGACTTGGAGCTGCGCGAATACTACCGCCTCAGCGCCAACCCCGCTTCGGGCAACCGCATCGTGGGCCGCCTCCAAATCGGGGTGGGCCTGCCCTACGGCAACTCGGCGGGCGGCACCCTGCCCTACCTGCGCCAGTACGGCATCGGCGGCCCCAACTCCATCCGGGCCTACGCCGCCCGCCAGATTGGGCCGGGCTCGTACAAGCCCGCTACCACCGACATCATCAACAACTACTACGACCAGGTGGGCGACTTGCGCCTGGAAGGCAACCTGGAGTACCGCCAAGATTTATTTCCCTACGTGAAGGGTGCCGTGTTCATCGACGCCGGCAACATCTGGCTCGTCAACAACGACCCGCAGCGGCCGGGCGGGCAGTTTCAGGCCAGCACCTTCCTCAACCAGCTAGCCGTGGGCACCGGCCTGGGCTTGCGCATCGACGTGCAGTTTTTCGTCATCCGCTTCGACTACGCCATCCCGCTGCGCGCCAACTACGGCACGCCCGACGATAAGAGCGGGCGGTTGAATCTGGCGATTGGGTATCCGTTTTAAGGGTGTAACCTTTGCAGGAGAAAAGGCTCGTGGCGTATGCTACGGGCCTTTTTTGGCTTTTGCGTACTTTTGGCTACACTCTTTTTTCATTCCCCCTTCCCCATTATGCCCAAGTTTTCCCCATTACTCGGCGCTACCCTGCTGGCGCTGGCCGGCTGCGCCGGCAGCGGCCCCGCCGCCCCGGTAGCTACTACCTCTACCGCGCCTGCCGCCCCAGCTACCCCCGACCCCAAAGGCGTGGGACTCGACGTGGCCGACATCGACCGCACGGCGTCGCCGTGCGACGATTTCTACCAGTTTTCGGGCGGCAACTGGCTGCGCGCCAACCCTATTCCGAGCTACGCTACCAGTTGGGGGCCGCGCAACCTGCTGGGTTTGCGCACCCAGGCCACGCTAAAGCAGATACTCGAAGACGCGGCGGCCAACCGCAGCGCCGCGCCCGGCTCCAACGCGCAGAAAGTCGGCGACTTCTACGCCGCCGCGATGGATACCGTGGCCATCGAAAAAGCCGGCATTTCGCCCTTGAAGCCCGAGCTGGCTCGCATCGCGGCTTTGAAAACCCGTGCCGAGCTACCCGCGCTTATCGCCCACGAGCAGAACTTGGGCACCGGCGCGTTTTTCCGGGGTGGCGTGGAGGTTGATGAAAAGCAGAGCACGCGCTACGTGGTGGGCTTGCACCAGGGCGGCCTCACGATGGGCGACCGCGACTACTACCTCAAGGACGACGCCCGCACCCAGAAGGTGCGTGCTGCCTACCAGCAGTATATGCGCGAGGTATTTGGCTTGCTGGGCGATAATGCCGCCGCCGCGGCCAAAAACGCCGCCACCGTCGAGCGCCTCGAAAAGCGCCTCGCTCAGGCCTCGCGCACCCGCGTGGAGCTGCGCGACCCGCAGGCCAACTACAACCAGCTGCCGCTGGCCGCGGCGGCCCAGCGCTACCCCGCCATGCAGCTGCCCAAGCTGCTGGCCGACATGCAGCTGAGCAAAGCGCAGGAGCTCATCGTGGGCCAGCCGGCGTTTTTTGACGAGGTGAACGCGCTGCTCAAAAACGAGCCGCTGGCCGATTTGCAGACCTACATGCGCTGGCACCTGGTGCGCTCGGTAGCCAGCGCGCTGCCGGCGGCCTACGTCGATGCCACCTTCCGCTACAACCAGGTGGTGAGCGGCACTAAGCAGCAGGCCGCGCGCTGGAAGCGCGTGCAGGCCGCCACCGATGGCACGCTGGGCGAGGCTTTCGGGCAATTGTACGTGGACAAAGCCTTCCCGCCCACGGCCAAAAAGAAGGCCCTGGAAATGCTCGCCAACATCAAGGCCAGCATGGCCGAGCACATCCAAACCAACACCTGGATGAGCGCGCCCACCAAGGCCGAGGCGCTGAAAAAGCTGAATGCGCTGCGCGTGAAAATCGGCTATCCCGACAAGTGGAAGGACTACTCGGCACTGGCTATCAGCCGCGAGTCGTATGCCAAAAACGTGCTGGCCGCCCGCCTCTGGGAAAGCCGCCGCGAGGCGGCGCGCTTCGGCGGGCCGGTAGATGTGACGGAGTGGGGCATGACGCCGCCCACCATCAACGCCTACTACAACCCGCCGCTGAACGAGATTGTGTTTCCGGCCGGCTACTTGCAGCCGCCGTTCTTTGACCCTAACGCCGACGACGCGGTGAACTACGGCGCCATTGGCGGGGTGATGGGCCACGAAATGACCCACGGCTTCGACGACCAGGGCCGGCAGTACGACAGCCAGGGCAACCTGCGCGACTGGTGGACGCCCGCCGACGCGGCCGAGTTTACGAAGCGCGCCAACGTGGTGGGCCGGCAGTACGACGCCTTTTCGCCCCTCGACTCGGTGCACGTGAACGGCAAGCTGACGATGGGCGAAAACCTGGCCGACTTCGCCGGCCTCACCATCGTGTACGGCGCGCTGCAAAAGCAGCTCGCGCAGCGCTACGGCACTGGCCCGCGTCCCAAGTTCGATGGCTTCACGCCCGAGCAGCGCTTCTTTCTGAGCTGGGCGCAATTGCGCCGCCAGAACATTCGCCCCGAGGCCCTGCGCCAGCAGATTCTCACCGACCCGCACTCGCCGGGGCAGTACCGCACCATCGGGCCGCTAATGAACATGCCGCAGTTTCAGCAGGCCTTCGGCTGCCCCGAGGGTAGCAAAATGGTGCGCTCGGCCACCGACCGGGCGGTAATCTGGTAGGTGCGGGTTGCGCGGACTTTGCAGTCCGCGTGCGGCTGGCTGGCTAAGGTAGCCGAGTCTTTTGTGAGGGCCTAAAAAAGGGAGGCATCAGCTACGGCTGATGCCTCCCTTTTTTAGACCCTCACAAAATAGCGTTCAGCTTACCTATCTAACAGTTTTTCAGCCGCCTTGGCTATCACAATCGATTGCCAGAGGTATCACAATCGATTGCTGAGAAAATACTTCTTACAACCCTTGTTTACAAGCACCTACTTAACGCGAACGCCTTCTACTTTAGTACAGCAGGCGCAGGATTATTTGCTGAATCGCCTGGCTTTTTCTTTTCCTTTTCCCCACCCATCTTCTCTTCGATATGAAGAAACCTCAACGCCTAGTCTTGGCGCTGGTGGCTGCGCTTGGCAGCCATTCGCTCTTTGCCCAAAACGCGCCCGTGCCCTTCGAGGCCGAATCGGGCACCTCGACCCTGCCGCCCGTAACCGGGGCCACCATCGGCGACTGGCTTATCGGCACTGTCCCGGCCAGCGGCACGGTGCCAGCCGCCACCTACATCACCACCAAAACCGACCAGGCGGCCTACGTGGGCGGTAACACGGCCCCCACCACGGCGGCCCGCGTGCTCACCTACACCGTCACGTTTCCGGGCGCGGGCAGCTACGACCTCTACGCCCGCATCTGGGTGGGGCCGGGTGGCTTCAGCGACGACAGCTACTACAACGCCACCAGCTTCGGCACCAAAAACCCCACCGTGGCCAGCGACTGGCGGCTGCAAAACGGCCTGGCCTCGGCGGGCTACGTGGCGGGCTCGACCACGCCCGTGGATGGCCTGGGCACCGCCGGCTTCAGCACCAACACTACTACGCCGCTCTGGAAATGGGTGAATTTGTCGAAATTCGGCGCTGGGGCCTCGTTTTCGGTGCCGGCCGGCAGCCTCACGCAAACCCTGCAAATCGGGGCGCGCGAGGATGGCTTGTACTTCGATAAGTTCGTGTTTGGGCAAACGGGCCTGAATTTCACGGTGGCTAACCTCGACGCGGGCACGCAGGGCTCGGCCGTGGTGGTGGTGCCCGGCCCGGCCCCTACGGGCCTGCCCATTGCTACCGGCAAGCCCAAGTATTTGAGCTCGGCGTACAGCACGGCGCAGTCGCCCTACTTCGGGGTGTACTGGGATGGCACCACGCCCGAAAACGGCGGCAAGTGGGGTGTGGCCGAAGGCACGCGCGGCAACTTCAACTGGGCCGAGGCCGACGCGGCCTACGCCCAGGCCGTGGCCACGGGCGGGCCGTTCCGCTTTCATACTCTCATCTGGGGCGCACAGCAGCCGACCTGGCTCACTACCAGCGGCCTGAGCGACGCCGACAAGCTGGCCGCCATCAACACCTGGTTTCAGGCGGTGGCGACCCACTTTCAGGGCAAGCGCATCGACTTTATCGACGTGGTGAATGAGCCCACGCACCAGCCGCCCACCGGGGCCGCGGGCCCCGATGGCGGCGCTTACCTCAATGCGCTGGGCGGCAATGGCGCTACCGGCTGGGACTGGGTTATCACGGCCTTCCAGCTGGCACGCCAGTACTTCCCCAATTCCAAGCTGATGCTGAACGAGTACAGCGTGGAAAACGAGCCCAACCGGGCGGCTACCTACGTGAGCATCGCCAACCTGCTGAAGGCGCGCGGCCTCATCGACGCCATTGGTATCCAGGGGCATTCGTTTTCGCTGGCCCCGACTTCTACGGCCTCCATTCAGGCCAACCTGGCTACGCTGGCTTCGGCTAATTTGCCGCTCTACGTCACGGAGTTTGACCTCGACGGCGCGACCGACGCGCAGCAACTGGCCGACTACCAGCGCATTTTTCCGCTGTTTTGGGAGAATCCGGCCGTGCGCGGCGTCACGCTCTGGGGCTACCGCCCCGGCCACTGGCGCACCAACCAGGGCGCCTACATTGCCAATGCCGACAATAGCGAGCGCCCGGCCCTGACCTGGCTGCGCAGCTACGTGGCCAGCACCTACACCGGCCCCATGTGGACCGGCAACACCAGCGCCGCCTGGAACACGGCCAGCAACTGGATTACCAACAACGGCGCGCCCGCCAACGCCATCGTGTCGGCGGCTAGCACCTACACCTTGCCCACGGCTACCGACGACGCCTTCTTCCCCGGCTACGCCGCCAACCAGCCCGTGGTGAGCGCCGCCCAAAGCATCCGCAACGTGACGCTCTCGGGTAGCGCGGCCCGGCTGACCACCGCCCCCGGCGGCGTGCTGACCATGACCGGCAACCTCACCAACAACGGCGGCGCGCTGGCCGGCAGCGGCGACGGCACCGTGGTACTGGCCGGCACCGCTGCCCAAACCATCGGCGGCACCAGCGCGTCCAATTTCCAGAACCTGACCGTGGGCAGCGCCACTGCCACCCTGGCTGCCCCGGCCGGCGTGCGCCGGCTGCTGACGCTCGATGGCAACCTGACCACCGGCAGCCAGCCGTTCACGCTGTTTTCGGACGCCACTGGCACCGCGATGGTCGTGAACACCAGCGGCGCGGTAGTGGGCCCGGCCACCGTGCAGCGCTACATCGACCCCAGCCTGAACCCCGGCAACGGCTACCGCCACTACGCCTCGCCGGTGGCCGCCACCACGGTGGCCGACCTCACCACGAGCGGCTTCACGCCGGTAGTGAACCCGGCCTACAACACGGCTACCAACCCCTCGCTCGTGACGCCCTTCCCCACGGTATTTGGCTACAACAGCGCCCGTTTAGCTGCGGGCTCGGCAATCAGCAGCGCCTTTGATTTTGGCTGGGAATCGCCTTCGGCGCTGAGCGACGTGCTCACGCCCGGCCGGGGCTACTCGGTGAACATCCCCGGCACGCAGACGGTGGATTTCGTAGGTACCTTGAACAACGGCCCCGTGAGCCTGAGCAACCTCGGGCGCGGCCCGCTGGCCGATGCCGGCTGGCAGCTGCTGGGCAACCCCTACCCCGCGCCCCTCGACTGGAACGCCACCAGCACCAGCGGCCTCGACGCGGCCGTGTACGTGTACCGCTCGACTGGCCCTTACGCCGGCACCTACGCTACCTACGTACGCAACGGCATGGGCACCAACGGCGGCACCAGCCAACTGGCCGCCATGCAGGGCTTTTTCGTGCGGACCAGCGCCACCGGCGCGCCGGGCGCGGTCAACTTTACGAACGCCGCCCGCCTCACCACCTACGCCAGCCCCACCTTCCAGCGTACCGCCAGCGCCGACCCGCTGGTGCGCCTGAGCCTGGCCGCCGCTACTGGCCCGGCCGATGAGGCCGTGGTGTATTTCAGCACTAGTGCCACCGCTGGCTTCGACGCCACAGCCGATGCCTATAAGATTGTGGCTGGCGGCGCGCCCGTACTGGCCAGCGAGGTAGGCACTACCGACCTGCTGTCCATCAATGCCCTACCCGCGCTGGGCACTGCCCCCGTAGCCGTGCCGCTGCGCGTGCTGGCCCCGCAGGCCGGCACCTATACCCTGCGCGCCACCGAGCTGCTCAACCTGCCCGCTGGCGTGCAAGCCGCGCTGCGCGACAATCAGACCGGCACGCTCTTCGACCTCAGCCAGCCCACCGGCTACGTAGTAAGCCTGGGCGCGGGCCCCGCCACTGGCCGCTTCACGCTGCTGCTGCGCCGCGGCAGCACCCTGGCCACCGCCCCGGCCGCGCTGAGCGAGCAAGTGATGCTGTACCCCAACCCCACGCACGGTGGCAGCCTCACGCTGGGCCTGCCGGCCGCGCTCAGCCAGCAAGCTATCGAGGTGCAAGTACTGAACGCGCTGGGCCAAACCGTAGCGCGCCAGAGCCTGGCCGCCAGCGCCACGGCCGCCCGGCCGCTAACGCTGCCCGCCTTGGCCCAAGGCGTGTACACCGTGCGCCTCCAAACCAGCGCCGGTACCATCAGCAAGCGCCTGACCATCGAGTGATTTCGGCCGGGCGAGGCGGGCACCTGAAATCAATAGTTTGATAACCAGCTATTTTTAATTTCGGCCGCCCGCCTCGCCCGGTTTCACTTGGTATCACCTTTTCTCCTCTCTTTCTCGTGAAAAAGCTTTCCTTTCTACGCTTGGCACTGGCTACGGCCGGTTTTTGGTTAGCCGCTGGCTTACTCACCCACGCCCAAACGCCCACCACCGGCGGCCCCGCACCGCAAACCCCGGCCGCCGTGCCCCTCGATGGCGGCGCCTCGCTGCTGGTAGCGGCCGGCGTGGGGCTGGGATGGCGCAAGCTGCGCAGCCGGCGGCGGGCGGGCTCGAGCCCGCCGCCCCGGCCATCCATTTTCTAGTAGCTTCAACATGAAAAGCCCCTTGGTACAGTTGCCAGGGGGCTTTTTTTGTAAGCATACTATCGCCAGGTGCGATGGCAGACCGGCACGCAGGGTTTGGGAGCGTGGCGGCCACGATGTGCCGGTGCGCCACGGCACGCGGCAATTGACGCATCGAGCTGCGTGCCCGCGCCCCCAAAGCCCCCAACTAGCCTTGGCTGCGCAAAGCCACGAGCTTTTGAGGCACCCAGGCATCGAGGCTAGACTAGTGCCAAAATAGCCGCTGCCCGGCCGCAAGGCCCAGGGCTTACCAAAAGGTAAGCGTACGGCTCTCAACAAAAGCGGAACCAGGGGGGTTTGCCACACAAACAAGCTCGCAATCGGCTCCGGCCCAGCCGTAAAAGCCTGCCTTGACCCTCTTATTTCTCTGTTTGCTGCCGCACCTCTGCGGCAGTCTTTACGCATTCCATGAACATTCTGCACATCATTTCGAGCCCGCGCAAGGGCGATTCGTACAGCATTAAGCTCGGCAACGGCCTAGTCGAGAAGCTGCAAGCCGCCAACCCCGGCAGCACCGTGCAGGTCCACGACCTCACCAATACCCCCTTCCCCCACCTCGAAGAGGCACACCTGCAATCCTTCTTCACGCCCGCCGAAAGCCGCACGCCCGAGCAGCAAGCCGCCATCCGCCACTCCGACAAGGCTATTGCCGAGATTCAGGCCGCTGACACCATCGTTATCGGCGCGCCGCTCTACAACTTCGGTATTCCCTCTACGCTCAAGGCCTGGGTCGACCACATCGCGCGGGCCGGCGTTACGTTTCGCTACACCGCCGCCGGCCCCGAGGGCCTGATAAAAGGCAAAAAAGTGTACGTGGCCATGTCGAGCGGTGGTGTGTACTCAGAAGGCCCGATGACTTCCTACGACTTCGTGGCGCCCTACCTGAAAGCCGTGCTCGGCTTCCTGGGCATGACCGACGTGACGGTGGTGCGCGTGGAAGGCACCAGCATTCCCGACCTGCAGCCCGCAGCCCTCGAAAAAGGCCTGGCCAGCGCCGGCATCTAGCCGACAGCGGCGCATAAGTCAGCAAAAAAGGTAGCGGCAGCAGGCGTCAAAAACGCCTGCTGCCGCTACCTTTTTTGCTGACTTATGCGCTTCTTGACGGAGCGCGGCCGGCCAATATCAGTCGATAAACTTGAGCTGCAAGGCTTCGCTCACCTGCTCGGCCGGAATGGCGAAGCCGATGCCTTCGATGCCCTTGCCCACCAGCTTGGCATTCACGATGCCGAGCAGCTGGCCCGAGCGGGTCACAAGCGCCCCCCCGCTATTGCCGCCGTTGATGCTCACGTCGGTTTGCAGGAAGGAATGGCCCTCAATTTTGCGGCGGGCGCTGATGATGCCCTTCGTCACGGTTTGGCCCAGCTCTTTGTCGGCGGGCGTGCCGATGGCAAATACGTCGGCCCCGATGTCGGCCAGGCTACCGCTGGGCAGTTGGAAAGCCGTCAGGCCGTCGCTTTCAATTTTAACGAGCGCCAGGTCCATTTCCGGGTTCACGCGCACCACGCGGCCTTTGCTCTGCACGCCGTCGGGCAGCAGCACTTTCACCTCATCTTCCTGGCCCACCACGTGGGCATTGGTTACGATGTAGCCATCGGCCGAGATGACGCAGCCGCTGCCGTGGCCGTCGGTCGTTTCTACGATAACCACGCTGCGGGCGGCCGTGCCCACGCCGTTGTCGGCCGTGAGCTTGGGCAGCGTGGCGCGCCGCACCGTAATGGGCGTGAGCTTGTCGAGCGAGGCGGCGGCCGTAGCGGCGTCGCCGCTGGGCTTGGCCAGTGCGGTGGTTATCTCCTTGTTGCCGAGGAAAGTGTAGAGCGAGTTCTCAAATGCATCTTCAAAGGCCGCGCTGCCGCCTTTCTCAAACTTGACGCCCTTGCCGGTCGTTTTTTGCTCGTACACCGTCTGGCGGTTCTGGTTGACCAGCTTCCAGGTTACTTCCACGGCGCAGTGCGTTTCGAAGCGCGCCAGCGACTCGTATTTGTGCGTGGCCTTGATATCGTACTTCACTTCGCGCATCTCGCCCTGCAAGGTGTAGCGCGAGTTAGAGCCCGTCGAGAACACACTGCGGGTTTCGCCGCCAGGCACATTGAAGCCCAGGTCTTTGAGCGTGCCGTTCACGTTCGATTTCAGGTGGTCCGCATCCACATCCAGCGACTTGCCGAAGTACAGGATTTCCATGGGCTCATCGCGCACCAGGAAGTTGCCCATTTTATCGCCCCCTTTCAGGCGCACGTTCACCAGGTTGCACTGCACCGTTTGGCTGCCGGCCACGGCCGTGGGCAGGCGCATCATGGTGGCGGTTACTTCGTCTTTATTGAGGCGCTTATTGGCCCCGGTGCCCATGTCAATCAGCCCGCCGGCGATGCCGTAGAGCCAGCCGTAGCCAAACACCGGCGAGATGGAGCTAGACCCGTCGGACGACGTTTCGACGCCTTTGGCAATGTACACCATGCTGCCCACCACGGGCACCCAGTTCAGGTAAGCCACCGGGTTGCGCTTGTCGGGGTACAACACCTCGGAATAATCCTTGTAGCCTTCGTGCTTGACCTTGAGCTCCGAGTTTTTCTTGCGCGACATGCGTACCTGCACGGCGCCGTCGGCTACGGGCTTGGCTTTCACTTCTTTGTCATTTACGTAGAAGGTGCTGCCGGCCGGCTGCCCCACTACCCGCACCGATTGCTTGGTGCCCGAGATAATAGTAGCGCAGCTGGGCAGCAGCAACGAGCCCAGCATCAAGCTACCAACTACTTGAGTAACGTTTTTTTTCATGCAAAAAAGAAGTAATAATATAAAAATTCGCAGAACTGGTTTCCGGGCGTAAGTCGCCTAATCTAAAACAGTTAGGTAAGCTAAATCAGGTACTCAATTCCGATACAAGTATATTACCCAAAGTCATAATTTGAAATAATTTATCCGTATTAATTATCACGTCCAGCCGGTTTTTTTACTACTCCCCCAAAAAGGCGGCCTGGCCCACCTCCCGAAGCAGAGGTGAGCCAGGCCGGATTGCACTGAAGAAAGCGAGCGGCTACGCGCCTTTCATTACTTTTTCCTGGCGCAGCACCGATTCCAGGTGCACGGCTTCCAAGTAGCGCTCGATGAACTCTTCCGTCAGCCCTACCTGCGCACCCTGGCGCTTGCTGCGGTCGAGTATCTCGTTCAGGCGGTTGGTTTGCAGGATGGTGATGTCGTTTTCCTTCTTGTACTGGCCGATTTTTTCGGCCACGGCCATGCGGCGGCCCAGCAGCTGAATTACCTCCGCGTCGAGGTTGTTGATTTGCTCGCGCAGGCCAGCCAGGGCGGTCACAAACTCTTCCTTATCAGTACTTTCGTGGCGCCACACGAGGCTAGTAATGAGCTCCTTCAGCACCTCGGGCGTAATCTGCTGCTTGGCATCGCTCCAGGCATTATCGGGGTCGATGTGGCTTTCTATCATCGTGCCGTCGAAGTCGAGGTCGAGCGCCTGCTGCGCCACGCCAAACAGCGTGTCGCGCCGCCCGCAGATGTGGCTCGGGTCGTTGAGGATGGGTAGCTCGGGCAGGCGGCGCTTCATTTCGATGGGCAGGTGCCACATCGGCGCGTTGCGGAAGTCGGTATTGCCGTAGCTCGAAAAGCCCCGGTGTATCATGCCCACCTGCTTGAGACCGGCCTTTTGCAGGCGCTCCAGCGCGCCCACCCACAGCTCCAGCTCGGGGTGGATAGGGTTTTTGACCAGCACCGGAATATCCACGCCGCGCAGCGCGTTGGCGATTTCCTGCACCGAAAATGGGTTGCCGGTGGTGCGCGCGCCCACCCACACCAGGTCCACGCCGAAGGCCAGGCAGTCCTCGACGTGCTTGGCGGTGGCTACTTCCACGGCCACGGGCAGGCCGGTGAGCTCGCTGGCTTTCTTGAGCCAGGGCAATCCTTTGGCGCCCACGCCCTCGAAGCCGCCGGGCTTGGTGCGAGGCTTCCAGATGCCGGCGCGCAGGGCCTGCACCTTGCCGGTGGCGGCCAGTCGCTGGCTGGTTTCTATCACTTGCGCCTCGGTTTCGGCCGAGCACGGGCCGGCGATGAGGAAGGGTTTGTCGTTGGGTTGGCGATTGAAAAGACGGTCGAACATGGGGGTTGGATGGTTGAATTGTTAGATTGTTGGAGTGTCGGATTGTTGAATTGACTGGTGGCTGGTTGAATGATGGATGTGAACACGCCTACTCAATTCAACCTTTCACCAGTCCACCCATTCACCAGTTTTCTAAGGAATAATCTTGCGTATCTCATTGGCGTGCGCCAGCGCGGCGCTCAGCCCGGCGTAGTCCTCACCGGCCAGCAGCGCGCGCAGCTCTTGCAGCTGGTGCAGGTGCTCGTCGAGCACGTCGAGCACGTTTTCGCGGTTTTGGCGGAAGATGGGCACCCAAGTCGCCGGCGCGCTTTTGGCCAGCCGCACCGTGGAGGCAAAGCCGCCGCCCGCGAGGTCGAAAATGCGCTGCTCGCCGCGCCGCTCTTTCTCCAGCACCGTGAGCGCCAGCGCAAACGAGGTGAGGTGCGAGATATGCGACACGTAGGCCGTGTGCAGGTCGTGGTCGGCCGCGCCGAGGTGCAGCACCCGCATGGGTAAGGCCCGAAACAGCGCCTCCACCGTGGCCACGGCGGCCGGGTCGCTGTCCGCTGCATCGCAGACTACCAGCGCCTTACCCTCGAATAAACCCCGCACGGCCGCATCGGGGCCCGAGTATTCGGTGCCGGCCATCGGGTGCACCGCCACGAAGCGGCGGCGGCGCGGGTGGTCGGCCACAGCGGCCAGCAGGTTGCCCTTGGTCGAGCCCACGTCGATAACAATCTGCTGGTCGGTGATGAGGTCGAGCACCTGCGGCAGCACGGCGAGCATGGCGTCCATCGGCACGGCTACGATGATAAGGCCGGCCGGGGCCACGGCCGCCGGTAGGTCGGGCGCGATTTCGTCAACTAAACCCAGCTCCAGCGCCCGGCGGGCGTAGGCCGGGTTGCTTTCGACCCCGATGAGCTGGCCTGCCAGCCCGTGCTGCCGCAGGCTGAGCGCCAGCGAGCCACCGATGAGGCCGAGGCCAATGATGGTGATAGTCATTTGAGTTATGAGTTATGAGTTGAGAGTTAGTCTTATCAAAATGAGAGCTAACTCTTAACTCTCAACTCATAACTCTTAACTCTATCAAGCGCCTCGCGCAGCAAGCCCTCCGGCTGGCACAGGCTGGCCCGAATGTAGCCGTTGCCATTGCTACCGAAGATGCCGCCCGGCGTGAGGAATACCCGTGCCCCGGCCAGCACAGCGTCGCTGAGGGCGTAGCCATCGGCGTAGGCGGGCGGTACTTTGGCCCACAGGAAGAGGCCCGTTTGGCCGGGCGCGGCCTCGCAACTGAGGGCGGCCAGTAGCTCGCGCACTACCTCGCGGCGGGCGCGGTAGGTAGCATTTAGCTCCGCAAACCAGTCCTCGCCCAGCGCTAATGCCGCCACGGCCGCCTGCTGAATGCCCAGGAACATGCCCGAATCCATGTTGCTCTTGAAGCGCAGTACCTCCGTCAGCCAGTCGGCGCGGCCCACCAGCATGCCCACGCGCCAGCCGGCCAGGTTATGGCTTTTGCTGAGCGAGTTGAGCTCCAGCGCTATTTCCTTGGCGCCCGGCACGCTGAGCAGGCTGGTGGGCGGCGTCTCGTTCAGCACAAAGCCATACGGGTTGTCGTGCACCAGCATGATGCCGTGCGCTTTGGCAAAGGCCACCAGCTCGGCCAGAAAAGTGGAGTTGGCCGGCGTGCCGGTGGGCATGTGCGGGTAGTTGACCAGCATCATTTTCACCCGGCTCAGGTCGGTGCGGGCCAGCGCGGCGAGGTCGGGCAGCCAGCCGGTTTCGGCCGTGAGGTCGTATTCGCGCACCTCGGCCCCGCAGATTTCGGCCACGGCGTGGTAGGTCGGGTAGCCGGGATTGGGGATGAGCACCGCATCGCCAGCTTCCAGAAAGGCCATGCCGATGTGCATTAGCCCTTCTTTGGAGCCGGCCAGGGGTAGTACCTCGGTAGCGGGGTCGAGGGCCACGCCGTAGCTTTTTTGGTAGAAAGCCGCCATCGCCTGGCGCAGCGCGGGCGTGCCCTGGTAGCTCTGGTAGCCGTGGGCGCCGGGCTGGGCGGCGGTAGCCGCCAGGGCCGCTACCACGCTCGGGTGCGGCGGCAAATCGGGGCTGCCGATGCCCAGGCTGATGATATTGGCCCCGGCCGCGTTGAGGGCGGCCAGCTCGCGCAGCTTGCGCGAGAAGTAGTATTCGCCGGTATTGGCCAGGCGGCTGGCGGGGGTGATAGTCATTTGACAGATAGCATTTAACAGTTAACAGCTCGTTGGTCATGCTGAGCGCAGCGGAGCCGAAGCATCTCTACTGCATTTTCCACACTACTCAACGAAGCGATAGCGATGCTTCGCTGCGCTCAGCATGACGGGCGTGGTGGGGCATCCCAACCGCCTCCCGCCCAAAATCCATGCTACCCCGCGCATACGCGCCGAGCACGCGCAGCTCTTCCGTCACGGCGGGCAGCTCGGCCAGCAGCGCCGCTAGCTGCGCCGGGGCGGCAAATTCCACGTCGGCGTGGAAGCCGTAGTGCCAGGGCTGGCTGGGGCGCGGGCACGACTGCAACTTACTCAAATTCAGCCCGTGGCTGGCGATGAGCGTGAGCGCCTGCGCCAGCTGCCCCGGCGCGTGCGCGGTATAGAAATACAGCGATGCCTTGTCGGGCTGGGCTACGGGCGCGGCCTCGGCGGCGCGCTCTAGCACCAGAAAACGGGTGTAGTTGTTGGGGTCATCGTTGATGGCCGGGGCCAGGATTTCGAGGCCGAAGGCCTCGGCGGCTTGCGCGCCGGCTATTACGGCCACGCCAGGGGTGCGGCGCTCGGCCAGCAGCTGGGCACTGAGGCCGGTGTCTTCGGTTTCAACCAGTTGCCAGTGTGGGTACTGGCTGAGGTAGTCGCCGCACTGGCGCAGGGCCATCGGGTGCGAGTGCACGGCCTGCACGTCGGCCAGCGTGGTGCCGGGCAGCACCAGCAAGTGCTGATGAATAGGCAGGTACACCTCGCCGGTAATGGTGAGCGGGTGGCGCTCTAAGAGTAAATAGTTGGGCAGGATGCTGCCGGCCAGCGAGTTTTCCATGGCCATGAGCGCGGCCCCGGCGCGGCCATCGGCCACCTGGGCCACTACCTCGCCAAACGTGGCGCAGAAGCTCAACGCGGCATTCAGGCCAAAATACTGGCGGGCGGCTACTTCGTGAAAACTTCCTTGGAAACCCTGGATGGCGATTTTCATGGTGCTTGGTGGCTGGTGCCTGGTGCTTGGGTTGGCCCGCTGGTAACGGCCGGAAAACATAAAAAAAGCGCCACTCGTCGGAACGAGTGGCGCTGCTAAAATCTCTGGGGGATAGCTACATGGCGACTCGTTCTACGCGGGCGGCGTAAAATAGAAGTAGCCAAAAAAGTAGCGGGCAGTGAACATGGGTGGTGCTGTTTGCGGCGGCAAGGTAGGAAGGATTTTTTGTTCTCCAGCTAAAAAAGCGTTTGTCATTGCGAGCGTAGCGAAGCAATTGCACCCGAGCGGAACCCGAACAGGGCGCTAGAACAGGTGCGATTGCTTCGCTGCGCTCGCAATGACAGGCTACTTTCTAGCTCGCCTCTTCGTCGGTGGGCGGCGTGCCCCGAAAGGCGTCCGTTTTGCCCACGCCGGCGGTGAGCTTGACGGGCTTGTTCTCCTTGGCCGACTGGTAGATGGCTTCCATGATGCGCTGGTCTTGCAGGCCTTCCTCGCCGGGGGTGTAGGGCTTTTTATTGTCGCGCACGCACTCGGCCATGTGGTCCATTTCGAGGGCAAACTGCTGCTTGGCGGGGTTGCTGGGCTGCTCGGTTACCTGCTTGCCGTTGGGGGCGTGCACGAGTTCTTGTTTGAGGCCTTTGTAGGGGAAAGCGGGGTCCATTTTGATAGTACCCGTTTCGGCGTGCACGGCGTAGCTTTTGTTATTGAACGAGCCGTAACCCGTCATGCACTGCGCGATAACGCCGCTCGGAAAACGCAGCGTAAAGCTCACGTTCTCTTCGATTTCCCGGAAGCGGTCGTCGCCGGGCGTGCTATAGATTTGGGCGCTTACTTCGGTGGGCTCTTCGCCCAGCAAAAAGCGCGTGGTATTGAGGCAGTACAGGCCCACGTCGGGCAGCGAGCCGCCGCCAGCCAGGGCTTTTTTGTGGCGCCACTGCTGGTCGTGGGCCTGGTTCTGGCAGTTCATCATCTGGATGAGCTTGGTGCGGCCGTAGGTTTTGTCGCGCACCAGCTTCTGGGCGGCGCGGTTGAGGGGCTCGTACTGGATGCGGTAGGCAATCATGAGCTTTTTGCCGGCTTTTTCGCAGGCAGCTATCATTTCCTCGCACTCTTTCACGGAGTTGGCCATCGGCTTTTCGCAGAGAATATGCTTGCCTGCTTTCGCGCCCCGCAGGGTAAACTCGTGGTGCTGCGAATTGGGCAGCACGATGTAAATAACCTGGACCTCGGGATTATCCTTGAGCTTGTCGTAGGTCTGATACGAGTAGCAGCTGCTGGGCTTAATGCCGTACTGCTTAGCCACTTTGGCCATCTTTTCGGCGTCGCCGCTCACCAGAGCCACAGGCTTGCAGTGCTTGGCTTGGCCAAAGGCGGGCAAAATCTCTTCGAGCGTGAGGTGGCCCAGCCCCACGATGGCGAAGCCCACGCGCTGGTCGGGCGCGTCGGGGTTGAGAAAGGCGCCGCCTTTGGGGTCGGTAGGCGCTTCGAGGGGCGGCAGCTTGATGTCGAGCGGGCCGGTGGGCGGCGCGGGCGTGCCAAAGCCGTCGAGGTCAGCGGCTTCGGCGGCGGCCAGCGGCAGGGCCGTGGCGATGCTGGCGGCCAGCAGGCCGCGCCCGGCGTGGTTGAGGAAGTGGCGGCGCGAGGTGTCGCAGGCGGCGGGCTCGGCGAGGTGCTGCGCTACGTGGTCGAGCGAGGGCGCGGCAGAAGACTCTTGAAACATAGCAGTTTACGAATTGATAAAGAAGGGGGAACTACCCGCGTTTACGTGCCAATGGCCCCCGCGCGTTGCCACGGGCTGCCCTAAGCGCGGCGGTTACAACCTCTGAGCCGGTTAGCAGTTGTTGGTTGTCACTTGGCGGCTTTTTGGCTTAGCTAGCCAGCCGCCGCTTTTTATATTGAACCCTTCCCTTCCTTTATGGCTGCTTTATTCGAACCCTTCGCCCTGCGCGGCCTCACGCTCAAAAACCGCCTCGTGGTGTCACCCATGTGCCAGTACAGCGCCGTCGAGGGCTTTGCTACCGACTGGCACCTGGTGCACCTGGGCAGCCGCGCCGTGGGCGGCGCGGGCCTTATTATTATCGAGGCTACGGCCGTGTCGCCCGAGGGCCGCATCACGCCCGACGACCTCGGCATCTGGC